>Ga0068714_10001417_pt1 | contig 35327 bp, 23 predicted proteins | sample MTBNYHSulfiMetaG_FD_62988 | JGI IMG/M metagenome (GOLD analysis project Ga0068714, IMG submission 62988) | Enrichment culture microbial communities from rom New York Harbor, USA that are MTBE-degrading - MTBE-NYH (New York Harbor Sulfidogenic)... | ecosystem: Environmental > Aquatic > Marine >...
GATGTTGACAGGGCATTGGAATTATTAAATAATCGACCGCGTAAATGTTTAAACTATCGGACCCCGACAGAGGTCTTCTGGAGCAAACCTATGTGTTGCGCTTCAGATTAAAATTTGGGTCTTTATTTATAACACAGAAAAGGGGACACACAGAAAAGGGGCACAGAAAAGGGGACATTGTACTTTATTTTCCTTTTACCGGTCGTCCACGTCGTAATAAAAGTTACCCTCCACAATTATTATGTTGTGTATAAGATATTGCCTCAGCCGATCCTGGCCTCGTTATCACCGGTTTCATATTAATCCCGCCTCATCTCTTAGTCAAGTATCCGCCGGCGATTCCGCGTTTGCGATAATAGGGTTTTACAACAGCGAATCCGCCTCGATAGACCGGTTATCCCCGCCCCAGAGGAAGGTCTTGAACTGAAAACAGGATTTACCTTATCTTATTATCCGCCGTCTATAGCGAAAGGTGTCAGGTGTCAAAAGGTGTCTGGAAGGTGTCAGGTGTCAGGTACTTTTTCTGGGTCTTCCTTTTTGCCTCAGGGGTCGATCTCCATACTGTCTTGGGTCGGTAATTCCCCCATTTTAGCTCAAAAAATAGTACGATAGTACCCAGAAATAAAAAGGCAAAAGACAAACCTTCATGGATTAAAACAAGTATTTTATCGTTAAAAGACCGGCATTTCGCCGTTAAAAACGAGAATTTCATGCATAAAAACAGACTTTTGCGTCAAAAAATGACACTTTTAACACAGATTTACCCCGAATTTTCACCATTTCGTCGCTTAAATGCGCATTTTTTGCCCGAAATTCGCAGTTTTTCGCCGGGTCTGTCGGCAGGCAAAAAAAGAGATAACTTTTTATCCGACAAAAAGTTATCTCCGAGTCCCAATAGCGGGGGCATCATGGCGGGATCTGGAGATGAAATATATTCAATGGGTGGCGATTTTGTCGGTTGCCGCACGGGTCGCAAAGTCATAAGTATTTACTAAGCATATACTTACTGCTTGTCGCCGGTTGTCACCCTGACACTATAGGGCAGATTTCCTCGGTAGCCGTGGCCTAGCCCACGGAGCATCCCACCTCCAAACCGGTGGAGGTTTTTGCCATTCCCATGCGGCAGCACACCCGGCGGGGTGATATCTGCCATGAACCATTTTGTGGGTCAAGTTCCCAGTTAATAGCAGCCGAGCAGTTAGCTCGGCGTTGTTACGCCCTGGAGATCAGCCCCCATTTCTGCGATGTGATTGTGCGGCGCTGGATTCACATGGTGGGCGAGGATAAGGCTCCGGCCGAGCTAGTCGCTCGTTACCATACTGCTGTGAAAGAGGAGGTGCGAATATGAAAGGCAAAGAATTAGTTGATTCCTTCATCCCCTCGTCAGAAACTTCCGGTGAGATCTGTTCAATAAGCTGATTTAGATTATCTTGTTAAATAAAAGGTATATTGGGCTGATCTTGTTCAAGCATCTGCTCCATTTTGTAATTGCGTAAAGAGATCCCGGGCTGCGGGGAAGGGCTGCAGAGCGCGGGATAAAATACCCAGGGTATAAGCAATGGTCACGCCGTAGTTGGTAATCGGAACCTGTGCCTGGCGACAACGAATAATCCGCGACAGAATCGCACGACGATTCCACATACAGCCGCCGCAGTGAATCAGCAGTTGATAGTCCGCTAGATTATCGGGGAAGTCATGCCCCTGGTAAGTAGTGAATTCCAGGCTTCCCCCGACGTATTGCCTGAGCCAGCGGGGAATTTTTACCCGCCCGATATCTTCGCAAATGGGCTGATGGGTACAGGCTTCACAGACCAGGACACGGTCGCCTGGCTTCAGTTGTTCGATGGCCATGGCCCCCCGAACAAACTCATTTAAATCACCTTTGTTGCGGGCGAAAATAATGGAAAATGAAGTCAGGGGAATTTCCGGGGGGGTATCGCCGGCAACTTTGAGAAAAGCCTGGCTGTCGGTGACCACCAGGGCCGGCGGACGATTCAAACGATTAAGGGCATCTCGCAGTTCCCGCTCCTTGACTACCAAACAATAGGCGTCGTTATCGAGAATATCACGTATGGATTGCACTTGCGGGAGTATCAATCTACCCTTGGGCGCTTCCATGTCGATAGGTACCACAAATACCACTAACTCACCGGCTGGCACCAAATCGCCCAGGAGGGGAGGGGCATTAATGAATTCATCCGGGGCCGAGCGAATCAAGGCCTGACGTAAATCAGTAATACCCTCGTTGCGGCTGGCGATGGTATTGACGCAGGCAATCTTTTGTTCCCGCAGCGAACGGAGTATTTTTTCGTCAGGCTTAGCCAAGTCGAATTTATTGAAAACCACGATGGTGGGAATATCTCGTTGCGTCAGTTCTTCGAGGATTTTCTGCTCGAAAAAATCCCATTCTCCCTGGGCGGTAATAACCAAAGCTACATCCGTCCGGTCGATAATCTGTCGAGTTTTATTGACGCGTTGTTCTCCCAAGGCCCCGATGTCATCGATTCCGGCAGTATCGATAAACAATACCGGACCAATAGGAAGAAGCTCCATGGGTTTTTCCACGGGATCGGTGGTGGTTCCAGCGACCGCGGAAACTATCGATACCGACTGGCGGGTTATGGCATTGAGTAAAGAGCTCTTGCCAACGTTGCGCCGGCCGAAAAGCCCTATATGTAATCTAAATCCCTTGGGAGTCTGCTTCATTTATTTTGCTTTCCTGCTTTTTTCCCCTGGGATACCTAGCCGAGTGATCCTGTCGGGACTGATTAGTTGATTAAAAGACTCTTCATTCATCAGGCCGCGCTGGAGTACAATCTCGCGAATACTTTTTCCTTCACTATGAGCAGCCCGGGCTATATCCTGGGCAGTTTCATAGCCGATTTCCTCCACCAGGGCAGTAACCACGGCTGTTCCGGATTCTACCTGTGCGCGACACCGATCGCGGTTGGGAGTAATTCCGCTGACACAGAAAGTGTGCAATATCGCGCTGGCGTTAATTAATAAATTCAAACTGTTCAAAAGGGCGTCTGCAACCAGGGGTAAAAAGGGATTCAATTCAAGATTACCCAGGGTAACCGCCTGAGTGAGAGCCTGATCGTAGGCTATCACCATCATCGCCGCCTGGGAGACCGCCTCGGGGATAACGGGGTTGACTTTGCCGGGCATGATCGAGGAACCCGCCTGGCGAGGAGGAAGTTGAATCTCTCCGATGCCCGCATGAGGGCCTGAGGAAAGAAAGCGCAGATCGCCGGCGATTTTCAGCAAATTAGCAGCGTACGCTTTGAGCATGCCGGAAACTTCCACAAACATATCCAGATTTTGCGTAGCCTCAATTAGGTTTTCCGCCCGGGACAGGCCCAGATTGGTTACCGTACGTAAATGTTCCACTACCTGGAAAATATATTGCCGGGGAGCCAGCAGCCCCGTGCCGATAGCCGTGCCTCCCAGATTCACCACCCGGATCCGTTCCTCGCATTTATAAATCCGCCAGCGGTCCCGCCCCAGTGCTTCGGCGTAAGCGGACATTTCCCGTCCCAAGGTAGTTAAAACCGCGTCCTGCATCTGGGTGCGGCCGACCTTGACCACGTCAGCAGTTTGTTTTTCCAGCTCCTGAAAAGAATACACCAGATCGGCAATACCAGGCTCCAATTTACGCAGGAGCCGGATGGCGGCTATTTTCAAGGCGGTGGGATAAGTGTCGTTGGTGGACTGGTGGAGATTGACATGGTCCAGAGGGCTTATAATATCATAGTTGCCCGGCGACTTGCCTAGAATCTGCAAGGCCCGATTTGCCAGCACCTCGTTGACGTTCATATTTGTGCTGGTTCCCGCACCACCCTGCAGGGCGTCCACGAGTATATGCTCATCCAGCTCACCGGCCATCATCTCGCTGCATGCCTGTTCCAGTGCGCCGCTGATATTATCCGGCAGGTGACCCAGTTCGTGGTTGGTCCGGGCGCAGGCTAGTTTAACCGCACCATAGGCCCGGATAAGCTCCGGATGCACCCTGCGCAGGCTCAGGGGGAAGTTTTCTCGGGCCCGTTCGGTATAAATACCATGAAGGGCATCCTGGGGCACATTACGCCGGCCTAATAAATCTTTTTCGGAACGATAATTTTCCATAACATTCAAAGAGAAAGTACAAAAGAACACAAACAATATTAAAAATACAAATCACGTTCATCTGTGTTATGGATGCGCTCGAGTCGGTCGGTGAGTTTATCTTTTAAGGTTCCATCCGGGATTCGCGTCAATTCCTCACGAATGAGTTTTTCTCCCGCGGCCCTGGTCTCGGCGGAAGTGTAATCAATCAGGTATTCCGTCAGGGTAGTAAGGGCATTAGGGGTGCAGTACTGCTGGATGAAACCGGGGATGGCAAACTCCATAAAATGCTCACCGGTCCGCCCCAGCCGATAACAGGAAGTGCAGAAACTGGGGATATAACCATCCTCCAGTAATTCACGCATGACCTCGTCCAAACTGCGGATGTCACCCAATTGAAACTGTTCGCGTTCTATGACCTGCTCTTCGCTGGATTCGGTATAGCCTCCTAATTCGATACGGCTGCCGGCATCGATCTGGGAAATCCCAAAGGCCATTACTTCCCGGCGCAGTTCGGATTTTTCGCGGGCAGTCAATATCATGCCCGTGTAGGGCACGGAAAGCCGCAAAATGGCGATCAGGCGTTTGAAATCATAATCGTTTACCAGGTACTTGTCATCCAGGTTGACCCCGGCAGCGGGCCGCAAACGCGGGAAGCTGATAGTATGGGGTCCCACCCCATAACGCTGCTGCAGGTGCAAAGCATGAGAAACCAGTCCTAAAACCTCATATCGCCAATCATACAGGCCAAACAGCGCACCGATGCCGACATCATCGCAACCTGCCTCCATGGCCCGGTCCAGCCCGTCCAGTCGGTAAAGAAAATTCGCCTTGCGGGTACCCGCCGGGTGGAGACGGGCATAGGTCTCGTGGTGATAGGTTTCCTGGAATATTTGATAGGTACCGATGCCGGCCTGTTTTACTTTGCGGTAACCCTCATCATTGAGCGGGGCGGCGTTGATATTCACGCGGCGAATCTCACCGCGGCCCACCTTGATCTCGTAAACCTGTCGCACACAGTTGGCGATATAATCGGCGTCATATCCGGGATGTTCGCCAAAGACCAGGATCAGTCGCTTGTGGCCGACATTTTCCAGGGATACAACCTGGGCGCGAATTTCATCTTCAGTCAGGGTTCGGCGTACCACCTCCAGATTAGACCGCCGGAACGCACAATACAAACAATCATTAACACAATGATTACCTATATAAAGCGGGGCGAACAGAACAATTCGATTGCCATACACCTTGCGCTTCAACCGGCGGGCGGCGTCAAATATTTCTTCCACCATTTCCGGATCTTCCACCCGCAGCAGGGTGGCAGTCTCTTCCAGGCTAAGCCATTCTTTAGATAGGCTTTTGGCTATAATCTCACGCACGTTGTTCGCTTGCGGCGGAGCAATCTTAAGTAAACCAGTGAGATGGTCGTCGGTGATAAAGTCAACCGCGTTTTTACTAATTGTTAATGAAGCCAGGGGGCTCATGCTTTCAATCCCTTCCTTTGTGATTCAATTAACGAGCAGTGTCAATTTACGTATGTAACTTAAGGAATCTCCCCTTCCCGCAGCAATTTTCCTGCCCAGCATAATAATATCTTCTTTGATTTTTTTGTCATTAGATTCAGAATCTTCGTAGATACAGGCCTTAGCCGGATAAATTTCATACATCATGCGATACAGGCCCGGCGTAAGGTTGGGCATAATCACATTGGCGCCGCGCTGCAGGCCCAACCGGTAGCCGCTGTCCCGGTTCAAGGTGGCAAGCGCCGTCGTGCTGGGGATGTTCGTCCGCGGGCACATTATCCGGGTCAGGGCCACGGTTTTATAACCCATCAACTCTGTATTGGGAACCTGTGCTTCACCGATGGATGGATTAAAATCAGCTTGTTGGCCTAACGGTGTATCCGGGTGGGTGATATAAGGTCCCACTCCAATCATGTCCAGTTCAAGCTCCGCAAACATCTCTATGTCATGCGCCAGTATATCAAAGGTTTGTCCCGGAATACCTATCATTACGCCGCTGCCGGTTTCATAACCCAGTTCTTTCAGTGTCTTTAGCAGGGCAAACCTGTCTGATTTCTTGCCCGGCAGAGAAGGATGAATTTTTTCATATAAATCATGGTCAGAGGTTTCAAAACGCAGCAGGTAACGGTCCGCACCCGCGCTGCGCCAGGCTGCCAGTTCTGCTTCGCTTCGTTCGCCCAGACTTAGCGTTACCGCCAGGGGGGTCTGGGTTTTAATCTTTCGGATAACCGCGGCCACCCAATCTTTCTCTAAGCCGTAATCCTCGCCCGATTGCATAACCATCGTACCGTATCCATACGTAACTGCCTGGCGGGCGCAATGTAGAATCTTCTCCATACTCATGCGATATCTCTGAATTTTGCGATTGCCGCCGTTGATACCGCAATAGCGACAGGTGCGCACGCAATGATTGGAAATTTCAACTAGTCCCCTCAGATGAACCTCTTCCCCCACGTGCTCCCGGCGTACTTCATCCGCATGGCGCCAGAGACACTTCAGTTGCTCCGAGTCACTATTTTTAAGCCAGTTGAGTATCTCGCTTCGTTTCATTTTCTTCCTGGTTAGCTTCTTGTAGTAAAGTTATCCTGAAGCTGCTGCCCTCGTCTGGTTTACTTTGCACGCTTACATCACCGCCGTAGAGATAGGCGAGTTTTTTTACAGTCGATAGGCCCAGGCCGCTGCCGAGGATATTAACGGTCTTGGCGTTTTTTATACGGACAAAATCCTGAAATAAACGGAAAATATCTTCCTGCGCTATTCCGATACCCGTATCGTTGACGATTATTTTCACGCGACCACCTTCGGATGTGATGATAACGTCCACGTTGCCGCCGTCGCGATTATATTTGACGGCATTGGATATCAGATTATTCATAATCATTTCTATTTCACTTCGGTCCGCCCCCATCAGCACGGGTGTGTCGGCATAAAGACTCAAGGTTATATTACGCTGGGCTGCCTGAGTTGCATGGGTCTCTATGCAATTTTGGGAAATTTCACGTACGTCAACTTCCGTTAGTTTCCGTTTCTTCTGACCGGACTCGATATGCGTCAGGTCCAGCAGATCAAGAATTAATTTACGCATTCCTTGCAGACGGACATCGCAGCGTTTCAACATTTTGTCATATACCGCCTGATCGTCACCGGCGGTGCGCCCTTGGATCACGTTCAAATAACCTTCAATGGCGGACAGAGGCGCCTTAAGCTCGTGAGCCAGCACCGAGATAAACTGAAAACGCACCTGGCGGCGCTCCTTAGCCAGGTTTCGGGCCTGTCGCGTATGTATTAAACAACTGGCCGCCTTGCGTACCGTCCCCTTAAGCTCGCCCGGAGTAAAAGGTTTGGCTAAAAAGTCATAAGCCCCGCACTTGATAGCCGTCACTGCCGTCTCCAGCGACGCATACGCGGTAATCATAATCGTAAGAATATCGTTTTGTTCCCCCGAAATATGTTCCAGAACTTCCAGGCCATCCATGCCCGGAAGCTTGTGATCCAAAAGAAGTATATCCGGTTTACTCTGTTTAATAATTTTTAGTGCTTCCTCCCCGCTGGGGGCCGTTCTTATAGTAAATCCCACTTCGGCCTGTACGTCCGGTAAGGCCAAAGTCATATCACGCAAGCTACGCTCTATGCCCATGAGCATACCCGGCTCGTCATCTACAACTAAAATAGTAAGCGTATCCAATCTTTTGTACCTGCCTAAATGTTTTGTGAATTCCGTGCGACAATCTAATATTTATCCACTTCCAATTGTAAATTATAATTGGAAAACAAGACCGCATACTGGCCGGTATATAGAACCATCGTGATTGTATTCAATTTATTAGGCCAGAAGTTTGTCTATTTCAGCGGATAATTTTTCCGCTTTTACCGGTTTGTCCAGAAACCTAATCAGTTTCAACCAGGAATCATCAACTTCAAATATATTGGGTATTCCGGTTCTCTCATCGATTTCATTGATTATGCTGGAAAGAAACAGAATGGGTAAATCCGGGAATTTCGTGTGAATCTCCCTGCCCAACTCGAAGCCGGCATCCACTGTTTCCATCATAACATCAAGAACGACAATATCAGGTCGCTTGGTGGCCAGTGTTTCTCGAGCTTCCTCAGCCGTGTAGGCAATCATTATCTCATGACCTTTTTGTTTTAAAATGGCCTGATACATTTCCACCATATCAACATCATCATCAATTATCATTACATTTGCCATTGTGAAAATCCTTTCAAAAATATCTCGTTTACTTTCCGTTTCGGAGCAAGATCACGGTAAATCTCGTTCCGGTCGGTCCATTTGCAGCATCCGCGTTGGATTCTACTTCGATGTTACCCCGGTGCATTTTAACAATGCCATAAGCAACCGCAAGGCCTAATCCGGTTCCCTTTCCAATTCCTTTAGTGGTAAAAAACGGCTCAAACAACTTGGTCATATGATTACGCGGTATCCCGATACCCGTGTCTTTTACCATAATTCGAATCTGGTGATCGTTTCCCGTAAGGCCCAGGGTCAATGTTCCCCCCTCCGGCATAGCGAAATAGGCGTTATTAACCAGATTGGTTAATACCTGCGTTATTTGGTCAGGATCAACATCAACCATCGAATCTGCAATATCCCTTTCCCAATTAATCCTGATATTTTCCGTACGCGGCAACACGCGAATCACCTTTTCTGCTAACCCAACGATATCAATTCGTTGAAGCTGGAGTTTATTTTGGCGGGAAAAATGCAGTAGCTGCGCAACAATCTTTTTACACCGATCGGTCTGTTCGACAATCATCTTCAGGTCTTCGCCCAAACTCGGATGATTGCCGAATTTTTCCATTAGCAAATGGGCATACATCAGTACCACCCCCAGTGGATTGTTAACTTCGTGGGCGATACCCGCTGCCAGTTGGCCCATACTGGCCAGTTTTTCCGATTGAATCAGGGCCTCTCGCGTATTGGCCAACTGCTCGTCCGAAGTAGCCAGCTTGCTGATAGTCATCCGTAACTGTTCAATCGTGTGCGGTAAACACATCTCGCTTTCGGCCAAACCTTTGAATATAGCCATGGCATGTTCCCGGCAGTTATCATAGCCGCAAGCCCCGCAATTCAATTCATCTTCCGGCTTAAGCTTGCCCATCTTGGCCATAATCAGGGAAATTTCTTCTTCAAACGGAACCGCTATCCGTTGATCGTCAGGCATGAAAGAGCAGCTTAAATCCAGAGCAGAAAAAGACTCCACGTCGGCTTGCCACTGCTTCTGATCCATTTCCTTTATTTGACTACGCACATGCCTGCTGATAAGTGACCTCCGGGTGAACAGCGGGGTGTTGACACTCATTCCCGCTCCCATTATACAACCATTGCATGCCAATACCTCCAATAGTCTCAAGTTGCCGGTGTTGAATTCACTGATGGCTTCCACAAAATTGGTGCGGCCGTCGGTAGCTACTATTTCGCCGGTCATAAGGTCTTCGGTAATGCCTGCCGCCTGCAACAAGCCTCGACCAATGGGAAATAATAATCCCAGGCCCGCATGCGGGGGATCAAATTCTCTCAGCTCCACCGATTGGGATTCAATACCGCTGTCATACAGCATTTGACGTAATTCAACAAACGTGAGTGCCGCGTCAATTTCATCGAGCAAATTCACACCGGCCGCCTCACACTTTTTGGCGATACACGGGCCTATAAAGACTACCTTCAATTCTGCTCCATGCAGGTGATGCAAAACCCGCGCCGTGGCTACCATTGGTGACACCACCGGAACCAGTGAATCAATAAACTCAGGATGGTATTTCTCTACGAATCTCACCACTGCCGGACACGACGTAGAAATATAACGTTGACGATTCTCCGAATTTTCCAATAGTATGCGATAGGCCCGCGCTACCAGGTCCGCTCCAAACGCAACTTCATTGACATAGGCAAAACCCAGCCGATGCAACATACCCACCAGTTTGCGGTAGTCTAAATCCCAAAACTCGGCGGGAAAACTTGGGGCAATACAGGCGGCTACTTTATTTTCCGAAGCCAGCAGATACTCAACCTGCTCGGTACCACTGACTACTTTTTTAGCCTGTTGGCTGCATACCCGTACGCAGTTGCCGCATCCTATACACCTTTCCGGTATAATTTCTGCCTGACCCTCGCTGATGCGAATCGCCTTAGCGGGACATTCCCGTACGCAGGTATAGCAAACTCGGCAGCGCTCGCTGATAGTTTTAACAAAACAGTTTGGAGCCATAACCATTCCCGTCAATATTATGCTTATCCTGAACGATAATACCCGATACGCAATTTAATAAAATCATGTATGATTAGGGTTGGGTATCGGTCCTGCGTGGAAAAATTACACCGGAAAGATATAATTTCACTCATTATCCGCTTTCTCCGCAACATCTTGATGTAGTAAGCGTTTCACTTCGGCTTTCAATTGTTCCGGACGGGCGGGCTTGTCTAAAATAACATTAGTTTTCAACCAGCTTCTTGCTTCCGGAGAATGGACGTCGAAGGATATTCCTGTAGTTGACGTTACTCCCGTCAGCAGTATCAAGGGTGTGCCCGGATATAATTTATTTAGATTATGGGCCAGCACAAAACCTGAATCTATCCGTTCCATCATCAAATCTATTATCGCCAGATCCGGCTTGATTGTCAGCAGCAGTGATTCTGCCTCTTCATCCCCGCGTGCCGTATAGATTTCGTAACCTTCTGATTTGAGTATATACTGCAGTTGCTCCAGGGAATCCAGATCATCGTCCGCCAACAATATTTTTTTCTTCTCGCTCATAATTTCACCTGCTTTCGCTGTTACCTGGCCGGGGCATACTGTCCGCGTTCCACATAATGGGTATGCAGCAGCCGATGGCTCTTGTGGCCTAGGGGCTCGCCGAGGTACTCTTTATAGAGTCGGTTCACCCATTTATTTTTATGACTTACCCGTATATCTTCATCGCGATCTATCTTGTAGAGCGCCTGCATTCGCGCCCTTATCGCCGCCGGGTCTGCCCCCAGTGGCTGACCTCCGCCGTTAATGCAGCCGCCCGGGCAGGTCATCACCTCAATAAAATGCAAATCATTACGCCCGGCCCGTATTTGATCCAGGAGCTTTCGGGCGTTGCCCAGTCCGCTTACTACTGCTGCTCCTATTTCCAGTCCATCAATATCGACCCGCAGTTCCTTTGACCCTTTAAATCCCCGCAATTGTTGGAGTTTCATTTCCTGCAGTTCCTTACCCGTAAGCAAATAGTGTGCCGTCCGGATCGCAGCTTCCATTACCCCGCCGCTGGCCCCGAATATCTTGCCCGCCGTGGATCTCTCTCCGAACGGCGTATCTGCCGCTTCCGGTTTCATGGCTATCAGATCGATTCCGAACATGCGGAACAGTTGTCCCAACTCCCGGGTTGTTATCACATAATCCACATCCGGCAGATATCCCGGTGCCATTTCCGGGCGGGAGCATTCAAATTTCTTGGCCGTGCACGGCATAATGGATATACTCAATATATTGGCGGGATCGATTTTTTCCCGTTCGGCAAAAAAGCTTTTTATCAACGCTCCCATCATTTGCTGCGGACTCTTGCACGTCGATATATTGGGTATGAAACTGGGATAAAACTGTTCGACGAATTTGATCCATCCCGGCGAACAACTGGTCAGCATCGGCAGTACGCCGCCTTCCTTGATTCGCTTGGCCAATTCGGATGCTTCCTCCATGATGGTCAGGTCCGCCGAGAATCCGGTATCGAATACCCGGTCGAATCCCAGGTGACGTAGTGCCGCCACCATTTTACCATCTATATCTTTGCCGGCGTTCACTCCGAATTCTTCCGCTAGGCTGACCGAAACACTGGGGGCGTGTTGAACAACTACCGTTTTCTGCGTATCCGACAGCGCCGATATTACTTCGTCCAGATACGAATGTTCACTCAATGCTCCTGTCGGACAGACCAGGATACATTGACCGCAATTCACGCAGGTGGATAAATTCAGGCCATCGTCGAAGGCGGTGCCGATGAAAGCCCGGCTGCCTCTGCCGATGAAGTCGATAGCTGACACTCCCTGTATTTCCTCGCATACCCGCACGCATTTGCCGCAGAGAATGCATTTGGACGGGTCTCGCATTATCGAGGGGCCGGAGATGTCCTTTTTTCGAGCCTCTTTTTTACTATTAAAAACTCTGTGTCTGATCCCCAGATCCCGGGCTAATTTCTGCAAATCGCAATTACCGTTGCGCGCGCAGTATAGACAGTCGTTGGGATGATTACTCAGTAAGAGTTCCACAATCTTCTTCCGCGCTTCCAGCACGCGCGTTGACTTGGTTTTTACTTTCATTCCGGGCATCGCCGGATAGGAGCACGAGGTCACCAGATTGGGAAAATTTTCCACCTCCACCACACACAACCGGCACGCCCCGGTGGGTGACATGCCCGGCATATAGCACAAGGTCGGTATATAGATACCCTTTCTCCGTAGAGCCGTCAGGATGGTCTCGCCTTGTTTCGCCTGTATTTCTCGTCCGTCAACCTCAAGCGTTATCATACCAGTACCTCGATTGATTAGTTGTTTACTCATTTTCGCTGTTTATTAGGGGTGGGTAAAATCAAGATCGCAGCGCAGACACCGCCGCGCTTCGCATACGGCTTTCTCTTCATCTATGGTTAATTCCACCTCGGCGTAATTACCCTCGCGTTGGCACGTCGCCAGCTTCGGCGTTTTTACCCGCGTTGGCGGTACGACATTTTCTTGTTCGCTCGCCGGCACAGGCTCGATATATACCGCGGGCAGGGTAACCTTGGGCAGCACCTTTAATAATTTGCCCGTCACGTATTGATCTATCATTACTACCGCCTTTTTGCCCGCGCTGATCGCCTCGATTACGGTGCCGGGGCCGCTGACGATATCACCGCCGGCAAATACGCCCGCCCGACTGCTTATATATGACTCGGCGTTTATCGCCAGGGTTCCCCACTTAGTCTGCTTCAGATCCGCGATATCGGAGCTTACCGGCTCTTCGCTGATAGCTACTATCAGGGTATCCAGCGGCGTCTCGAATTCCGAGCCGGGTATCTCCACCGGCTTGCGCCTGCCGCTCGCGTCTGCTCCGCCCAGTTTATTGCGGATAAAACGAACCCCGGTTAGCTTGCCCTGGTCCACCTTTAAGGCCACCGGCGCTACCAGCGCTTCTATCCGGATTCCTTCCTCGATACATGCCTCAATTTCCTCTTTGTATGCCGGCATCTCATGGCTGGTGCGGCGATAGAAAACCGTTACGCTTTCAACTCCTTTTTGTCGTCGGGCCATTCGGGCAGCGTCGATGGCGGAATTGCCTCCGCCGATAATCCCCACTTTGCCTTTTGCCAATTCTTCTCCCGACAGATTATAGGCTTTGAGAAATTTTATTCCCGGTATCACGCCTTGAGCTTCTTCCCCGGTCAGTCCCAGTTTTTTGCTGCGATGGGACCCGATCGATATATATATCGCCCGATATCCTGCTGCCAGCAAACTATCCACCGTAAAATCCTTCCCCAGGGACTTATTCAACTGCAGATCGATGTTTTCATTTAATAATGCTTCGATTTCCTTCCGCAAGACCTCTCTGGGCAATCGGTATGCCGGAATCGCTTCAACGAGCATGCCGCCTGCCTGGGATTCCTTTTCGAAGACGGTAACTTTATATCCCTTCAAGGACAGATAATGCGCCGCCGTCAGTCCCGAGGGCCCAGCCCCGATAACCGCTATTTTAACCGGGTTAACATTATTAATCGCGACCTCCTGCTTGCCGAAGCTCGGGTCTATTCGATCCACGACGAATCGTTTCAGGGCGCGAACTGCCACCGGCTCACCTCCCGTCACACCCGCTCGGCAGTTATTTTCGCACGGGTGATGGCATACCCTCGCGCACACGGAGGGGAACGGATTTGCCTTGCGTATAGTCCGATACGCCTCGGTGTATTCGCCGTGGGCGATGTGGGCCACATACCGCCATACCTCCGTCCCTACCGGGCAATTGTTTTGGCACGCCACGCCCGTCAACTCTTTGCAGGTGCCCGCCGGGCAGCGACGTTCGAATACATGGGCCTCATATTCGTCGCGGAACCAGCGTAGGGTGCTCAAGATCGGATTAGGCGCCGTCTGGCCCAATCCGCACAGGCTGGTCGCCTTGATGATCTCTGCCAGCTTCTCCAGTTGCAGGATTCCCTGGATGCGGACCAGCGCGTCGAGATCACTTTCTCGTCTGCGCGACCGGGTAATCCACTGCAGGATTTCCAGCATCTGTTTCGTGCCTTCGCGGCAGGGTATGCATTTGCCGCAGCTTTCTCGCTGGATAAAATCCATAAAAAACTTCGCCAGATCCACCATGCAGGTATTCTCGTCCATGACCACCAATCCCCCGGATCCCATCATCGCTCCCACTTTTTTGAGGGATTCGTAGTCGATCTCGATATCGAGGTGTTGGCTCGGTATGCACCCGCCGGAGGGGCCGCCCATTTGTACCGCTTTGTATTTCTTATTGTTGGTTATGCCGCCGCCCGCTTCGAAGATGATTTGACGCAGCGTCGTTCCCATCTTCACCTCGACCAGACCCGTACGGTTGACTTTGCCCGACAGGGCGAACACCTTGGTTCCTTTGCTGTTAGCCGTGCCCGTCGAATTGAACCATGACGCTCCGTGGGAGATTATCCCCGGCAGATTCGCCAGTGTCTCCACATTATTTATCACCGTCGGCTTGTTGAACAGCCCATGGATAGCCGGAAACGGTGGGCGAGGACGCGGCATGCCCCGTTTGCCTTCAATGCTATTTATCATAGCCGTTTCTTCCCCGCAGACGAACGCGCCCGCTCCCTGTTTGATGATGATTTCCAGGTTAAAACCGCTGTCGAGGATATTATGACCCAGCAATCCGTAGGCCTGCGACTGGCTTATCGCTTGCTTTAGCCGTTTAATGGCCAGGGGGTATTCAGCCCGGATATACACATAGGCCTTCGTCGCTCCGATCCCGTAGGCTGCTATCGCCATCCCTTCCAGCACTCGGTGCGGATCGCCTTCGATTACCGCCCGGTCCATGAATGCGCCGGGATCGCCCTCGTCCGCGTTGCAGATCAGATATTTCTGATCACTCATACATTCGTAGGCGAACAGCCATTTCTTTCCCGTCGAAAATCCGCCGCCGCCTCTGCCGCGTAAACCGCTTTTTTCCACCTCCATACATACTTCCAGCGGACTCTTATCCCGCAGCATTTTCGCCAGTGACTGATATCCCCCATGGGCTATATATTCATCGATACTGTTAGGATCGATTATCCCGCAGTTGACCAGTACCCAACGGGTCTGCGATACAAAAAATGGATGTTCATCCAGGAAATTTACCTCCTGCCATGGTGTAAATCGCTCATCCCGGTATTGCCACAGCACATCTTCCATCGGTATTTTTCCCGCCAGAACCGCCTCCAGCAGAGAATCTATTTTATCTTCCGTTATGTGCTCGAAGGCTATGCGGGCTCGGCCGGGCAGTTGGACCTCCACGATCGGCTCTGCCGAGCATAGCCCGATACAGCCGACTTCTATGACATCGCCGGCTACATTATTTTCCGCCAGATATTTTTTTGCCGCGGTTACCGACTTACCCGCGCCTGCTCCCTGTCCGCAGGTCCCGGTTCCGACGAAGATCGCCGCTCGTTCCAGTTTTTCGCGACGATTCCGCAGACTTCTTTCCTGGCGAAACGTCGTGCACGCCTCGGACTTGTGACAAAAGGGACCGTTGCTGAAACATTCAATATATCTGCTGCATGGACGTTCGGGGCTGTGCTGGCATTTCTCGCAACATTTTACCTCATTTAGCCGGTGCATGTTCTTCAGCCTTTCTTCGTAAAGTGTTTAGTAGGTCTCTTGCTTTCTTGGGTGATATTCCGCTGTAAAATTCTCCGTTGATGCACATTACCGGTGCCAATCCGCAGGCTCCCATACAAGCGACGATTTCCAGGCTGAACAATCCGTCGCGGGTGGTCTGCTGCGAATCGATACGGAGTTCTTTCTTCAGCGTCTCTAAAACCGCTGCCGAGCCTTTTACATGACATGCTGTGCCGCGACATATTTGTATATGATATTTTCCCAGGGGCTGAAATCGGAATTGGTTATAAAATGTCGCTACGCCGTAAATCTTGCTTGACGGTATTTGCAGAACGCTGGATAGATAATTTATGGACTCGCGCGATAAATAGCCGGTGCTTTCCTGGATCGCCTGCATTATCGGTATTAAGGCGTCGCGTCCGGCTCCCTGATGGTTTTTTATTATTTCCGTTATTTCTTCACTTACTATCACAGTTTTTCCTTTCATAAAATGCTTTTTGCCGCGAAATAGGCCACTTTCTCCAGCTCCATTGTCATATCGATATATTCGATATGTACCTCTGATGGTTTATGCAGCCGGACCGGGGCAAAATTTAATATCCCTCTTATGCCTGATTCCACCAGATGGTCCGCTACTTCCTGTGCCTTTTCCGCCGGTACCGTTAATATCGCGGTTATTATGTTCTGCTCTTTGATATATTGATCCATCATCTTAACCGGATAGCACTTACAATTATGAATTACCCGGTTAGTCTTTTGTGGATCATTATCGAATGCCACTGATATCTGTAGCTTGGGCCTTCGACCCCTGAAATAGGCCAATATTGCACGTCCTAGGTTGCCGATGCCAACCAAGGCTACATCCTGGCCTTCTGGTACGTCCAAAAAATCGGCAATACTGGCAATTAATGCTTCTATCTCATATCCCCGCACCGGGCTGCCCATGTATCCAATAGCCATAAAATCGCGTCTGACTTGGGCCGCTGTTACTCCCGCTGTCTTGGCCAACTGATGGGAAAAAACATGATTTTTCCCTTCCGATATTAAAATACGTAAAAATCGCCGGTATAAACTCAGGCGGCCTATGGTTTTTTCTGGTACTTTTGCCATTTTATACAAAATCCCATTTTACAATGTGAACAATGTAACGCTGTTATTTAATTCACAACTATTATTCAACATTAATCGTCACAAGTCAATTCCAAATTAAGAAAATTTCGCATTTTGTATAAAATGAAGGGAAAATACTTAATCTTACACACCGGGCAATAGACACGGCTACGAACATTTAATAGTTAATAGCCTTCAGAATTGCCAATACCGTGGCGTATTCACTAACCGGAACCACATCCCTATAGTCTGTGTTGTTAAAATAGTAAAGTTGTATCGAAGGAGGACCGGGCCTAATTTTTATTTTTTCCAGTTTCGGTGAAATATCGTAATTATTTACGAACCTATCTTATTGAAAATAAAAAGGTTATCAGAGATATGACAGCCGGAAGAAATTGGATACCCTATGAATTTCGGTATACCATAAGAGGAGATATGTACGATGCATTTAGGCTACCTTGACAATTTAGTTGCAGCAGGACTGGCGCAAAAGAAAAGCCAGTCGTAACCAACTGGCTTAACGTAAATTAAGAATAGCGGGGGCAGGATTCGAACCTGCGACCTCCGGGTTATGAGCCCGACGAGCTACCAGACTGCTCTACCCCGCGATCTTTATATTTCTATTATTTCTTCCGGTTTTTAGCCTAACTTCTCCCAGGGATATTATTTAATGGATGTAATTAACGCTACCTATCTTATTATCAAAATATTATATGTCAAGACAATTGACTTGACAAAATACCGATAAAAAAAATGTGGCACTTCTTATTCTTAAACGGCGGCGAATGAATGCCGCCGATAAATAACGAAAAAGGCCTTCCGGGGTCGCCGGCAGGCCTTTTATTTCAAGAACAGTTGATAAGCACACGAAAATGTGCTGACATCTCGTCATCACCATTGCTGGTAACGACATTCTAGATATCCCTAGAAAGGAGGTGATCCAGCCGCAGGTTCCCCTACGGCTACCTTGTTACGACTTAGCCCCAGTCACCGAGCTTACCATCGGCAGGCGCCTCCTTGCGGTTAGCTACCCGACTTCAGGTACTCCCGGCTCCCATGACTTGACGGGCGGTGTGTACAAGGCTCAGGAACATATTCACCGCAGCATAGCTGATCTGCGATTACTAGCGATTCCAACTTCATGCAGGCGAGTTGCAGCCTGCAATCCGAACTGAGGCGGCTTTTTTCCGATTTGCTCCACCTCACGGTATTGCATCGGTTTGTCACCGCCATTGTAGCACGTGTGCAGCCCTGGGCATAAAGGCCATGAGGACTTGACGTCATCCCCGCCTTCCTCCGGTTTAACACCGGCAGTCTCGTTAGAGTCCCCGGCATGACCCGCTGGTAACTAACGATAAGGGTTTCGCTCGTTAAGGGACTTAACCCGACATCTCACGACACGAGCTGACGACAGCCATGCAGCACCTGTGCAAGTTTCACCCGAAGGCAGCCTAACTACTTTCATAGCAGGCATCCAAGCATGTCAAACCCAGGATAAGGTTCTTCGCGTTGCTTCGAATTAAGCCACATGCTCCACCGCTTGTGTGAGCCCCCGTCAATTCCTTTGAGTTTTAGCCTTGCGACCGTACTCCCCAGGCGGTCTACTTACCACTTTTGCTTCGGCCGTGAAAGGGTCAGACCTCCCACCGCCTAGTAGACATCGTTTACGGCGTGGACTACCGGGGTATCTAATCCCGTTTGCTACCCACGCTTTCGCACCTCAGCGTCAGAACAAGCCCAGTGCACCGTTTTCACCACTGGCGTTCCTCTAGATATCTACGCATTTCACCGCTCCACCTAGAGTTCCATGCACCCCTACTTGCCTCAAGAAAGATAGTATGCCAAGCTATTCCTCGGTTGAGCCGAGGGTTTTCACAAAGCACTTTTCTTTCCGCCTGCGTGCGCTTTAAGCCCAATAATTCCGAACAACGCTTGGCCCCTTCGTATTACCGCGGCTGCTGGCACGAAGTTAGCCGGGCCTTCCTTTGGGATCGATCAGGTTTGGGCATTACAGCCCGCACCGTTCTTCACCCTGACAGTAGTTTACACCCCGAGGGGCTTAATCCTACACGCGGCGTCGCTGCGTCAGGCTTTCGCCCATTGCGCAATATTCGTTACTGCAGCCCTCCGTGGAGGTCCGGGCAGTGTCTCAGTCCCGATGTGGCGGGTCAACCTCTCAGTCCCGCTACGCGTCGATGCCTTGGTGAGCCGTTACCTCACCAACTAGCTGATACGACATAGACCGCTCAATAGCCGATACCCGAAGGCCCTTTGGTCCAGGTGCCATCTGACTCCTGGACGTTATGTGGTATTAACTGCACTTTCGCTAAAGGTCCGAAGACCGCAGCTATCCCACAGCTAAAGGTACGTTATCTATGCATTACTCACCCTTTCGCCACTAACCAGCCTCTCGATTACTCAATCAGCCGGTCCGTTCGACTTGCATGTCTTAGCCACGCCGCCAGCGTTCGTTCTGAGCCAGGATCAAACTCTTCAATTTTTATCGTTTGCCTTGGGCCGACCGGATTTCTTCCCGGTTTTACCCGAAAAAATAATCCCGCCGATCCCGGCTGGCATTCGATTGTTGGCTCAACACTCACGTCTGTGTACGAGAATGTTGATTTTCGGATTGCTCCGAAATCACACCATAATTATGTGCATATCGCCATAGCACAGCCGGCGATAACACCCACATTCTCGTCATGCTATCAACTGTTTACTTGTCAAAGAGCGTTTCGACCGATTTCTCGGCCAGTCCTGCATTATATCTCTCCACGATTAATCGGCAAGACTATTATATATAAAAATCTTTTGGATTACCCTGTCTCAGGGACCGTGGAAAAAATAACCAGACCCGTTTCTTATCAACGAGCCTGGCTTCTGTATGAAATCTATCACAATTCCTGCACTTGTCAACCGCTAAAAGAAAAATTCCTTGCCGAAATATTAATCCCCGTTACCAAAACCAGATTTTTCCTTGCCTAAAATTTATACAACACCCTGTTATTTAAGTACTTAGGAAACTGCATAACGTAAGTATTTTCAAAACATATACTTACAAAATATTTTTTGAAAATCTAAAAGCATCCTCTAAAATCATTGCGAGGAGCGCCTGCCGCGACATTCTTTTGTTTAGCCCTGCGACGCGTCGCGGGGTTGCTTTTTTATTGTTTTTACGAGAAACGAAGCGACGAAGCAATCTCAATTTTTCGCATTATTAGAGGTTCCCTGAATATTATTGACAGTTTTGTGGGGTTTTTCTATCCTGTTAGTATGAGCCCAACGGCTTTTCGCATAGGCAATTACAGGAAAAAATGGAAAAAGCACTTTGAAGCCTGAAATTACGAATGTTTCGCAGCACGGCTTCTGGATTTTTTTGCAGGGCAGGGAGTATTTTCTGCCCTTTGAGAAATTCCCCTGGTTCAGAAGAGCAACTATAGGTGAATTGTCAAATGTGAAACTTCTGCACCGGACGCATCTTTACTGGCCGGACCTTGATATTGATTTATCCCTTAGTATCATTGAGCAGCCGGGAAAGTATAAACTAATTGCACAATAAATATGCCGGGTAAAGACCGCCGGCTTAACCCGCGACTTGATTATCGCCGGTTTTGGCCATAAATAGGGGACGTTTACCTGGTTTTCATCATCATTATACTGACATTTCCCATTTAAAAAGGAATCCCATTTCGATGAAATATTCATGAAGTATTGCGAAGGTACCATATTCATCCGATATTCTCTCTGTAACCTTGGTCAATGTTGCGGCTCCACTGTATCTGTCTGGATTATCATATTTTCCCCTGCACTTTTGATTCTTGATATTCGCCGTGTTGCCTCTTCGCGATAGTAACTGTTGTCTGCCGGCCATTCCATTGACCATAGAATTCCTGCTAAAGCGCCAGTGCCAACACCTAAGGCACCTGCGGAGCTTTTCAACGCAGTTTGTCCGAAAGTTTGGGTTACCCCCGCTGCGCCGCCCATACCTCCGGCAAAGGCTGAACTAAAACCGGTACCTTCCCTCACTCTTAAACGGTTGCTTTCCCGAATGCATTGTTGATAAACATCCAATGCCGCTTCTGGCTGGCCCTGCATTTCCAACACATCCCCTTTTGTGAGCAGCGCACTACATTTGACCGAGGCATTTTTGGCAATCGCAATAGCATTGTCCAAATCTTCCATACTCTTTTCAATATCGTTCATTTTGAGGTCAACTAATGCTATACGCACAAGATAATATGCCTTGCTGTTGTTGTCATTGACCAGAGTTCTCACCTTCTGAACGTCGTTCATCGCTGCTTTTGCGTTCCCAAGCCCTGCATAGGAAAAACCTCGCATTGCAAACCACATCGGATTGTTTGGCTCATGCGCAATAAGCGTATTACAGTCGTCTATGGCTGCGTCAAATCGTTCATCACGTATGTAAAACCTGCTACGGTTGCACCTGACCCACATCTCACTTTTCCAATCGGGGCACAAGCGTAGCGCCTCGTTGTAATCCGCTTCAGCGGCCATCTTTTCATTTATCTTATCATATGCTATTGCTCTATAAGACAGATAAGAAACAAGGATCGCCGGTTTCTTTTCTGTTGAAATTGCCCGTGTGTAGGATGCTACTGTCTCCCTATAGGAGGCATTCGCTGCGTGAGTATCACCCTGTTTTTCGTATTTGATCGCCTGCGCCATATTGTAGCCTGGGTTATCTGTTTGAGCCCTATTTGCGCAACCTGCTAACCCGCAAAAAAGAAACGAGATCATAGTTACTGAAATCTTCCATATTGTTGTTCCGTTATTCCTTATCATGGTTGCTCTCCTATTATCTAATCGTGGAAATACCACATTGGCCCGAATGGCGTTTCCTTAAGCATATTAATCTGAATTAAATAGAATTAAATAGGGGACGTTTACCTATATTTCATCATCATTATACTGACATTTCCCATTTGCGGTTTAAAATGATACTTTTCACCGTACGATGTTGCTAATTCTACCAGAATCTGCCGGTAATAATTAAAAGTGTCCGGTAATATTTTATTTGTATTCCCGATAATATCAAAATCTTCAATAGATTGCAATAAAAAGCATTTTTTTGAATCTGTATGCCAATTCCGCCGAAATCCCAACGCTTAGCCTTAAAAATGCGCCAGAGGGTTCCCCCCTTTAAAAGCCCTTGTTCGCCATTTCTTATTCATTCTCTGACGGGGGTATCTGGACGATAGGAGTCTAAGGCAATATAATACTGATTTTGCGATGTGAGCAGCTATGACAGTAGGTATGAGTCCTGAGATTTCACCGCCGAATCGTGCCGGCAAGTTCCGCTTAGCCGCCGCCCTGCGGCAGCGGCTTGCCCCCTCCGCGCGGGCCTTGCGCCACCGCAATTACCGCCTGTTCTTCTTCGGCCAGGGCCTTTCCCTCATCGGTGCCTGGATGCAGCGGACCGCAATCTGGTGGCTGGTATATCGCCTGACCGGCTCGGAGCTGCTCCTGGGCGTGGTGGGTTTTTCCAGCCAGATATCGACGTTTCTGCTTGCCCCGTTTGCCGGCGTACTGGCCGACCGTATCGACCGCCGCCGGCTGATAATAGCGACGCAGGCCCTGGCCATGATCCAGGCCTTTGTGCTGGCCGGCCTGACCATTGCCGGGATCGTGACCACCTGGCACATCATTTTGCTGAGCGTCATTTTGGGCGTGATCAACGGCTTTGACATGCCGATTCGTCAGTCGTTTGTGGTCGAGATGCTCGACAGCCGCGATGACCTGCCCAACGCTATCGTCCTGAATTCTTTTTTGGTCAACGGCGCCCGGCTGGTTGGGCCGTCGCTGGCCGGCGTGCTGATTGCCGTCGTCGGCGAGGGTATGTGCTTTCTGCTCAATGGCGTCACCTTTATTGCCGTCATCGCCGCTTTGCTGGCTATGCAGCTTACGCCGTATGTCCCCCGCGCCCACCACTCGCACGTCCTGCATCACCTTCGCGAAGGTTTTACTTATGCCTTCGACTTTCTGCCCATCCGGGCGATCCTGCTGCTTTTGGCGATGATTAGCCTGTTGGGCATGTCTTACTCTGTGCTCATGCCGGTCTTCGCCAAGGAGATCCTCCACGGCGGGCCTAAGACTTTGGGGTTCCTGATGGCTGCCTTCGGTATCGGCGCGATTATCGGCGCGCTGGTCCTCGCCTCGCGCAAGAGCGTCCGCGGCTTGGGTCGGGTCCTGGTTTTCGCCAGCGCCCTCTTCGGCGCCGCCCTGATCGCCTTCGCCTATTCCCGCAACCTGTATCTCTCACTGGGTTTATTGGCTGTAGCGGGCTTCGGGATGATGGTCCAGTTCGCCGCCAGCAACTCGCTGCTGCAGACGATTGTGGACGACGACAAACGCGGTCGGGTCATGAGCTTCTATGTGATGGCCTTTATGGGTATGGCCCCCTTCGGCAGCCTATTGTCCGGCTGGCTGGCTGGCGTGCTGGGCGCGCCCATAGCGGTAGCGATTGGCGGGGCTGGCTGCATCATCTCCGCCGGCTTTTTCGCCCTTCGCCTGCCGCTCTTGGGTAAGATTGTCCACCCGACTTATATCAGACTGGGTATCGTTCCTGACCCAGCCGGCGGCGACAGCGATAACGGCCAGCCGATCGGGGTAACTTCCCCCTGGGAAGCCCGGCTGTAAACTACCACTCCTGCCTCCTCCGCGCATTTGCGAAATATATTTATATTTATTTTTATTATGAATTATTAGTTCTTTTATATATCTTTTAATTCTTATAAATCCTATCTGAGTTTTTATCTCTTCATCTGCGTTATCTGTCATCTGCGGATTATTTTTTCTTGTTTTATTTCGGATTTCGTGCTTCGAATTGCGAATTTTATATCTGTAGTTTCATCCCGGCTGGGTCTTTGGACAACAGCGGGCGATGGGAATCGAACCCACATGGCCAGCTTGGAAGGCTGGAGCTTTACCATTAAGCTACGCCCGCGAAACCGTGAATTTCGTCGTGAAATTCCGTTAATTTACCGTACTTTTTTTTTGAGAAAAACCGGTGAAAATCCGGGTATTTTTCAATGTTTTCAGGGTTAAAAAGCGGTTTTTTTGCTCGTTTTTGCGCTGGGATTCACCGTTTTGCGCCGGAATTCACCGTTTTTCGCACAAATTCACAACTTTTTCGTCAAAATTTACCGCTTTTTCACCCGTTTAGCAAGGTCAAACTCACCCCTCGTGCCCTCATTTTCCGGTTGTTCTAATCGATTTTTACGGTGGTGGTGGCGGCGTCGAAGACGCGGATTGGGCCGGCGTCGAGCTGCAAAATTAAACCTTCCTCGACACTGATGTCCACCATTCGGCCGGTAAAGCTCTGGCCGTCACTGATTAAGGTAATCCGCCGGCCGACGTCGCGGCAGCGGGCCAGCCAGTCGGTATGCAGCGTTTCGACCTGGCCCTCCTCGGCGGCGAGCAGCCAATGGTCCAGTTGCCGCAGCAACTCCTGGGCTAATTGCACCTGGTCAATGTCCGAGCCGGTTATCTGTCGGAGGGAGACGGCTTTCTCCCGCAGTGGGGGGGGGAAGTCCTCGCTGGCCTGGCGGCAGTTTATACCTATGCCTATGACGTATAAAGTTTTGTGGTGTATCCTGCGGGACTCGACCATAATGCCCGCCAGCTTCTTGTCGTCAACCATAACGTCGTTGGGCCATTTGATCTGAGTTTGTTTGGCAGAGCAATTTTCGATCGCCAGGGCGGTGCTTAGGCCGGCCAAGAGGGTCAGGGTGGTCGCGGTAAAGTCGATTTGCCTTTGCAGGAGGACCGAGCACAGGATACTGCTGTTCCTGGTCGCCTGCCATTTTCTGCCCATTCGGCCTCGGCCGAGCCGCTGCTCCTTGGCGAAGACCGCCAGACCGTCGTAGCCCGACTCGGTAGCGTAATTCCAGGCGACGTCGTTGGTACTGTCGGTAGTCTCATAGAGCAAAACCCGTCGGCCGATCCGCCGGGTCGCCAGGCCATACTCAATCAGCTCCGCGGTAAGGTTCGCGGCCCGGCCCGTCAGTCGCAGGCCGTAGGTCGGGACCATCTCGATCTCATAGCCCAGGCGACGCAGCTCTTCGATCTTGGCGTGGATTGCCGGCGGCGGCTGGTTGAGGGCTTTTCGCAAGTCAGCCATCGAAAGCCAGTGGTCGCGGTGTTGACGTAACAATTTGAGAAGTTCCAGGCTCATTTGTATTATGACAACTCCAGGCTGATATCCAGAATATTAGCGGAATGCGTTAGCGCCCCTACCGAAATTCGATCCACGCCGGTGAGGGCAACCGCTTTGACGTTATCCAGGTTGATATTGCCCGAAGCCTCTAATAAGGTGCTCTTCGCTTTTGGCAAATCATGGCGAATCTGCACGGCCTGGGTTAATTGTTCGGGCGACATGTTATCCAAGAGGATAATATCGACCCCTTCAACCCGCAGGACGGTGTGTAATTGATCGAGAGTATCAACCTCCACTTCGATAAAAGAAGGCTTAATATTGCCCGCTTTGAGGTTTTTGATGGTTTGTTCCAAGTCGCTCCTTAAATCGCTCAGCGGCAGGAGTGCCAGGTGATTGTCTTTAATCAAGACGGCGTCGTAAAGGCCGAGGCGGTGATTATAGCCGCCGCCGCAGCGGACGGCGTATTTCTCCAGGTGGCGCCAGCCGGGGGTGGTCTTGCGGGTATCGTAGATTTTCGCGGCGGTGCCGGCGACGGCGGCGACGTACCTGCTGGTAAGGGTGGCGATGCCGCTAAGCCGCTGGAGGAAATTGAGCGCTACTCGCTCCGCCGCCAAGAGGCTCCGCAAGGGGCCGGAGATAATCCCGGCGGCAGCGGCGGCGGCGACGGATTGGCTGTCGCTAACTAATTCCTGTAAATGAAGCTTGTTATCGTAGAAGTGCAGCACCTCTTTAACCACCGGCATACCGCAAACGATGCCCGCCGACCGGAAGGTTAATTTACCTTCGCCCTGGCGGTGGGGCGAGATAAGGGTCTGGCTGGTTATATCACCTTGGCCGAAATCTTCTTCATAGGCGAGTTTGATTAAGGGTAGATAACTATTTGGATCTAGCTCGGGCATGGTTTTGGTCTGGTTTTCCTTTCTGGCGAGTTTTGCCGCTGTTTTTAACCTCTGGAGCCTGACGCAACTCGGCTAACTGATCGCGGAGCTCGGCTGCTTTTTCGAATTCCAGGGCCTGGGCCGCGGCGTACATCTCCTTTTCCAGTATGGCGATCAGCTCCTCCCGCTGGTATTCCTTGTCGTTGTGGGTGAGCGCCTCCTGGGCGAGCCGGCGGGCCTTGAATTCCGTCTCCAGGCTGGTCCGGATTGATTTGCGGATCGTTTCCGGGGTAATGTTGTGCTCCTGGTTGTATTGCTGCTGCGTTTGCCGGCGGCGGCTGGTCTCGTTGATGGCGCGGTTCATCGAGCCGGTGACGGTGTCGGCGTAGAGAATCACCTCGGCGTTGACGTTCCGGGCGGTTCGGCCGATGGTCTGAATTAAGGACGTTTCGCTCCGCAGGAAGCCTTCCTTATCAGCGTCCATGATAGCTACCAGCGAGACCTCCGGCAGGTCCAGGCCTTCGCGGAGCAGATTCACCCCTACCAGCACGTCAAATTCGCCCTGGCGTAATTGTCTTAAGATCTCCACCCTCTCGAGCGTGATGATTTCACTGTGCAGATACTGACAGCGGAATTTCTTCTCCCGGATATAGGAGCTAAGGTCCTCCGCCAATCGTTTGGTTAAGGTGGTTACCAGTACGCGCTCATGGCGGGCGACGCGTTTTTCGATTTCCTGGAGCAGGTGGGGTACCTGGCCGCGGGCGGACTCGACGTGAATCACCGGATCTAATAGACCGGTGGGCCGGATTATCTGTTCCACGACCTGGCCGCCGGATTTTTCCAGCTCATAGGGGGCGGGAGTGGCGCTGACGAAAATGACCTTATCCCACATCGTTTCAAATTCCTCGAAACGCAGCGGCCGGTTGTCCAGGGCACTGGGCAGGCGAAAGCCGTGTTCCACCAGCACCGACTTTCGGCTGAAGTCACCCGCGTGCATGGCGTGAACCTGGGGAATGGACACATGCGATTCGTCAAAGAACAAGAGAAAGTTATCGGGGAAATAATCGATCAGGGTATAAGGTCTGGCCCCCGGCGGCAATCCCGCCAGGTGGCGGGAATAGTTTTCGATACCGCTGCAGTAACCTACCTCCTTGATCATCTCCATATCGTAGCGGGTGCGGGCGCTGAGCCGCTGGGCTTCCAGGAGCTTGCCCTGCCCGCGGAGCTGCATCAGGCGCTGGTCCAGCTCCTGGGCGATGCTTTCCAGGGCCTGCTCGATCCGGTCCTCCGGGAGGACGTAATGCTGGGCGGGAAAGATGAACATCTGGTGCTCCTGGCTGAGGCTCTCGCCGCTGGTGGGATTAATCAGGGTGATTTTTTCGATTTCGTCGCCGAACATCTCCACTCGCACGGCGAATTCCTCATAGGCGGGCCATAATTCGATTACGTCGCCCCGGACGCGGAACTTGCCCCGATCAAAACCGATATCGTTTCGCTCATACAGGATATCGCTTAGCTTGCCCAGCAATTCATCACGATCGACATTAAGCCCGATCCGCAGCGGCACCACCATTCGCTTGTATTCTTCGGGCGAGCCCAGGCCGTAGATGCAGGAGACCGAGGCTACGACGATGACATCTTGGCGACTCATGAGCGAAGTTGTGGCGCTCAGCCGCATCCGGTCGATGTCGTCGTTGCGGGAGGCGTCCTTTTCGATGTAGATGTCCCGCTGGGGGATGTAGGCTTCGGGTTGATAGTAGTCGTAATAGCTGACGAAATATTCCACCGCGTTATGGGGGAAAAGCTCTTTAAACTCTTCGTATAACTGGGCGGCCAGGGTCTTATTGTGGCTGATTACTAAAGTTGGCCGCTGATATCTCTGGATGACCTGGGCCATGGTAAAGGTCTTGCCTGAGCCGGTAACGCCCATCAGGGTCTGAAACTTCCTGCCCGCCGCCAGGCCGGCGTAAAGATTCTCAATCGCCTGCGGCTGATCGCCGGCGGGGGCAAAGTCACTGACTATCTCAAAATTTTGTGCCATTTTTTACGCAGTTCCGGCTCGAATAATTATATTGCTTTCTGTCATAGTGGTTTTTTTATTGAAAACGTTGTATGAATCAATATCATTAAATTATAACCTTACCCCAGTAATGGGACAAATAAGTAATTTCTTTAGGAGGTATGGGCCATGGCGTATTTTTTCAATAAACACATTGGTTTTTGCGGTCTGGTTTTTTTAACGCTGATATTTTCCACCTGCCTTGGTCCGTCGCCACTGTCGGCGGCTGATTTGCGGGTCGGCGCTGCTATTACTGACATCACCCCGAAGGATGCGGCCCAAGTCTTTGATCCGCTGCACGTCAAGGCTATGGTCATGGAGCAGGGCGACAGCCGGGCGGCGCTGGCGATATGCGATTTATTCAACACTTCCGAAGAACTTTCCCAGACTGTCCGAAGACTGGCGGCGGAAAAGACCGGCATACCGTATAACAATATTTCCGTAATCTCCACCCATACCCACAGCAGTGGGGATTACGCCGATGCCCTGGAGCAATACCTGCAAAAGCAGTCGGCAGGGGGCCTGTCACCCGCGGATAATGAAAGTTACCCTGCCCGGTTGATCGAAAATGCCGTAAAGGCAATTGTTGATGCCCAGGCTGCTGTTCAGCCGGTAACTATGCAAAGCGGCAGCACTCGATGTGGGGGGATTGCCTTCAACCGCCGGTTCCTGATGAAAGACGGGATAATAAGATTTAATCCGGGGTTTCAAAACCCCGATATCGTTCGGCCGGTCGGCCCGGTCGATCCGGATCTGGCGATGGTGATATTCCGCCGGGCCGAGAGCGATAAGCCATTTGCGGCACTGGCTAATTTCGCTACCCAGACCACCACCTTTGACGTTCCGGGCAGTATCAGTGCTGATTTCCCCTTTTTCCTGGAGCAGGCTCTGCGGAGTGAAATGGGGGAAAATTTTGTTAATCTTTACGCGCCCGGTCCATCCGCGGATATCAACCACTGGGATGTAACCAAGCCCGGCCCGCAAATGGGCTACGAGCAGACCACCAAACTTATCGGCCAAAAGCTGGCTGACGCGATCAAAGCGAAACTGGCCACGCTGGCCTACGAAAAAAAACCTTCCCTTGCTGTTCGCCGAACGGTTGTGCAAGTTCCGCTGCAGACCTACAGTGATATGGACCTGGAATGGGCCAAAGGATTGGACCCAGCCAAGGCATCATTCCTGATAAAAATCAGGGCCAAGAAAATTTTGACTCTGGAAAAGCTGCGTAAACAGGGCGATACGATTCCCATGGAGGTGCAGGTGATTCGCCTGGGCGAGAATACCGCGATAGTTGCCCTGCCGGGCCAGATATTTGTCGAGCTGGGCCTGGCCTTGAAAAAGGCCTCGCCATTTGCCCATACACTAGTCTTTACCCTGGCCAACAGCCATTCGGCCTGCGTGCCGCCGCGAAAGGCTTATACCGAAGGCAGTTATGAAGTGGTCAGCTCACTGGTGGATTCGGGCAGCGGCGAAATGCTGGTGGAGGCGGCACTGCGAATGCTCAAGGAACTTAAGGCAGGGGGGTAAGGGCGCGAAAAACAACTCGCAAGTTGTTTCCCGCCGATTGGCCGGCTAAAATAAAAAGGAGATATATCATGAAAGAGGATGTTTATCGGTCATTGATTTTGATGATAGTTATGTTTTGTCTGGTAGTTTTTCCCGCCGGCTGCGCCAGTAATAGGCAAAAACCGAGCGAACAATTATACGCCGGTGTAGCCGTGGTGGATATCACGCCGCCGCTGGGTTATCCGCTTTACTGGGGCAATACTACGGGCGAGCTGGACCCCTTGCACTGCCGAGCAGTGGTATTTCGTCAAGGTTCAGAGCAGGGTGCATTGGTGATCTGTGAGCTGCTGGAGGTAGTCCGTGATCTTTCGCAGGAAGCCCGCAGGCAGGCGAGCGAGAAGACCGGCATACCGGTTGCGAATATTTCCCTAGCCGCTACCCATTCCCATACCACGCCGAATTATAAGGATGATTTGACGAAGTATATGGAGCGGAAATCCGCCGGCACGCTGACCGAAGAAGATAACAATAGTTATGTGGCCCGTCTGATAAATACGGTAGTCCAGTCCATCGTCGAGGCCCAGGCGGCACTTGAGTCGGTGGCGCTGGAAAGCGGCACAACCCAAAAGGAAGGGTTGGCTTTCAACCGCCGATACTACATGAAAGAGGGACACGTAATGTTCAATCCCGGCTTTGAAAATCCGGATATTGTCCGGCCGGCCGGCGATGTGGATCCGCAAGTCGGCATCGTCATGATGCGCGGCGCCGCTGATAACCAGCCCATCTGCGGTCTGGTCAACTTCGCCATGCACCTCGATACCGTGGGCGGCGATAAGTGCAGCGCGGATTATCCGTATTTTCTGGAGCAATCGCTGCGTGAGGATTTAGGCGATAAGTTTATCAGCATATTCGGGACCGGGGCGTGCGGCAATATCAATCACTGGGACGTCAGTAAGCCGGGTCCCCAAAGAGGTCACGAGATAAGCACCAAACCGATCGGCTTGAAGCTCGGCGAAGCGGTGAAGGATGAGATCCCCAAACTCAAGAAGGTAAGCAGGCCCGCCCTGGCTGTCCGCAGCGAGATAGTACAAGTTCCGCTGCAAAGTTATACCGCGGAGGATTTGGCGTGGGCGGAACATGCCGAAGAATTGACCCTTACAAAAAATCCCAGCGAAGTTCTTAACGAACGGCAAATATTGTTCAACCGCTGCAAGGCCAGGCGAATCATGGAATTGGCGAAATGGCGGAAAGTCAGCCCCAATTTACCGATGGAGGTGCAGGTCTTTCGTCTGTCAGACGATACCGCCATCGTTACGTTGCCGGGTGAAGTATTTGTGGAACTGGGGATGGGCATCAAGAAGGCTTCTCCCTTCGCCAATACCCTCATTATCGAAATCGCCAATGATCGGCCGGCTTATGTGCCCGACCGGCGGGGCTTCGAACAGGGCGATTATGAAGCGATTAACTCGCGGGTGGCGCCCGGCGGGGGCGAAATGCTGGTCGATACGGCGGTTAAAATGCTCAAAAAACTTAAGTAACAATAGGTGATTTTACCCGGGCAACCGCCGACACACTCCAACCGGTTTCGAGGCCATGAAAAATTTAGGCACCCTAATCTTGCTGGGAATAATATGTCTGGGCTGCGGAGGTCGGCATGATTCGGCGGATTACACTAACGGGAAAAATCACGGAGGTACAAACTCACCGCGGGATGTTCTGGGGGTAACTCACGTTGCCGGCAAATACTGTTTGACGGATAAGGATTATCTCAACGAGGGCGCCGACCAGATTTTAAGCCTGGGCAGCCGAGTGATTAAAATATGGTTTTACGGTAAAAGGTTCGAGCATCCGGAGGCGGTTTACCCCTATCACAGCCATTGGCCGAAGGTAAAGACGCTGGTGGAAGGGGCGCAATTGCCGTATTTTATGCAGCTTTTCCAAAAGCCTTTTACTACCTATATCATGGTCGTTACTTCTCTGGGGCGGTCTGATGATTATTGGCGCAATGGCATAACCGAACAAGAAGCCCAAGACGAGCAACAGCAGTTTTATGAACTTACCCGATATCTGCTGACCGCTTATCGGGGGACCGGCAAGACGTTTGTTTTGCAGCACTGGGAAGGCGACTGGATGCTCCGAGGCCATAATGACGAGAAAATCGATCCCTCCCCCACAGCGATTAAGAACATGATTGTCTGGTTGAATGCCCGCCAGGCGGGTGTCGATCAGGCCCGAAACGAAATCGGCCAGGATGGCGCTTGCGTTTATCACGCCGCGGAGGTAAATCGGGTGGTTATCTCGATGCGCGAGCATCAGCCAGGCGTCGTCAATGCCGTGCTGCCTCACACCCGGCTGGATTTAGTCTCCTATTCCGCCTGGGATGCCACCGTTGAGCACCGCGAAGGCCCCCAATTGCTCCGTGAGGCTTTGGATTATATCGCTGACAATATGCCAGATAGTCCCGCCTTCGGCTCGCACAACGTCTATCTCGGGGAATTCGGCATCCCGGAAAATGAATTTACCCCCGAACAGGTCCGCAGCATATTACCCGAGACCGTAAAGACCGCCTTAAAATGGGGCTGTCCCTATGTTGTTTACTGGCAGTTGTATTGCAATGAGTTGACCGAACCGCCCCAGCCGGTGCCGGTGCACTCTAACGACGCGGTCCGCGGTTTCTGGCTGATTCGCCCGGATGGCTCGAAATCCTGGATTTGGGATTATTTTTACCGTTTGCTGAATTCCGGGGACAGTAAGGTTTTATTAAATCCGGCATAAGCATAATTTTCCGCGCCGGTATTATTTCTTGTAATAAGCCTGAATCTTGATAATATTTATTAATGTGGGTTCATATAAAACTGAAATATCGAAAGGAGATCTCATGCAGTTGGTAAGGCAAAGGTCAATATGGCAGGGGGTATCGAGTTTGGTGGGAGTTATTCTTTTATTAGTCTTGGCTTGTTCTTGTGCGATGTCCAAGGGGCCTAGCCGGGTCAGTATCAATGAAGATGGAGTGCTTATAATTAATGGCAAAAAGACCTTGCCCATTGGTTTCACCAGTGGCCCGCCGATAAATGGCAAAACCCCAAGCGGCAGGAATGCTTATGAAGAACTGCGGGATGTAGGAGGAACCTTTACTCGCACTGGAATCCGAGGAGACCAAAATGAAAATGGTATGGAAGAAACCGTATGGCAGCGAGAAAAGCTTCTTATGGATAATGCAGCCAAATACGATATGTACTGCTGGCCGAATTTGAAAGGGTTATCCAGCCTCGAGGAAGGAAATGTAAAAAAAGAGGAGATGCTCCGACAGGTGATTAACAGTTTTAAAAACCACCCAGGTTTATTAATATGGAAAAATGTTGATGAAGCTTATTGGGCCAAAAATCCCGTTGAGCCGATGATCCGCGCCTATAAAGTCATTAAAGAGCTTGATCCGTACCATCCCGTCGTCTTGTCGCAGGCACCGCGGGGAACAATAGAGGAGCTTATCCCGTATGATACCGCTGCAGATGTACTAATTCTGGATATCTACCCCATAAGCTATCCACCAGGGACGCACTCGCTCTTGGCCAATAAGGAACTGAGCATGGTCGGTGATTGGACCAGGTTTATAAAAGAAGCCGCCCAGGGCAAGCCCATATGGATGGTACTGCAGATCTGCTGGAGCGGCGTGCACAAGCCGGGCAAGACGCTTCGCTATCCTACCTTCGCCCAGGAACGGTTCATGACCTATCAAGCCCTCATCAATGGCGCCCGTGGTCTGATTTACTTTGGGGGAGATCTAACCCAGTCTATGAATGAACGGGACGCCCGCCTGGGATGGAACTGGACCTTCTGGCAGCGGGTTTTGCGGCCGGTTCTCGAAGAAGTGGGTGAGGGGAGTCCCCTTTACCCCGCCTTGCTGGAAGGCGATTCCAAGTTGCCCATTAAACTAACCGATGCAAACGACGTTGAATACTGCGTGCGGGAGGTCGGCCGGGATATTTATATCCTTGCCTGCAAACGGGAAGGCGAAACCGTTAAGGTGAATTTTAGCGGACTGCCGGACTGGGTTACGCTGGGCGAAGTGATGTACGAAGCTCCGCGTCAGGTGAAGGTAGAGGCAGGTGAATTCACTGACTGGTTTGCCCCGTTCGATGTCCATGTATATCACTTTAAACCGATGTAATTTGCGCAAGGGCAAAAAAACAACGGTTGTTAATTTGTGGTTGGTTCGCAAGCAATAATATGGGCAATTGGCAAGGAGAAAGGTAAAAAATGTGGAAGAAGAAAACGGCCTTAAGAAGACAATTGGCATCAATATGCACTTTAATATTCATGTTATTGTCTGCGGGTTCTTGTGCGATGTCCAAGGGGCCTGCCCGGGTCAGCTTCAATGAGGACGGGGTACTATTGATTAATGGGGAAAAGACATTGCCCATCGGTTTTACCGGCGCTCCGCCACTCGACGGTCGTACACCTGACGGCGGAAATGCATTTGAAGAGATTCGAGAGGCGGGCGGCCATTTTTTCCGCTCCGGCGCCGGTGAGTGGAATGAAAAGGTCATCGAGGATGAGCAAAAGTTTTTGGATACCGTCGCCCGACATGGAATGTACTGTTGGCCCAGACTGGCTAAACTGTCCAGCCTCGAGGAAGGAAATGCGGAAAAGGAAAAAATGCTTCGCTACGTGATAAATCGTTTCAAAAACCACCCGGGGCTATTGGTATGGAAGAATGTTGATGAGCCTCAATGGGGCAAAAATCCTTTCGAACCTATGATCCGCGCCTATAAAGTGATAAAGGATTTGGATCTCGACCACCCCGTGGGTTTAACCCAGGCTCCCAGAGGAACTCTGGAAGAACTTAGACCCTATAACGCTGCCGCCGACTTTCTCCTGCTGGATATTTATCCTATCAGCTATCCGCCCGGAACCCACTCACTCCTGGCCAATAAGGAAATCAGCATGGTCGGCGATTGGACGAGGTTTATAAAAGAAGTCGCTGACGGCAAGCCGATTTGGATGGTCTTGCAGATTTGCTGGAGCGGCGTGGCCAATCCGGGCAAGACGCTTCGCTATCCTACCTTCGCCCAGGAACGGTTCATGACCTATCAAGCCCTCATCAATGGCGCCCGCGGTCTGGTTTACTTTGGGGGAAATATCACAGAGTGTATGAACGAACGGGACGGGCGCCTGGGATGGAACTGGACTTTCTGGCAGCGGGTCTTGCGCCCGGTCCTCGAGGAAGTGGGGCAGGGTAGTCCTCTTTATCCCGCCTTGCTGGAGGGCGATTCCAAGCTTGCCATTAAACTTACCGATGCGAACGATGTGGAGTACGGCGTGCGGGAAGTAGGCCGGGATATTTACATCCTCGCCTGCAAACGGGAAGGCAAAACTGTTAAGGTGAATTTTAGTGGACTACCGGACTGGGTTACACTGGGAGAAGTGATGTATGAAGCTCCGCGCCGAGTGAAGGTAGAGGCAGGTGAATTTACCGACTGGTTTGCCCCATTCGATGTCCATGTATATCACTTTACTCCCGATAACCAGTAACCTTCCTGTTTTTTTTATGTTTTTGGCAAGTTAGTTATTCTGAACCTTGCCGCTTTATATTTTGCAATAATTGGTATCGATATCCAAAAAATAATTTTACTGTTTT
>Ga0068714_10001419_pt1 | contig 35211 bp, 35 predicted proteins | sample MTBNYHSulfiMetaG_FD_62988 | JGI IMG/M metagenome (GOLD analysis project Ga0068714, IMG submission 62988) | Enrichment culture microbial communities from rom New York Harbor, USA that are MTBE-degrading - MTBE-NYH (New York Harbor Sulfidogenic)... | ecosystem: Environmental > Aquatic > Marine >...
CCCCGGTTGATGGGCGCCTTCCATGGCGCCCACCCTTCGGGCGCGCTGTCGCGCGTCCCACTTCGTTCCCGACGAAGTGGTCGAGTCCGGCCTTCGGCACCAACTTAAAGAAACCCGCATAAGGAAGTTCCTGTGCGGGTTTTTTGTTTCCAGTCGAACCGGCACGGCTTGCCGTGCCGGCTGATGCGGCGCTTCCCTGCGCCGCACCCTGCGGGCGCGCTGCCGCGCGTCCAAATCGGCTCCCTGCCGATTTGTCGAGTCAGGGGCACCAACTTTAAGAAATCCGCATAAGGAAGCCCTGTGCGGGTTTTTTTGTGGCTTGGTTCGGCGTTCAGAGAGCTAACCACGCGATCGATGCGGTTCGTTCCTCACCGCATCCTGCATGTCGCAGCGTCGAGCCTTGTGCCCCTCCCGTAGGATGCGGTGAGCGGTGCGAACCGCATCATTTCGTCCTTCCAATGCAGGGGACACTATCGGGCCACCGAGGACGCCACCGTGATGATGCGGTTCGTTCCTTACCGCATCCTGCATGTCGCAGCGTCGAGCCTTGTGCCCCTCCGTAGGATGCGGTGAGCGGTGCGAACCGCATCATTTTGTCACTCCAATACCGGTCACTATCGGGCCTCCGGGACATCCGGGCCCTCCACTTATCCGGTTCCCAGAGACCCTACAGGAGTCCTGAATTCCTTATGATGTACGTTTGCATTCCCTGTTGCGCGTTACCATTGCGTTACTTCCTTACCCGCCGATGTGCCAGGAACTCTGACAGGAATGTTAAAAAACCGACCCGTTTGCTGCGATAAACAACCTTCTTTCATTCTCCCCGCTCTTCTTGTGGTGTGTCTGGGCGAGTATGGCAAAAAAAACCGATGTCAATATTGTGGATGGGGATATTTCGTGTAATATGGCTTCCGGCTCGCACATTGCTGAAAAGAACTATAAAAGCCGCGCAAGCGGGCCATATGAATAACTTTATGAATTATAAACAATACTAGGCCTTAGGCTGCTTGACACCGAATCTGGGCAACGCCTAAACTCCAAGGCCAAATTAAAAACGCGATCACACTCGCACTATAAAAACTATTTAGACGTGCTGTTGCCTTAACGGTACAGTTTATTTTCGCGATTTTATGGGGGTTGAAATAGCTTTATGCTAGAAAACTACTTGCCCGTTCTGGTCTTCATTGCCATCGGCATTGCATTTGGCGGCATCATGATCGCCGTGGGTTTTTTGCTTGGCCCGAGCAAGCCGGACAGTGAAAAACTCTCGGCATACGAATGCGGTTTTGAAGCATTCGAAGATGCGCGCATGAAATTCGATGTGCGCTACTACCTCGTCGCAATCCTCTTCATTATTTTCGATCTCGAAATTGCCTTCCTCTTTCCCTGGGCGATTGTGCTTCGCGATATCGGAATGTTCGGTTTTCTCGCCATGGTGCTGTTCCTCGGTATCCTGGTCATCGGTTTCATCTACGAGTGGAAGAAAGGGGCGCTTCAGTGGGAATAATTGAAGGACGTTTGGAGCAGGGGTTTGTCACCACCTCGCTCGACGGTCTCATCAACTGGGCGCGTACCGGTTCCATGTGGCCGATGACTTTCGGGCTGGCCTGTTGCGCGGTGGAGATGATGCATGCCGGCGCCTCGCGCTACGACCTGGACCGTTTCGGCATCATGTTCCGTCCCAGTCCGCGCCAGTCGGATGTGATGATCGTCGCCGGTACCCTGTGCAACAAGATGGCGCCGGCGCTGCGCAAGGTCTATGACCAGATGCCGGAGCCGCGCTGGGTGATCTCCATGGGTTCCTGTGCCAACGGTGGCGGCTACTACCACTACTCCTACTCGGTGGTGCGCGGTTGTGACCGAATCGTGCCGGTGGATGTCTATGTGCCGGGTTGCCCGCCTACCGCCGAGGCATTGCTCTACGGCATTCTGCAGCTGCAGAACAAGATCCGCCGTACCAATACCATAGCCCGATAAACAACGAAGACGAATAAGCATGTCTGATTACTATCAGCAGTTGGCAACGCGCCTTAAAGAGCGTTTCAGCACGCAGATCGCTGCGACCAACGTGGAACTGTCCGAACTGACGGTCGAGTTGCCACGCGAGCAGTTGCTCTCTGTCTGCCGTGCCCTGCGCGATGAGAGTGAGTTTGCCTTTGAGCAGTTGATCGATCTCTGCGGAGTCGACTACCTGGAATACGGCAACGGCATCTGGTCGGGACCGCGCTTTGCCGTTGTCTATCACCTGCTGTCGGTGAAAAACAACCACCGCCTGCGCCTGCGCACCTTCGTCGACGGCGAAGTGCCGATGGTGCCTTCCGTGATCGACGTCTGGAACAGCGCCAACTGGTTCGAGCGCGAGGCATTCGATCTGTTCGGCATCGTATTCGAGGGGCATCCGGATCTGCGCCGCATCCTTACCGACTACGGTTTTGTCGGCCATCCCTTCCGCAAGGATTTCCCGCTCAGCGGCAACGTGGAGATGCGTTACGACCCGGAGCAGAGGCGCGTCATCTACCAGCCTGTCTCCATCGAACCGCGGATGTTGATCCCGCGCGTCATTCGCCAGGACCACCGTTACCAGGAACAGAACAGCGAGGGGGGCGAATAAGGTGTCCGAGATCCGCAACTACACCCTGAACTTCGGCCCACAGCATCCTGCGGCACACGGCGTGCTGCGCCTGATACTGGAGATGGACGGCGAGGTCATCGTCCGTGCCGATCCGCATATCGGCCTGCTGCACCGTGCCACCGAGAAGCTGGCCGAGAGCAGGCACTATGTGCAGAGCCTGCCCTACATGGATCGGCTCGATTACGTCTCCATGATGAGCAACGAGCACGCCTACGTGATGGCGATGGAGAAGATGCTCGGTCTCGAGGTGCCGCTGCGCGCCCAGTACATCCGCGTGATGTTCGACGAGATCACCCGCATCCTCAACCACCTGTTGTGGATTGGCTCGCACGCCCTCGACGTCGGCGCCATGGGCATGTTCCTCTATGCCTTCCGCGAGCGCGAGGACCTGATGGACTGCTACGAGGCGGTCTCCGGTGCGCGCCTGCATGCGGCCTACTACCGTCCCGGTGGCGTCTACCGCGACCTGCCCGAGCGTATGCCGCAGTTCGAGGGCGGCGCCACCAAGTGGCACAGTGCCGATGAGGTGAAAAAGCTCAACGACAACCGCCAGGGGTCCTTGCTCGATTTCATCGAGGATTTCACCAACCGCTTTCCGCACTATGTGGACGAATACGAAACCCTGCTGACCGACAACCGCATCTGGAAGCAGCGTCTGGTCGGTATCGGCGTGATGTCGCCGGAGCGCGCCCTGCAGATGGGCCTCACCGGACCGATGCTGCGTGGCTCGGGTATCGCGTGGGACCTGCGCAAGAAGCAGCCCTATGAGGTCTACGACAGGCTCGATTTCGATATTCCGGTCGGCACCAACGGCGACAGCTATGACCGCTACCTGGTACGCATCGAGGAGTTCCGCCAGTCCAACCGCATCATCAAGCAGTGCATCGAGTGGCTGCGCAAGAATCCCGGCCCGGTGATGGCCGCCGACCACAAGGTCACCCCGCCGTCGCGGGTCGAGATGAAACAGGACATGGAAGCGCTGATTCACCACTTCAAGCTGGTGAGTGAGGGCATCACGATGCCGGAAGGCGAGGCCTATGCCGCCGTCGAGCATCCCAAGGGCGAGTTCGGGATCTACCTGGTCTCCGATGGCGCCAACAAACCATACCGTATGAAGATCCGTGCCCCCGGCTTTGCCCACCTGGCAGCGCTGGACGAGATGGTGCGCGGCCACATGCTGGCCGATGTGGTTACCGTTATCGGTACCCAGGACATTGTATTTGGGGAGATCGACCGCTGATGTCACAGGAGAAGATTGCATTGCTGAGCGCAGATTCCCGTGCCGACATCGATCGCTGGATCGCCAAGTATCCGCCGGAGCAGAAACAGTCGGCAGTGATGGCCGCGCTGCGCATTGCGCAGGAGCAGAACGGCGGCTTTCTGACCGATGAGCTGATCGATGCCGTTGCCGCCTATCTCGAGATGGAGACCATCGCCGCCTACGAGGTGGCCAGTTTCTACTCGATGTACGAACTCAAGCCGGTCGGGCGTCACAAGATCTGCGTCTGTACCAACATCTCCTGCATGCTGTGCGGCTCCGACAAGGTGGTTTCCCACCTGGAAAACCGCCTCGGTATCCGCCTCGGCGAGAGCACCGAAGACGGCCGCTTCACCCTCAAGGAGGTGGAGTGTCTCGGTGCCTGCGTCAACGCACCGATGTTCCAGATCGGCAAGGAGTATCACGAGAACCTGACGCCGGAGAAGATCGACGCCATTCTGGACGGCCTCGACTGAGACCAGGACAAAAGTAACGATGAGCGTAACGAACGACAGCCAATATTCAGGTGATTGCGGGGTGATTAACCGATGACCAATAACGTCTGCTTCCGTACCCTGCATGTGGAGAACTCCTGGACCCTTGAGGCCTATCGGGCCAACGGCGGTTACGAGGTGCTGGAAAAGATCCTCAAGGAGAAGATCTCTCCCGACGAAATCATCGCCGAGATGAAGACCTCCGCCCTGCGCGGGCGCGGCGGTGCGGGCTTCCCCACCGGCCTGAAGTGGAGCTTCATGCCGCGCAACGTGGAAGGGCAGAAGTACATCGTCTGCAACTCCGACGAGGGCGAGCCGGGCACCTGCAAGGACCGCGACATCCTGCGTTATAACCCGCACCAGTTGATCGAGGGAATGGCCATTGCCGGCTATACCATCGGTGCCAGTGTCGGCTACAACTACATCCGCGGCGAGTTCTGGGAGCCCTACGAGCGCTTCGAGGCGGCGCTGGAGGAGGCCCGCGCGGCGGGGCTGCTCGGCAACAACATCCTCGGCTCAGGTTTCGATTTCAACATCCACAGCCACCTCGGCGCCGGCGCCTATATCTGCGGCGAAGAGACGGCGCTCATCGAGTCCATCGAGGGCAAGAAGGGGCAGCCGCGCTTCAAGCCGCCGTTCCCGGCCAATTACGGCCTGTACGGGCGGCCGACGACGATCAACAACACCGAGAGCCTCGCCTCCGTGCCGGTGATCCTGAAGAACGGCGGGCAGTGGTTCCTCGATCTGGGCAAACCGAACAACGGCGGCGACAAGCTGTTCTGCGTCTCCGGCCACGTGAACAAGCCCGGCAACTACGAGATCCCGATGGGCACGCCGTTCGCCGAGCTGCTTAAGATGGCCGGCGGGGTACGCGACGGCCACAAGCTCAAGGCGGTGATCCCCGGCGGCAGCTCCACCCCGGTGCTGCCTGCGGATATCGCCATGCAGATGAGTATGGATTACGACTCGATCTCCAAGGCCGGTTCCATGCTCGGCGCCGGCTCGGTCATCGTGATGGACGAGACCACCTGCATGGTCAAGGTGCTGGCGCGCCTGTCGCACTTCTACTTCGAGGAGTCCTGTGGCCAGTGCACCCCGTGCCGCGAGGGCACCGGCTGGCTGGCCCGCGTGGTGCACCGTATCGAGCACGGGCAGGGAACAGCGGAAGATCTGGACAAGCTGGACGACGTGGCCAGCCGCATCGAGGGCAAGACCATCTGTGCCCTGGGCGATGCCGCGGCGATGCCGGTACGCAGCTTCCTCAAGCACTTCCGTGACGAGTTCCAGTACCACATCGATCACAAGAAATGCCTGGTCGGCAGCTGAGCTGCCGACCGTACCCGATACACAATACAAGCTGAACTAATACGAGACTGGCGATGGTAAACATCGAGATCAACGGAAAAGCGATTACGGCCCACGAAGGGGCGATGCTGATTGAGGCGGCGGACGAGGCCGGGATCACCATCCCGCGTTTTTGCTATCACAGCAAGCTCTCCATTGCCGCCAACTGTCGCATGTGCCTGGTCGAGGTGGAGAAAGCCCCCAAGCCCCTGCCTGCCTGTGCCACGCCGGTCAGCGAGGGGATGGTTGTCCGTACCCGCTCGCCCAAGGCGATTGCCGCGCAGCGTAGCGTGCTGGAGTTCCTGCTGATCAACCACCCGCTCGATTGCCCCATTTGCGATCAGGGCGGGGAGTGCGATCTGCAGGAGATGTCGATGGGCTACGGCAACGATATCTCCCGCTATTACGAGGGCAAGCGTGTCGTCAGCAATCCTGACCTGGGTTCGCTGATCGCCACCGACATGAACCGCTGCATCCACTGCACCCGCTGCGTACGCTTCGGCCAGGAGATCGCCGGCATCATGGAGCTGGGCGCTCCCGGCCGCGGCGAGCACATGCACATCAGCACCTACATGGAGCACAGCGTCGACTCGGAACTCTCCGGCAACGTCATCGAGCTGTGTCCGGTCGGTGCCCTGACCTCCAGGCCCTACCGCTACAGTGCACGTCCCTGGGAACTGGTCAGTTTCCCCAGCATCTCGCCGCACGACTGCGTCGGCAGCAATATTCGTATCGATGTGCGCGGCGGCCAGCTGATGCGTGTCGTGGCGCGGGAGAACGAAAACGTCAACGAGACCTGGCTGGCGGACCGTGACCGCTTCAGCTACACCGCCAACGGCCACCAGGAGCGCCTGCTCAAGCCGATGGTCAAGCAGGACGGCGCCTGGCACGAGGTCGACTGGGACACCGCGCTGACCCGCGCCGTGGAAGGACTCAAGGCCATCGCCGAACGGGATGGTGGCGCGCAACTGGGAGCGCTCGCCGCCTACGGTGCGACCACCGAGGAACACTACCTGTTGCAGAAGCTGATGCGCGCGGTGGGCAGTGGCAATATCGACCACCGCCTCCGCCAGGTCGATTTCCGCGACCAGGCCGCCCTGCCGGCCTATCCCTCGCTGGGCCAGGCGATCGCGGACCTCGAATCCATCGACTGCGCCCTGCTCATCGGCTCCAACATCCGCAAAGAGCAACCGCTGCTGGCACACCGCCTGCGCAAGGCCTCGCGCAAGGGCGCTACGATCTTCGCGGTTAACCCGGTCGACTACGACTTTACCTTCCCGCTGGCAGCCAGGCGCATCGGCCTGGACCTGGTGCAGGAGCTGCTGGGTGTGGCAAGGGCGCTGCTCGAGCTGAGCGGCGAGAGCGCGCCGGCAGGCCTGGCCAAGGTGATTGCCGCTGCCGAGGTGACCGATACCCACAAGCAGATGGCCCGCACCTTGAAAGAGGTACCGCAGGCCACCGTACTGCTCGGCAACGGCGCGGCGGCACATCCGGCCAAAGCGGAGCTGCGCGCCATCGCGGCGCTCATCGCCAAACTGGCCGGTGCCCGTATCGGCACCCTCGCCGAGGGCGGCAACAGCGCAGGCGCCTGGCTGGCCGGCAGCGTGCCGCATCGCGAGGCCGGGGCAAAAGCGGCGAGCGTCAGTGGCCTCGACTGGCGTGGCATGTTCGATGCCGGGCTCAAGGGCTATCTGCTGCTCGGCGTCGAGCCCGAGCTCGACTGCATCGATTCGGGCGCCGCCGCTGGTGCGCTCGAGGCGGCGGAGTTCGTGGTGGCGATGAGCGCCTTCGCCGGTGAGGGCCTCAAGGCCCGAGCCGATGTGCTGCTGCCGATCGCCACCTTTGCCGAGACCGCCGGTTCCTACATCAATGCCGAGGGCCACTGGCAGCACTTTGCCGGCGCACTCAAGCCGGCTGGCGAGGCGCGTCCCGCCTGGAAGGTGCTCCGCGTGATGGGCAACCTGTTCGACGTCACCGGCTTCGAGTACAGCTCCGTCGAGGAGGTCTGCGCCGAGATGGAAGGACTGTTCAGCGACGTGCCGATGGGCGCCGGCGACGAGTGGCAGCCCGATGCCATCACTGCATTGCCGAAGGGGCTGCTGCGCATCGCCGACGTGCCGCTCTACGCGGTCGATGCGATGGTGCGCCGTGCCGCCCCGCTGCAGGCTACCCGCGATGCCGATGTGGCGCAGATCCGCGCCAATGCCGCCACGCTGGCTGCGGCCGGACTGGCTGGGGCGAGCGAGGCGAGGCTGCGCCAGGGCGGGCATGAGGTGGTGCTGCCGCTGGTCAGCGACGAGCGCCTGCCCGACAACGCAGTGTCCCTGCCGGCGGGCCTCGCCGAAAGCACCGGACTTGGCGGCAGCTTCAGCGCGGTGGAACTGGTTTCCGCATAACAAAAACGTTAGCCAACAAGAACGCTAATACAGCACTGGATAAACCGGATGTTCGAGACGATTGAAAATTGGTTGCAGGGCTTTAGGGTGTTGCCCGACGGGGTGGTTACCCTGGCGATTATCCTGCTGAAGATCATCATCCTGCTGATGCCGCTGATGATCGCCGTGGCCTACCTGACCTACGCCGAGCGCAAGATCCTCGCCTTCATGCATGTGCGCATCGGGCCGAACCGGGTCGGCCTGTTCGGCCACCGCATCTGGGGGCTGGGCCAGCCGCTGGCCGATGCGGTCAAGCTGATGTTCAAGGAGATCATCCTGCCGAGCGGCGCCAACAAGGGGCTGTTCCTGCTCGCACCGGTGCTGGCGATGGCACCGGCACTGGCAGCCTGGGCGGTGGTGCCGTTCAACAGCGAGATGGTGATCGCCGATGTCGACGCCTCGCTGCTCTACGTGCTGGCGCTGACCTCCATCGGCGTCTACGGCATCATCATCGCCGGCTGGGCTTCCAACTCCAAATACCCGTTCATCAGCGCGATGCGCTCCGCCGCGCAGATCGTCTCCTACGAGATCGCCATGGGCTTTGCCCTGGTCGGTGTGCTGATGGCCGCCGGCAGCATCAATCTCGGCGATATCGTCGAGTCGCAGCGGGGCGGATTCTGGCAGTGGTACTGGCTGCCGCTGCTGCCGCTGTTCGTGATCTATTTCGTCTCCGGCGTGGCCGAGACCAACCGCGCGCCGTTCGACGTGGCGGAAGGGGAATCCGAGATCGTCGCCGGTTTCCACGTCGAGTACTCCGGTATGCCCTTCGCGGTGTTCTTCCTCGCCGAGTACGCCAACATGATCCTGGTCGCGGTACTGGCCGCGCTGATGTTCATCGGCGGCTGGCTCTCGCCCTTCGAGGGGCTGCCGCTGGTCGATGGTACCTTCCTCGCCGCGCCGAGCATCGGCTGGCTGCTGGCCAAGGCCGCGATCTTCCTGTTCCTCTATCTCTGGTTCCGCGCCACCTTCCCGCGCTATCGCTATGACCAGATCATGCGACTCGGCTGGAAGGTTTTTATACCCCTTACCATCGTCTGGCTGCTGGTGGTCGGCGTAATGATCATGACCGGGACACCGCCCTGGTTTGACGTGGCATAACGGCGAGAAGTGACACGCATATGAGTTCAATCGTTCAATTGTTGAAGAGCCTGAGCCTGAAGGAACTGCGTTCGGGCATGGGTGTGACGGGACGCTACCTGTTCCGCAAGGAGATCACCGTACAGTATCCGGAGGAGCGGGCGCCGCAATCGCCACGCTTCCGCGGCCTGCACGCCCAGCGCCGTTATCCCAACGGCGAGGAGCGCTGCATCGCCTGCAAGCTGTGCGAGGTGGTCTGTCCGGCACTGGCGATCACCATCGAGTCGGCGCAGCGCGAGGACGGTTCACGCCGTACCACCCGCTACGACATCGACCTGACCAAGTGCATCTTCTGCGGCTTCTGCGAGGAGGCCTGCCCGGTCGATGCCATCGTCGAGACCCGTATCTACGAGTACCACGGTGAGCAGCGCGGTGACCTGATCATGACCAAGGATAAACTGCTGGCGGTCGGTGACAAATACGAGGCGCAGATCGCCGCGGATCGCGCCGAGGATGCCAAGTACCGATAGATTGCAGTTGTAGGATGGGATGCATCCCATCAATGTCGTCTCCGCAATGATGGGATTTATCCCATCCTACAGCTGAAAAATTATTTCAATAACGGAATACGACCGTATGAGTTTTGAACAGATTGTCTTTTACTTCTTCTCCGCCGTCGTGGTGCTTTCCGCCGGTGCGGTGATCACGGTGCGCAACCCGATCCACGCCGCACTGTTCCTGGTGCTGGCGTTCTTCAGCAGCGCCGCGCTGTGGCTGCTGCTGGAGGCGGAGTTCCTCGCCATCGCCCTGGTGCTGGTCTACGTCGGCGCGGTGATGGTGCTGTTCCTGTTCGTGGTGATGATGCTCGATATCAACACCGCCGTACTGCGCGAGGGCTTCGCCCGCTTCCTGCCGGTCGGTGCACTGGTCGCCCTGGGGACCATCGTGGTCATGACCATGGCAGTGGGTGGCGACTATTTCGGCCTCGACAAGGTGGCGGCGCCGGCGCGCATGGCGGCCGATGTGAGCAATACCCGCATGCTCGGCGAGCAGCTCTATACCGTCTACGTCTATCCCTTCGAGATCGCCTCGGTGATCCTGCTGGTGGCCATCGTCGCCGCCATCGCCCTGACCCTGCGCCGTCGTCCCGGTACGCGCTACCAGAAGGTCGAGGAGCAGGTTGCGGTGCGCCGCGAGGATCGCGTGCGCATGGTGCAGATGGAAGCCGAGGAGCGCAAATAATGGTGCATAACAGAATCACAAACCAAAACGAGGCCCAGGCATGATCGCGTTGTCCGATTACCTGACTGTCGGCGCCATCCTTTTTGGCCTGAGCATGGCCGGCGTCTTCATCAACCGCAAGAACGTCATCATCCTGCTGATGTGCATCGAGCTGATGTTGTTGGCGGTGAACATCAATTTCATTGCCTTCTCCCACTATCTGGGGGACAGCGCCGGCCAGGTGTTCGTCTTTTTCATTCTCACCGTGGCGGCGGCTGAGGCGGCCATCGGTCTGGCCATTCTGGTGGTACTGTTCCGCAACCGCGGCACCATCAATGTCGCCGATCTGGATACGCTGAAGGGGTAGGGCAGTGGAGAATATGCAAACGATAACCTTGCTGATCGTCCTGGCGCCGCTGTTCGGTGCGATCATCGCCGGCCTGTTCGGCGGCACCATCGGTCGTGTCGGCGCCCACAGCGTAACCATCCTCGGCGTGGCGGTGGCCTTCGTGCTCTCCGCGCTGGTGTTCAAGCACATCGGTATCGACGGTGGCGAGACCATCAACCAGAGCGTCTACACCTGGCTGGTCGCCGAGGGGATCAAGTTCGAGGTCGGTTTCCTCATCGACGAGCTGACCGCGATGATGATGGTGGTGGTGACCTTCGTCTCGCTGATGGTGCACATCTACACCATCGGCTACATGTCCCATGACGAGGAGAACTGGCCCGAGGGCAGCCTGGCCGGGACCAACAGCTACCAGCGCTTCTTCAGCTACATCTCGCTCTTCACCTTTTCCATGCTGATGCTGGTGATGGCCAACAACTTCATGCAGCTGTTTTTCGGCTGGGAGGCAGTGGGCCTGGTCTCCTACCTGCTGATCGGCTTCTGGTCGGTGCGCGAGAGTGCGGTCTACGCCAACCTCAAGGCGTTCCTGGTCAACCGTGTCGGCGACTTCGGCTTCGTCCTCGGTATCGGCGCGGTGCTGATGTATTTCAACACTCTGGACTACAACGCGGTGTTCAACGCGGTCGAGCTGCAGAAGGATCTGACCATCGAGATCTGGCCCGGCAGCCAGTGGAACGTGATGACGGTGATCGCCATCCTGCTGTTCATCGGCGCGATGGGTAAATCCGCACAGGTACCGCTGCATGTGTGGCTGCCCGACTCCATGGAGGGCCCGACCCCGATCTCCGCACTGATCCACGCCGCCACCATGGTCACCGCCGGTATCTTCATGGTCGCGCGCATGTCGCCGATCTTCGAGCTCTCCGAGGTGGCACTGAGCTTCGTGATGGTGATCGGCGCGATCACCGCCCTGTTCATGGGTTTCCTCGGCCTGGTACAGCACGACATCAAGCGGGTGGTCGCCTACTCGACCCTCTCCCAGCTTGGCTACATGACCGTGGCGCTGGGCGCCTCCGCCTACGCCGCCGGTGTGTTCCACCTGATGACCCACGCCTTCTTCAAGGCGTTGCTGTTCCTCGGCGCCGGCTCGGTGATCATCGCCATGCACCATGACCAGGACATGCGCAACATGGGCGGCCTGCGCAAGTACATGCCGATCACCTGGCTGACCTCGCTGATCGGCTCGCTGGCGCTGATCGGCGCGCCCGGCTTTTCCGGCTTCTTCTCCAAGGATTCGATCATCGAGGCGGTGCACCACTCGACCCTGGCGGGTTCCGGCTTCGCCTACTTCGCGGTGCTTTCCGGTGTGTTCATCACCGCGCTGTACAGCTTCCGCATGTACTTCCTGGTGTTCCACGGCAAGGAGCGCATGGACGAGCATACCCGGCACCATCTGCACGAGACCCCGTGGGTGGTGACGGTGCCGCTGATTCTGCTGGCGATCCCGTCGATCTTCATCGGCGGCCCCTATGTCGGCAAGATGGTGTTCGGCGACTTCTTCGCCGAGGCGATCACCGTCGCCCCGGCGCACGATGTGCTCAGCGCGGTCGGTTTCCACAGCGCTTGGGGCATGATCGGCCACGGTTTCCTCACCGCGCCGTTCTGGCTCGCTGCGGGTGGCGTGTTCGTCGCCTGGTTCCTCTACATGAAGCGCACCGACCTGCCGGCGAAGATCGTAGCTTTGCCTGGGGTGAGGCAGATCCACGCGATCCTCGAGAACAAGTACGGCTTCGACGATTTCAACGAGGTCGTCTTCGGCGGCGGCAGTCGCGGCATCGGCACCGGCTTGTGGAAGGGCGGGGATGTCGCGCTGATCGACGGCCTGATGGTCAACGGCTCGGCCCGTCTGGTGGGGATGGTTTCGGCCGTGGTCCGCCATGTACAGTCCGGTTATCTCTATCACTACGCCTTCGCCATGATCCTCGGTCTGCTGGCGTTGTTTGGCCTGTTTGTCTTCAGGTAAGAAATAATTACAAGTAAAGGGTAGGGTGCATGTTTGCTGATTTGCCACTGCTGAGTCTGGTTGTCTGGGTGCCCATCGTCGGTGGCCTGCTGGTATTGTTGACCGGAAGCGGACGCTCCGGGCTCGAGGCCAAGGTGCTGGCGCTGCTGGTCGCGCTGCTGACTTTCGCCATTTCGATTCCTCTCTATACCGGTTTCGATACCGCCACCTACCAGATGCAGTTCGTCGAACTGAAGCCCTGGATAGAGGCCTTCGGGATCAACTACCACCTCGGGGTGGACGGCATCTCCATGCCGCTGATCCTGCTGACCACCTTCACCACGGTGCTGGTGGTGATCGCCGGTTGGGAGGTGATCAGCTACAAGCCGGCCCAGTACATGGCCGCCTTCCTGATCATGGAAGGGCTGATGCTCGGCGTGTTCGCAGCGCTCGATGCGATGCTGTTCTACGTCTTCTGGGAGGCGATGCTGATCCCGATGTTCATCGTCATCGGCATCTGGGGCGGGGACAACCGCGTCTACGCCACGCTGAAGTTCTTCCTCTACACCTTCCTCGGCTCGGTGTTTATGCTGGTGGCGCTGCTCTGGCTCTATTTCCAGACCGACAGCTTCGCCATCCTCGACTACCATGCCGCCGGCATCGCCGGTAGCGCCCAGATCTGGCTGTTCCTCGCCTTCCTCATCGCCTTTGCAGTGAAGGTGCCGATGTGGCCGGTGCACACCTGGTTGCCCGATGCCCACGTGCAGGCGCCCACCGGCGGTTCGGTGATCCTGGCGGCGATCATGCTCAAGCTCGGCGCCTACGGTTTCCTGCGCTTCTCCCTGCCGATCACCCCGGACGCCAGCCATAGCCTCGACTGGCTGATGATCGGCCTGTCGCTCATCGCGGTGGCCTATATCGGCTTCGTCGCCCTGGTGCAGCAGGACATGAAGAAGCTCATCGCCTATTCCTCCATCTCCCATATGGGCTTTGTCACCCTCGGCTTCTTCATCCCCTGGGCCATTGCCGAGAGCAACGGCAGCTTCGTCGGTGCGGCGATGGGCCTGGAGGGTGGCATGGTACAGATGATCTCCCACGGCTTCGTCTCCGGCGCCATGTTCCTTTGCGTCGGGGTGATGTACGACCGCCTGCACTCGCGCGAGATCAACGACTACGGCGGGGTGGTGCACACCATGCCCAAGTTCGCCGGCCTGATGGTGTTCTTCGCCATGGCCAACGCGGGCCTGCCGGGCACCGCCGGCTTCGTCGGCGAGTTCATGGTCATCCTGAGCGCCTTCAAGGCCGACTTCTGGATCGCCTTCATCGCCGCCACCACCCTGATCCTCGGCGCCGCCTACACCCTGTGGATGGTCAAGCGCGTGGTCTATGGCGAGGTGCGCAACGCCAAGGTCGCCGAACTCAAGGACATGAACGGACGCGAGTTCGTGGTCCTCGGCACCCTGGCGGTTATGGTTCTGTGGCTCGGCCTCTGGCCGGCGCCGTTGTTGGAGGTGATGGAGGCCACGGTGCAGCACCTGGTTGAGCATATCGCCGTTTCCAAAGTGCCTGTCGGCACCATGTAACGGAGTTTTGTAAATGACCTTCGAGATGCCCAATTTCCTGCCCGCCCTGCCCGAGATGTTCGTGCTGGGGATGGTCTGTCTGATCCTCATCCTGGATCTGTTCCTCAGCGAACGGACCCGGGTGGTGACCTACCTGCTGGCCCAGTCGACCCTGGTCGGTGCCTTTATTCTCAGCCTGTCGCTCTACAGCAGTGCCACGGAGCTGAGCTTCAGCGACACCTTTGTCCTCGACCCGATGGCCTCGCTGCTCAAGCTGGTGGTCTACGCTGCGGTCAGCATGGTGTTCGTCTACTCGCACGGCTACCTGCGCGCGCGCAACATGTTCCGCGGCGAGTTCTTCGTCCTCGGCCTGTTCGGCGTGCTGGGCATGATGATCCTGATCTCGGCCCACAGCTTCCTCACCGTCTATCTCGGCCTGGAACTGCTGTCGCTCTCCCTCTATGCCATGGTGGCGCTGCAGCGCGACAACCGCGTGGCCTCCGAGGCGGCGATGAAGTATTTCGTCCTCGGCGCCATGGCGTCGGCGATGCTGCTCTACGGCATGTCGATGCTCTACGGCGTCACCGGCACCCTGGACCTGGCCGGGATCAGCGCCGCGGTGGCCGGCGGCGAGATCGACAATACCCTGCTGATGTTCGGCATGGTGTTCCTCATCGTCGGCATCGCCTTCAAGCTGGGTGCCGTGCCGTTCCATATGTGGGTGCCCGACGTCTACCATGGGGCACCGACCGCGGTGACCCTCTACCTCAGCACCGCGCCCAAGCTGGCGGCCTTCGCCATGCTGATGCGCCTGCTGGTCGACGGCCTCGGCGGGCTGCAGGCGCAGTGGCACGACATCCTGGTACTGCTGTCGGTTCTGTCGCTGGCCATCGGTAACATCGTCGCCATCGCCCAGGGCAATATCAAGCGCATGCTCGCCTACTCGGGGATCTCCCATGCCGGCTTTATCATCCTTGGCGTGATCGCCGGCAGCCCGGAGGGGTATGCCGCCGGTATGTTCTACGCCATCGTCTACGTCATCATGGGCCTCGGCGGTTTCGGCATGGTGATCCTGATGAGCCGTGCCGGCTTCGAGGCAGACCGCCTGGAGGATTTCAAGGGGCTTAACGAGCGCAGCCCCTGGTTCGCCCTGATGATGCTGTTCATCATGTTCTCCATGGCCGGTGTGCCGCCGTTCATCGGCTTTTGGGCCAAGCTGACGGTGATCCAGGCGGTGGTCAGTGCCGACCTCGTCTGGCTGGCGGTGCTGGCGGTGATCTTCTCCGTGATCGGCGCCTTCTACTACCTGCGGATCATCAAGCTGATGTACTTCGACAAGGCCGAAAGCAGCGAAAAACTCAAGCCCGGCGCCGACTTTGGCGCGGTGCTGAGCGCCAATGCCCTGGCAATCCTTGCGTTGGGGGCCTTCCCCGGTGCCCTGATGGCTGTGTGCCGCCAGGCCATGGGCGTTTAAAGGCAGTTACAAGTTGAAAGTGGTAAGTTGCAAGAGGCGGGGGTCTCGGACCCTCGCCTCTTTTCCCTCGTATCCCGCTTCTGCTATCCTCGCAGGCCAATCCATAGAGTCGAGTCCGATATGACTGCATCCCAAGCCGGTTGGCTGATCATCGTTATTGCCCTCGTCAGCGCCAACCTGCCCTGGTTGAGCGAGAGGGTATTCTTCGTCCGCAAGCCTGCCTCGGGGCAGAAGCGTGCCTGGGTGCGCTGGCTGGAGTGGCTGGTGCTCTACTTCGTGGCCGGGGCCATTACCCTGGGTATGGAGAAGAAGCTCAACGGCGAGATTTACGCCCAGGACTGGGAGTTCTACGCAGTTACCCTCTGTCTTTTTCTGGTATTTGCCCTGCCGGGCTTTATCTATCGCAACGATCTGCTCCATCACCTGCAGCGCCGATAAAATAATCCCGATTTTTCCCCCACTTAGGGTTGCGGAACCGGGCTGCGGTATGTAGAATGCGCTCCATCAGTTGCGGGGTGGAGCAGTCCGGTAGCTCGTCGGGCTCATAACCCGAAGGTCGTAGGTTCAAATCCTGCCCCCGCTACCAAATTGATAAGCAAGAAGCCCCGTATACGGGGCTTTTTGTTAGGCGGACTTCAGGGTGACTGGCGCTGTAGAAAGCGCTATAATCCCGCGCCAGATATGGAGTTTAACAAGATGGGCCGTGGGCCCATTTTTTGTTTCCGGGGAAAATATGCAGGCGAACAAGCAGTTGCAGGCCATCATCGAGCCGGCTGTTACCGCCCTTGGGTACGAACTGGTCGGTATCGAGTACATGTCGCAGGGGAAACACTCCGTGCTGCGCATCTACATCGACCACGAGAACGGTATCTCGGTGGATGACTGTGCCGACGTCAGCCACCAGGTCAGTGCGGTGCTGGATGTCGAGGACCCGATCACGGGCCTCTACACCCTGGAGGTCTCCTCACCCGGACTGGACCGGCCGCTGTTTAGCGAGGCGCACTACCAGCGCTACCTCGGCCAGTTGGCGGAAATCCGCCTGCGCAGCCCGCTGGAAGGGCGGCGCAGGTTCAAGGGACGTTTGCAGGCAGTCCAGGACGGACAGGTAATGATTGAAGTGGATGGGGTGGAATATTCCATTTCGCTGGACAATATTGAGAAAGCGAACCTGGTTCACGAATGGTAAGCAGCCGGATGCGGTTGCACATTGGGTAAGACATCCCGCGCACGGGACGGTAACTGGAGGCGGTTAGAGGCTTTGTTATGAACAAAGAAATCCTGCTGGTTGTTGACGCAGTTTCAAACGAAAAAGGCGTAGCCAAAGAGATTATCTTTGAGGCGATGGAGATCGCCCTGGCGACGGCAACCAAAAAGCGTCATGGTGGCGATGTGGACATCCGTGTGGTGATCGACCGCCAGACCGGCGACTATGAAACGTTCCGCCGCTGGGAAGTGATTGACGACAGCGAGACCTCACTGCTTGAGCATCCCGAGCGCCAGATCACGCTGAGTGCCGCGCGTATCGACGAACCGGAGATCCAGCCGGGTGAGTTTGTCGAGGACCAGGTTGAATCGGTCTCCTTCGGCCGCATCGCCGCGCAGACCGCCAAGCAGGTTATCGTGCAGAAGGTGCGCGAGGCCGAGCGTGCCCAGGTGGTTGACGCCTACAAGGCGCGGGTCGGCGAACTGATTAACGGTGTGGTCAAGCGCATCGACCGCGGCAGCGTGATTCTCGACCTGGGCAACAACATCGAGGCGCTGATCGCACGCGAACACGTCATTCCGCGCGAGCCGATCCGCCCCGGTGACCGGGTGCGCGGCTATCTCTTCGATGTGCGCTCCGAGCCGCGTGGTCCGCAGCTGTTCGTCAGCCGCACCATGCCGGAGTTCCTGATCGAGCTGTTCAAGCTCGAGGTCCCCGAGGTCAACGAAGGGCTTATCGATATCATGGGCGCCGCCCGGGACCCGGGGCTGCGCGCCAAGATCGCCGTGCGTTCCAACGACCCGCGCATCGACCCGGTCGGTGCCTGCGTCGGTATGCGCGGCTCGCGCGTGCAGTCTGTGACCAACGAAATGAACGGCGAGCGTGTCGATATCGTACTGTGGAACGACAACGTCGCCCAGTTCGTGATCAACGCCATGGCGCCCGCCGAAGTGCAGTCCATCGTGGTGGACGAGGACTCGGGCAGCATGGATATCGCTGTCGATGAGGAGCAGCTCTCCCAGGCCATCGGCCGCGGCGGACAGAACGTGCGTCTGGCCAGCGAGCTGACCGGCTGGGAACTCAACGTGATGACCGAGGCCCAGGCCGAGGAGAAGAACGAAGCCGAACTCGGTGCGCTGATCAAGCTGTTCCACGAGAAGCTCAATGTGGATGAAGAGGTGGCCTCAATCCTGGTGCAGGAGGGCTTCTCCAGTATCGAGGAGGTAGCCTATGTACCGGTTGCCGAGATGATGGAGATCGAGGAGTTCGACGAGGATATCGTCAACGAATTGCGTTCCCGTGCCAAGGATATCCTGGTGACTCAGGAGATCAGTAACGAAGAGCACAGCGGCGCCGAGCCGGAAAAGGACCTGCTGGAGATGGAAGGCATGGATGCCGGCTTGGCTGACACCCTGGCAAGTCGCGGGGTGACCACCATGGACGATCTGGCCGAATTGGCCGTCGACGATCTGATGGAGATCGATGGTATGGATGAAGAGCGCGCTGCGAAGTTAATTATGACTGCGCGCGCACCGTGGTTTGCAGAAGAGCAGGAAGGTTGAAGGGCAGGAGTATAGCGTAAATGTCAGAGGTAACCGTCACACAGTTCGCAGAGACGATTGGCGTACCAGTAGAGCGTCTGCTGGGCCAGTTGCAGGATGCCGGTGTCAAGGCAAAGGGCGCTGATGAATTCATCGGCGACGATGACAAGATCAAGCTGCTGGATTACCTGCGTGAGAAACACGGTACCGAGAAAGCAGAGGCACCGGCAGAGGCCGGCCCGAAGAAGATCACTCTCAAGCGCCGCACCACCAGCGAGCTGAAGGTCGGCGGTTCGAGCGCCTCCAAGGGCAAGACGGTTACCGTCGAGGTGCGCAAGAAACGCACCTATGTCAAGCGCAGCGTTGTTGCCGCTGAGGAGGACAAGCGCATCGACAGCGAGGTCGCCCAGCGCCTCGAGCAGCAACTCGAGATCGAAGCCAAACAGCGCGCCGAGGCCGAAGCCCGCCGCAAGGTGGAAGATGCCGAGGCCCAGCGCAAGGCTGAGGAAGAGGCTGCCCGCCGCAACGCAGAAGAGGAAGAGTCCCGTCGCAAGGCCGAAGAGGAGGCTGCTCTTGCCAAAGCGACAGCCGCACCGGCAGCCGTCGCGGCACCTGAGCCGGCGCCGAAGCGTGCCGAGGCAGAGAAACCGGCCACCGAGACCCGTCCGGCCAGCAAGAAAGAGAAGCCCAAGAAGGGGCGCAAAGGCCGCTTCGAGCAGGGCGAGGGCGAGCTGCATATCGCACTGGACAAGAGCGGACGGCGCAAGAAGAAGGGCGGCCGTGGCAAGCCGGTGGTGACCAGTGCAGGCAAGCACGGTTTCGAAAAACCCACCGCACCGATCATTCATGAGGTTTCCATTCCCGAGACCATCACCGTCGGCGAACTGGCACAGAAGATGTCGGTCAAGGCCGCAGAGCTCATCAAGTCGATGATGAAGATGGGCACCATGGTGACCATCAACCAGGTACTGGATCAGGAAACCGCTGCGATCCTGGTCGAGGAGCTCGGTCACACCCCGGTGCTGATGCGAGAGAACGCACTGGAAGAAGAGGTGATCGCCAGCGCCGAGGCTGGCGGTGGCGAAGAGCAGCCGCGTGCGCCGGTGGTGACCATCATGGGTCACGTCGACCACGGCAAGACCTCGTTGCTCGACTTCATCCGCCGCAGCCGTGTCGCCTCCGGCGAGGCCGGCGGCATCACCCAGCACATCGGCGCCTACCACGTCGAGACCAGCAAGGGGATGATCTCCTTCCTCGACACCCCCGGCCACGCCGCCTTTACCGCGATGCGTGCCCGTGGTGCCGATGTCACCGACATCGTGGTGCTGGTCGTCGCTGCCGATGACGGCGTGATGCCACAGACCAAGGAAGCGATCCAGCACGCCCGCGCTGCCGGCGTGCCGCTGATCATCGCCGTGAACAAGATCGACAAGCCCGAGGCCGATCCGGACCGGGTGAAGAACGAACTCTCCGTGGAGAACGTCATTCCCGAGGACTGGGGCGGTGACACCATGTTCGTCCACGTCTCCGCCAAGACCGGCGAGGGTGTCGATGACCTGCTCGACGCCATCCTGCTGCAGGCGGAGGTCCTCGAACTCAAGGCGGTCGCCGATGGCCCGGCCAGTGGCATCGTGGTCGAGTCGCGCCTGGACAAGGGGCGCGGTGCGGTCGCCTCCGTGCTGGTACAGCGCGGTACCCTGCGCAAGGGCGATATGGTGCTTGCCGGTCACGAGTACGGCCGGGTCCGCGCCATGCTCGACGAGAATGGCAAGCCGATCGAAACGGCGGGTCCCTCCATTCCGGTGGAGATCCTCGGCCTCTCCGGTGTTCCGGCCGCCGGCGATACCGCTGTGGTAGTTGCCGACGAGCGCAAGGCCCGCGAGGTCGCGCTGTTCCGTCAGGGCAAGTTCCGTGACGTCAAGTTCGCGCGCCAGCAACAGGCCAAGCTCGACGATATGTTTACCCAGATGGCGGAGGGCGAGGTCAGTAACCTCAACATCCTGCTCAAGGCAGACGTACAGGGTTCGGTCGAGGCCATTTCCGATGCGTTGCTCGCTCTCTCTACCGATGAGGTGCGGGTCAAGATTGTGGCCAGCGGTGTCGGCGGCATCAACGAATCCGACGCCAACCTGGCGGTGGCCTCCAATGCCATCGTGATCGGCTTCAACGTCCGTGCCGATGCCGGCGCCAAGCGCGTTATCGAAGAGCAGGATATCGACCTGCACTACTACAGCGTGATCTACGAGCTCATCGACGAGGTCAAGCGCGCCATGACCGGGATGCTCGCACCCGAATTCAAGGAAGAGATCATCGGCCTGGCCGAGGTGCGCGATGTGTTCCGTTCGCCGAAGTTCGGCGCGATTGCCGGCTGTATGGTGGTCGACGGTACCGTCAAGCGCAACAACCCGATCCGCGTACTGCGCGACAACGTGGTGATCTACGAGGGCGAACTGGAGTCCCTGCGCCGTTACAAGGACGACGTGTCCGAGGTGAAATACGGTACCGAGTGCGGTATCGGCGTGAAGAACTACAACGATGTCCGTCCCGGCGACCAGATCGAGGTCTATGAGCGCATCCAGGTCAAGCGTACCCTGTAACCGGGTAGCTGGCGTGCACGTTTCATCGATGATTAAGGCATAACAAAGCGTGGCCAAAGAATTCAGCCGTAGCCGCCGCGTCGGCGAGCAGATCCAGCGCGAACTGGCCGAACTCGTGCAGCGCGAACTCAAGGACCCGCGCCTGGGCATGGTCACCATCTCCGGCGTCGAGGTCAGCCGCGACATGTCGGTGGCCAAGGTGTACTTCACCGTGCTCAATCCCGGTCACGATGTCGCCGAAACACAAAAGGGGCTGACCCATGCGGTCGGCTTTCTCCGTCGCGAACTGGCGCACCGTATGCGCCTGCGCGTCGTTCCCGAATTACGTTTCCAGTACGACCATTCCGTCGAGGACGGTTCGCGTCTCAGCGCGCTCATCGACCGGGCCGTATCGGAAGACGAATCCAATAAAGAGGATTGATTCAAGTGGCACGTCGACATAAAGCGCGTGGTCGTCGTATTAACGGTATCCTGCTGCTGGACAAGCCGGTAGGCATCACCTCCAACGCCGCACTGCAGGAAGTCAAGCGACTCTTCTATGCGGCCAAGGCCGGTCACACCGGTAACCTCGATCCGCTGGCCAGCGGCATGCTGCCGATCTGCCTCGGCGAGGCGACCAAGCTCTCGGCTTTCCTGCTGGATGCCGACAAGGTCTATCTCGGCACCTGCAAGCTTGGCGTGCGCACCAGCAGCGCCGATGCCGAGGGTGAGATCATCGAAACCCGCGAGGTGCCGCCGCTCAACGAGGAGCAGGTCGAAGCGGTGCTGGCGCGCTTTCGCGGCGAGATCGAGCAGATCCCGCCGATGCACTCGGCGATCAAGCAGAACGGCCAGCCGCTGTACAAGCTGGCCCGCCAGGGCATCGAGGTGGAGCGCCAGCCGCGCAAGGTGACCATCCACAAGCTGGAGATTCAGCGCCTCGAGGGGGACGAGATCGATCTCTACGTCCACTGCTCGAAGGGTACCTATATCCGCACCCTGGTCGAGGACATCGGCGCGGCGCTCGGTTGCGGCGCCCACCTCAGCCAGCTGCGCCGCACCCGGGTCGGCCCGTTCCTGGAGGAGGGTATGGTTTCCCTGGATACCCTGCGGGAAGAGGCCGAAGAGGGTGCCGAATCCCTGGACCACTATTTACTGCCTCTGGACAGCGCCCTCGGCGACTGCCCGGAGATCACGCTTACCGAGAACAGCCTGTTCTATGTCCGTCAGGGGCAGGCTGTTCAGGTACCGCAGGCACCCACCAGCGGGTGGGTTCGCCTGTTTGACGACGCCGGCGGTTTCGTCGGAGTCGGGGCTGTACTTGATGACGGCCGCATCGGCCCCAAACGCCTGATTCACGAAGGCAAATAGGGGTATTAATGGGGTTTTACCTTGTTCCCTCAGGGAAACAACGGTTAAAATCCGCGTAATTTAATTTTGATGACTTATTCAGGAGTCTTTCCAATGTCTCTGTCCAACGAGCAAAAAGCCAACATCATCAAGGAATTTGGCAAGAGCGAGACCGACACCGGTTCTCCGGAAGTGCAGATCGCGCTGCTTTCCGCCAATATTGATGGTCTGTCCGGCCACTTCAAGGAACACATCCACGACCACCACTCCCGTCGTGGCCTGTTGCGCATGGTAAGCCAGCGTCGCAAGCTGCTGGACTACCTCAAGAAGAAAGATGTCGAGCGTTACCGTTCGGTTATCGCGCGCCTCGGCCTTCGTAAGTAAAAAAACCAAAAAGGAATCAACTGTGACGCCTGTCAAGAAAGAGTTCCAGTATGGGGAGCACACGGTAATCCTGGAAACGGGCGAAATCGCCCGTCAGGCCAGTGGCGCCGTGATGACCAGCATGGGGGATACCAGCGTCCTGGTGACGGTGGTAGCCGCGAAGCAGGGCGTGGAAGGTCGGGACTTCTTCCCGCTGACCGTCGACTATCAGGAAAAGACCTATGCCGCGGGCAAGATCCCCGGCGGTTTCTTCCGTCGCGAAGGTCGGCCCAGCGAGAACGAAACCCTCACCGCACGCCTGATCGACCGCCCCATTCGCCCGCTCTTTCCTGACGGCTTCACCAACGAGGTCCAGGTGATCGCCACGGTCGTTTCCCTCGACCCGCAGATCAATCCCGACATCGTTGCCATGATCGGTACCTCGGCGGCCCTTGCGGTCTCCGGGGTTCCCTTCAACGGTCCTATCGGCGCCGCCCGTGTCGGCTACATCGACGGCAACTACGTTCTTACTCCGGATGCCAAGCAGCTGGAAGAGTCCCGGCTGGACCTGGTGGTTGCCGGTACCGAGAACGCCGTGCTGATGGTCGAGTCCGAAGCAGACTGCCTGAGCGAGGAGGTAATGCTCGGTGCGGTGATGTTCGGTCACGAGCAGATCCAGACCGTGATCTCTGCGGTAAAGGAATTCGCCGCGGCTGCAGGCACCGTGGCATGGGAGTGGCAGCCGCCGGCCCATGACGCCACTGTTGCCGATGCCGTTGCCGCCGAGGCAGAGGCCGCCTTTGGCGAGGCCTACCAGATCACCGAGAAGATGGCCCGTTACAGCCGTCTCAACGAAATTCGTTCTGCCGTTATCGCCAAGCTGTGCGCGGAAGATGCCGCCCAGCCGCACGATGAAGGCAAGGTACGCGAAGCGATTGAAGCGCTGGAGAAGAGGGTCGTTCGCGGCCGCATCACCTCCGGCGAGCCGCGCATCGACGGTCGCGATACCCGCACCGTGCGTCCCATCACCATCCGCACCGGCGTGCTGCCGCGCACCCACGGTTCCGCCCTGTTCACCCGCGGCGAGACCCAGGCGCTGGTGGTTACCACCCTTGGCACCGCACGCGATGCGCAGATCATCGACGCGCTGGCCGGTGAGCGCAAAGAGCATTTCATGCTGCATTACAACTTCCCGCCGTTCAGTGTCGGCGAGACCGGTCGTGTCGGCAGCCCCAAGCGCCGCGAGATCGGCCACGGCCGTCTGGCCAAACGTGGCGTCGCCGCGGTGATGCCGGGCAACGACGAGTTCCCCTACACGGTGCGCGTGGTCTCCGAGATCACCGAATCCAACGGCTCCAGCTCCATGGCCAGCGTCTGCGGCAGCTGCCTGTCGATGATGGATGCCGGCGTGCCGATCAAGGCGCCGGTTGCCGGTGTCGCCATGGGCCTGATCAAGGAGGGCGACAAGTTCGCCGTCCTCACCGATATCCTCGGTGATGAGGACCACCTCGGCGACATGGACTTCAAGGTGGCCGGTACCCATGACGGTATCACCGCCCTGCAGATGGACATCAAGATCGACGGCATCACCAGGGAGATCATGGAAGTCGCGCTGGCACAGGCACAGGAAGGGCGTCTGCACATCCTCGGCGAGATGACCAAGGTCATCGACAAGCCGCGCGAAGAGATGTCCGCCTACGCACCGCGCTACATCACCTTCAAGATCAACCCGGAGAAGATCCGCGACGTGATCGGCAAGGGCGGCGCGACCATCCGCGCCATCACCGAAGAGACCGGCGCCAGCATCGATCTGAGCGACGACGGCACCGTCAAGATCGCCTCGGTCGACAGCGCCGCCGGCCAGGAAGCGCAGCGTCGCATCGAGCAGCTGACCGCCGATGTCGAGGTGGGGATGATCTACGAAGGCCGCGTCTCCAAGCTGATGGATTTCGGTGCATTCGTTAACGTCCTGCCGGGCAAAGACGGGCTGGTGCATATCTCCCAAATCTCCGAAGAGCGCGTCGAGAAGGTCAGCGACAAGCTCAAGGAGGGGGATATGGTCAAGGTCAAGGTCCTGGAGATCGACAAGCAGGGCCGTATCCGCCTGAGCATGAAGGCGGTTACCGCGGAGTAAACACCGCGAGGCCGGAGAGAAAAAGGGGCTGCGAAGCCCCTTTTTCGTGCTCGCGATCAGAGTCGGCCACCGCCTGGCGGTGGACTGCCCGGGAAGAGGGGGTGCTTATCAATACTGTCTACCGCATGGTCCATCAATACAGCCCTGACAGCCGCCTGCTGGTTGCCATGCTTGCCATTGTCTGCAGTCTCTATATCGGCTTCAACTTCACGCCGCTGGCCGGCGTGTTCGCCGTCCTCGCGTTGTGGCTGATCTGGGATGCCTTGCGCCACGGCAGTGTCTGGTACGGCTTCAGCGCCTTTCGCCGCGGTGATCTGGGTTCCGTTCGCTACGCCCTGGTGCAGATACGCTGGCCCAACCTGCTCGATGCCGAGAGCCTCGCCTATTACCGCTGGCTCAAGGGGGTGATCGAGGTGGCCGACGGGCGTTTTGCTGCTGCCAAGGTACATCTGCTGGTGGCCGCCAGTGGCAGCCTGCGCACCGAAAACGATCGCAGTCTGGTGCACTGCCTGCTGGCGGAGGTGGCGCTGCAGGAAGCCAACAAGGCGACGGCACGGGAACATTTGCACCACGCACGCGCCCTGCAGCACCGTCCCGATGTGGACAAGCTCATCCACAAGCTCGGTGAGCGCATCGAACAATAGCGCTTCGCCGCGCATCCGTGCGGGACAAACCAGGCAAGGAACAGGCGGAAGGGGAAAGCCGCAATGATCGCTGCCGCCTTCCTGCGCCCCTTGCAGTTCCATGCATTCCCCCCTACATCATAGGAATGGAACGAATCGCCCTGGCACCTGAACTCGAGGCCGGCCTCGTCGGTGATTCCCTGTCGTTGCGGGGCGAGTTGACGCGGCTCAACGGCGCCGCACTCGAGCAGTGGCTGGCTAGCCTGTCGGGTATTGCCGTGCTTGAACTCTCTGACCTCGATATCGGCGATGGCGTCGCCGCAACGCATGCGCTCAATGCGGTGCGCCTGCTGCGCTCGCGCACACCGCTGCTGCGTATCGTGGCGGCACCGCAGGTGCTGGCCCACAACCTCTATCGTACCGGCCTGTTGCTGGATGGGGGGATCGCGCTCGAGGCGATGCGCGAGGAGGAACCATACGGATGAGTCCGCTGCGCTGGAGAGGCTTGAGGACTACCCGTAGCCCCGGGCGTTTGGGAGAATAGGCGGCCTTGCGCCAGGATGAAGAGAGGAAAGAGAAGACCGTGTTGCAGTCAGTTGAGCGCGCCATCCCGATCGGCCAGTCCGACGCCCCCGGCCAGGCCGGTGCGACCCGTTTTGTGAAACTGGAAGGGCCGCTGGCGATGCACCGTGGCGGTGAACTGCCCGCGGCGCAGATCGCCTACGAGTGCTGGGGCGAGCTCAATGGGGCGCGCGACAATGCGGTGCTGCTGTTTACCGGGCTCTCCCCCTCGGCCCATGCAGCCTCTTCCCCGCAGGATCCGACGCCAGGCTGGTGGGAGTTCATGATCGGACCGGGCAAGCCGCTGGATAGCTCCCGCTTTTTCGTCATCTGCATCAACTCCCTGGGCAGCTGTTTCGGTTCGACCGGCCCATCCTCCATCGACCCCCGTACCGGCGCTCCCTATCGCCTCGCTTTCCCGGCGCTTACTGTGGAGGACATCGCCGCCGCGGGGCGGGCGGTGATCCGGGCCCTCAGGATCCCGCGCCTGCGCGCCGTGGTGGGGGCCTCGCTCGGCGGCATGACCGCGCTGGCCTACGCGGTGCACTACCCGGATGAGACCGATAACCTGGTCAGCCTCTGTGCCGCCGCCAAGGCCAGCCCCTTCGCCATCGGTGTGCGCTCGCTGCAGCGGGAGATCATTCGCTCAGACCCGGCGTGGCTGGATGGAAACTACCCCTCTGACCGGGAGCCGGTGATGGGGATGCGTCTGGCGCGCAAGCTGGGTCTGATCTCCTATCGCTCAGCCAGGGAGTGGGATGAGCGTTTCGGCCGCGATGTGGTCCACGAGGAGGAGCATCGGCGCGAGCCCTTTACCAGCGAGTTCCAGGTCGAGAGCTACCTCGAGGCCAATGCGCAGAAGTTCGTCGGCAGCTTCGATGCCAACTCCTATCTCTACCTCTCCCGCGCCATGGACTGGTTCGACCTCGAGGACCACACCGAGCGGCTCATCGCCCTGTCGCAGCAGGCGGCCGGCAAGAAGGCGCTGGTGGTCGGGGTTGAGACCGACGTGCTGTTTCCGCTGCACCAGCAGCAGTCAATTGCCTCGCTGTTGACCGAGAGCGGTCTCGACGTGACCTTCCACGCCCTGCCTTCGCTGCAGGGTCACGATGCCTTCCTCGTCGACCGCGAGCGGTTCGTGCCGGTGATGAGTGATTTTTTTGCCGCTTTGTGACGGCTTGCAGTGCTTGTCGCCGCCGGTGCTGCCCGCTACTATGTGAAACCGGTAACGGAAGCTCACCACGAAGCGCACGAAGGTAATGTGTTCACCACAGGGACGCGGATAACGCGGAGAAATCAAAGAGGTCATTTCGGGCAGCGCACAACCTGCACGCATAACACTCCCACACAACAGTAATCGATCCATTGCTTCGTGTTCTTCGTGGTAAGAGTTAATAAATTGATTAATGGGGGTTGATGTGGGCAGCACAGGGCATGGCGACGATGCGGATTTCCAGCGCAAGTCGGCCGAGATCATCAGGGCGGGTAGTTTCCTCAACGCCAGGGGATGGGTGCCTGCCACCAGCAGCAACTTCTCCACTCGACTCGACGATGGCCACATCGCCATCACCGTCTCCGGCTATCACAAGGGCGAGCTGAGCCCCGAGGCGATCATGTTGATCGATGCTGAAGGGCGCGCACTCGACACCACCATGCGTCCCTCCGCTGAGACGCTGCTGCATACCGCGCTCTACAAACGTTTTCCGCAAACCGGTGCGGTACTGCACACCCATTCGGTCAACGCCACGGTGCTGTCGCGCCTCGCCGAGGGGCAGCTGCTATTCAAGGACTATGAGCTGCTCAAGGCGTTTGCCGGGGTGGATACCCACGAGAGCTCGATCATCGTGCCGATCTTCCCCAACGATCAGGATATCCCGCGCCTGGCTGCGCTGATCGATGACTGGATGGACGCCCACCCGCCGGTACACGGTTACCTCATCAGCGGCCACGGTCTCTATACCTGGGGGCGCACCATGGCCGAGGCGCTACGCCATATCGAGGCCTTCGAATTTCTCTTTCAATGTGAACTGACCATGCAGGGGTTGAACCGATCATGAGCCGTTTTGCGATTTACGATGAAACTGGGAGCCAGCTTGGCGAGAGCGAGACCGACCATCGGGCGATCGCCGGCAAGCTCGCTGAACTCGGGGTACGCTTCGAGCGCTGGGAGACCAACGCGCCTCTCTCCGCGGATGCCAGGCAGGAGGAGGTTCTTGAGGCCTATGCCGAGGATGTAGAGCGGCTTAACGCCGAGTATGGTTTTCAGTCCGTGGATGTGGTCAGCCTGGGACCCAATCACCCGATGAAAGCGGAAATGCGCCAGAAGTTTCTCGCCGAGCACACCCACGGCGATTTCGAGGTGCGCTTCTTTGTCGACGGCAAGGGGCTGTTCTACCTCCACGTCGAAGACAAGGTCTACCTGGTGCTGTGCGAGCAGGGCGATCTCATCAGCGTCCCGGCCAACACCACCCACTGGTTCGATATGGGCGTGAACCCCGACTTCAAGTGCATCCGCCTGTTTGTCATCCCCGATGGCTGGGTCGGCGAGTTTACCGGCAGCGAAATCGCCGGCCGTTTCCCGACCTTCGATGAGTTTGTGGCGCAGGGCGCATGATTAAGGCGATCGTCACCGATATCGAAGGGACCACCTCGTCGCTATCCTTCGTCAAGGATGTGCTCTTCCCCTACGCCTGCGATCATCTTCTCGCCTACATCTCCTCGCATGCCGAAGAACCCGCAGTGCGGGAGCAGCTCGAGGCGGTCGCGCGAGAGGCGGGGAGGGAGCTGACACTGGATGAGGCGATCGCCCAGTTGCGCCTCTGGGTAAAAGAGGACAAAAAGGTCGCCCCGCTGAAGACCCTGCAGGGGATGATCTGGGAGGCGGGCTATCGCGCGGGCGATTTCACCGGTCACGTCTATGAGGATGCGGCACGCAACCTGCGCGCCTGGCACGACAAGGGCGTGCAGCTCTACATCTACTCCTCGGGCTCGGTCCAGGCACAGCAACTGCTCTTCGGTCATAGCGATTTTGGCGATCTGACACCGCTCTTTAGCGGTTACTTCGACACCCATATCGGCCACAAGCGCGAGAGCTCGTCGTACGAGGTCATCGCCTCGGAGATCGGCATCCGCGCGGGGGATATCCTGTTCCTCTCCGATAATCTCGAGGAGCTCGATGCCGCCAGAACCGCGGGGATGCAGACCCGCTGGCTGGTGCGCGATGCCGACGAGGTCGAGCCCAACGCCCCCCACCCCCAGGTGAAGGATTTCGACGCCATCAGCCTGGACTGATTCGACTCAATAACAAGGAGAAAAAACAGTGGCCCGTGTACCATCGACGATGCTCGAACTTGGAACCGTCGCACCGGATTTTGCCCTGCTGGAACCGGCAAGCGGCAACACTGTCAGCCTGAGCGACTTTAGCGGCAAACCGCTGGTTGTCGTCTTCATCTGCAACCACTGTCCCTTCGTCAAGCTCATCGCCGACAAGATGGCGGAGACCGCCGCCGAGTTCCAGCGGCAAGGGGTGGGTTTCGTTGCGATCAACAGCAACGATGTGGCGAACTATCCGGATGACAGCCCGGAAAAGATGGTGGAATTCATCAACGAGTACAGCGCAGCTTTTCCCTACCTGTTCGATGAGACCCAGGAGGTCGCCAAGGCCTACCGGGCGGCCTGTACACCTGACTTCTATCTGTTCGACGCGGCGCACAAGCTGGCCTATCGGGGTCAGTTTGACGCGGCGCGTCCCGGCAACGAGCAACCGGTGACCGGGGCCGACCTGCGCGCCGCCGTCAATGCCGTGCTGGCCGGTCAGCCCGCCACCGAGGCGCAGATCCCGAGCTTGGGCTGCAATATCAAGTGGAAAGCCGGCAACGAGCCCGACTATTTCAGCTGAAGCAAAAAACATCGATGCTAATTGTAGGAGCCGAGTCCCCTCGGCGAAGGGTTCGCCCACAGGAGTGGGCTCCTACACGCTGTTCAACTGCGGGGTCTCATTATTGGTAGGAGCCGAGTCCCTCGGCGAAGGGCTCGCCCACGGGAGTGGGCTCCTACGCGCTGTTCGGCTACAGGGGCTCGTTGGTAGGAGCCGAGTCCCCTCGGCGAAGGATTTGGGATCTTGCGTGCTTCCTTTGCAGTGCCTAACGGCCCACCAACGGTCGCTGCAGGTACTGCTGGCTGAGGGTGCGCCAGTCCGTGGCGTCGTCTTCACGGATGTGGCGTGACCATTCGGCGGCCTCATCGGCGGCCTCCTGGCGCCCCTGCGCCAGGTACATCTCCCCGAACCGATCCAGCACCTCGGCGCTGCCGATACGATCGAGGATCCAGACACGGATATAGAGCGCCCGCAGCAGCCGATCTTCCGCCTGCTCCCACTGCGCCAGCTGGATCGCGACACGCGCACTCTCCTCCAGGGTGGCGCCAATTGCCGGGCGGACCGCTTCCGGGCGGTAGATATCCAGGGCTTGCTGCAGCCGCTCCTCGGCCCCGGCCGGCTCTCCCTGATGCATCAGCCACTGTGCCTGAAAACGGAGGAGGCGGGCCTTGTGCTGCGGTGTAACCTCGCTGCCTCGGGCATAGCCGTTTTCCAATCGGCGCAACCACAGCCGAGCTTCATCGTCATTCTCATCCAGTGAGGCAAATGCGATGTCGGTGCGCAGCATCAGCGCGGTCAGCGCCAGGGCATCCAGCTTTCCCGCCACCTCCTGCTTGTCGTTGAAGCGCGGCAGCAGCGGCTCGAGCAGCTCGAGCGCATTCTCCCTGCGCCCCTGACGCCAGTGGCTCTGCGCCCACAACAGGGTGAGTCTCGGCGCATGTTCCGATGCACCGAGGGCGCGAATGACCCGCTCGGCGTCGCTGAGCTGTTTGCGCAGTGCATCGTAGGAGCCGGCAGCAATGGCGGTTTCGGCCAGGTTGATATGGCTGAAGAGGATGCCGTCGAGATTGTCGATGCTGCGGTAGGAGGCGAGGGCGCGGCTGAAAAAGTCGGTGGCTGCCGGATAGTCGCTGTTGTTGTAGGCCTCGACGCCCTGCTCGAGATAGCGCTCGCTGGTGCGAATCACCTCGGGGCGGGTATCGCTGACGCTGGAGCATGCGCTGACGAGCATCAGCGCCAGCACCAGGCCGGACCATGTGATGGGTCTATTCATTCGCCGGTTGTACCCCTATCAGCCGGGCCCGCTGCCGCGACTCTTCGCTGGAGAAGAGCCAGGAGCTGGAGATCCCCTCCAGCAGTCGGTCGGTGCGCTCCATCAGCACCTTCATCCTGCTGATGAGCTCCGGCAGCTCCCGCATCTCCAGGTTGACCCCGGTAAGCGTGGTGTTGGCGTTGGCGAGCAGTTCCCTGAACTCGGCGGCGATTTGGGGGAATTCCGCCGAGGCCTCGCCGGTGTTGCCGCTAATCCGTTCAATGTTGGTCAGTGTCGGTTCCAGTTGTGTCAGCCGGGCTTCAGCACGGGTGAACGCCTTGTCCATGGTGGCGATGGTGCGGGCAAAATTTGCGCGGAACTCCTCGTCATAAAGCATCATGCCCAGCGCGCCCTGGCCGCTCTGCACCTGTTCGCTGATCCGGCGGATATTCTCGGTCGACTGCTGCAGGTCACCGGCGATGGCCTGCATTTGCTCGGGCTGTATCACCATAATCAGTTCGGAAAAGCGCTCGACCGAGGCCCCTACCGCCTTGACCACGGGGGTCAATTCGGCGATCAGCTCGTCCACCGAGAGGGGCTCCTCGACCAGCAGCGTCGTGTCCTCCGGCAGCTCCGGCCTCTCCGGCGAGCCCGCCTCGATCATGACCATCGAGCGGCCGATGACCGAGAGCTTGCCCAGGGAAGCTTTCGAGTCGGTGCGCACCAGGCCGCGATAGCGCTCGTAGACGATCAGCTCCAGGTGGATGCGGTTGTCCGGGGAGATGTCGATTGACTTGACCCGGCCCACATCGAGGCCGGAAATCTTCACCGGGGTGTCGGTGGATATGCCGACCGCGTTGTTCAGGTAGGCGTGAAAGGTCACGTAATCCTCGAACAGGTGCGCGGTCTTGCTGTTGATGAAAACCAGCAGAAAGATCACTGCCAGGGCGGCAAGCACGAACGCACCCACCATCCGCTCCTGCGTGGTGTAGCTCATGCGGTGGATGTAGTGGACGCGCTGTTGTTCTTCTTCTCTCATCGATCCCTACAGCTCATGAAGTTCACGGTAGTGGTGCAGATAGTTCTCGACCTCTTCTGCATTACTTTCTGTCAATTGATGCCAGGAGTCAAAATAGTAGATGCTTCGGCTTCCGGCAAAAACGATTCGCGTGGCGTGATTGCGGACAAAATGGAGGTTTCGCGTGCTCATCACCAGGGTACGCTGCTGCGCCCAGGCGAGGAGGAATGCGTTGATCTTCTCATGATCGCGTACATCGAGCTCATGGTACGGCTCCTCGAGGAATAGCACTACAGGGTCGAGGATCACGGTTCTGGCGATGGCCAGCTGCATTCTCTCGAGGTCGCTGAGATAGGCCGGGAGCAGATTGAGGTTGGCCGTACAGTGCAGCCTGGCGATGAGTTCCCGGGCGCGCTGTTCGGCCTCCTTGCGTGGGAACAGCTTGTGATAGAGCGCAGGGAAGAGCACGTTTTCCAGGCCGCTCAGTACCGAGAGCAGCGGTGCCCGGCGGGTGACGAAACCAATCCGCCGGCGAAGGCGGCGCCACTTCTGCCGGTCGATGACCGAGAGCGGCCGGTCGAACAGGAACAGTTCGCCGCTGCGCGAACTGTCGACAGCGCCGAGGGCACGCAAATAGGCGCTGAGTATCTCGCTGCGGTTGCCGATGAGGCAGGTGATGCTCCGGGGGGGGATGCCGATATCGAGCTTCGGCAGCTGCGGCATGGCTGTTTCGCCCCAGGGCTCCAGGGCGATCGCTTCGATAAGTGCTCTCTCCTGCCGTGCCATGGCGCCGCTATATCAGCAGGGCAAACAGCCCGTCCAGGATGAAAACCAGGGTCAGGCTGTTGACGATCGCCCGCTGGGTCTGTTGCGGCACCTCCGTCGGCGACAGCTCCACGCGCAGGCCATGGAAACAGGCGCTCGCCCCGATCAGCAGGCCGAAGAAGGTGTTTTTCAGCAGAAACAGCAGCAGGTCGTTGGGATTGAAAGCGAGCGGGATCTCGGTGAGGTAGTTGAGGTAGCTGCTGCCGCCAAGCAAGGCTGTGACCATCACCCCGCTGATCAGCGAGATGATGGAGAAGTAGACCGCCAGTACCAGCTGCGCGATGGTGGTCCCGAGCAGGCGGGGGGTGATGAAAAAGTGGTTGACGTTGATGCCCAGCAGTTCCAGCCCCTCGATCTCCCGGTTCTGCTTCATGTTGGCGAGATCGACCGCTATCGCCGAACCGGAGCGGCCGATCAGGGTTATGGCGGTCAGCAGCGAGCCGAATTCGAGGGCGACGATCTGGGTCAGCAGATTGACCACATCGGTAGTGGTGCCGAACACCTGCACCGTGGTGATGAGCTGATAGGTGATGCTCAGGCCCGAGGCCAGCGCCAGCAGGGTGATGGCGGGCAGGGCGTCCACGCCGCTGAAGATCACCTGCACCACCACACTCATATAGGTGGCATGGTTGAACAGGTTGCTCTGGTGACGCCACTCGCGAAACGCCCGCAGGATAAAGGTCGTCAGGTCGAGCAGGTAGTGCGGAATGCGCAGGGCCTGCCTGCCTACGGCACCGGTGACCACGCCGAGCGGTGTTGGTTTGCTGCTTGCCATGGATGGACAATCCGAATTCTTCTTATGCAACCATGGTAGCAGACAAACCCCACGCAGATGAAACGGTTGCGCAGTCGAGCTTCCCGGGGCCTTGAACTTTCGGGCAATACCCCTATCTAAACCGGACCAATAAAACCAAACCCCGGAGAGTTGTACCGATGAAGCGTATCGCTTTGTTCCTTGCCACCAATATCGCCATCCTGCTGGTGTTGTCGATCATCCTTTCGGTGACCGGCGTGGGGTCGATGCTGGATGAGTCCGGCGCCATCGATTTCGGCAGCCTGCTGGCGTTCTCGGCCATCGTCGGTTTTGTCGGCTCCTTCATGTCGCTGGCCATGTCCAAGTGGACCGCCAAACACATGACCGGGGCACAGGTGATCAGCGAGCCGCGCAACCCGACCGAGCGCTGGCTGCTGGAAACCGTGCGTCGCCAGGCGCAGCAGGCAGGGATCGGTATGCCCGAGGTGGCGATCTACAACGCCCCCGAGCCGAACGCCTTCGCCACCGGCATGAGCCTCAACAACTCGCTGGTGGCGGTCAGCACCGGCCTGATGCAGGCGATGAGCCAGGACGAGGTCGAGGCGGTGCTGGCGCACGAGGTGAGCCACGTGGCCAATGGCGACATGGTGACCATGGCGCTGATCCAGGGGGTGGTGAACACCTTCGTGATCTTCCTTTCGCGCATCGTCGGCCACCTGGTCGACAGGGCGGTGTTCAAGACCGAGAATGGCCACGGCCCCGCGTTTTACATCACCAGCATCTTTGCCCAGGTGGTGCTCGGGATCCTCGCCAGCATGATCACCATGTGGTTCTCGCGCCAGCGCGAATTCCGTGCCGACGCGGGTGCTGCCCGTCTGGCGGGTCGCGAGAAGATGGTTGCCGCGCTGGAGGCGCTGGGCCGGGGTGCCGGTGAAAACGAACTGCCCGATCAGATGGCCGCGTTCGGCATCTCCGGCCATATCGGCCACGGCATGAAACGCCTGTTCATGTCCCATCCGCCGCTCGAAGAGCGCATCGCCGCACTGCGGGCGAGCCAGCACTAGTCCGATCACCCCTCGGCACAGGGAAGTGCCACCCCATTCCGGATCATCCGCCGCTGGCAAGCGCCACGATTTGAGATAGGCTAGTTCAATCCAGCCTCAAGAATCGAGTCGATGTGGTTCCAGATCGCGGCCATAGCCCTGCTTGACAGCCTGAACATCCTCACCCTGGCGATTGCTGCCTACCTGCTGGGGACCCCCCGGCCGGTGCCGCGCACGCTCGCCTA
>Ga0068714_10001421_pt1 | contig 35144 bp, 41 predicted proteins | sample MTBNYHSulfiMetaG_FD_62988 | JGI IMG/M metagenome (GOLD analysis project Ga0068714, IMG submission 62988) | Enrichment culture microbial communities from rom New York Harbor, USA that are MTBE-degrading - MTBE-NYH (New York Harbor Sulfidogenic)... | ecosystem: Environmental > Aquatic > Marine >...
CTGATACCCTGTGACGGTACCGGTGAATCTGTCCGTGCGTGCAGGTGCACTGATGCCGGTTATCCCCAAAGTACCCGCATGGACAGGGGTTTGGACACCTTTGCAAAGTGCCCTCACTTCAGCCTGGCACTTTCAAGGCCAAAAACCCTGCCGAAGGGGTATCCAGCTATGCCTGAGTCGTTAGGAGAGCATATTAGAAAGCGTAGGCTCGATCTCGGGCTGCTTCAGATAGAGATCGCGAAAATCATAGGTGTCACTGAATCAACCATCTGGAAATGGGAGCATGGGATAGAACCGGAGCTGATACATATCCCTCAGATCATAGAGTTTCTCGGTTATGTGCCCTTTGAGTGTCCGGAGGAACCAGTAGGAAAGCTGAAATATTTCAAGAAGGTCAAAGGGCTTTCTTATGAGCATTTAGGTACGGTAATGGGAAGAGATCCCGAGCAGCTCTCGGACTGGTTGACTGGCCGGCATGAACCCTGCAGGCAGAATGTTGAAAAAATTGTTGGGTTTTTGGATAAGAATGCGTAATAATCATTAGCTTTTATCTCACCTGAATTTCTTCAAAGCCGCACAGCAACTGCTTCTCTATGGGTCAACTAACAAATATGAATAATGCATTACGATAGTCATCAACCCACAATGCTACGATAGAAAACGAAAACTTCATCAATGTAGGGCCGCATTACGTTTTAGTATATGGGCTGCTGTTTTGACTTCCCTCGCGACTTTAGAATGGCTCTAAATCTTCGTCTTTAAGCTTATATAGATTATTAAAAAAATATTCGTCCCTATTCTTATAGCGTAAGGCTTTTTCGATGTATAATTCACGCCACTTTTTTGGTAAAGAGGAGAAATATTTAAACAGCTCTGCCTTCAATATTTTTGCGTTATTACCTAGAGTCGCATACGCAAGATTTTCACAGCATTTTTCTATGAGGCTATCACCTTCCACAATGGTATCTAGATAAGCCAAATAAAAATTTCCGACATAATTCTGCGTGTACCAGTTTGGCATTAACAAATCGATAAGGGCATTGGCTAACTCACGCTTCAACTTAAAATACTGCCCCAGAGAATTACCCCAAGTCCCTAAAGCACCTTTTTTGCACTCACCATTTATAAAATAGCCTTCTGTTACAGATGCAATAATCCTGTTCTCAATACGAAGTTTCGTATCTTCATCAATCATTGACCAAAGGGGTTCCATAATGAATCGAATTAAACCAATAATCTCAGAATCAGACTGTGCAACTTTTAACTCATTCGAAAATTCTTTCATGATTAGTTGCTGCTGCTCAATGTCTGCTTTGTTGAACACAGCACCAAAAAAGTAACTGAGTTTTTGGGGGTCTCCTTGATTCCTATTGTGAAGTATTGAACTAGTGACATTTACAATCTCATCTTGAGGAATTTCCGATACAAGTAATTCTGCATATTCTGACTTTTCCACAAAAAGAGGATCAAAGATTCTTTTTTTGAAATCTTCCAGAACAAAAAAACTACGCACTGAATTGATTCTGTTTACCAAATAATTGATAAATAGAATTATTGCATTACATTCTTCTTCTGTGTCAGTGTAGTCATCGTGGGTTCGCGGATTTCTAATTCCTATATAGAGGCCACGTATAATCTGCTCGAAACCCCTTTGTTCGTCAATTTCACTGACCTTTTGCATTGGAGATATTTTAATCAGCGGCGCGTTACCACCAAATGCTTGACCTACAAGATTCGCACCGTCACCATCAAGCTTTGATTTTGCTCTTATAGTCTCCGTAAGCACCTTCATCGCATCTAGGACTGCATTACCATAAAGGCCAGCCTCATAATGCACTTTTATTGCAGTTTGCAACGTAGATGATATGTCTTTTTTAACATCCATTTCTTTTGGTGTCCTCAACTATCAGATTTATTTCAATTTAATACTGCGTAATGCTGGGGACGAGCGACCTAAGGCAAGCAGGTTTGCTCGCTTGCGGTGGATCCGTCTCCATTCATTGATTAGAAACGCCTCTCAGTATTAAATGTTTGTTCTATCTTGGACGTTGTCCTGTCGCATGCTCAAGGCGTCTCGTCAAAATTTCTTCAAGCTCTCGTAAGTTTTGATATTCGGGGCAATTGTAGGCAACCAAATCGAAGTGAATAACTGTTCCAGTGTGGCGAAAGAGTATTACACGACGCCCAAGCGCATGAGCGTAGCCGACTTCGTAATACACACTTGGCCTTTCTCCAGACAAGTCCGCAAAGAGAAACTCTGCAGTTCTAATTTCATCGAGGATCCGTTTTGTAATGATATCTTCGTGTTCGATGTCGTCGGCGCGCACCGCTTCAATTCCAAATTTTGCGAAGCACCTTTTCACGGTATCAGCGACATCTGTTAATTCTGGTCTTTCGCGTTGCATTGACATCATGATGAACGCTGTCCCAGGGCGGTAACCAGCGGGAGCGGTAAGGCCACTGCCAATGATTGCGACGCGGCCTTCTTGTATGCCGACCCCCACAAGCTCAAGGACTCCATGTAATCGACTTGCACATTCGTCGAAACGTTTTGCCGCTTCACTGGGAAACATTGCAAGTTCTTCGGTTTGGCCGCCTTGTCTTATACCGAGAACCTGCCCTTCGTCGTGAAGCACTTCAGGATCCCAATGTCGATAGTTAGCAAGACGAAGTGCGGCACGCATGCCTTTTACTGCATGGCCGACTTCTCTACTATCGGAATCGGAAAGCATCGGTGAACGGCGAACGGCTTCACTCGCATGAGGCGCGAGATCTATCAATTGATTAATAATCTCATCACCCGCTCTTTGGATTTCTTCTGGGAGTTTTGCTCGATATTCTGTAGCCCCAAATTCAAATTTCTTGTCGGTCAAAACCTCTGCGACCCGTTCGAAATATATACGCCCTGCCGCATGAATTTTATCGAGGCCTTCAAGTAGTGCCTTTGCTTCCTCAGTAGGCATGGCAACCTATCATGTGAATGTTAACATTTATTATAAATCCGCTATTATTTTGCTTAAATATTATTATTTATTTGTTTCATTGTCAATTATATCTAGAAAAACTTAGGAAGAACTTGTCACCTATCAATAAATGCAGCATAGGGATGGCGGAGCGAAGGCACATGCTTGCCTCTGGCGTGAGCTTGAAGCCGGAGAGCAGCGCAGGCTTGAAGCGACCCCTTGCAGGCCCGGAATGTTCCGTGCGAAGTCAAAGGATCATGGAGGCCCTCATTGCAAGGGGCATGACAGCATTGCAAGCTAAGTGCCTGAGCGATGGGGGCTATGGATAATCACGTGCATGCGTATGGTGGGCGGGGAAGCGGGCACACCGCAGCAACTCGTGGATTGGTTCAGTAGATGGAACTGTCAAAAAAAATTCAAACTTTTAACAATTTTTTGGCGATAGTCTAATTTAACGTCACACATTTTTTTTCGTGGCAATACTTAACATAATATTCTTGTAAATTTTTGTAATCACTATTGCTGATAGCAAGCCACCAGATAAATATAAAATAAAAAAAATATAAAACAGTAATTTGGGAATATCCCGGAAAAAACCAGCCTTTGAATAAGATATTATTACATCCATTGTTAGAATCAAATAAACACCTATTGCAAGAATAGCTAAGAAGCCAGCAGTCATAGTGTTTGTCAAAGCTTCATGTCCATTAATAAGTACTTTCGCATTACAATATTGACATTTTTTCTTGAAATGTATTTCAGCAATATCTGAATCGCTTAACTTTTCACCACAGTGAGGGCATTTATATGTTGTCCAAGACATTATCATGATAAATATCCCCCTTTATAGCAAAAAGCAGACTTATTTTAAATATACACCCTTGCAAAAAAACTGCAAATTTAAGCTGCATTAGTCATTCCTTTTGACTTTGCATATTCTATAAATGCCAGTATTGCTGAGTCCTCTGTAATAGCAGCGAATATTCTGCAGTCATTGCCATAACTAATTGGCACTTCATTAATATCATGTTCCCATAAGTGACCTGTACCCCACTTTGATATTATTCTGTCAGAATAAATCTTTCCCGCATGTTTAGGTACATTTTCATCAAAATATATGATGATATCACCATCTTTCTTATCATCCAATTTCTTTTCCTTTAAACTTCCTTTTTTCAATAAAAAATTGCAAAACTCGGAGTCAGCAAAAACTTTATAGGGCGGAGTACTTGCAATTTTTTCATATACGGGTGAGTCAGTGAGGTTGAAAGCGAATGTGTAACAATTATAATTACTTCTATTTTTGCCCGGTTTCCTTAATTTTAAAATTATTGAATGAGGTTGCGTGGCATATAATTTGACTACAAACTCTTCATGTTGTTCCACATCTATGGTTTCTGTTATATCGCTTAATCTTTTTCTAAACTCAATATTATTCACATTTGTAACCTATTGAATACACTATTTTAGCAAGAATTTCTTTAGAGAAAGGAGTCAGTAGAGGGCGTATCGTACAAATGGTGAAGTAGCGAGCCTGGCATGGGCTCATTACAAACCCGTACCAGGCTTTTTTAGTTCATTCTAAAATGGTTCCAGCTCGCTGCTGAATGACGATTGTCTTTCTGTAGATTCCCTGTCTCTTCTTTCCGATACCACTAACCAGCCGTCCCATTCCTTTGATATCGGCAACATATCGAGTTTGATAGACTTCTTATCGCCTTTGTCGATCAATGTGCCGATCCGCTCCCATCTCGCCTTTCCGTTGGTTTCAGACTTTTTCCATAGCAAATCGTAAAGCTTCATCTTTTTCCGCCTTTCTTAAAATGGTTTTAAGGCTGTCTGTAACTGTCAGCCTTTGAAATTCGTAACAGTCAACTATCCTGCCGTCGTGGTTAGTGAATATGACCAAGTTATCGTCTTCAGCTATGATTGCGTGCATGATGCCTCCTTGCTTTCAAGACCGGAGCATAGCTCCGAAACTTCACAGTAACCGGCGCACTTTCTGCCGAACCACCTTTCACGTTTCCTGCACATCGGGGCGTCATCTTTGTCCAGGGCCTCAAGAAGCATTCCCTTCTTTCGGGCAAGATATTTCCGAATCAAGTGCTTTGATATGCCCCTGACCGGAACGAGAGGGGCTTTCTCTTCGATGCCTCTCATTGCCGACACCATCAGGCCGCTGTCCCGTGATATGACTTGAACAGCCATGCTTTTAACTGTGTAGCCTTCAGGCAGTATCTCAAGAAGCTTGTCCCGGTAATCTGAAAGCTGAATCGATGTTTCAAGGAGCGCCGCCGCCCGTGATGCCATGTCCCCGTTGATCCAAACCTTTTTCATCTTCGGCTCACCCTTGTTCTTTCCTGACTTCTTCAAAATGGGCTGGCCGGTTTCGTCTGTCTCGGGGACCTCGATTGACCTGATACCGAGGGCCTGCTGGACTTTGTAACTGCCCCATGTCTTGTAGTCATAAAGCGTTTGCGTCTCACCATCGTAGAAGTCGAAAGCGCCTGAGCAGATTTCATTTCTCAATCTCTCTTCCGTCAGATGGTTGCCCTTGCCGAATTTCTCAAGGATTCCGTGCGAACTTGTACCGAGGATCATGAAAGCGTTATCGTCCGGGTTGATGTAATAATCCCGGGTGATCTTCAACCATGACTCGCGGGTTCCCCGGAGAAGCTGGGTTGTCGACGGCTCGCCGGTCCATTCCCGCTGCTGTGAGCATTTCCGGAGATAAGGCAGAGCTTTGCACCGGCCGCACGGCAGGGCCTCTTTCAACCTGCACTCCTTGAAACAGTCCTCGAACTTTACCTTCTGGCTGTCTGGACAAATGAAACCTACTGCCGGCATGACTGTCCTCCTTTCCAAGGATCGTAAAGCTTGATCTTCCTCATGTCGGGCTTCTCGATGAGAAAGACCTGAAGACCTTTTGATTCAAGGTTTGCCTTGCGCTGTTCGGCCCGGCTGCGGGCGGCTTTGCCGCCGCCCTTCTCGACACCTGCATATAAAATGATGCCTTGTTTTACACCGATTACGCCTATCCTCATACCAGCGCTCCTTGCTGCGTTTTCTCACCCTGCAGCCTGTGCTTTGTTTCCGTTAAAAGAATCATGATTTCCTCTTTGTGTTCAGGTAGGAGCGTGTCTATTTCTGCCCTGTGCTTTTCGTACCAGTTCCGAAGTTCGAAGGGATTGAGGATCCTGGCTATTCGCGCAACCATCGTCTGTTTGCTCTCCGTACTGACCTGAACCGGATCAATACCGGTCTCAAGCCATTCGAGAAGCACCTTGCCTGTCTCAGCCGAGGGCGTGAATGGTGTCTTTCCGTCGAAGATTTGCGTCCTGTCTTTTGAAGACGTGGCAAGATGATCCTCCTGGCTCATATCAAAAACGGTGGTAAACTCATATTCAATTCCTTCCCGGAAGATAGGTTTCAATCCTATCTTTACCGGAACATTCTTGCCCGTCCGCTCATCCTTTTGCACTTCGTAGGCTATCTTTGACCTGAGTGTTACTATAATGTGCAGCCTGGTTTTCAGGATAGCATCGACGAGGCGGTTATGTTCGGGCGTGATATCGCGCCAGGCATTGAATGAATTCTTATCGTTGCGGGCTTTGGTGGCCTTGTCGTGCATTTCCAACATACCTCCCTCGCCTTCCCATGCATGAGAAAGACTATCGAGGATCAGTACGTTATAGCCTGCCTTATCCGCTGTCTCGATGTATTCCCGGTATTTCGTCGGCGTGTAGGGCGGTTCAAGGGGCGCTATGTCATAATCAAGCAGATGCGCGTATAAGTCTCCGCTCCCGTGTTCTGTGTCGACCATGGCAATCTTTCCGCCGAGGCCCTGGGCGATCAGCAGGGCTGAATATGTCTTGCCCGATCCGGGAGGCCCGGCGATCCCGAGCCTGAGTTTTGCTTTCTTTCTCTCTGCTTTTCTAAACATGGGTGACCTCCTTAGATGGTTCGTTTTTCTCTATGAACTCCTTAACGGCCGTTGCAACAAGTCGCGTGATAGGAACGCGCCTGACTTTCTTGATCTGATATAGCTTCGTCATGTCGTCTTCGCTTATCTGATTACCGACCCATGTGAACTTCCTAAACATTGCTTTCCTTTCCGGGCGGGGCTTGACACCCCGCCCTTTTGTCTTTTAGAATTCAACTAACAAGTTGCGGTTACTTAACCACTGCAGGCTGGTGAATTACAGGTTCATCAGCCTGTCTGTTTTTCATGAAGTCGTCATACTGCTGACTCCATTCAAGAAAATCCTCCGGCATTTCACAATCATCGGGAAATTTGTGAATCATCAGATTTTTTGTCATGCCCATCGTTATCACCTCCTTCCTTGCAGAACGGGCACGATGTCCAAAACCAGTCCATCGGGTGCCCTTGTTTGCAGAATCTTTGACTGATGCTTTTCGGCGAACAGTAGATTTCCCTTTCAATCATGTCGTACATAGGTTATTCTTCCTGTAAGTTATAGATAACACTTGCTTTAAAAAAAGGGCGGTGTTTGAGGAGGGTTTCTACTTCCTGCTTTGCGTCCAGGTCTATGTCTATCTTAATGACCTGTTTGTTTCCTGCATTGGCATAAATCCTTAATCCGTTGGCTGTTGTGTGTGATGCGATAACCTTGTAACCAAGCTTCTCAAGCTCTTTTCTCATCTCTGAAGTGCCTTTCATTTCTGACCTCCTATGCATATTTAATTGTAAGCTATTGCTAACACTTAAGGCAAATGAATAGTTTTAATTTGTCCATTAAAGTAAGTTATAGCTAACATTACTTACCGAAAAGATCAGCCTGCTGTAAATAGGAAGCCTGTAATTCGGATGGCTTGCCGTTAGGCAGCCAGCCCCGGCAGTAAAAGCCGACAGCATCGGAAATAACATTGCACCGCTTCGCATCGAGAGCACAATAACAAGTGCCTTTGCCTGACTTGAATGGACAGTTACAAACACCCTTTGGCCTCATGGACTCCTCCTTTCTTTTTTTAACGACCTGCCCCCTATGGAAGAAAAAACATGAAGTGTCTAAGGTTCTGTCAAGGGTGCGGTCTCATCGCACAGTGCTTGCCCTTGACAGGTTCTTGGACACGGAATACCATCCTGTCTCAGGGGGCAGATCATAACAATAACTTCCTTATTGTTGTTTTCAGGGCGCCCCAGGGGGCAGATGGGGGCAGCGTGCAAGGGGCGTGTTCCAGGGTGAGCCTGCTCAGTCCCTGGCGCGACCCTTGCTGCTGCCGGGATGGGCAGGGGATCAGATGCCTTTAAATATCAAGGGCTGGCGTGATGCTTGTCCCTTAAAAGCAAGCAGCATGACAGCCCGCTTCCGACAGTTTCGTTTAAGAAGTGCAGGTTTACGATTGACTGGCGGGCAGCTTGCCGACGCAAGATGTCTGACAGGCAATGGTAAGCCGGAACGGATATAGATCAAATACCGTGACAGGGCATGATGTCTGCTTGTTCAACTCTGATCTGGTTAAGGGCAGGCATGATGCACTGTCACACCGCATTTCATTACCTGACAATCATTTGAGTGTTAACATCGAACTCTTACGTATTTGCTCATTACGTTGCTAAGGTGGTTTTTCCTAAATTGTTGCGATTTCGTGCTATTGAGCGTAGCTGAGTCTCATTACTCATCGGCGTGTGAGTCAAGTTGTTTCATACTATCATTCTCAGGACAACAAGCGTGGCAAAGACACTGGAGCTTGTCATATACGAAAAGAAGAGAATTGGGTTTATCGCCTAGTCAGTATGCATCCCCATGTCTATCGGTTCTTTCATCATACTTGTCGTTACCTTTTTCGAAAGAAACCAAGAAGCCGCTCAGGATCGACAGAAGACTCATTAACAAGTTATTCAGGCCGCAGGGGAGAAATAAAGGGGAGGATATATAAAGTTCACTGTAGAGCAGAATGTCTTATCCGATATCTTCAGACACTATGGTCCGGCAACAATCATAAAAGGCCATGAGACACACATACGGACCGCTTTCGCAGCTATCGACCTGTCGAGAATCTCTCAACTGCCGGGAGAGGTGCTGAACCAGTTTCCTCTGCTTATTGAAATTCCCATAACACAGGTAGTCATACACGGCTGGTATGACAACGAACTCGACAGCTATACGAATATACTCGGCGATCTGACGACAAATGTAGCATCGATGGTGTATCAGTTCTGAATTGAAGGTCAAGTCGAACAGGGCATTTAAAGAACAGCCTAGTCGGTCCGAAACATCTTCAGGAATAGACACTATGTGACAGGGATTCCGTCGATTAACGGGAAATGTCATGAGAGGAAATTCGACGCACTCTCTCTGACCTTTCGTCTGGACATCCAGAATCTCGACCTTCTCATGAGTTATGATCCGAAAAAAACGCTTTCGAGCATTCACTTTTCGAACAAGGCCACAACTACCAGAATACCTCTGGGTAATAAAGGACATAACCTGATCAAGCTCACCTCTCTAGAAATTCCTGTCCCTCCGGGTTTTATCATTACTACAGAGGTGTTCCGCTGTGAAAAGACGATAAACCGGTTCAGACAGTGCAAGGAATTCGGCAACCCGGAAAATCCTATGCTCGTTACGGTAAGGAACGGAGGACCAATATCGATGCCGGGGATGATGATATCTTTCCTCAACGTCGAGATGAATGAATCCATTGCACAGGAACTGATCAGAAGGATCGCCAGACCCTGGTTTGTATGGGACTGCTACCGGCGTTTCCTGCAGAAGTGGGGTATTTCATTCAAGAAACAACGTCACATTACCCCAAAAAGTTTTATCTAATCAAAAAACTGCGAGAATCTGTACATACTGCAGACAGGGGACATGGCGATTACGAGAAAAGAGAGCCTCATGGCCTTTGTCCCTTGCAGGAAACTTTCATCGAGTTACCTCTCAAGAGGCATCGGGGTCGGAGGCGGTGCGTTGAGCGGCAGGGTCGTCTTCGATCTTGATGAAATCCATGAACTCAGGGCAAAGTTAGGCAATTTAGCATGCCGATTACCACCCCAGATACACAATTAATTTCCATACGTTCCGATACTGTGTCGGAGGATATCATTCATATTTCTGCTGCAAATGGTCTGCTCACAGCCCGTGGCGGATCTATTTCCCACTCGTCGATTATCGCGAAGCGCTAGTATTGTCGGATGCATTCACGCCAGGTGATTTTCTTAACATTGATGGGAGAAACAGCGCTATTTATGCCGGCAAACATCAGGCGAGGGAAATCAAGCCCGGAACAGGGACTAAGGGATAGACCTTTCCCGAGGATTATTTTACAATGCTGTACAGGAGCTCAAATGGGAAGGTAAGTTGCTCGAATAATCCATCCAACAAGAGAGGATAACACCCTGACGAAAGGGAGAAAGATGGACATGCTCTCCGGGGAAAAAGCCGTTCTGGGAATCAATGGTATGGGCAGGATCGGAAAATTAACGCTCTGGAACCATATCAGCAGGAAATATTTTTCTGAGATTGTCGTGAACATCGGAAGAAAAGCGGGCACAAGCCTTCAGGACATCGCTCTCTATATTGAAAAAGATTCCTCCTATGGTTCACTCCATCAGTTCCTTTACGGATATAAAGCAGGCCGGGTTATCGGGAATGTCAATGAAGAAAATGGAACCATGACTATAGACGTAATACCGGTGACCATCCTCCGTGAATCCCGGAACCCCTTGAATATTCCCTGGAAGCGCTACGGAGCAAAGGTCGTGGTTGAAGCGACCGGCCAATTTAAGGACCCGTCTGCGCCGCCGGACGCGAAAGAAGGCGCAACGCGAGGACATCTCGAAGCGGGCGCCGAACAGGTAATCGTGTCCGCACCGTTCAAGATAAAGGAAAAAGGCCGGCCTACGCCTGATGATGCGGCGACTATCGTCATAGGCATAAACGACGACACGTATGACAACGGCAAACACCGTATTATCTCTGCGGCCTCGTGCACGACCACCTGTCTTGCGTATATGATCAAGCCTCTCCTCGATTATTTCGGGCAGAAGAAAACTCTCAGGGTATCGCAGTACGTATATCCCACATTGCAACAACAGAATGGAAATAGAGATGTCCAAGAAAGATGATAAAAAAGATCTGATATTAAGAGTCCTCCACATGCTCATCATTGCCACCGCACTCTTTTCTGCCCTTGTCGCAAGTTTGTGGTTAATCAGATGGGTAGTGAGCATGACCAATGAAGAAAGCATATCCCGTCTAGTTAATGGCGCATATGATATCACAAAGAGCCTAGTCTTCCTGCTACTGATTGGTGTCTCATTCCTGCTTACTGTACTCAAAATATTACATTTGTTCATAGTGTCCATTGCAGATCTCTGGAAACAACTGACAAAAAAACCGTCAGATAAGCATGACTTAGGCAAGATACTGGAAAGGCTTACAGAAATAGAGAAAAGACAACACGATCTTCAGGAAAAAATTGAAAACTTGGATGCCACGGTCAAATCTCTTAACAACAAAGCTAACAAGCTCGAATTATCAAAAAGGAAAGGCAATCACAACCATAACTAGGGAAATTTCTCGAAAGGCCTGAATAGAAGGAAGTACATTAACCAGAGACTAAGAAGAAATATGAAAGAAATAAATCTACTGTTCCACCCTCTTTTAATATATGGCAATAAGTCTTTTTTAAACCGTCCGATAATTAAGGACATGGCTAAATTTTATAAAGAGAATAAGAAAATATCAATAGTAATGTCTTGCTGTCTTCCTAAACTCCCAAGGCGGCTGCGGATTTGCCTGCTGCCACATCATTGGCACCACATATTAAGGCGCAGGGGTTAACCCTCCATAAGACTCCCACCAATAGCCGGCCGCAACTCTCCGTGCAGCATATATTTTTTGTCCATTAGTCCTGATATTGATCATACCATGCAAACGTCTTTTGAATAATAAGCGCCCGAGAAAATTAGCATCTGGCGAACTTGTATCGAGCGCTACCAAGTCCATTTCCTCTTTAGGTTTTTTCACTGCTGTCTCATGAAATGTAGCCGCTATTTCTGTTGAAAAAACTAAAGGTTCATTTGAGCGTGAAACCTTACCCAACGATCCGATACACGATGCTCTAGGATGTCCGTGATCTGGATCATCTCCTGAGGAAATTACTGAAATTTGAGGTCTTATCTGTTCGTAGAAAGGCAGGTAAAAATCGTGGCTCCCGTGATGTGGTGCCTTGAAAATATGAGCACTTAATTTATTTTTAATCGCAGGTTTTTCAAGAAGGATTTCAGAAGCTGCACTGTTTATGTCGCCAGTAAAAAGCGCAGATGCTTTTCCACAGTCTAATCGCAGAACTACGGAATGACCATTGATTGTATGCGATTCATCCTTGAACCAGCGACATGCAGGTTTCCCACGATAGGTATCAAGTTCTGGGCCTAAAACTTCAATTGTAATTTCAGGATCCCCGATGTCGATGAACCCAGTTTGCGATGAAACAGCATTATATTCTGAGTTTTCGCTGCTGATTGCCTCCCTCCAAGCTTCAAACCCATCATCCAACGCCAGACCATTTAAATCATCAATGGAGTCATGCATGGTCTTCAAGAATTCCTCGTTTGAGTCCAGATTTCCTAATAATGTTGCAAAGGTTCCCTTCTTAAACGTTGCAATACCATTGTGTATAACTTTTTTGACCTTGATTTTGGGATGTTTGATTATTGGTATTAGACCTTTGATATGATCAGCGTCTGCGTGGCTCAGGACCAATAGATCAATATCAAGATCTGGACCATCCTTATCAAGTCGATATTTCCAGACAAGGAAACCGAAGGCTCGCTTGTTTATGCCACCATCAATGAGAATATTTTTACGATTCGGGGTTACGATAAAAGTGGAATCACCCTGTCCCACGTCAATGAAATACATTTCCAGAACTGGCTTATCACCCAAATGATCTCTCGATAAATAACCATTTTTACCGCGAAATTCAGCCGGCACCCTTTTGTCATCGGATGTCTCATCCACAGTCACTTCATCGCCATAAATCAAAACCATATGATAGCTTCTTCCGGTTGGCTGCTCATACAGATACGAAGTCTTGTTATTGATATATTTAGTTACCATCTCCCCCTCTTTGTTCTTTCAGACTTACCTTTTGCCTCTGAGATTCCCTAAATTCCCACGGCGGCTGTGGATTTGATTGCTTCCATAGGCCAAGCCTATTCCCCCTTGCCTCTCTTTCCAAATCAATATACTCTGAAGCATGAGCACGCTTCAGATATTCAACATACGCCCATGCATAGCCTCGTTTCACCATCTCCTGATTTATGTCGGCATTGTCTTTATGGATCAGACATATCTGCCGTCTGTATTTCCCCTGACCTGTAATTTCTACGTTCACAGTCTGCCAATAGATAAGGCTTTTGAGTTCGTTGCTGGCTTCTGCACCAAATGGTTGCCCGGGCTTGCCTCTTTCGGAAATCTCAGGGGCATCTATCCCGTAGAGCCTGCAGATAAAAGAATTGTCCTGTCCAATAGGCTCAACAACTACAGTGTCGCCGTCCTTGACCTTAACTACGACACCATCAAGATTTTGGCTGTAGCTGCTTTCAGATTGACCGATGAGGAATAGAAGACAGAATATGATAATTGGTGAAAATACCGCAGAAAGACGACATTTAGAGTAATGCATACACCTTCCCCAAACAATACGATAGCAGAACTGGAAAATATTGCAACTGGACAGGCAAGCAACTTGTCTTTCTGGGTGGGGTCTGGGGCGCCTCCTGGGGGGGCGGACCGCCTGGTTTCTCAGGCGGGGGAGGGGTGAGCGGAGATGCAAGGGGCGTGACAGATGGGAGAGCAGCGGACAGCTGGCGCTGCGCTTGCACCGGAGCGAATGAAGGAAGGGGGGAAAGAGTGAGCGACGGCCAGGAGCGAGCGGGAGGAGTAACCGACAGTAAAGCGAAGCGGAGGCGGAGCGAATATAGTAAACAGGGAGCCCCTGGGGGCGGACGGGACGGGTGGCGGGGTGAAACATAAAACAATGTCCTGTGTCAGGGCTTTGCTATAATTATTGAAACAAAGAGGAGAATGATGGCGAGTTATAAAGTTCTTAGTACATCTGACTTTGTGTCGCGGTTACTTGCGGAAAGAGATTTGGTATTTTTCACAGGGTCCGGAATCTCAATGTGGGCTCCATCTAATTTGCCTACTGGTTATGAACTCAAGAAAAATTTATTCAGAGGCATTACCAGTGACCCGACCCTTGACGTTTACTATGATGTGGTCTATACTCACAATGCGATCCTGCATGAGCACTGGCAGAAGGTCCCGCTTGAAGGAATTTTTGGGGCTATCTTGTCTGAAATTGGGGACAAGCTATTCGATGGATTGTCTTTTCTTGATATCGATAAATATAACGTAATTCATAAAGCTCTCGTTGCTCTATCGAATCACACTACACATAGGACGATCATAACGACCAATTTCGATTTATTGTTTGAGGCATGTGATCGAAACGGGACGACACCATTTTTTTCTGACTTGAACAGTTATCCCTCATTGAACGGCATAAACCTGATAAAATTGCACGGAAGTTATGCCGACAAAGCATCGATAGTAATGACCCTCGAAAAAGAGGGTACAGGGTTGCCGGTTCATCTTCAGAAGTTTCTTAAGTCTTTTCTGCCAGGCAAAGCTATTTGCTTCGTTGGCTATAGCGCATCTGAATTCGATATAGTTCCAATTATCAAGGATATTCCCTTCTCAAGAGTATACTGGATTGAACGTAGTGAAGACGCCATAAAAGGAAATCGTAGAATGCAATACATGTTAGAGAAAAATGACAGCCTTGTCGGGTTCGATATGAGAGTTATTTTTCAGGAAATAGCTAATCGGACCACCAGCGGAGCTTTTCCATCCGCCCACTGGACACATAATGATTCAAGTGGCGACATTGTTAATTTCCTCATGAAGGAGCTTACCACGCTCCAAAAGTATTTTGTGACGGCAAGGATTTTTCGAAGCATCCTTAAAATTGACTTAGCAATAGAAGTGCTCAATAAGGCCACAAACCTTGTTAAGCAAGCGCCGCACGGGAGCGCGCCTGAAAATCTTCTGAATCTTTATTTTGAATTAGCGGAGACTTACAAGGAAAAAGGGGATTATCGTAATGCAAAGAAATATTATTACCGTCTCCATGCAGCTCTCGAAAAGCAACCTAATGCCTCGACGATTGATATACTGAAGGCAAGGAGAGAAATCGCAAAGCTTCATGTTTTGAGACATGAATTTGACATAGCAGCTGTTCTTTTAAAAACCCTTATTAACGATGTATGTTCGCAATTAAGAACCGCCAAGGGTGAACCACGGGGATTTGAATCCCTCTTGGCAGATTGTAAAAAAAATCTTGCAATGCTTCAGTTAGCCCAAATACAGAAAGGGGAAACATCCCCTCAGCAGATAACTCAAATCGAAGAATTTCTGAAAGACCTCCATGATAATGGTGTAAAAGTCGGAAACATTGATAAACAGGCTGAAGCTAAACGTTTCCTCGCGCGTTGCAGGCGCATAGAACGTAAACATGATGAAGCATATGAGTTGCTAGATGAAGTGCTCGAATATTTTCATTTCGTGGGAAGAACTATGGGAGAAATTAATACACTTCGAGAATATGCAAACAATCTCATAATGCAAAAACGATTTAAAGAAGCACTGGGACTTCATAAGACCATCATTCAAATCAATAATGACTTCGGGAAAGATTATCCTACGAGACTCAAATCTTTTTGGGCTTTGTGTTACTTGAGCACCAGGACAGGCAAGCTATCAAATGCATCAAAATATTTTCTCTATGGAATTGGATTGTCTTTGTATTGTTTGATAACTGGCAAGTGCACATATGGAATGATTAGAGACATCATGCTTCCCAAGGCGTTATTTTAGCGAGACTCAGCGCAATAGCGCAGGAACCCAATAGACTAAAAAACCCGTCATGGGACGGGCGGCGGGGTGATCTATTAAGAGTAAGGTCGTAGTGGGAGAGATGCCAGATCAAGTCTTGAGAAGAACAGTCGTCGTGCTTGCTACCCTTTAGGATCTATCCAGCGGCGAGCCATACAAATTTCTGCAATACCGTTGGCATTTAACCCGTGTGCCGAGTGTACATGATCTTGAGACTTCCCCTCCCCCCAACCCTGTATACCGAGAGGTAAGAGTAGTTTCAGCGGCGGATACCCAATGGTTTCGCGAACTACTGATGCGAGAGTTTCGGGTTCTGCATCGATTATTGTCACAACTAAAGATGCCCCCACCAGCTCTTCATAAAGTCGCGCGGAATCGATGGCAGTTAACTTGATTGCGTTTATTACAATATGGGTGATACCTTGTTTCTCAAGCAATAATGATGCACGAAGCACCTCCCCAAGCAAGATGCCGCTTACGACCAGCGCGACGTCGTAAGTCGCATCGCGGCGACATGATTTGATGCAGTAAAATCCATTTTTAAAGCACTCATCAGCCTGGATGGCTGATGGAATTGATGCTCTATAGGTGAGATCATCTGCTCCGCCATGGAGTCGAAGGTAGCCAGGAAGTGTCTTGTGCGGTTGTTGATAGATGTGTTTAAGTAATAGAATAAGATCTTCGTGCGACGCTGGCTGATATACATGAGCATCGGGCCATCTGAACATGGCGACATCTCGATATATCAGGTGCGATCGCCCGAACGCTGTCAAGGTCGCTCCTGAGCTAAATCCAACCATCAATACAGGGTCTCTGCTCAGGCAGGCGGCACGCCAGTCGTCAACGGTGTTCAGGAGGTGAACAGCTGGACTGATAACCACGGGGAGTAGACCCTCCGTCGAGAGACCCCTAGCAAGATTTAGGGCAAAGCGCTCATTCAACCCAGCAAAGATGTGAGGTGAGGGGCGGCCGGCCTGAAAGAATGATTTAGCCTTGTGATCACCGATGATCTTGGGGTTATCCGAGTTGATACTGATTATTCGAGCAGGGTTGAAGCGAACCACAGCCTGAAACCATGCGCTGAAGCTTTCCTCGATTGATCTTTGGGCCGGTTGGACCTCAAAAGAAACGTCGAGTGGTAAAATCAAGCGTGCAGGCGGCTGGCCGAAATAAGATACACATGAAATAGCATCGTCAAATGCTGCCTGTGTAAGAACATCTTCAGCTTCTTCAAGCAAATGTGTGTCTTTGATGCCGTGGTTGAACTCTGAGCGCCCCTCAATCTTCACAAATCCTTTACCTTTAATGGTCCGTGCAAAGATGATCAGCGGCGAGCCAGTTGTGCCCGCCTTCGAGTAAGCTAGAAGAATGGATCTCATGTCATGACCATCGCATTCGATAACTGACCATCCGTATGCCTGCCACACAGCCGCAAGTTTAACAAGAGTGCCTGATGAACCGTCCATAGTGTGATCTGCAGCCGTAGTATAAAAGTTACTCTGAAGATGATTGCAGTCGACGACGACACATAGGTTATCTAATTTCATTGTAGCGGCAAATTTCGCAGGATGATCGACACCCTCCTGTATTTCACCATCACCCATAAAGCAAAAGACCATGTACTCGGAAGATCGCAGTTTTGCTGCCTTTGAGATACCGATCGCCTGGGCCAGCGAGTGACCGAGGTTTCCATCATTAGCGGAAACGCTCGGTACAGTGTGATCGAATTCGATCGGGTCGGGTCGGCGAAGAATTGCCTCAGGGAGTAGTCCCGCATAGCGCAGCACGGCTGTCAACGCGAGAAATGATGTGCTCTTGGGGATCACCCGGGGGCGAGAGTTTTCGGTCGCCCAAAGTTTCCCTGAGTACCCCAGGTAAAAGGCCACATATAAGTCTGTGATGGATAGCGATCCTGAAAGGCAATCACGCCAATTCTTCCAGAGGAGCAAGATGTCGCGCCGAACGTTTGCTGCATAGACTTCGAGCTTTCTGATCGCGTCGGGATCGTTCGCCATGTGCAAAGCTACCATGACGATAATCCCATGCGCGCAATAAATGCATCGACCTCCGCAAGCTGCGCCAATGGGTCCCTTCCGTTCCATAGAGTAATCTTGGATATCTCCCGCGTCCCCGCGAAAGGTACAATTCGGTCCAGTCTGCTGTGGTATAGGCATCCATACTCAATCGAGCCATCTGGAAATAAATACTTCATGACCCCTTTGAAATGGAAGTAGCCAACGTCCTGAGCGGTCTCTTCGGAAACTTCACGGCGGATACATGCGCGAGCAGTTTCGCCATATTCTAGCTTGCCGCCGGGTAGTTCCCAAACCTTCTTTTCGAGATCGTAAACTAACAAAACATGATTCTGCTGAAAAGTAAGCACTGAGATGGCATGAGTAATTGGCGACGCTGAAATCGGGAGAGCGTTCTCATCAACATCGTCGGCTATTTCAACTAGGGTTATGCCAGAACGATTTTTGTGTAACATTATCGCCCTTCCAATGATGTATCTGCGCCCTCATGGCAGGGACGAAGGCTGGGAATGGATAGTAGCGAATTAACTATCCGCACGCATTTTCTCCACAGTGAACACATGAAAGACATCCCCGTATTTCAATGAGCTGCGACGAACAACGCGGACACATGTTTGTAACCTTGTCCGGAGATTCTTTTGAGATCATCGACTTGTCTGCTCTATGCGAAGTGACGCCACCTGCTTGTGCGGTGTCACGCCGCAAACTGATAACCTGGTCTTTTCTGCTTCCGTCCCGGTAAAAACTGATTGCCTTTATGCTGTGCTGCCAGCAATAGAAAATGGCGTCTTCGAGCTCATGTAACGTAGCGTTGTTCCTGAAATTTATCGTCTTGCTACAGCCTTGCAGTACTCCCCGAGGAGCCGATGTGTAATATGTTTCCAGCATCCTTAGATGCTGGAGATAGGTTAGCTGATGGGCAAGATTTATTTGTTCCAAAGCTACGTGATCCAAAACGTCACCTATTTTTTCACGACGATGAACTATTCCATTGGATGTCTTTATATCATGCGTGGCGATATCGAAATACGGCTCTATGCCCCAGCTACACCCTTCAGTGTTCACATGGTTAAAAATTCTTGATAAGGTTGAGGTCGGGGCCAAAGCTAGAAGCGAACTGTTATATCTATTTAGCCCATTCACTTTTCCGAGGCGCGATGAACTACGAACAGCATAATTGGCTATCTCGGCAAATAGTTGCCCGGCGGTGGTGCAGGCATTATCGCTTCCATAGGGAATTTTACGGAGAGCAAGCACTGTAGCAAGACCAGCAACGCCGATGCCTATCTTCCGGTTTCGCAATTGTGTTCCATAGCGCTGTTCATAACAGACATAGTCCTGGACATCAATTACGTCATTAAGCATCTTTACGACAACGTCTATGACGTGTTTTCTTTCTTCTTGCGGTAGCAGAACATATTTTGGCAAATTTACCGACGATAGAACACAAACTTCAAGCCAGTCGTCACCGTGGCTAAGAATGGACTCTGAGCATGGATTGAGCAATAGATTGATGTTGGCCTCGAAGTAATCCCTTCTAATGGTATCCTCAAAAACTACTCCCGGCTCCCCGTTGTCCCACATTCTCTTACACAATGCCTCAAATATTTCTCGTGCTCGCACACGTACTGAGCCTTTGAAAGTGCGATATTGTTGATAGTAGTCCGCGTTGGCAGCCACCGCATCCATAAAAGCATCATTTACAACTACAGAAATGTTAAAACAGTCGATATCCCCATCATATTCCTTGGAATGAATGAAATCCAAAACGTCGGGATGGTCGATATGGAGGAGTCCCATGCAGGCTGGTCTGCGATAGAGTTGATCAATGTTGCGAATAAATCCTCCATAAGAACGAAGAACGCCTACGGGTCCCTTTGTGATGCCTGCCTTTCCCTTTACGAGTTCCTGGCGAGAACGCAGTGCACTAAAGTTGAAACCAACGCCTGAACCTGCTTTAAGAGCGCGGGTTGCGAGATCAAGAGATCCCATTACAGAGAAGCGATGATCGTGAAGTTGATCCAGTACGGGATATGCAGTGCATGCGCTTCCGCAAAAGAAGCTTGTCCCGGCAGAAAGAAGTGCAGTGGAGTTTGGCAAAGCATAGCAGTTCTCGAGCAGCCATCTGAGTTCAGATTCTGAGGTTTTTGCACCTCTGATTGTCAGTTCGTGGATGAAGTTGTCAACAAGGTACTCCCAACCCATTGAATCAATGCATGGTTCGCCAATTTCGGATCTCCTTTTACTCTCCAGCTTGTGGCCTCCCTCCAATTGTTAGTAGCTACTTTTTATCATTTAGAGATGTATTTTTGCCAGAAATTACTTACAATTTCAAGCACCATGCTTAGGCTATCCCCTCTTAGCTCGCCCCTTCAGATATGAGGCAACGAAAGCAGCTTACCTGGCAAGGCGGCCCAGTAAGGGCCCCACGATCAGGGCAACCACGAACGCCAGCGCCCATAACAATATTCGTTTCTGTGTCATTGTTCATCCGCCTTCTTTTCCTCGAATAGGAGAGGTGGAGCACTGAAGCTCTCCGACATTTTCGAGACTGGAGCCGCAGTTTCGTCCTTGTCCGAGGGATTTATTATATTTTTAATCTTGTTAAGTAGTTGTATAGCTGCGCAATCGAGAGCGTCAGAACACCTTGAACCGATTCTCATAATACTCTCATCTATCCACATTTATTCCCCTTCGTGCTTATGAAAAAGATAAGGTAAAATTACTCAATATGTCAGATGTTATTTATAAAAAAGGAGTGCCTTATGAGAAAGAGAAAGAAAGGAAGAAAATCAACACAAGAGCAAAGTTGTACTTATTACATAGAAATATTGGATTGGGAGCTGCCTTATTCATTTTCTGTAAATCGACATAAGGATTTCTTTACAGGCCCCTTTTGGGAACATATGAGCTTGAAACTCAGAGGGAAAATCTTTCGACCGGAAAAATTAGCAGATAAAGACCTTGAAATTGATATCATTGGAGACCGCCGATATATCCTTTTACTACAAGATCCAGAAAGTAAAGATTACGAGCCTAAAGGGATTGGAATGCTTACCATCAGAGGGAAACAATCTGAGTGTTCTACATGGATACCTTGCGACATACTACATCCTTTAGCATTCCTCCTAAATGAAAAGAAAATCAAATTTTTGATTTTATCAGGTCAGCCGCTTTATCGTGGCAGCGCAGACATCACATCTATTTATTTTGAGAAAGAATTTAATCCAGAAGACTGGGGTTAAATAGAAATTTATAACATTTCATATCGTATTAGATGATCCTAAACCTATTCTCATAATACTCCTTCTTATCAATCACGCCTTGATTATACAACCCTTTCCACCCTCGCCCTGAGGTATCAATTTGCGATGCCCCCAGCACCACAAAAGCCAAGAATGCTACAATTCCAGCTAACACGAACTCCCCCGGTGAAGCCGTCCTGAGTCTGCCGCCGAATATTGTAAGCCGTCTTGAATTCTCATCGAGGATCGGGATACCCATTACCGTCAGGCTGTCCATAAGGAGATGACCAAAACAGACTCCGATAAGCACATCCCTTAATGGTTCAAACCCAAGCATAAATGAAATCGCCATCGCTGCGATCCAGAGAGATGCAGAGTGTGTTATCCCACGATGCTGGACATTTTTCGGAATGACCATCTCCGCAAGATCGGGAAGTATCGCACCGAATGTTGTCAGGAAGTAGTTAAGGCCGAAGACCTTTGCGATCGAGCTACCAACGATGATATGAGAAGCCCAGGTCATACTCGCCGGCCTCCCATCCTTGTGCCCTGGAACATGTAGCGCATTGCAGCCGCAAGAAAGATCAGGTTATAAGCACCGATCACTGCCACGAAGACAATTATGATCGCAACCATGAAATAGGTAATATCGAAAGTATCTGCTCCGGACCCGAGATTATGGACCTTCACATTGCTGAGCCTTACCTTGAGCTTTGGGTGAAGCAAGCCCTGGCGTGTACAACCGAGGATCACAGACCGCGCCCTTTCGAATAGATAAAGCAGAATTTCCAGTTTCCGGGAATCATTCAGTCTCTCTGCATTGTCTATGATGAGATAGTATTTCTCAGGCAAAGAACTGAGAAAGAAGTCTACCCGCTTCTCAAGGCTCTTCCCGAATAGCTTATAGTCTTTTACCCATTCACCGAGGGGCATGGTGGCATTGATAGAGATACACTTCTCCCCGGCCTCCTCAAGTTGTTTCACTGCCTTATTCAGGAATGATGTCTTGCCGGTAGACGGTCCGCCTTCAACGATGACACATTCTCCGATCCGAAGGAGCTCGTCTTCCATCTTTCCGTTCTTGAACTTCCTGATGTAGAAATATGCCCTGTCCTTGATCCTGTTGACGTTCGGGTAAAGTCTCAGCATCATTCCCTCATTTCCAGCCTGGCCTTCAGCTCTGCCCTTGCCGATCTATCCACCAAAGCAAACAAAGCAGCCATATGACTTGATACCCTTGCCTTTGCCTGTTCTTGGGCTTTATGCAGGCTCATGTAAGCCTCGTACTCTTTGTGATACTCCTTCTGGTAGTCCACGCCGGCCTGAACCCTCTTTCTCATCCATTCGAGATGAGCATACTTCACTTTCAGGGTGTCGAAGAGCTCTCTTATTTCAGCCTGGCTCTCTCTCAGCGAAAGGAGCACTTGGGCTGCCTGCTGCCTCAAGGATTCCTCGGAAGATACGATCTCCTTCAGCCTCTCTTTCTTCTCCCGGGTGTCGATCAGAGGGACGGTCAACGTGATTCCGACGGCTCCTTTGTCTGTTGTGTCTCCCAGTGTTCCAGCAAAGGCAGATGCCTTCCCTTCCAGCTTTATATTCATGCCCTGTGAATCTCTCAGCGCCCGTATTTTGGGGTTATGATCAACTACATAGTCGATGATATCAATTTCTTGCGCAAATGCTTTAAATGGCATTAAGAGAAGAAATACAAAAACAATCTTAAGCACTCAGTACCTCCAGTTGAACAATGATCTTGGGACCTCCGAATATCTTGTAAAGATGGGCCTCCACGATCTGGCTGTCATCGTGATAGACGACTCCTTTCATTGCATCCTTCACGGCCTTTGCGAGGTTATCAATATCAGGCCGTTTTGTATGAAACTTTTCCTTTCCGTTTTCTCCCATCATGAAAATAACTTTTAAGGCGATAGGTTCCCTTACGGGTTCTCTTATTCCGCTTTCTCTTGCTGAAACCAATGCTTGCCATGCAACAACCTCCTTGAATGTTTTGCAGTTCCCGGGGTCGAAAGCGCCGACTGAATGCCTGCACTTCCTGCAGACTTCTTTCAGCGCAGCCTGCCCCATGAGCCTTTTGTATTTGCATTTCTTACACCGTACAAAGAACCGCGGTCTTGCCTGGGGAACTGGTTTTCTTTCTATTTCAAACTTAAGCGTCATACCATTACTCCTATGATTTCTCCTACCTGTGTTGGATCACTGAATCGAATCAGCCTTTCTCTTTTCTGGATCTTCTTGGTGAGTCTCTTAATCGCAGTCTCAATGTCTACATCGTTTTTCACCTGTTCTGCAAAGTACCTGTGAATCTCAAGTTGTGAGTAGCCTTTTTCAAAAGCAGTTTCCAACACTCTCTCAATCTCTTGTTTCTGCTCGTTTGATAAGTGAAAAGGAGAGGGAAAAGGAATAGGAGAAGGATATGGAGATGGAGTAGGAGAAGGAATAGGAGTATTACCGCTTGTACCAAGTGGTAATACGGATTGTATTAGATCGTCTTCTGATGCGGGTTTACCGGTGTTATTGGTTTTTCGCTTCTTCTCCCATCTTTTCAGAACATTCTGTCTTGCTATCTGACTCCTCATTGGTGCATATGCAGCATAGGTATTGTGCTCGATCCAGTCATGCACACATAGTTGTCCTCCGTCATCTTTTTCAAGGAATCCGCATCTTATGAGTGAATCAACAAACATCTCTGCGTCACCGGTATAGTTCGAGGCAATAGCGATGTCTTCTACGTCCATGTTTTTCAGAATGCCGTCTGGTTTGTTTTCACCAATGAAACACCAGAGGGACACGAGGGAATAGAATCCCTCATGCCCCAGCTTTCTTATCAGCTTCTTTGTCTTTGGATGGTTTGGAAAAGTAGTCCGTATCCTGATGTCTTTGTTCATGCAGCTCCGACGAGTGCGCCTTCTCTCTCATGCATGGGTAGCTCCATCTGAGAGGACATAAATGAAGCCTCCACAACTTCACCCTGCAGCTGGATAAGACTGAATACGTTCTCCTTGCTATCCTGGTTCGCTGCCAGAAACTCAACCTGGACACATACCTTCTTGTCGCTGTCAATCGTTACCTTTTTGATGTTCACCAACTGTCTCATTGTTTACCTCCTTTTTTTGATTAAAGTGTTAATGCTTGATCCTGCCTTTATATGCATCTGCAACAGCCCTTAAAATCTCAGGGTGTGCACATGTGCAGAAAAAGGATGCTATTTTCTCGTCCTCGTGGAACAGATGAACAAAATGTTCTTCTTCCTGCAGCGAGAAACCCTGAGGCAGTAGCATTTTCAGGCTTTCGTAAGGCACTCTCCACATTCCTGCTCCTTTCTGTTGCTCTGTCTTCTCAGGGCATCCTCAAGAATCCTGAGGATTGCCATTGTCTTCACTCGGGCAAGTTCCGGCGAAATCTGTTTGTATTGAAACGTTGCCTTTATGTTAGCTTTAGCTACCATTATTGACAAAAAAATAGCTCTCTCTGACTCTCAAGGCATTGGCTATTCTGGCAATCATCGTGGCCTTCGGTGTCGTCCTGCCCTTCTCAATCTCAACGATATACGCCCTTGCTGTGCCTGCTTTCTCTGCAAGTTCTGCCTGGGTAAGATTGAGTCTTTTTCTTCTTTCCCTTATTTTTACGGGTGTAAATATCCTCATTTATGCTATCTCCTCTTGTTGTTAGCAAAAGCTTACAAGAAATTTTTATTGCTGTCAAGTAAAAAGTTAGCTATAATTTACACATGAAAACAATCGGGGTTTTCCTCAAGGAGAAACGAGAGGCAAGAGATATGTCGCTCCGTGATGCTTCAAAGGCAGCCGGCATCTCACACGTTCATATCAAGGATATCGAGGAAGACAAGAAGTCACCTTCTTTCGACAAGGTGATGAACCTCCTTAAGGCTTACATGGTTGAAGTGAAGGATTTCCTGATGGAGACCGGCTACTTGCCAGCCAATGTTGAACCCGCTAATCTTGGCAAGACGAGACAAATCCCCGTGGTATCCTGGGTGCTGGCCGGAAAATGGGAAGAATTTGCCAGCTCATTGCAAGATGAAGATGCTGAAGATTGGATCGACAGCGATGTTAAAGGACAGAATGTTTTTGCGCTGAGAGTCAAAGGCGATTCGATGGAGCCTGAGTTCCTCGAAGGAGATATTATCATCGTGAACCCTCATATGAAGGCGGATCACGGCGATTTTATTATTGTCGCTAATCATGAAGGTGAAGCCACTTTCAAGCAGCTGAAGAAGTACGGGAAGACAAGGCTGTTGCATCCGCTAAATCCGAAGTATCCGGATATAGAGTTATCGGACAAGCATCAATACAGGATTATCGGGAAGGTTGTAAAGAAGGAGAAGAGGTATTAGATTTTATATTTCAAGAATAAAGGACCTGATCATCATAACTATAGAATATAGATTTCAAAGGGATTACGAACAGCAAGTCAGGAATAAATAATTAAGTAATGGCAAAAACACTTCGCAAAAGATCATACGACTACAATGATACTATTGCCACTATCATGCAGACTTCTCCGGGCATGGAACGCAACATGTACTCCTTTATTAAGGAGATATTCGTGAACACTTTGGGATTTGGCAGTAATGATGTCATAATCGATTCTCGCATAAATACCGGGGGTATCCCCGATTTGATGATTAATACTGGTGGTATGATTCGTTGGTCTGTAGTTGAGGTAAAAGATGAAAGTGGAGTTTTCGGAAATATCAACCAAAGACAAACTATCTTTTCTAGTAAACATAGATATATCGGTATCGATACCGAGTGGTTCATTTTTATTGATCCAGAATATATCGTTATTCGCCCTGTTCATCTTGGGATGAATAAGGACTCATACAACGCTGAGGCCGATAAGGTATTTAAATGGAAGGACCTTCAAATAGAAGCTCAGTTTTCTACAGCGCTTTATCTTATTTCTGCTAGGTCAGCTGCTGATAACTCCAGGGTGGTCAAGTTCCGTGATGGCGATGAAAGCATGATCGCTTCAGTCAAATTGATATCTGACTATGATAAGGCGATCTTCCTCGATTCTCTTAAGCTTGCTGTTGATCGACTGAATACTGGTTTCATGGTTTCCGTATCAGAGATGAAAGATAATATTTTCGCTATCGCCCAAGAAATAAAACATTTTCAGGAAAAATTTACTGGTAGCGAAGTCATCACTCCGAATTTTTCTGTTACAGGCGGTGGTGTCAATGTCGATAATAAGAAGGAATTTCGTCAGAAGGTGCACGAACTAAAAAAACTTTATCACATGCATTATCTGCCATTTAGGATAGCAAATGAGTATGTCGTGGAAAGCACGCGGAAAGAGAAGAATGAGATTCTTAAGGAGTTCATCGCTGAGACAGTAAACCTTGTAATATCGAGAATAATCCTTCTCAGATTTTTCGAGGACCATAAATTTTTTGGTAAAAAATATCTCTGCAATGGTGGCGTTAAAGCTTTTCAAAATATGAAAAAATATTTCAAGAAGAAATACCCCATACTACTTCGTTTAGCATATGAGGAAGGCAGCAAAATCTATGAAGCCGTTTTCGAAGAGAGCGTCCTCGACTGGATACTATATAGTGATAATGATGTGCTTTCTAATGCTATAGAGCGTTCAATGTTTTATCTTGCGCAGTTCGATTTTAGTACGATTAAAGAGGATATCTTGAGCGGAATATATAGTGAACTTATACCAGCCAGACAACGTAAAGCACTTGGCCAGCATTACACTCCTCCTAGCATAGCAAGATATCTTGTGGATAAGACCGGCATGAAACATGACAAGAAGATGCTTGACCCAGCATGTGGACTAGGTACGTTTCTAGTCGAAGGATATAATATAGGCATCGGGAGACAGGTCGCACGTGGCAGATATAATTTTGAAGATGTATGTCATTACCTAAATAATATTAGGGGAAATGATATAAATGTATTCTCTTCTACAATCTCTCAAATGCAAATCATTTGGAACATTCTTTCATTTAAAGCAGATATAACTACAAAAGGGTTCCCTCTTCTTTTTGTTAGTGGTGGACATGATAGTCTCAGGGTCCAACGCCTTTTCGGTCAAATTGATGATTGGGCAGATATTGATACAGACGAGTATGATGTTGTTGCTGGAAATCCACCCTATGTTCGACCCGAAAGACAACAGGGTGAGTTTACTGGAGATGAGATTGACTATTACATGGATATATCACATCAGAGCGACTTATATTCACTTTTTATTTTTAAAGCAATGAAATCCTGGTTGAAAGATAATGGCTATCTCGGATTTGTGCTACCTCTTTCTTTCCTTGATAATGATAGCAATAGTAACCTTAGACAATTTTTTAGCATAGGCGGCCCTTGGAAGATCATAGAAATCTTCGATCTTGAAGAGATATCCGAGATCGTTTTCCCAGACTGTACCGTTAATCCCATCTTATTTATTGCACAAAAAATAACACCTTCTGAGAATGACACTGTCACACTAAGAGTAGGAACTATTGATAATGTAAAATTTGACATGCATCGAAATGTGATCGGATTTGACCTTGAGAATGCAACAACCAACGTCATACCATATGCTGATATATGGACTGAGGATGGACGTATTCTAACCAGGATTACTCCTGAGAGGAAAAGAATAATTGACAAGATCGAAGCTGCAGCAACTGCACGTTTTAAGGATCTTGCGATGGAATACTGGGTAGGACTAAAACGCAATACAATTGAGAAATGGGCAAAAAATAAACCTGATACCCCTGATGGCTTAAGATGGGAATCACGTCGCATGCTTTGTAGAGGAGCTGTATTCCGTAGGCAGGTACATAAAGCAGATGATGGGACTGGGTATGCTATCTTCAAGGGTGAAAATATAACTCCTTGCCTTCTTGAAGGACTTCCAGTAGAAACTAATATAGATGCGCAAAAGATGAGTTCACCCTCGCTTTGGAAATATCCTGACCTTTTACCTGAAAATGGGTTTGCGTTTGCGATGATAGCGCTCTCTCCTATTGCTGCCCCCTTTAATCCACAGAAACAATGTCTTCTGGACACAGCAACACCCTTTATTCCGAGGGAGGATATCAAAGATTTCCCGCTCGATTTCACTATTTTATCTAATGTTTATCGGTGGTATTACGCTATAAAACATAGAGAGGGTGTTATCTCAAAGTTCTGGTCACATATTTATCCTTCTACTATCGAACGTCTTCCATGGACAGATAATTTCCTGCCTTTTCAGAATATGATTTTGGACCTAAGAACTAAATGGCTTGAGGCTTGCAGGGAAAAAGCACGAAGCCGAGAAGTGTTCTTCGAAAAAATCAAAGAGCTCGCAATCGAGACATTATCTGAGAGATTCGACAGGATAGAGACACTTGCCATGGCTTGGCCTGATGCAGCAACAGAAAAGAAAGCTGGAGAAACTTGGTATCGTATTCATATTGGTGACTTGTACAATTATTTTGACATTAATCACCAAGACAGCTATGAAGAGATCCAAAAAATATTGCCTATTTATGGAGTCAATATTGACAGAAACACTGTTCTAAGTCTACAGCTTCCTCGACCTGAAGCAAAAAAAGAATGGATTGAAGCTATAAGTCAATGGCAGAATAGTGATGCCGATCAGCGTATTATGAATGCTATTTACGAGTTAGATACCATTATAGCTGATGCTTTTGATATTGTCTCAGAGCTGCCCTTTATTCTATCTGATATTAAAGATGATAGACTCTTTAAAATGTTCACTCCACGATTGCCATATATAGAAAAAAGTCTACGAGGGCTACTTAAAGGGTTGGAAAGAGCTGATAGATATAGCGCCTAATTGGAAGTAAATTTTATTCGAAAATAAGGAGGCTCTATGGCAATACCAGATTATCAAACCATAATGGTGCCTTTGTTAAATTTCCTCGCAGATGGGCAAGAACACTCCCTGAGAGAAGCTATAGATAGCCTTGCTAAATATTTCAAGCTTACTGATGAAGAGCAACGTGAATTGTTGCCAAGTGGACAGCAACCCATATTTGACAACCGAGTAGGATGGGCTCGCACCTATATGAAAAAGGCTTTACTATTAGAATCTACTAAACGAGGATACTTCAAAATTACCGAGAGAGGTTTACAGGTACTTGCCGAAAACCCTTCAAGTATTAATGTGAAGTTTTTAGAACAATTCGAGGAATTCAGGAATTTCAGGGCTTTTAAAAAAGAGAGAGCAGATGACTCAACTGACAAAGAAATTGAATTAACACATACACCAGAAGAGTCATTGGAAGATTCTTATCAAACCTTAAGAAACAATTTAGTCAATGAACTTCTCCAACAAATTCAATCTAGCCCCCCAAGCCTTTTTGAAAAGATCGTTGTTGAATTGCTCGTTGCAATGGGATATGGCGGCAGCAGAAGAGACGCAGGGGAAGCAATAGGGAAAAGAGGCGACGAAGGAATAGATGGCATTATTAAAGAGGATAAGCTTGGTTTAGATATAATTTACATCCAAGCTAAGAGATGGGAAAGCACTGTTGGAAGGCCAGAAATTCAAAAGTTTGCTGGAGCGTTGCAGGGGCAACGGGCCAGAAAAGGAATATTTATAACAACTTCCAATTTCTCTAAAGATGCACTTGAATATACTTCCCGCATTGATACTAAGATAGTACTGATTGATGGCAAGCAACTTGCTGAAAATATGATTGACCATAATATTGGGGTAACCCCGTTAGCTAAGTATCAGATAAAACGAATAGATTCAGATTATTTCACCGAAGAGTAAATGAAAAGAATAAATTATTTTTATGATGAACATCGGCATTTGAATGCGTGTCTCTACCGAGGATCAGACCAAGGGTGAGTCACGCGCCTATTGATTTAGAATTTGTAGTGTGTGCAAGTGACTTTTGATTCGTCATATTGCAAAAGCTTTGTTCACTTTTCATGTAAAATGTGCTAAAAAGAACATATGTCTATAACTGCTTCAACCCTCTACGATTATTTGAAATGCCCTCATAAAGTCTGGCGAGACATTCATGGTCCTCAGGAAGAAAAAATTCAAGAAGCAAATCCTTTTATAGAACTATTGTGGCAAAAAGGAATTCAACATGAAGAAAACCTCGTTAGCAAGCTTGGAGATTTTTTAAACTTATCTGAAGGGACTACTGAGGAACGTTATCATAAAACAATAGAAGCAATGAGAAATAGTACTGCCTTGATATACCAAGGAGTATTGAAACACGAAAATCTTTTAGGAATACCTGACCTTCTACGAAAATTAGAAGATAATTCATATATAGCGATTGATATTAAATCTGGAATGGGGTTAGAAGGAACTGATGAAGAAAGCGGAGAAGAGGGAAAGCCCAAGAAGCATTATGCTGTACAGCTTTGCTTGTATAATGAGCTTCTCAGGAAACACGGTCTTGCTCTTCATGACAAAGGGATAATATTAGACATAAACTGTGAAGAAATTGAATATGATTTAAGTGAACCAATAGGGATTCGAAATAAAACAACTTGGTGGGAATTCTACGAAGAAGTAAAAAAACAAACTTCTCTTTTAATAAGCAACCAAGAAACTAATAAGCCGGCACTCTCAAGCATTTGTAAATTGTGTGATTGGTATAACAGCTGCAAAAACTGGTGCGAAGCAAAACAAGATTTAACTAATATCTTTTACCTAGGGAGAAGTGTTAGAGACACTATAAATAAAGATCTCTCAATAGAAAGCGTCAAAGACTTGTTGAATTTAGACATTGCAGAAGTAATAAAAGAAAAAAAGAAAAATAAACAATATCTTCATGGAGTCGGCGAGAAATCATTGGTTAAATTTATAAACCGTGGCAACATACTATACAAAACAAAACAACCCGTAATTTATGAAAAGCTACTTTTCCCTAATGTAAATTATGAGCTTTATTTTGATATTGAGGATGACCCTACCCAAGAGTTTATTTATCTGCACGGAGTATATGAGAGAAGCCGACATAATGAAAGATATCTATACTTTTTAGCAAAAGAAGTAAGCATGGAAGCTGAACGGAAAGCTTGGGAGAATTTCTGGGAATACATCCACTCATTGCCTAAAGATGATTTTGCAGTTTATTATTATGCCCATCATGAAAAAACTACGCTGAAAAAACTCCAAAAGCGATACCCTGATGTAATCGAGTTAGAAAAAGTAAGCGAATTCTTCGATAATCCAAATGTCATAGACCTCTATGCAATTATTAATAGTAAATCGGACTGGCCTGTCAGTAGTTATTCATTAAAGACACTGGCATCATATCTAGGATTTGTTTGGAGAGACAAAACACCATCGGGGGCATTGTCGATACAATGGTTTAATGAGTATCTTGACACAAAAAATGATAGCTTGATGCAGAGGATTCTTGAATACAACGAAGATGATTGTAGAGCAACAATGATATTGAAAGATGCTTTAATTAAATTAACACAGGTTCAATAATATGTATCAGGGATTTCCTTATTCTATGAAAATCAGATTCTTAGACTGGCCGACAGGCCCAACTACCGTGAATATATTTACAGCTTCAGCCAGTCCGGATAACAAAGCATATTCCTGACTGTTCTTCATTCGGCAGAGTTCAACAACTTTTCGATCCGAGGTCTGATCTATTAGAACAAGAATCACAAAGCGATAGTGCATACGATAGGCAATGGCCTGGCCGAGAATATCTCTCACATTTGGTGCCGCTGAAATAGTCTTTATTTCAATGGCAGCTCCATCATTGCCAATGGATACATCAGGCCTATGGTTGAAGCCAAATAAACTTGCCTTGGTGATCTTGTCTACCTCATCAATACCAATTTGTGTAATGAGGTTTTTTCGAAGCGTTGGCGAAGACTGAAGATGAGAAACGATAGTATGCTCAAAGTCGCGCTCAAATTTCCCTTTGACAAGGAGGTTAACTCCCTTCAGTTTAGTAACAGCGAGCCTGGTCAACTCATAATGTTGACCACGTTTACTGCCTGCAACAAACCCCAAAGCCATATATCTATCCCCCTCTCAGTAAAACATAACGAGTGATTATAAGATTTTTCTTGTTATCTTTAAGAATATTATCATATCACCAAAATAATTTTAACAAACATCACAATTTTGTTAATTACATTATCCGCAAGGGGAATAATAAAATTGAAAGCATAATGCCTAAGTACCTGAGGGTAGTTCCACATAAAGTTGAAAATTCTTTGTAAAAGAGGTAGATTTTATTCTGAAAAGGAAGAATGTTTTTTAAATACGTATCTTCAGTGGGAGATAGTCTGAGTTTTTCATCAAACAAACAACAAAAATTGTAGACCCAAAGGTTTACAAGAAGGAGGAGATATTATGTATACTCCGATCCCAGACATAATCTATCGGCCAAGTGGTGAACTTGAAAGGATGCTCACGACTAATATAATGCCATCGAAAGCAGCAAAAGCATTAAATGCTCTTTCTTTAGACCCAAAGATTAAAGATGTTGAAATGCGGCTTAAAGAGGTATTTATATTTGACAATCGAGATCCAGGTAAGGGAGATATCTATCTTATTACTGTTGTAACTGATAATCTAGCGTCAGAGCCCTTTACATTTCAGGTCAAAACATTCGAAGATGTTTCTGACAATGAAGCACTTCAGATAGGTCCTGCTGGTTTATCAATTTACATGAATCCCCAGGGCAAGATTCCACGATTTCTTGATTATCGGATTTTAGTTATGGAATCTGATCATGAGATACGCAAGGCTAGCGACATTCTAAACGATATCCGAAACAATGATCAGTTCAAAACTGTACGAGATAATCTTATTGCAATGGCAGTCACTGAGCAGCCTACAGTTACCTTGATCACAGCCGCCGCTGATTTATTAATTGAACTAATATCACAAATCTTAATAATGAATAAAGATGACCAGATCATTTACATTGTAGGATCATTTAATAACAATATTGATGATCTCGGAGTCAAATATGGACCTATTGCTCATAAAAACAAATATGCTCGTGTTAAATATCAAGTAGTAGCTGCATGACATATTAGGAGATCACTTAATAAAATCTGAGAACGTGAAAAAAACGTGAAATCAAGGTATCGAAAACGCTCTAACAATAACGAATTATCTATAAGTAAAAATGTAGTCTTAACTTTTAACTGGCGGCCTTTTTGCGGTATTTTCAAGACCTTGTAAAGTCCAATCAGTACAACCGTCGGTTTAGCATAATTTCTCGGCAAAATCTTAATTGTTACAATCTATTGCAATATGTTTATTTGTGAAAAGTTAAGCTGTTGGCCTACAAATACATGACCTTAATTTTTTCCACTTGAACAGACAAAAATTCCTTTTTTAAAGCATTTGTTATAATTTGAGCATGGACGTCGGTATCTGGATAAGAGTCTCAACAGAAGACCAAGCCCGTGGCGAATCCCCCAAGAACCACGAAACCCGCGCCCGCATGTATGCAGAACTCAAGAACTGGAACGTTATTGAGCTCTATGACCTCTCCGGTGTTTCCGGTAAATCCGTCATCGATAACCCCGAAGCAAAGCGAATGCTTGCTGATGTTGCGGCTGGAAAGATCAAGGCCCTTATCTTCTCAAAGCTCGCCCGTATAGCGAGGAATGTAAGAGAACTCCTCGACATTTCTGATCACTTCCAAAAGCATGGCGCCAACCTCGTAAGTCTTGAGGAGTCTATTGACACATCATCACCTGCAGGTCGGCTGCTATTCACTGTAATTGGAGCTCTCGCACAGTGGGAAAGAGAGGAGATATCGGCTCGGGTTGCTGCGTCTGTCCCTATAAGAGCAAAACAAGGGAAGCCGACAGGCGGCAAGGGACCTTTGGGCTACATGTGGGTAGACAAGCAACTTATGATTAACCCGGATGAAGCCCCCGTGGTTAAAAAGATATTCAACAATTTCCTCAAAACAAAAAAGCTGCTCACTACTGCAAAGGACATGAACGAAAAGGGATACCGGACCAGGAACGGAGCTATGTTCGGGAAGACTACTCTTAAACGGATACTCACGGACCCGACATACAAAGGAACGAAAAGAGCAAACTATTCAAAAAGCAAGGGTGATAAAAAGTCCTGGCTTCTCAAACCACAATCTGAATGGGTTTACTTCGATGTTGAGCCAATCATTTCCGACGAGATATGGAACGAAGTAAATACGATAATCAGAAAGAATGCTATTCCCTATCCTTCAACCCCGCCGCCGATCGGCAAGTATGCATTCTCCGGGCTTATCTCATGTGGTGCATGCGATCAGAAGATGTACGTCATGAAATATAACGGGATGAAGGTTCCCCGGTATCTCTGCAGGGGCTGCAAGTCAAGGATCAATGAAGACGTTCTGATGGATCAGTTTAAAGAAGGTCTCAAATGTATGGTAGTTACTCCCGAACATCTGAAGGGCTTACAGGAAACCGATGAGCACAAGATGACAGAAAAAGAAAACCAGATGAAGGTCCTGAAAGCTGAACTGAAAACAATAGAGAAGAAAATAGACAGTATCCTTGATCTCTTTAATGAAGGGACTCTCGATAAGAAAACTTTTTCGGAGAAGATAAAGGATCTCCAGGATCGCAAGCAACAACTTGAAAACGAAATACCTCGCCTTGAGGGTGAAATAGATTTCATCAAGACCTCGGAACTCGGAAAAGATTTTCTCCTGACGAAAGCCACGACACTTTATGCTTTATGGGATACGTTGAATAATGACGAGAAAGCAAAGATTGCCCGGGAACTCTTGAGTAAGATCACGATCACGGAAAAAGAACTCATTTTCGAGTATTTCTACCTGCCTCAGTTAATGGAACTATGCAATCCAGACCAAACCCTCAGGGGTTCATGGCGGCGACGAGCATGAAGGACGCCGGATAGGTGATAGAGGCTACCGCACGGGATACGGTGACCTCTTCATTTTCGAGTGGTTGCCGCAAAACTTCGAGCGCATTCCGC
>Ga0068714_10001423_pt1 | contig 35080 bp, 36 predicted proteins | sample MTBNYHSulfiMetaG_FD_62988 | JGI IMG/M metagenome (GOLD analysis project Ga0068714, IMG submission 62988) | Enrichment culture microbial communities from rom New York Harbor, USA that are MTBE-degrading - MTBE-NYH (New York Harbor Sulfidogenic)... | ecosystem: Environmental > Aquatic > Marine >...
ATCTACCTTCGGAAGACTTTAGGAAGACAAGATTGAGGAATAGGACATACACCCTTTCAAGCCGAAATCTTCAACTACTGGTACGGCATTATACCGACTCTTTGTAGGTGAACTCGTTAGGCAAGAGATAATTTGACAGCGTTTGTCAGATTAGCTTTTGTTCAGGACAGTTAAATTTTCTGACCTCCTCATGCTTTCTTTCCCAACACAGAAACTCAATCAGAGCATCTGGCCACAGCTTATAAAGCCCTTTTCCCTTTTTCGTATTTTGAGTGGCTGAATTGTTCGCTGACAATGGGAATGGCAACTTTCATTAAAAGGGTGAAGATGAGAAGACCTGTTGCCCAGATGCCAAAGGACACCATCAATTCAAGGAAATTTGGGATATATGCATAAATCTCGCCCAGAGGATCCGGGACAAACCCCGGTATGACGAACCCCGGCCCTTTTTCAATCCAGACCCCGACGATAACGAGAATACATCCTAAGTTAAGAGTGCCCAATCGTTTCCGTGTAGCGGGAATCAAGAAAATGATGAAGGCAATGACATTCATCGTCATGGCCGCCCATATCCAGGGAACGAGTTGATTGTGGCCATGAAGGCCTTCGAAGAGGTATCTGAAGGAGGCAATATGGATCGTTTGAGAGTAATACTCTTTAAATAACTCAGCAGAGAGAAGGAAAAGATTGAGAAACATGGAATAGGCGATCAGCTCTGAAATCTTGAAGAGGGCCTCATCCTCTATCTCGATATGGTATGCAGATACCTTCCGGATGATCTGAAAGATAATAATAATGATGGCTGGGCCTGAACAGAAAGCACTGGCCAGAAACCTTGGGGCGAGGATCGATGCATTCCAGAAGGGACGGGCAGGAAGGCCATTATAGAGGAAGGCCGTGACCGTGTGAATCGCGACGGCCATGGGGATGGAAGCTAAGATGAAAGGAAGGATAAATTTCCAGTTAGGCTCTTTCCGGTAGTAGAATTTGACCAAAAGATAGATCGGGATAAGAAGATTCAGGAATAAATAGCCATTGAGGGCAAGGACATCCCAGGCGAGAAGAGATTGAGGAAAGTTCATCGATCCGATAAAAGGAATCATGTGCCAGACCCGGTCGATCCTTCCGAGATCAACGATCACAAAGAGAATAGCCATGACGATCGAGGATGCGGCGAAGAGTTCCCCCAGGACGACAATCTCTTTGATCGGTTTGAAATGGTAGACATAAGACGGAATGACCAGGAGGACAGCCGCCGCCGCCGCCCCCACCAGATAGGTGAAATTGGCAATGTAGAGACCCCAAGACACCTGGTCGTTCATGTTCGTTGCGATTAATCCAATTTCATGTTGTTTCAAGTAAAATAGGAAGCCCGCGACCATAATAGCAATGAGGGAGAAACACCAGGCGTAGTAAACCGTGCTCCCTTTTGCCACAAGGGTCAGGGTCCTCTTGTAAAAATGCCATGTCTCATTCAATAATTCCCGAAGCTTTTCCATCTGTTTTTCTATGTCTCAAAGAAGTAATAAAATTTCGGTTCTGTCCCTAAATCTTCTTTGAGCCGGAAGACCCGTTTCCGATCAATGATATACCGAATTTCGCTGTTCGGATCGAGAAGATTGCCAAATTTTCTCGTCCCAGTAGGGCAAGCTTCCACACAGGCTGGATATCTCCCCGACCTCACCCGTTGGATACAAAAAGTGCATTTCTCGACAGTGCACTTCATCCTAGGTCTATTTCCAAGGTAGTGGACAGAAGGGTTTATCTCTTCTCTGGGAAGGGTTGGCTCCGCCCAGTTAAAGACCCTTCCCTTATATGGACAGGCGGCAATGCAATATCTGCACCCAATACACCAATTGTAATCTACGACGACGATCCCATCCGGTTCTTGCCAGGTGGCATGGACAGGACATACCTTTACGCAGGGAGGATTCTGACATTGCTGGCATTGAACGGGGAGATAGATGAACCCCTTCTCCGGAACGATTTCAGGGTCATAGTAATGTTCAGAGTTTTCGAGATTGATCAGGGTTCCTCTTTTGAGTCTGAGGACTCTAATCCAGTGAAGTTGGGGGTTACGACGGGAAGAATTGTTTTCTTTTACACAGGCATAGACGCATCTTCGGCAGCCAATACATCGGGAAAGCTCCAGGCCATAACCCCAAAAGGTATCGGGGACGATTTCCTTTGTGCTGATTTGGAATTTACGCCCATATTTTTGAAGGTATCTCTTCTCCAAATTTGAAATGACGCGTTTCTTTTCTTCTTCTGTCATTTCACGGAAATGTTTCTGCAAAAAGTCCTCAGCTTCCTCCTTTGTGCAGGAGGAGAGAAGAGGAAAAGAAAGACCTGCCAAGGTGGCCAGTGAAAGATTACGAATGAATTCTCTTCTGGTGTGACGTTTATTTTGCATGGCTTCCATCCGTCGGTCGGTAAGGAGGAGGTTCAGGCTTTATCGGTTTAAATTTCGGCTCGTGTGGATCATGGCAGTGAGCACATAGGTAATAGGTTCTTTTTCCTGTCATTATAAAGTGCCCCGCCCTTTTCCCATGAATGCCCGCTCTCCAGTCTCTGAAAACAGTGCCATGACATTCGCCACAGAGCCGGTAACTTTCATTGAAATTAACGATTTCTCCGTCGTAGAGCCGGAGTTTATCTCGATTTTTTGAGTCGTGGCAATCGAGACACCATCTCATTGTCTCGGCATGGTGGAGCTTGATCTGGGCATGTTCGTCTTTTAGGTCTCTCTTTTTGCGATTGGTTTCCATCGCAGCATGGCAGTTACTGCAGGGGTAGATCCCCTCTGTCAGGGGTGGAGGAGAGACCGGAAACTCCTGCTCGGCTGCGATGACAAATGACAGAAAGCAAACCCCTGACAAGAATATTAATGAAGATACATAGATAAATTTTCGCATTTTTATAAATGGATGGCGGGCTGTTTTTTTCTCTTCAATATTTCAATAAAATTTTTATCATCTTCGACGGCAAAAAGCAACTTATTTATAAATCATGTTTGAATAAATTTTAAAGCAACTTGCAATGGAGTGGTCGGTATGATAATTTTCTCCTATGCATATCGATATTCAATTTGTGCCATCTCCTCCCCCCAAACCTAATTTTCTTTCTAATCGAGTGGCGGTCGTCATCGATGTCTTGAGGGCGACCTCTACCATGGTTCAGGCGATGGCACATGGAGCTTCAGAGATCATTCCTGTGGCCACGGTCGAAGAGGCTTTTCAAATGGCTAAGGTTTTTCCTCGAAACTCTATCATCTTATGCGGGGAGAGGGAAAGCAAGAAGATTCAGGGATTTGATTTTGGGAATTCACCCAAAGAGTATGTCACAGAGAGAGTGAAAGGGAAGAAAATAATCCTGACAACGACCAATGGGACAAAGGCGTTTCATTTAGTATCCTCCGGAAAGGAAATTTTAGTGGGAAGTTTTTTTAACATCGGGGCCGTGGCAAAAAGATGCCTTGAGTTAGACCGCGACCTCCTCATTTTTCCATCGGGAGATGAGGGAAATTTTTCTTTGGAGGACACGGTCTGTGGAGGAATGTTGATCCAATTGATCACAGAAAAAGGAGATAATTCCTTTGTCTTGAACGATGCTTCCCAATGTGCTCAAATCCTTTATCAAAGATTTGAAGGCAATGTCACGGAAGCTTTTCACCTTTCACATCACGGGAAAGAATTAATCAACCGAGGGTTTGAAGAGGACCTCGCCTATTGTGCCCGAATTGACATCACGGACATCGTCCCCGAATTCAAGGACGGAGTGATTAGGGTCCCCCTCCCTCCTCCCCCTCCCCAGCAGCCTGCCTGCCGGTAGGCAGGGGGAGAGGGAAGGAATGAGGGGAAATCGAAGAGGGAAAGAACCATGCGACATCCAGAAAGGAAATTGAAAGATCAAGAAACGATCGACGCCATCTTAAGACAGGCTCCGGTTGGAAGGATAGCGACCGTCAATCAGAAAGGCATTCCAATCATCAAGCCTGTAAATTTTCTCCATTTGGATGGAAAAATCTATGTCCATTCTTCAATGAAAGGGGAGAAGATAAGAGATATTCAGCGAGGAAGTCCTATCTGCTTTGAAGTGGATCAACCCATTGCCTATGTGGTCGCCAGCCAGACCCCCTGCAAAGCCAGCTACTATTATCGGAGTATCATCATTAAAGGAAAATCGGCCCTTGTGAAGGATTTAGAAAAAAAGGTGCAGATTCTTAGCAAAATGATGGAGAAATATCAACCGGAGGGAAACGATGGAGAGATCTCTGTGGAGATTCTAAAAAAAACGGAAGTAATCGAGATCTTGGTCGAGGAAATCACGGGTAAAGAGAATTTGGGATAAATGAAATCTCCTGTTTCTATTGTTAAATGCCAAAATTATGATGAAAGACTGGTCTTGAGTGGACTTCGACGGGCCATTGACCTGATTGGAGGGATTCAAACTTTTGTGAAGAGAGGGGACCGCGTTCTTCTTAAACCTAACCTCCTCTACGGGAAGGCCCCGGAAAAGGCGGTGACCACACACCCCTCCATCATAAGAGGGGTCATTCAGATTATCAGGGAGGAGGGTGGATTTCCATTCCTTGGCGATAGTCCGGGGATGGGGAGCGCTTTGGAGGTCGCTGAGAGGGCCGGAATTAAAAGGATCGCAGATGCAATGGATTGTCCAATCGTTGAATTTAATAGGCCTGTATTGCCCAAGGAGAGGAAAGGAAGAAACTTTAAAAATATTGAGATCGATCAGGCTATTTTTGAAGCTGATGTCATCATCAACCTTCCAAAATGGAAAACACACGCCCAGATGCTTCTCACTCTGGGGGTGAAGAATCTCTTCGGGTGTATCCCTGGCCCGAGGAAGGCCCTATGGCATTTGAAGGCAGGAGAAGATCGGAAGGCTTTTGCTCAGATGCTGGTGGATATTTATCATATCATCCAACCGTCTCTTACCATTCTGGATGGAATCATCGGAATGGAGGGGAATGGACCCAATAGTGGTCGACCGATTCCGATAGGGTTGATTATGGCAAGTGGGGATTCGCTTCGTTTGGATCAGATCGTATGTGACCTTTTAGGAATTTTAAGGGAATCTTTACTGACGAATCGGGTGGCGTTTGAACAGGGAATGTTAGAAGATGGAATTGATGTGTTAGGAGAAAGAGTCGAAGAAGTTAAGATCTCCAAATTTCAATTTCCAATCCTCTCTCAGATGGATTGGGGACTTCCAAGATTTTTGAGCAAGGCATTAAAAAACACTTTGACTTCCAAACCAATGATCGATCAGGAGATATGCAATGTTTGTGATCAATGTGCGGAAATCTGCCCGCCCAAGGCATTGGTCAGGAAGAAAAAGGATTTGGTTTTTGATTATGGGAAATGTATTCGCTGTTTCTGTTGTCTGGAGGTTTGCCCGGAGGGAGCGATTTCAGTCAAACCCGGATGGGCCTTGAAAATGATAGGCAAAAGGTTAAAGGTCAAAGGTGAAAGGTAAAATATTTTCGCTATGCGCTATGCACTTTGCTCTATGCGGGTTTGTGTGATTGATGCGGACGATTAAACTTCTGATCGAATATGATGGAACGAACTATCAGGGATGGCAGACTCAACCCCGGGGCCCAACCATCCAGGGGATGCTTGAGGAGAAAATAGGATTTTTGACAGGAGAACAGATTCACTTGGTTGCTTCCGGAAGGACGGATTCAGGAACTCATGCCTTTGGGCAGGTGGCCCATTTTAAAACGAGGAGCTCGATGGATATTCGTTCCATCCAAAGGGCTCTTAATAGCCTTCTCCCATCCGATATTGTGGTCAAAAAGGTAGAAGAGGCAGAGGAAGATTTCCATGCTCGAAGGCAATCCAGAAGCAAACTTTATGAATATCGGATCCTCAACCGGGAACTCCGTTCCGTATTTCACCATGGCTACGCCTGGCATATCCGCCAGAAGTTAAACCTGAAAGAGATGAAAAAAGCAACACAATATCTGATAGGAGAGCATGATTTTTCGTCCTTTCGTTCGGTGGGCACTCCAACCCGGACTGCAATCCGTAAAGTCATCAGAGCTGAGTGGAAGAGAGATCGAGAAGGATTTTTTTGTTTCAAAATCGAAGCAACAGGTTTTCTAAAACAGATGGTGAGGGCGATGGTCGGGACGTTAGTTGAGGTAGGGAGGGGGAGAATCAGTGCGGCAGAGTTTCAGGAGATCCTCGAATCAAAGGATAGAAAAAAAGCAGGTCCTACTGCCCCTGCCCATGGGCTCTTTTTGAGAGAAGTGAAATACTAAGAAACCCGATTGCCAATATTTCATACTTTTTCTTTGGCATTCATCTCCTTGATCATTCACTTCTTTTGGGTTCTTCTTTTAATTTCCATGTAATCACAGGAAAGAGAGATCCACCCATTCCGATAAAGGGGGTCTCCTCGTGACCTCCTCCAAGGTTGGCGATGGTGCGTATCTTCCGATCAAAACCCTTCAGTTTAGCGAGGTGTCTCTCCAGCTCTTCAACTTTTGTTGAGAATAATTGAATGTGAGCTTTTTGGATCAGTGATTCGTGACGCAATTGATTCAGAAGAGAGTTCTTCTTCTTGACTTGGATATAATCACATAAGCAGAACGTTACGGCCAGCTGAAAGAAGGCGAGAAGGAAAATAAGAATTTTAAAAGTTTCTTTTTTTATCCTCAGATTTCTGACGCCAAAGGTCGAATGGCCGACGATGAGAATATTAAAATAATGTTTGTCCATGATGCACTCTTGATGACCCTTCTTTTCAAAACGGGATGGTCATGCCCGATATTTTTTCAAAAGATGGGGTGACATTCATTTCTAAAAACATGTGTCTGCTTACCGGATTAAAAGAAAATCGGAATCCCATGAATATTCCTTTGGATATTTCTTCCTTCTTAAGTTGCAGAAGTTTAAATGTTTCCAGTATTCTTCTTTCTTCAAAATATTTATTCCCGAATGAATATGACTCCAATTGAGATGGGTCCATATTTCGGCTTGATGATTTGACTTCAGCGACTCCCCTGACATTTAAGAATTTTTCTCTCCACGCATTCTGAAAAAATCCATAAGAGTAAATCACCTTATTCACAGAATGGACGAAGGGAGACCTCTTCCTTTCTTCCAGAGATTTTGAAAAGCTTATATCAAACAGAGAACTCACGATGATTTCCCCATAATCTGAGTATGGATGACTCGATGGGGCTTTAGCCTTTTTCTGCAAGGCTATCTTATTTTCATCGATTTTCATTATTATTTCTTGATTAACAGTGTTCTTCATTGATTTAACCGAACCGGCATACGCCTCGGTGGTTATTCCAAAAATGAACAGAAATAACAAAATTGCAGTCGTTTTAATGATCATCATTCTTCAATTGTCCCAGTTTATTAAAATGTAAACTGCTAATAAATAAGCCTTATTTGATTTTAAAATCTTTGCGCCAAAGGGAATCTTCATTTCATTCAGGTGATGAGCAATTTAAATGCCAAATGTCTAATGTGATTTCATTGGGAAAGCGGATCGGAACATCCAGAACCGCTTTCCCGCATTGTTTTCTTGTAACCCCTCGGCCCCAAGGGACCGGACAGTCGATCCGGCAGGGAGGCTTCCAGAACTTTATCAAGCGAACATTCGAAAGTGATGGGTTACATTTTCTCAAATATTTTTATAGACATGGGGAATAAAATTTTGTTATATAAAAGGAAAATTAAATTCCAATTGTTGGGATAAACCCATGTTCCACACCGCAGATCCAAAGGAAATCAAGGGGGGGAAATTAACCGATATTTATTTTGTGAGAACGATGCAGGTCCTCAAGGCAAAAAAGATTGATAAATGGGTGAAAGCCGAATTCATTGCGAAAAGGTTTCCAGAGGATTATGGTTGGGGAGTATTGGCTGGCATCGAAGAAGCGGCTTATCTCTTGAAAGATCTGAAAATTAGTGCCAGAGCGATGAAAGAGGGAACGATCTTTCGGGCTTTTGAACCGGTCATGGAAATCGAAGGGAGGTATACGGATTTTGGCCTCTTTGAAACCTCCCTTCTGGGTTTGCTCTGCCAGGCCTCCGGAGTCGCCACAAAGGCCGCTCGCTGCAAAAAGGCAGCCGGAGATCGAAGAGTGATTAGTTTTGGTGCAAGGCGAATCCATCCGGTCGTGGCTCCCATGGTGGAGCGCAATGCGTTCATCGGTGGGTGTGATGGAGTATCCGTAGTGAAGAACGCTGAGTTAATCGGTGAAGAACCCTCGGGCACGATGCCCCATGCTTTGATTCTGATCATGGGCGATACGGTAAAGGCGACCCAGGCCTTTGATGAGGTGATCCCTCCGAAAGTCAAACGGGTTTCCCTCATTGATACTTTTAATGATGAGAAAATAGAAGCGATCAGGGTGGCTGAGGCTCTCGGGAAAAAACTCTTTGGAATCCGCCTCGACACCCCAAGTTCGAGACGAGGAGACTTTCAGAAGATCATCGAAGAAATTCGCTGGGAGTTGGATTTAAGGGGATTTGGACATGTTAAAATCTATGTCAGTGGCGGATTAGATGAAAAAAGAATCCTTGCCCTCAATCCTGTGGTAGATGTCTACGGGGTGGGGACTTCGATCACGAACGCACGAGTGATCGACTTTGCGATGGACCTCATCGAGATAGAGGGGAAACCTCTGGCGAAGAGGGGAAAGATGTCTGGGGCGAAAAATGTTTTTCGATGTGTGAGATGTGGTCAGGATAAAATGGTTCCTTTCAGGAATAACCGAGGACGATCCATTCCGGGTGGGGATCAATGCCCATGTGGCGGTCGTTTTAAAGAGCTTCTCACTCCTTTCGTTCAAAACAGAAAGATCCTTTGGGACCTTCCCAAACCACAGGCGATACGAGAATATGTTCTTGAACAACTTCCTCATTTCGATCTTTAGAATCCGCCTCACCTTGAATCAGGACAAGTCCTGCCCGGAGATAGGAAAGATGATATGAGGGAAGCCATGTTTTATAATCCTTTAGAGGATGGGAAGGTGCAATGTATTCTTTGCAATCATCGATGCATCATCCCTTATTCAAAGAGAGGGATCTGTGGCGTGCGGGAGAATCGGGAGGGGAAGCTTTACACACTGGTCTACGGCCGTGCGATCTCCAGAAATGTAGACCCTATCGAGAAGAAACCTCTCTTTCATCTCCTTCCCGGTTCGACTTCCTTCTCCATCGCTACCGTGGGGTGCAATTTCCGATGTCTCCACTGTCAAAATCACGAGATCTCACAGATGCCGAGGGGTCCGGATGCTCGGCTGGGAGGCTCGGAGTTCTCTCCCTCTAAAATTATTTCTTTGACCAAACAATACCAATGTCGTTCCATCTCTTACACGTATACTGAACCGACCATCTATTTCGAATATGCCTACGAGACCGCTCGCCAAGCCCATCAGGAAGGAATTAAAAATATCTTCGTCACCAATGGTTATATGACCGGGGAAGCCCTCAAAACCATCCAACCTTACTTAGATGCGGCCAATGTCGATTTAAAGAGCTTCAGTGAAAAATTTTATAAGGATATCTGTGGAGCGAAATTGAAGCCAATTCTGGCGAACCTCAAACTGATGAAAGAAATGGGAATCTGGGTGGAGGTTACCACCCTCGTCATTCCTACCCTGAACGACTCAGACCAGGAATTTGAAGAGATCGCTCAATTCGTCCTTTCCTTGGGGGCTGAGGTGCCCTGGCATATCTCTGCTTTCTATCCTACCTATCGCATGCTGAATCTATCGAGAACCCCCGCTTCATCGCTCCATCGTGCAAGGAAAATTGGAATGAAAGCAGGGCTTCGATATGTCTATTGTGGAAATATTCCTGGGGAGGAGGGCGAGGATACCTTCTGCCCTTCCTGTAGCCGTAAGGTGATTGAACGGGTAGGGTTTCGTGTGACCAGAAATGATCTGACAGATGGAGAATGCCGTCATTGTCATGGAAAATTGGACGGTATATGGGATTAAGTTCATCATTTTCATTTTTCAATTTTCAATGGGAAGCAAGAGGGTGGGGCAGACTCAAACTCACAATCGGAAAATGATCTGGACCATCGGAGGTGGCAAGGGGGGAAGCGGGAAGAGTTTTATCACCGTCAATATTGGAATTTGCCTTTCGAAACTGGGGGTCCGGGTAATCCTTATCGACGCTGATTTGGGAGGAGCGAACCTTCACACTTTTCTTGGAATTTCACCTCCAGCCCTCACCCTTTCTGATTTCATCAAGAAGAGGGTTCCCCTTCTTCGTGATGTTCTTATCCCAACAGCCATTCCAAACCTTCAACTCTTGACCGGTGCACAGGATCTTCTGAATGCGGTGGATGCGAAGAGTGTTCAAAAGCGAAAACTCGTCCGTTCGATTCAAACCCTGGAGAGCGACACGATCCTCGTGGATTTAGGAGCGGGCAATTCATTAAGTGTTTTGGATTTCTTCTTGATGTCTGATGGAGGGATTCTGGTTGTGACGCCTGAACCCACTTCTGTTGAAAACACCTATCGATTTCTCAAGAGCGCTTTTTATCGAAGACTGAAGCAAGCGGTTTCCTCACCCTCTATCAGGACCCTGATCGATGGAGCAATGGATCGCAAAAATGAGAGGGGGATCCAGAACCCTCATGACCTGATCAAAGCGGTGAGAAGGGAGGATGAGAGGGATGCCGATAGACTGATGGAGGAAGCGGAGGCCTTTCGCCCGAATCTGATTCTCAATCAAGTCCGTTCAAAGAAGGATATTGAGATCGGGTTTTCGATTCGGAGCGCCTGCTTAAAATATTTTGGTATCCACCTTCATTATTTAGGCTATGTGGTCTATGATCAGGATGTGAACAATTCCATCCGGAGGAGAAGACCTCTGGTTTTGGAAAATTCCCGATCCAGGGCTGCCCAGTGTGTGATGGAGATTGCCTCTAAATTAGTGACCCATCATTAAAAGATTGATGATGGCAACCCGTTCAAGCATGAAGTCAATTAAGGACCAGACGTATTACGAGATCTTGGAAGTCAGCCCAACGGCTAAGGATAAGGAGATCCAGAGGGCTTACGAGCATGCCAAAGAGACCTTTCATGCCGATTCCTTGGCGGTCTATTCACTTTTTTCCGAAGAAGAAGTAAAAGAAATACAATCTGCTATTGAAGAGGCCTATCGGGTTCTGATCGATGAGACATTGCGGAGGAGTTACGACCACTCTCATCTCCAAACGGTGGAGGGGCAGCCACCGGAAAAGCCTTTTGAAGCTCAAGAGGTTTTCAGAGAAAAAAAGACCTCTCTCTCCTTTACAGGGATTTCTTTTAATCCGGATGAGGAACTCTATCGTGGGAAAACCCTAAAGCAGATCCGAGAGAAAATCGGTGTTGAACTTCAGGTCGTCTCCATGGAGACAAAGATTAGTATGAAGGTCTTGGAACGGATTGAAGAAGAAGCTTTTGAAAACCTTCCTGCCTTGGTTTACCTCAAGGGATTTTTAAAAGGATATGCTCAATCTCTCGGATTGGACCCCCAAAAGGTCATTGAAGAGTACCTCCATTCCATGGAAGAGACTAAAAAGGAGCCATCCTTTCACTGACATTTAAATCCGAAATCCGAATACAGAAATCCATATCCGCAAGGGGGAAAGCGTCAGGGGTAACCCCAATGATGACTTGAACCTTGCGCACTCATGGAATTCATATTTTGTGTTTCGAATTTCCAGTGTCGCTGGGTTAGGGTTTCTCGGAGGTGAGATCTGCTATTTTGGAATTCATCTGTTGAGCAATCATGCTATTAAATCCGGAAACCTTCTCTCGAATCTTCCCCTCCTTATCAATGTAGAAGGTGGTCGGAATCGAGGTAACTCTATAATCCCTCGCCACCTCCTCTGTAGCCACCACGATCGGATAGGGAATGTCCATGGACTTGGCAAAGTTACGGACGACCGCTGTATCACCTTTATCCAAACTGATTCCGATCATCTCAAACCCATTTTCTCGATAGGCCTTATAAAGCTGAATGAGGTGGGGAATGGATTCGCGGCAGGGTCGGCACCAAGTTGCCCAGAAGTCGAGAAGAACCACTTTCCCTTTGAGTTTGGAAAGAGTGATCTCCTGACCATCGATGGTTTTGAGGGTAAAATCCGGAGCGAAGCCGGGAGAAGATTCCTTTTCTTTAGCACAATGGGAAAGAAAGAATAACCATGAAATGCAGACGCAGACGATGAGAAAAGATATGAAGTGATATCGTTTCATATATAAATACCGAATGTCAAGGTTGCTGCCTACCGAGGTCAATACCAGATCCATGACAAAGCTCAAATGTTAGAATTTTTTGATTAGGAGTTCTGGGATTCATTTGACATTTGGGCATTGACCTATCGATTTTGGTTAGCGCTCAATGGCCTTTTCCATCAAAGCTTTTAACCGAGCTTTTGGCACGGCGCCGACAATTTGATCAAGAATTTTACCATCCTTGAAGAGAATCAGAGTAGGAATCCCCCTTACCCCATATTGACTGGGTGTCGCAGGGCTCTCATCCACATTCAGCTTGGTCACCTTGACCTTACCCAAAAACTCCTTTGCGAGCTCCTCAACAATAGGACTGATACTACGGCATGGGCCGCACCAAGTTGCCCAGAAATCAACCAATACTGGAAGGTCTGATTTGAGCACTTCCGATGAAAAATTCTTATCATTGACATGAACCAAATTGGACTCCTCTGCCATTTTCCGCTCCTTTACGTTCAATCAATTAACTCCAATTTTCACCCATGGAAATGGATTTTACCATGGCCCCTACCATGAACCATCTTCGGTTCATGATTCATCCTGAACTCAACGTAGTCCAGGGCGTCAATTTATAGGAAATTTTACAGTCTTCTCTTCAATACATAATTGGCCAGGGCGCAAAGAGCTTCTTTCTCCTTCGAGTCTGAAAAGAGATGAAGATAACCCATCGCTCTTTCAATATATTCCTTCGCTTTTTCAAAAGTATACCGGATTCCATCATATTGTTCGATCATCGCTACCACCCGGAAAAAGTCATCTTTGGTAATGGGGTTGGAATCCACCGTACGTCGAATAAAAGTTTCTTCCTCCCGATTGCAATGACGAAGTGTGGAGATGAGGGGAAGGGTGATTTTACCTTCCTGGAGGTCAATCCCTATCTTCTTTCCAAATTCCTCCTCGTTGGAAGTATAATCGAGGTGATCATCAATCAGTTGAAAGGCGATGCCGACATTCATACCGAATTCGGTCAGTGCTTTTTCCTTTTCTTCTGATACCTTTCCGAGGATGGCGCCGATCTTCGCGGAAGCTGAGATAAGGGAGGCGGTTTTAGAAGTGATGATCGAAAGGTAATCCTTCTCGGTCAGAGAGAGATCGTTGGTCCGGATCAACTCCTCTAACTCTCCCTCCGCCATAATGGTCGTCGCTTTACACACGGTTTGGAGGATTTCCCAGTTTCCACTTTGAACCAGAAGAGAGAAGCATTTTGTGAAGAGGAAGTCTCCAACGAGGACACTCGCCTCATTGCCCCATTTGGAATTAGCAGAATCAATGCCCCTTCGCACCTCTGCTCTATCCACAACATCATCGTGAAGCAGAGTGGCAGTATGGATAAATTCAATGAGGCTAGCCATGGAGATGTGAACCTCTCCTTGATACCCGCACAATTTGGATGAGAGCAAGAGGAGTTTCGCTCGGAACCGTTTCCCGCCACTCAGCAGGAGATATTCGCCAATAGCGGAAATGATGGGAACATTGGACTGGAGGTTCTTTCGAAACTCTTGGTCCACTTTTTCCAAATCGTCTCCAATACATTCGTGGACGATTTCCGGAGGAGATGCCTTTTCTCTCATGAGGGGATGCGAACGGTTTACGTAATCCATACAAAAAAATTATTATCCTATTCCATTATCATTGTCAAAATATTTTTCCGATCGCGCAGGTGGAAGAGGAGAAAAAGATTTACTCCTCCTCATGAAGGATAAGAGGGTCCATGATTTTTAGTTCCACCCCACTGTCTTTAATCGATTCGGTGAGAATAAATTTTGCCTCTTTCCCGATAAAGGGATGAACGAATCGCAGTCGCTTTGGCTCTAACTTTTCATCCCTCATTGTCACGAAAAGATCGACGGTTCTCAAGACCGGGAAGATCAGATAGCATCTCCCCTTGGGGGGAAGCAAGTAGGAGGCGACCGAGAGGAGATCCGTGAGTGTCCCTTTCATCTCATGGCGGGCGATCGCCTTTTCCATGGAGGGATTGATCCGGCCGGTCCGATATTTTCGATAGGGTGGATTGGAAAGGACGACATCAAAAGAACCGGGTGGAAAAGTGTTTCTTAACTCTCTAAGATCCTGTTTGATAATCGATATCCGATTCTCAAGATGGTTCAATGTTACATTTTTTTTTGCACAATCGGCCAATCCTTTCTGAATCTCAATGCCGGTAAAAGAACAGGCTTTGGTGGTATGTGATAACAACAATGGCAGAATGCCACACCCTGTTCCCAGATCAATCACTCTTTCATCTTTGTGAATTTTTGTAAATTGGCTGAGCAAGATGGCATCGACAGAGAATCGGTAGCCTTTTTTCTTCTGAATAATTTGTACTTTCCCATTGAAGAAGGTATCTAATGTTTCATCAGGAAAAGGATGCGGATTCATCGGTCAGGCTTCGAGATGAGAAATAAAATTGAGTTTACCACGATGTGGCATAAGCATCACCGGCCAGGGTTACTTTCAAATCCTTAAAATGCGGTCGTTCGAAATTCTTTGTTGGGTCTGGGGCGTTGAGTGCCTGTTTTTGCTAATGGGCGCCACCGGAAGACTTTCCGAGCACCCTTGTCCAGTTCCTTTATATAACTGGTGGGGGTTAATTAACACAGAGGATGTCTGTCTGTCAATTGCACTCTACTTTTGCAATCGGTTGGATATACCCCTTTACCAATTCTAATTAAATTTTGAGTTAAAATAGGTTAAAATTTGTTCAAAAACATGAAAAATTTGCACAAAAACTATCCACCCCTCTTTAATAAGACAAGGAAATTCTTTCGACAATTTATAAAAATTCCTAATATTTTTAACTAATTAAAAAGGATAGGCTGAAGTTTGGTATAGATATTGCTTAATATTTCTCTTGACAAAATAGAGATAAGACGCTAATTTCTAACAAAATTTTGTATTATTGAAACATATAAAACAGTTTTTGGTCAGAAGGAGGTAATTATGAGAAGATTAATCGGTATCTTTTCCGCCACGATTTTGATGCTCTCACTCTTTTTTGTTCTCCCTGGATTGACACAGGATGCAAAAGAAGCCGATGGCGTGTATACCATAAAAAAAGGGGATACGCTCTGGGATATTTCTTCAAGGTTTTTAAAAGACCCTTTTCTTTGGCCAAAATTGTGGCAAAGAAACCCTTATATTACTAACCCTCATTGGATCTATCCCGGGAATCCTGTCCGCCTTACCACTTTAGAGCCAATAAAGAAAGAAGAACCTAAACCGGAGCCCCAAAAGGTTGTCGAGGAGAAACCGAAAGAGGTGGTGAAAGAACCGGAGATCGAAAAAGTGGAGCCTCCTCCGGTGATTGAAAAGAAACCCGAGGTGGTCGCCGAGGTGAAACCTGTGGGATTTCCCGATATTCGATCTGCGGGGTTTATGAGTGATATAGAGTTTAAAGGGATAGGCATCATTTTAGAAAGCAGGGAAGGCAAAAACCTTATGTCAGGAGACGATATCGTCTATCTGGCTTTCAAAACATCGGAATCCGTTTTAATAGGAGATCAATATACCGTATTTCGTGCTTCAGAAGAAATTAAACATCCGATTACTGATAAAAAGATTGGGAGAAGGTATAACATCATCGGAAATGTTAAAATCATAGACCAACACGGCAATTTCTTTACAGCAAAGGTCATTGAATCTTTCGATGCTTTACAAAAAGGAGATATGATCAAACCTTATTCAAAGGAGAAGATGGAAGGCGTCATAGAAAAATAGTAGAAGCAGTTTATTACAAGATCGTCACTCATGCCAAACCCCAAGTACCCTTATCGAAAGGTTAATTGAAATTTTACCCTGCGGTAGGGAATATTTTGAATTTGGTGATAGGAATTTTTCCCAGGCTTTAGAGATTCCATTTTATCTCCGGAGCCTTTTTTTATCCCGACCGCAGAAGATCACGGTCTTGGTTGTGGATGAATGCGTAAACTTGTGGTCGGGATGTTGCCCCACCGGGGCATTCAATTTGGTATCACGAGCTTGTCTTTGGTACTCCATCACCTGACTCAACTTCAGCCAACCTTAACGTGCAATGAAAAGGGAGGCGAGTGTGCTTCCAACCCTTTACAATTGCGGATTATTTTTATGGTTTATGGGTAACATACGATGTCAGCTGAGGCGACCTTTGTCATATGCTAGAAAACTGAGTAGCAAAACGTTTAAAGGTGCCGCTGTAAAGGTTTTTCAGCACACCCACCTCCCTTTTTATATAATTTTCTGACTAACTTTAAAGTCAATTCTTTGACTCCACTGCCTGGAGGCCGTGGCTTGCTCAGCCTGACTGCCACAGGCAGGGATTGTGCCTGAGCGTCGCTTCTTTACACGACTTTAAGAAAAGTCTTGACGCCGCCAAGTGGGTCAATAGCCCATTTTTAACCTAAGGAACTTTATGGCCGAAGATATTTTTTATTGGTTGGCTTTAAGCCTTGTCCCAGGGGTTGGAAGCATCCTGATCAAACGGCTTTTGGAACGATTCAAGACACCTGAAGCGGTCTTCCGAGCTCCGATGAAGGAATTATTAAAAATTGAAGGGCTGGGGGGAAGGGTGGCTGGTGAAATCCAAATAGGCCCATTGGAAAAAGTGGTGAGGAGGGAGCTCTCTTTATTAAAGGAGGTAGGGGGGAAGATTATTACTATCAGGGACGATGACTATCCCAAGCGGTTAAAAGATATTTATGATCCTCCTGCCTTACTTTATGTGAGGGGGGAGTTGAGAAATGAGGATGAGTTGGCGATTGCCGTTGTCGGAAGTCGAAAAACCTCTCCATATGGGAGATGGTTCACAGAAAAAATAGGTCAGGATCTTGCCCGTCATGGAATCACGGTCGTCAGCGGGATGGCGAGAGGCATCGATTCAGTCGCCCATCAAGGTGCCCTTCAAGGCGGGGGGAGGACGATTGCCGTGTTGGGTTGTGGCGTGGATGTGATCTATCCTTCTGAGAATCGAAATCTCTTTTACCAAATCATTGAACAGGGAGCTATCCTTTCTGAATTTCCGATGGGATCGCCTCCCGAGGGAGGACATTTCCCAAGAAGAAATCGGATCATCAGTGGACTTTCGATAGGCGTCGTTATTGTCCAAGCCAGCGCAAAGAGTGGCTCTCTCATCACCGCCGGCTATGCTTTGGAACAAGGGAGGGAAGTCTTTGCTGTTCCTGGAAATGTCGGAGCCGAGGGCAGCCGTGGGACGAATCAGTTGATCAAAGAAGGGGCGAAGTTGGTGGAATCAACGGAGGATATCCTTGAAGAGATATCCTCCCAATGGAAAAGGGAGACAGAGCCCCCCCCGCCCACAGAGACACGTGCTCCCGATCTCTCCATAGAGGAGAAGGCCCTCTATCGTCTTTTAGGAGAGACTCCATTACATATCGATGCCATCATTCGGGAGACCCAACTGGATCCAGGAAAGGTTTCCAGTCTCCTTTTGAATTTGGAATTGAAAGGACTGATCTACCAGTGGCCAGGCAAATGTTTCAGTAAAAAAATGTGATGAAAGGGGTGCATTCAGAGAAGAATTGTTTTAAAATGCAAATTTTGCTAAGCATAACAAGAGTTGTAGGCCCCTTTTTAAATATTTGGAGCAGAAGAGAATGTCAAAAGGATTGGTTGTTGTAGAATCCCCAGCGAAAGTAAAAACCCTTGAAAAATTTTTAGGAGAAGACTACGTCATCAAGGCTTCCGTAGGTCATATTAAAGACCTCCCAGAGGGTGAACTGGGAGTGGATCTTGAAAAAGGTTTTCAACCCCAATATGTTACCATCTCCGGAAAAGGGAAGATCATTCGGGAATTGAAGAAGGCCAGCAAGGATGTGAAGAATATTTACCTTGGGCCGGATCCGGATCGAGAGGGAGAGGCGATTGCCTGGCACATTGCTGAAGAGATTGGAGATGGGAATAAGAATATTTATCGGGTGCTCTTCAATGAGATTACTAAAAAAGCGGTCTTGGAGGCTCTCCGTCGTCCCGGGAAATTACAACAATCTAAATACGAAGCTCAGCAGGCGAGGCGGATCTTAGATCGTTTGGTTGGCTATCAGGTCAGCCCTATTCTCTGGGAAAAAGTCCGTCGGGGATTGAGCGCGGGTCGGGTCCAGTCCGTTGCGGTTCGAATTATCTGTGATCGGGAAAGAGAGATTCAAAATTTTGTCTCTGAGGAATATTGGAGCCTCACGGCGAGGCTGAAGGGAAAAGATTCGTCAATCTCCTTTGATGCGAAATTGACAAAATGGAAGGGAAAGAAGGTGAAAATGGCCAAAGAGACTGAGGTCTTGGCCATTCAGAAAGCCCTCGAGACAGCTCCTTATTCTGTTTTAAAGATTATTCAACAAGAGAAGCAACGCCATCCCTTCCCTCCATTTATTACGAGCCGGCTTCAACAGGAGGCTTTCCGAAAACTCTATTTCCCCGCCCAAAAGACCATGCGGATTGCCCAGAAATTATATGAGGGCGTCGATCTGGGTGAGATGGGGATGGTGGGTTTGATCACGTACATGAGGACCGACTCGGTACGGATCTCTACAGAAGCCATTCATCAGGTCAGGGGATGGATTAAGAATCGTTTTGGAGACTCCCATCTTCCTCCCAAGCCGAATGTCTATAAAAGCCGGCGAGGAGCTCAAGAAGCCCATGAGGCCATCCGACCCACTTCGATTGAATTCGAACCTGATAAAGTAGAGGCTTTCCTTGATAAAGATCAAAGAGCCCTTTATAAATTGATATGGGATCGGTTCGTCGCCTCTCAGATGCCATCCGCTGTCTTCCTTCAAACGACAGCAGAGATCAAAGCGGACGATGCGATTTTCACTGCGACAGGGTCTATCCCTGTCTTCCAAGGCTTCATGGCTCTCTATATGGAAGGAGAGGACAACCGGGAGAACGGAGATCAAGAAAATGCATTACCTCCATTATCTGAAGGGGAAATTCTGGAGCTATTGGGACTGAACCCAAAACAGCATTTTACCCAACCGCCTTATCGATTTTCTGAAGCCACGCTCATCAGGGAATTGGAAGAGCAAGGGATTGGAAGACCCTCAACGTATGCGGCCATTTTAAGTACGATCAAAGAAAAGGGATACGTCCGATTAGAAAAAAGGAAGTTTTTCTCAACGGAACTGGGGTTGGTGGTAAACGATCTTCTCGTCGTCAGTTTTCCTGATATCTTCGATATCGAATTCACCGCACAAATGGAAGAGAATTTAGACAAGATTGAAGAGGGCCAGAGGGATTGGGTCGAAACATTGAAAGAGTTCTATCTCCCCTTCGAAAAAGATTTGGAGATGGCCAGGGTTTCCATGAGGGACGTGAAAAGAGAGAAGATTCCCACAGACGCCACCTGTGAACGATGCGGCTCGAAAATGGTGAAGCGGTGGGGGAAGAGAGGTTACTTCTTAGCCTGTTCAAGTTATCCCAAATGCCGATATACGAGGGAAGTGGAAGGGAACGAAGAGAATCAAGTGGAGACCGAGGCCAAGTGTGCAAAATGCGGAGGTCCCATGGTCGTCAAGAATGGAAAGTTCGGAAGGTTTCTTGCCTGTTCCAATTACCCAGCCTGCAAATTCACCCAATCTTTGGATACCGGCGTCCGATGTCCTCAGGAGGGATGTGACGGGGTCATGGTGGAAAGAATGACCCGAAAGGGAAGAACTTTTTACAGCTGCACCAAGTACCCCGATTGTACCTATGCCCTGTGGGATAAACCCATTCCAGAAAAATGTCCCCAATGCGGTTTCTCCTTCTTGGTGGAGAAGCAAGGGAGAGGGGGGACCAACAAGCGATGTCCTCAAAAGGAGTGTGGATATCGCAGTTCAGAATGAACGGGATCGAAATCTTCGCTTGCCTTCAATAATTTTTTTCTTTGTAAACCGATGCTGCATCCACTGGAAAGGAAAATAAACGAATCGATTGATCAGGGTCGGAGAATAATTCCAGTGAAATCGTTTCCAGATGGAAGAAAAGGAATAGAACTCCTTCCAGGCTCTCTTCCAACCCTCACAGAGTGCCTTGCCACTCATCTTCCTTGGAAGGAAGTGGGGAGCTGAATCCTCAGAATTATTTAATAACCACCATTGATCCCGGGCTAACCGTCCTTCATCTTTTACCCTTTGATAAAAGGTTGTTTCAGGGTAGGGGGTGAGGATCATAAAGATGGCTGAGAAGAGTTTGGTCTGGATGGCGAAAGAAACCGTTTCTTCAAATACAGAGGGATCATCCTCGTCAAATCCGAAAACAAAGGATCCGCATATGGCGATGCCGAAGCGATGGAGGGTATCAATGATTTCACGATACTCAGAGGGATCGTTCTGGACCTTTTTGGACGTCGCCAAGTTATTTTTAGAAAGCGATTCAAATCCGATGAAGAGACTATTACACCCGCTTTTGGCCAGCAATTCCACATTCTCGATCGTCTTCAACCCAGAGAGGGAGGCCTGTCCGAACCATTTTTTTTTAAGAGGGATTAAGGCGTTGAGCAGCTCCTTTGAGTAAGAATGGTTTCCGATAATATTATCGTCGTTGAACATCATATATCGGTGACGTAGTCGCCGCACCTCTTCCACCACATCCGAGATTGGCCTGAACCGATAAGTTTCTCCAAAAAACTTCTGGACGGAACAGAATTCACAACGAAAAGGACATCCTCGCGTGACCTGAACCACATCCAGAGGGAGATATCCCTTTCGGGGGAGGATATCTCGCCGAGGAATTGGAATGTTTGATAATGTCGTGTAACCCGCTTGGCGGTAAAAGGGCTTGAGATTGCCCCTCTTGGCATCTTCAATGAGATGTGGCCATACTTCTTCAGCCTCCCCGATCACAACGGAATCAGCATGTGTTTTGGCCTCTTCATGAAGGGCGGTGGGGTGGATTCCTCCGAGAACAACGGGGATCCCTTTTTTTCGATAAGCTTCAGCGATTTCATAGGATCTCAGGGCTGTTTTCGTCAAAACCGTGATTCCGACGAGATCCACCTCTTTTAAATCTTTATCTAAATGGATGGGAGTCAAGAGGTCATCGGTGAACGAGATTTCCACATCACTCGGAGAGAGGGCCGCCAGAATAGGGAAGGCGAGGTTAGGAATCCGGGCATTTTCTTCAACGGCCGGGACGATGAGCTCGATCTTCATAAAAATAATCCTAACAATCTTTGTCCGGCGAATCCAGTTTTATTTTGCAAATTGGAGAGGGAAAGCGTAGAATAAAAATCCGTGGATCCTATCACCATCATCGGCGCAGGTCTGGCAGGCAGCGAAGCGACCTGGCAGATCGCTAAAAGGGGAGGAAAAGTAATTCTCTATGAAATGAAACCAGAGGTCTATTCCCCTGCACACCGGTCTCCTTTCTTTGCAGAATTGGTCTGCAGTAATTCTTTTAAATCAGAATCCAGTGAGAATGCGTCAGGGGTTCTGAAAGAAGAGATGGTACAATTAGAATCCCTTATCTTAAAGGTGGCCATGGAGGCAAGAGTCCCTGCTGGAAATTCTTTAGCAGTGGATCGGGAGGTTTTTTCGAGAGAGATCACTCAAACTTTGGAAAGCCTGGAAAACGTGAAAGTGTTCCGAGCAGAGGTTTCTTCTATCCCGCAAGACGGGTTCACCATTATTGCGACCGGTCCTCTTACTTCAGAGGGCTTGAGCAAGGAGATCCAGAAGGTGACGGGATCCCATCGTCTCTTTTTTTACGACGCCATCTCACCCATTGTCACCGCCGATTCGATTAATTTTCAAAAGATCTTCAGGTCCTCTCGCTATGGGAAAGGCGGAAAGGACTATATCAACTGCCCAATGAATGAAGAAAAATATAACCAGTTCGTAGTGACATTAAATGGGGCAGAAAGAGTGCCTGTGCACGCATTTGAAAAGAGGGATCTCTTTGAGGGGTGTCTTCCCATCGAAGAGATGGCAGAACGTGGAGGGGAGACACTTGCTCACGGACCCCTCAAACCCGTTGGCCTGACTGACCCGACGACCGGGAAACAACCTTTCGCTGTCGTTCAGCTGAGACAGGAGGATCGGTTTGGAACGCTTTTCAATCTGGTGGGATTTCAAACTCGGTTAAAACATGAAGAACAAAAGAGGGTCTTTCGAATGATTCCCGGACTGGAGCATGCAGAATTCGTTCGATTGGGTTCTATCCATCGCAATACATTTATCGATGCTCCACGATTACTGGAGGATTCACTACAATTGAAGCATTGTTCAAACCTATTTTTTGCCGGACAGATCACTGGGGTAGAGGGGTACATGGAATCTACGGCCATGGGTCTCTTATGCGGGATCAATGCCTATCGATATGCGAATAAGATGCCAACGGTTGTCCCCCCCCCTACGACCGCAATCGGTGCATTGGTCCATTATATTACCCGATCCCTGTCCGTTCCCTTCCAGCCCATGAACATCAATTTTGGTCTGTTTCCTCCCTTGCCCGGCAGGAGCAAGGGGAGAGCCAAACGACTCCTCATGGCGAAGAGGGCTCTGAAGGAGATGGAAAAGTGGAGAAAAGAGGTTGAAGGATAAGGAACGAAAAGGTATCTCCTGGTGGGGAAATGATGAAAGAAAGGAATTGTTTTAGATGCGGGAGGGAGCTTCGACCGGGAAGCCTATTTTACGTCGTCCATATCAGGGTTCTTTCAGGTTTTGACGGGATCCTGATGGAACCCACGGGTGATATCGATCGACAGCTAAACCAGTTGCTTGAACAGACCCAACATTTAGATCCCAATGAGTTGGAAAAGGAGGTCTACGAAGAAATCACGTTGATCGTTTGTAAAAGTTGTCGAGATCGGTTTGTCGATGACCTTCGGCACCCTTGGGAAGGACCTTTTCGGACACGAAAAGACCCGGACTCCAACCTGCAGTGAAACGTTTTTGTCCGAATGGTTCTTCGCGCCCCCACCTCATTGGCCTAAAAACCTGGTCTCTCCTCTCTTCTCCAAAAATCACTTGACAAAAGATCCAATTTATGATTAGTTGATTCAACTGAATCAATTGAAATAAAAGAATGGAAAAGCGAATTCTTTATTTAAAAAAACTGACCAACGGCCTTCTTAAAAACGGGTCAAAGGAGATGACCGGCCGGTCCCGAGGCATCCGGATTCGGGAAGCCCTTGAAAAGATTTTAAGCGAGGGGAAAGGGGCACTTCGCATCGTTCTCGATTTCTCAGGAATGGGTCCCATTGATTTCTCCTGGGCCGATGAGGTCGTGGCCAAAATGATCTCTCGGTTATGGAGCGGCGAATATGGAGAGAAGTTTCTCGTCCTGAAGAACCTCAATCCCTCTCAGGCGGAGAACATTGGCGTGGCTTTGGAAAGGAAAAGATTAGCCGTTCTGACCACAGGTCCGGAGGGATGGCGAATCATCGGTTCTCTGAATAACTATTTGGTCCATACCTTAACCCGGGTGATGAAGAAAAGGCAGCTGACGCTGAGGGAATTATCTGAGGAGGAGGGAATTGAGATGAACACGAGCGGCACCAGGCTTCTCAATCTTTATAAGAAACGGCTGGTGGTGCGGGTGGAAGGGCCGATGATGGGAAAGGACGACTCTCATCGGGGAAGGCCATATATTTATCAATCCCTTCTTTCATAATAGAGTTCGATGGCAGAACTGAGAAGAGAACCCGTTACACGAATGTGGGTGGTGGTCACCAATGACCACCCGAAAGGCCCATCGGACTACCTCCCTTTCAAACCTCCCTATCGGCCTCAAGAAACAGAAGGTCCCTGTCCTTTCTGCCCAGGCCATGAAGGAATGACCCCCCCGGAAACTTTTTCTTTAAACCATGAGGGGGGGAGATGGTCGGTCCGGGTCATCCCCAATAAATTTCCCTTCTTCCGTATTGAAGGAGGCTTCGATCGGCGACCGGAGGGAATGTATGATGTCATGGAAGCCATTGGCGCCCATGAGATCGTTGTAGAGACGCCCGATCACCAACAGAGTCTGGCCACCATGGAATCCAAACAAATTGAGAAAATCCTGTTGGCATATAAGGAGAGATTGATCGACCTGGAGAAAGATCGAAGATTCCAGCAGTTTCTGATTATGAAAAATTACCCGGGCATCTTTAATCGCCATCCCCACTCCCATATCTTAGTCATGCCGGTCATCCCAAAGAGGATTGACGAGGAAATTTTGGGGGCTTTGGATTACTATCAACGCAAGGAGCGCTGTATTTTCTGCGACATCATCAAAGAAGAAATATTGATGAAGAAAAGGGTAATATTGGAGACGGTCCATTTTTTAATCTTCTCCCCCTTTGCCTCGCGCTACCCCTTTGAAACTTGGATTGTTCCTAAAGCTCATTCCTCTGATTTTCATCACATTACGGAAGAAGAAATGGGAGATCTTTCCATTGGGATTCAATTCCTGTTTCATTCTTTTTTTAAACTTCTTTCTGATCCACCCTACAGCCTGACCTTCCATACTTCTCCTATTCAGAGTCAATTCCATCGACCCGAATACCACTGGCACATTGAGACACGATTGCGGATTGGACTGAGGGAGGGGTTTGAATGGGGAACAGGTTTCTTTGTCAATCCTACTCCTCCCGAAGATGCGGCGAATTATTTAAGAGGGGTTGGATAGGAAATGAAATGAAGCGTTCAGAGTGATGAGGGGAGAGTTTAAAAAGATGAATTTGGATTTTAAAAGACCAGATCAGCACAGAGGACGGCCTTTTGAGGGCAGAAAGAAGAGAAGGAAGTGGATTCTTTTTTCGGGGGTTTTTCTCATCGGCCTTTCCCTCCTGATCTATTTCTTCGTACTCCCTCCTTCATCCCCACCTCCAACCGTTCCTCCTGAGCCTGCGACATCGACCGCTCAGGAGCCCCAACTCCATACCATCGAAGGAAATGTGAAAGAGCGAAGTTCCCTCTTTCAGTCCTTATTGGAGAAAAACATCCCTCTTCGTTGGATTGATCTGATCATCTCGAAATTAAAACCTTATGTGAATTTTAAAAAGATCAAAGGTGGGACTTACCGTTTCATCACGGATGAGGAGGGCGAGTTGGTAAAATTTATTTATGAAGCGAGTCCTTTAGAGATTTATGAGATTGAAAAGGACCCCCATGGGTATGTGGCTCAACAGAAAAAAGTTCTTCTCGATACACATCGGGTGAAGGTGATCGGAGAAATTCGTTCCTCCCTTTTTGAGGCGATGGATGCGGCCGGAGAGCAGGATCTATTGACCCTTGCATTCGCCGAGATCCTGGCCTGGGAGATCGATTTTTATAAGGACATTCGCGAGGGGGATCGCTTCAAAGTGGTGGTGGAGAAGATCTATAAGGGAGATCAATTCATTCAGTATGGAACCATTCAAGCCTTAGAGTACCGGTGTGGAGAAAAAATCATAAGAGGGATCCGGTATAAAGAGGGTTATTATAATGAGAATGGGGTTTCCCTGAAAAAGGCATTTTTGAAAGCTCCGTTGCGATTTAGTCGGATCAGTTCCAAATTTAGCCGGGCACGGAAACACCCTATCTTGGGGGGGATGAGGCCTCATTATGGCGTGGATTATGCGGCTCCCCCTGGAACACCCATATGGGCCGTGGCAGATGGAACCGTTACCTTCTTCGGGTGGAATAGCGGATTCGGGAAGCAGGTGATCCTCCGGCATATGAATGGGTATACCACCTATTATGGCCATCTTTCTCGTTTCGGTCCCGGGATTAGAAAAGGGGTCAGGGTGAGACAGAAGCAGGTCATCGGATATGTCGGCTCGACCGGCCTTTCCACCGGGCCTCATCTGGACTTTCGGTTGGCTAAAGATGGTCGATTTCGGAATCCTATCAGGGAGACTTTTCCCAAAGGTCTTCCTATCGAAAAAGGTGAGATGGAGACATTTCAGAAGAGCAGAGATGAAATGTTAGTTTGGTTGGAGGGGGAGTCTATATATTCGAAGAAGATGGAAGAGAGAGAATAAAAATTGAAAAGGGGAGCGAGGAAAATATGGTACAGAGAAAAAAGATCCTTGTCGTGGATGATGAGCGGGATATTGTCAAGGCGTTGATGATCCGGCTCCAAGGGGCCGGGTATGATGTCGTCGCCGCCTTTGATGGGGCCCAGGGTGTTTTCATGGCGCACAAGGAAAAACCGGATCTCATCATCCTCGATATCCGAATGCCGGCTGGGAATGGGTTTAGTGTGGCTCAGAGATTGAAGCGCTCCACCCATACCTTTACCATTCCCGTCATCTTCCTGACGGGCAGCCCAGAAAAGAATGCAGGAGAAAAGGCGATGGCGATGGGAGCCCGTTTCTATATTAAGAAACCTTATGACCCTGAGGAATTGTTAGATGCAATCAAGCGGGCGTTGGAAGAAGGGTCTGACCCCTCCTTAAAATTAGAAGATATCGATTAGAAGGTCATGTTAAAAGATAATTTTATCATTCAATCCATTCGCAGGAAAATACTGATCCGCGGCCACCTCCATGATCCGAAGGTGGATTTCAAGAAATGAAGGGAGTGGGTTACTTTCTATGAAAAAGGCGCCTGAGGTTGAGTCGTTCCTGGTGATCCATCAGGGTGCCTTGGGGGATTTCATCCTCGCTTTGCCTGCGCTCGAAACCCTTCGAAAGGCCTTTCCCGAGGCTAAATCAGTGATCATGGGTTATCCGAGAATTCTGGAGTTGGTGGAAAAACGATTTTACGCCGAAGAGATCCTCTCCATTGATCAAAAAGGGATGGCTACGTTCTTTGTTCGGGAAGGATCTTTGGACTCCAATCTTTCTCAACTTTTTAAGACGTTTGATCTCATCGTCGCCTTCGGAAGGGATGGAGAGGGAACGGTCATCGGGAATCTGAGAAGGGTTTGTCAGGGCCAAATTCTTCCCATCCGTTCTTTTCCGCCCTGGGATGAAAAAGTTCATTTAACCGATCACCTTCTCAAACAATTTGCCCAACAAGGGTTTCCCGCATCGGAGCCAAATCCCAAACTCCATTTGAAGGAGTTGGATCGAGAATGGGCCAGGAATTTCTGGAAAAACAAAGGGGTGGCCATGGAAGAGCGATCGAAGGTGATCGTCCTCCATCCCGGGAGTGGGAGCAAGAAGAAAGTTTGGCCTCTTGACCGGTTCTTGACTCTTGCTCGTACGCTTCAACATCATCTCGGCACAAAAATCCTCACTGTCCTCGGTCCGGCTGAAGGGATGGAAACTCAGAAGGCCTTTGGGGGGATGGAGGCCAACTCCTTTGTGATAGGAAGGGGCCTTACTCTTCTGCAGCTGGCATCGATCATGGAAGGATGTTGGTTCTTTATCGGAAATGATTCCGGTATTTCCCACATGGCTGCTGCATTGGGACTCCCTACGATGGCCATCTTTGGCCCAACGGATCACAGGGTTTGGTCACCCAGGGGAGAAAAAGTGGTTGTGATTCGAAAAGAAGTTTATTGCTTTCCCTGTCCTCAGGAGCGATTCCTCCTATGCAGGGATGTTGAATGTTTGAAAGGGATTGAGATGAGGGAAGCCTTAGAAGGGTTGGGAAGAATAGGAATTAAACTTAAATCGTGAGAAAGGAGGAGAATGATGGAAGAGAAGAAAGTAGGGGAAATCATCAAATTTTTTGGCAAGATTAGTGTGGCGGCGATACGTTTATCCGAGGGATCGTTAAAGGTTGGAGATACCATCCACATTGTCGGGCATACCACCGATGTCACACAAGCCATCGATTCCATGCAGATTGAGAATAAGAATGTTCAGGAAGCAGGCCCGGGCGCAGATATTGGAATAAAAGTTCAGGGTAAAGTGAGAGAACACGACACCGTCTTTAAAGTCGTGGAGTGAACCCCGTCAGAAAGGGGAGAGATTTCACCCTCACCTTTCGACTAATAGCTCATTAGATCATCATTGACCAATATGGCATCATTTTCTAATGGGGTGGAAGGGTGGCTTATAAAAAGATTCGAGCCCAGAGAGGAAAAGAATGCCAAACTTGTCAGAAAGAAGTAGATTTTCTTTCACAAGCCCTGCCAGTCTGCTTAGATTGTCTGCGGTCGGGACAGGAGACTATTCAGCCTTTTATTGAAGATGCTCATCGTTGCTCCCGGGAACCGTTCCGGTTGGTCCAATCACCTCCCCGGAATAGGTCGGGCATTTCTTGTCAGATCTGTGTCAATCAATGTCAAATTTCAGAAGGGGCGTGGGGTTACTGCGGGCTGAGAACTCAAAGAGAAGGGACGCTTGAAGGGGTTTCATCTGAGAAGGGGAATGTGAGCTGGTATGATGATGGGCTTCCGACGAATTGTGTAGCCGATTGGGTTTGTCCGGGCGGGACGGGTGCCGGTTATCCTCAATTTGCTTATACTTCAGATCCAGAATTTGGTTTTAAAAACCTCGCCGTGTTTTATCACGGATGCTCCTTTGATTGTCTTTTCTGCCAGAATTGGAACCACCGGGAAAGGGTTTGGGATCATCCAAGGATCACTCCTAAAGAACTGGCTCAAGCCATCGATGACCGCACGAGTTGTATCTGCTATTTTGGAGGAGATCCCACTCCACAACTCCCTCATGCGATCCAGGTTTCCAAAAAGGCCATCGCGAAAGCGAAGGGTAGGATTCTTCGGATCTGTTGGGAGACCAACGGTTCGATGGCTCCAGACCTTTTGAAAGAAGCGGTTGACCTTTCCCTGACTTCGGGGGGATGTATCAAATTCGACATCAAGTCGTGGAATGATTCCCTTCATACTGCTCTTTGCGGTGTCTCCGGTAAATGGACAAAGAGGAATTTTGAATGGGTGGCCCCCTGGATTAAAAAAAGACCCGAACCGCCTCTTTTGATTGCTAGCACCCTTCTGGTTCCAGGCTATATCGATGAAGAAGAGGTGAGGGGAATTTCCAGATGGATGGCTTCCCTCGATTCAGATATCCCCTATGCCCTGTTAGCATTTTATCCTCGGTTCTCCTTCAAGGACCTACCAGCGACTCCGAGAAGTTTGGCCTTTCGCTGTAAGGAAGTGGCCGAGGGAGAGGGACTTAGGAGAGTGAGGATTGGAAATTTACACCTGTTATAAAAGAGATGAGGGAGGCGGAATCGGATTGGAAGTAACTAATTTTGGTGGTTCCTGATGTAAACTATTTTATGCTCTCAGTAATAACTGGTGCCATGCGGTTCATCGCCGATTTTCATATTCATTCTAAATTCAGTCGGGCCACCAGCAGGGAGATGGAGGTGGAGACCCTTGCTCACTGGGCAAAGAAAAAAGGAATTGCTCTTCTCGGAACAGGGGACTTCACCCATCCAACCTATTTTGCAGAGTTGCGATCAAAATTAGAACCCTCAGGAAATGGTCTTTTGAAGTTGAGGAGAGGGGATCAAGGGGTCCAGTATATTTTGACAACGGAGGTGTGCAATATCTATACTCAGGACGGAAAGGGGAGGCGGATCCATACTCTCATTTTTGCCCCCAACTTCGAAGTGGTAGAAGCTATTCGGTCTAAACTGGGAAACGTCGGGAAGCTCTCCTCCGATGGGAGACCCATTTTCAGTTTTACTGCAAAAGAACTTGCAAAGATGATCTTAGATATTTCAGCGGATTGTCTGATTATCCCTGCCCACGCTTGGACCCCTTGGTTTTCGATCTTCGGAGCCAATTCAGGGTTCGACTCCATCGAGGAATGTTTTGGAGAGATGACCCCTTATATCCATGCGATTGAGACCGGTCTCTCCTCAGATCCTGAAATGAATTGGAGGTGGTCGGCACTCGATTCCATAACCCTCCTCTCCAATTCGGACGCCCACTCGCCGAACCGCTTGGGGAGGGAAGCCAATGTTTTTAATTGTTCATTGGATTATCGGGAGATTACCGAGGCGATTCGGAAGAAAGACCAAAACAAACTTCTCTTCACCATCGAGTTCTTTCCGGAAGAGGGGAAATATCATTATGATGGTCATCGCCAATGTGGGGTGATTACCTCCCCCTCTCAAACGAAGGTGAACCAGTATCTTTGCCCGAACTGTTGTAAAAAGTTAACCGTGGGAGTGATGCACCGAGTAGAGGATCTGGCCGACCGTCCAGAAGGCTTTATCCCTAAGAATGCCATTCCCTCCATCCACCTTATTCCATTGGAGGAGATCATTGCCGAGGCGTTGGAAGTGCGGGTGGGGACGAAGGCGGTAGAGTCCGAGTATGAAAGATTGATCGAGCGAGGGGGTTCGGAATTCAAAATCCTTCTCGATGACACCCCGGATGAATTGGCTTTATTTGTTCCGCCAAACATCTTAGAGGGAATTGTCCGAATGAGGCAGGGAAAGGTTTCGATTGTGCCGGGTCATGATGGTGTTTACGGGAAAATCAACCTTTTCCCTGAAAAAAAAGAGGGAGGGGAATCGAAAGAACAATTAAAACTGTTTTAGGCTTAAGGTTTGTGGACGGAGGCAAATTCTTTTTAAGCCGATCACCTCCGACCTTTGGCCAGTGTAAAATTTAAGAAGGGGAGGAAGATGGACGAAGAAATAAGGGAGAAGGTGGTTTTGGTGTGTCGGACTCACATGAGGATGTTGGAATTGGCTTTCGAGGGGTTTCGGAGACCCACAGAAGAATCCCTTAAAGAAGCAATGGAAGTTAAAGAGAAGATTCACCGCTATTCTTCAGAGTTGACCAATTCTGTTATTTCAAAGACTCCGTCGAGTGAAAAAGGGAGGGAATGGGCAAAACCTTATCTCTCGATTGCCTCCAGTTTCGATCGCATGACTTACAATATTGAGGGAATTTTAGACCGTTTAAGAGTTAAGGCTCAGAACCATATCCTCTTCAGTGACCGAGCCGTCAAAGAGGTGAACGATGTCTTTCAAGAAGCGATGAGGCTTTTGGAAAACCTCCCGGATATGATCCTCACCCAGGACAAACTCCTTGCCCAGCGAATCGGAGAAGAGGTAAGGTCCATATTCAAAATTGCAAATGGATATTCCGAAGAGCACGAGGAGAGGTTGATTCAAGGAATTTGCGTGCCCAAGTCGTCGCCGATTTATCTCGGCATCATCGAATCCTTAAAAGGGGTCATTGGCCATACGTTAGAGGTGAGCGGAAAGATTGTCTCCCTTTCATCCAAATCCTCCCCCACTCTCCATTAATCATCGATTAAAAATTGATTTGACAAACCCTTTTTTTTATATTAAAAATGAATTCTCGTTCAAAAAGTGAATAAATATTCTTAAAATAGTCAAAAGGTATACGGAGTATGGAGACAGAGAAAATAAGCCGGAAAAAAAGGGAGTATTTGGCTCATCGTGAAGAGATCCTCTCATCCGCTGAAAAAGTGTTTGCCGCAAAAGGATTCTTTCCCACCACCATGAGCGACATCGCACGGGAAGCAGAGTTTGGGACGGGGACGCTCTATAAATATTTCAAATCGAAAGAGGAACTTTATTTCACCCTCATCGATGAAAAGGTAGAGGAGATGAGCCGTCTGGTCGAGGCCGAACTCTCTCAGAAAACCTCAGCCATCGAGAGGATCAAAGAGGTGTTAGGGCTCCAGTTCGAATTCATCGAGAGAAACCGAGATTTTTTTAGGATTTATATCTCAGAAAGAAGTCGTTTCGAGTGGACCGTGAAGGATGATTTGGGAAAAGGGATCCATGAAAAAATGGTCACCTATATTCGTATCCTTGCCGAGGTGATGAGTCAAGGGATCAAGGAAAAGGAGTTTAGGCCTATGAACCCCCTTGATTTGGCCCATGCCTTCGTGGGGATTGTCAATTCTTTTGTTTTCGAGTGGTTCATCAGTCGCGAAACTTATCCGCTTATTTCAAAGTTGGATACGGTTTTAGAAATCTTTTTAGGTGGGGCGAAACGAATGGAAAGGAGGAGATAGATCGATGAGAAGAAAAGGGTTCGTCGGCTTCATTTTGTGGATGATGGTTTTTACAAATGTTGTCTGGGCCCAAGAGGTTCAGAAGCCTTTAACCCTCGAAGAGAGCGTAAAGATTGCCATGGAACGGAGCCTGGCTCTCCATTCTGCCATGATGGGGATTGATGGTTCTGAATTCAGGCGTAAGGAGGCGATCACAAATTTCCTTCCTCTATGGACGGGGCAATATGGTTATACCCGATATAACACCCCCTCTACAATAGGAACGACGGAGGTCCCTGTCTTTGGGGGAGGGACATCCACCACCATTCTCGCAAGCAGAGATACCTACAATTTTAATACCACCGTCAATCAACCCCTTTTTACGGGAGGTTTCAATTTGGCGAATTATCGTGCATCGAAATTAGGTGTGGATCTTTCAAAAGTGAATGTCGAGACTGTAAAACGAGACTTAGTTCTTCAGGTGAGAGTCGGCTATTTTAATATCTTGAAATCTGAGAGATTCTTGGATGTGGCCAAGCAAACTGTCAAACAATTTGAGGCGCAACTCGAAGTGACCAAAGCCTTCTTCGAAGTTGGAATTGTTCCCAAAAATGATGTCCTCCAGGCGGAGGTGAGGCTGGCCAATGCCAGACAGGCGCTCGTTAGAGCAGAGAATGACTTGGCAGCGGCTAAGTCTTCATTCAATATATTGCTGAGAAGGGAGATCAGTACCCCCCTTGAAGTGGTGGATATTCTTGCCTATAAACCCTTTCCAATGGGTTTTGAGGCATCTCTCGAAGAGGCACTCCGGCAGAGGCCGGAGGTAAAAACCGCTCAATTGGTTATCGACCAGGCAAAGGAGAATGTGAAGATCGCAAAAAGTGGATATTTCCCGACGGTCAGCCTGTTGGGCAACTATAATCGATTATCCGAAGAACCAATGCTGAACGGAGATATGAGAAATGAGAGGTGGACCGTTCAAGCTTTGGCTACGTTTACTCTTTGGAATTGGGGGAATACGGCTTTCAAGGTGGGGGAAAACAAAGTCAAGGTCAATCAGGCGGAGGATTCAAAAAATCTGCTCATCGAATCGATTACCTTGGAAGTAAAAAATGACTATCTCAATTTATTGGTCGCCGAAAAGAATATAAAAGTTGCAGAGACGGCCATTGAGCAGGCTGAAGAAAATTTAAGGATGAATGAGGAACGATATAAATATCAGGTGGCGACACAAACCGATGTCCTCGATGCCGTGGTCTTATTGGCCCAGACGAGAGTCAACTACTACGGTGCATTGAGTGACTTCAATGTCGCCAAGGCACAATTGGAACGGTCCATGGGGAGGATGTTTCCTTAAAAAAAGTGATGAGTGATGAGTTCCGAATGAATCAAGTGAAAGGATGACTTGGGGAGAAGCTTAATGAGTAAAACATATTCATGGATAGTGCTCCTGTTGTTCGCTGTTTTTCTTTGGGGATGTGGTTCCAAAGATTCCCCTCCCCCCGAAGCTTTGTCGAATCCGCAGACCCAGATGATGGAAGAAAAAACGGTTGAGGCGATAGTGGTGGCCCCGAAACCTATTTCCTATACGGTTACGGCTGTTGGGAGTCTAAAAACTCTTGAGGATGTCACCCTCAGCCCTAAAAAAGCCGGGATCATTGATCAGATTTTCGTTAAAGAGGGGGATCGGGTCAAAAAGGGTCAGATCCTCGTTCATCTGGATGATGTGGATGCCAGACTTCAATTAGAGAGGGCGGAGGCGAGGATGAAAGAGGCAGAGGTTTCCCTTGAGACGAATCGAACCACCCTGAGTCGATATCAAAAACTCTGGGAGACAAAAGTCATTCCACAGCAAACTTATGATGATATCAACCTGAAAGTGAAATTGGACGAGGCAAGATTGGCTCTGGCGAGGGCAGAGCTGAATATCGCCAAACAGAATCTTTTGGACCATCGAATTGTTTCACCCATTGAGGGCATCATTAATCTCAAGATTGCCGCTCTGGGAGAACATGTCAACGTAGCCCCGAAAGATGAGATCATGAAGATTGTTCAGATGGATCCCCTGGAGCTCGAGTTCTATGTTCCGGAGAATTGGGCGACGATGGTCCGATTGGGAAGCAGGGTTCAGTTTATCGTGAAGGCCTTCTCTGAAGAGAGGTTTTCAGCCACCCTCCAATTCATCAGCCCCACTGCTGATCCTTCCACCCGGAATGTGAGGATGAAGGCACTGGTCCAGAATCCTTCTTATCGACTCAAACCGGGTTTTTTCACCGAGGTTTCCATTCCAACAGGAACCAACCCCCATGCCCTCCTCATCTCAGAGTCCGCCCTTCTCAGCGAGAAGGGGAAGTTTTTTGTCTTCGTCATTCAGGACGGGGTTGCCCACCGCAGAGAGGTCGAGACGGGTGTGAGAATGGAAGGCCAGGTTGAACTTGTTAAGGGCATTCAAAAAGGACAGCAAGTGGTTACGGCCGGACATGAACAATTGAGCGAAGGCATGAAGGTTAGAATAATTAATAATAAGGATTCAAGGGATCTAAGGGGAAAGGGGTCAAGTTAAAATTTTATAAAATACATACTTGAACCCTCGAATCCAAGAACCCTTGGTAAATTATTTTTTAGAGGATTTTAAATAATGTTTCTCTCCGATACCTCTGTCAAACGGCCCGTCGTAGCAACCATGATCGCACTGGCCCTCGTCTTTTTTGGGGTCCTTGGGTATCAGCGCATCGGGATCGATTTGTATCCCCAGGTCGATTTTCCGATGGTCACCGTAACGACGACCCTGTTCGGTGCGGCTCCGGAAGTGATGGATACGGACGTGACGGACCCCATTGAAGAGCAGGTCAACACCATTGAGGGGGTGAAGCATATTGCCTCAACGAGCGGCTATGGGTTCTCGCAGGTCGTTGTGGAGTTTGAACTCTACCGCCACATCGATTCAGCCGTTCAGGATGTCAGGGCAAAAGTGGATGTGGCGAAGAGAAAATTGCCCACGGATATCGACCCCCCCATCATTGACA
>Ga0068714_10001425_pt1 | contig 35053 bp, 24 predicted proteins | sample MTBNYHSulfiMetaG_FD_62988 | JGI IMG/M metagenome (GOLD analysis project Ga0068714, IMG submission 62988) | Enrichment culture microbial communities from rom New York Harbor, USA that are MTBE-degrading - MTBE-NYH (New York Harbor Sulfidogenic)... | ecosystem: Environmental > Aquatic > Marine >...
CCCTTCTTCTTCCTGACATCGCGCTTCTGAGCGCTTGTGTTTCCTCTCGGCCTCCCTGATCCCTATGTCATGCAGATAGGCCGCGGTGAGAACAACGGCGAGGTTGCCCCTTTCTTCTCTCCCTATCCGCTCCGCATACCTGGCCACGCGGCTCGCGTGGCCGATCCTTTTGAAGTCGCTCTTGAAATAGCGTTTCATCTCGATGGCAACCCGGTCTTTGAGGAGATCCTCCTTCTGGGCGATCAGCTCGGGAGGAAGATTTCCGATGCATTGCTCTGCATACTGGCAATAGGACGCGCAACCGAAGTCCATGCTCGGGTTGAGGAACTTGTGGCCGCACTTTCCGCACCGGCGGGTCGAGTCGTCTTTGAAGAACTCCACCTCGGCCCCGCACTTGGGGCACTTGGTTTCAAAAATAGCGCCCGGCCTCCAGTACCGGCTGTCCTGTCCAGGGCATTTCATGGCCATTTTCCTCCTTTGCGTTCTTCCCTTTTGAACCCCGCCCTGCGACGACGTTCGACGCAGATTTTTCGTAGGGTCGGCTACCCCGTCGACCGGGAGGGAGTCGTCACTCCCCTGGGCGGGCGCAACAGCCCGCCCAGGGGTAGGAAAGGGGATATAGGCTATCCCAAAATCGCCTTCAGGTCCGCCTCGGGTGTGGTGATGGGCATGATGTTGAAATTTTTCACCAGCACATCGAGCACGTTGGGCGTTAGGAAGGCGGGCAGCGTCGGCCCCAGCCGGATGTTCTTGATCCCGAGGTGAAGAAGAGTCAGCAGGATCGCGACGGCCTTCTGCTCGTACCAGGACAGGATCATGGACAGGGGCAGTTCGTTCACTCCCACCCCGAAGGCCTTGGAAAGGGCCACGGCAATTTGAATCGCCGAGTAGGCGTCGTTGCACTGTCCGATGTCGAGCAGTCTGGGGATTCCGCCGATGTCGCCCAGGTCTTTGTCAAAGAAACGGAATTTGCCGCAGGCCAGGGTCAGGATCACCGTGTCCTTGGGAGCCTCTTCGACGAACCGGGTGTAGTAGTTTCTTCCAGGCTTGGCACCGTCGCAACCCGCCACCAGAAAGAAGTGCTTGATAGCCCCGCTCTTGACCGCGTCGATCACCTTGCCGGCAACGCCCATGACGGCATTGCGGCCGAACCCGCACATCACGGATTTCCCGTTCCCGTCTTCTCCGTACCCGGGCATTTCGAGGGCTTTCTGAATCACGGGGCCGAAATCCTCCCTCGAGACGTGCCTCACTCCAGGCCAGCCCACCAGTCCCGTGGTGAAGATGTTGTCGTGATAAGACCCCTGGGGCTTTTGGATGCAGTTGGTGGTCATCAGGATGGCGCCGGGGAACTGCCCGAACTCCTTGATCTGGTTTTGCCAGGCTGTGCCGAAGTGGCCGTAGAAATGGGGATATTTCTTGAGGGCCGGATAACCGTGAGTTGGCAGCATCTCCCCATGGGTGTAGACGTAGATTCCCTTTCCTTCGGTCTGCTTCAGGAGTTCTTCCAGGTCCTTGAGGTCATGGCCTGACACGAGGACGGCTTTGCCCTTCTTGGCTCCCAGGGGCACCTTTGTCGGTACGGGGTGGCCGTAAACACCGGTGTTGGCTTCATCGAGCAGTTCCATGATCCTAAGATTTATTTCGCCGGTCTTCAGTGCAAGGCCGACCCAGTCGTTGAGGGTGAGGCTCCTGTCGAGCATTTTAGCAAGCCCTTCGTGGACAAAGGCATAGACCCGGTCGTCTTCCCGGCCCAGAATCTGTGCATGATCCGCATAAGCGCAAATCCCCTTTATTCCAAAAAGAACCGTGTGCTGGAGCGCAAGGATGTCCGGGTCGATGGCGGGGTCTGACTTGAGCCCCACCGCCTCGCCCTGCCTGATCAGGTCATCGAGTGCGGAAGCCGGTTTGAAGGTTGCCGGCCCTTCCGGGAAATCGGCGCCGCCGCCCGCGGCCTTGACTTTTTGCTTCATGTTTTCCCTCAGTTCCACGCAGCGGTTGATCAGGGGCTGGAACCTTGCGGGGTCGAAGTTCACGTTGGTCAGGGTCGAAAAAGCCGCCTCGGCGGTGAAGACGTTAACGTCGCGGTCAACAACGCCCACTTTCCTCCCTTCCACGGCAACAAGTGCCAATCCCTTCAATAAGTAAACCAGCAGGTCCTGCAGCGACGCCACATCGTGCGGCTTTCCGCACACGCCCACTTTGGTGCACGCCTCTCCCTTTGCCGTTTGCTCGCATTGATAACAAAACATGGTCTCCTCCTTTTTACGAGTGGTTTATCCGAAAAACCCTCTGTTATTCCCTCAAGTGTTGATTCAAAGTTTAAACAATGCCGGCGCCCCATGCCTTGACTTAGGTCAAGGCTTCGAATTTTTTTGGAAAAATTCAAGTGGGATTATTTTCCGAGAATGAAACTCCGGAGGCAATGGGGGATATCCTGTATTTGCGTGTCCGAGGGTCGGAAGATTTTCTTCGAGGAGGGCTCTCCTGCCCTGCTTCTGAGACACGGCACTAGCTTATCTTTGCCCGGTAGAGCCTCAGGCTGTTGCTCACCACTGTAATGCTGCTCATGGCCATCGCCAACGCGGCAAGTATGGGATGGAGTTGCCGCATGAAGAACGGAAGAAACTCGAACGCGTAGAGAGCTCCGGCAGCCACGGGGATGAGGACCACGTTGTAGAAGAAAGCCCAGAACAGGTTCTGCCTGATGGTACGCATGGTGGCCCTGCTGAGTTCGATGGCCCGGGGGACTCCGCTCAGGCTTCCGCTTGCCAGGATGATGTCCCCCGATTCGATGGCAACATCGGTCCCCGTTCCGATGGCCATGCCCACGTCCGCCTGCGCCAGGGCCGGTGCATCGTTGATACCGTCTCCTACCATGCCCACGGTTTTGCCCTTTTCCTGAAGCTCCTTGATCTTGAGGGACTTCTCCTCGGGCAAAACCTCTGAAAGCACCTCGTCGACCCCGACCTGCGACGCGATGGTCTTTGCGCTCCAGGCATTGTCGCCGGTGAGCATGACCACATGAAGGTTCTGCCTGTGAAGGTTTTCGATGCTTTCTTTCGAATCGGGCTTCACTTGATCCGCCACGGCAATCAGGCCGGCGGGCTTTCCATCCAGAACCACCGCCATTACCGTCTTTCCCTGCTCCTGAAGGCCGCGGATTCTTTGCTCCTCGCCCTCGAGGCCGATCTTTTGTTCTCCGACCCAAGCCGGCTTCCCCAGCATCACCTTGCGGCCGTCGACTCCGGCGCTCACCCCGGCGCCCCTGAAGGCCTTGAAGGATTCGGGCTCGAACAGATCGAGGTCCTTTTTTTCCGCTTCCCGAACTATGGCGCGCCCCAGCGGGTGTTCCGAACCTCTCTCCGCCGAGGCGGCGAGTCGCAGGAGTTCCCGCTCGTCTCCAACATCACCGTCCAACAGGATGATATCGGACACGGCCGGTTTTCCTCTGGTGATGGTTCCGGTCTTGTCGAGCACAATAGTGTTCAACTTCGTCGCCCTCTCGAGGGCTTCGCTGTTTCTGAAGAGCATTCCTTTTTCCGCGCCCTTCCCCGTCCCAGCCATGATGGCGGTGGGTGTAGCCAAACCGAGGGCGCAGGGGCAGGCGATCACCAGCACCGCTACCATGCGGATCATGGCAGGGACGAATTCCCCTCCCGCCGCCCACCACACGACAAAGGTGATGAACGCGATTACGATCACGCCGGGCACGAACACGGCAGCCACCCTGTCAGCCAGGGCCTGGATGGGAGCCTTGCTCCCCTGGGCCTCCTGAACCATCCGGATGATTCGGGCGAGGGCCGTGTCCTTCCCCACTTTCGTGGCTTCAAATATGAGGCGTCCCTCCCCGTTGATCGTTCCTGCTGCAACCCTGTCTCCTTTGCCCTTGTCCGCGGGAATAGGTTCTCCCGTGAGCATCGACTCGTCGACGCTGGATTCCCCTTCCAGGACCACTCCGTCCACGGGAATCGCCTCGCCCGGACGCACGACCACATGATCGCCTACCTCCACCTGAGACATGGGGATTTCTTTTTCCTTTCCACCCGCCAGGATGGTCGCAGTCTTCGGCCTGAGCCCCATCAGCTTCCTGATGGCCCCTCCTGTTCTGCCTTTGGTGCGAGCCTCAAGCATCTTTCCCAGCTTGATCAGGGTGATGATCACCGCCGAGGTTTCGAAATAGACGTGGTGCCCCAATATGGGATACAAAAGCAGCGCGAGGGAATAGAAATAGGCGACCGAGGACCCCATCGCGACCAGCACATCCATGTTGGCGCTCCTGTTCCGCAGACTCTTCCATCCCCCGGTGTAATAGTCCCAGCCGGTGTAGAACTGAACGGGCGTCGCGAGCGCCAGAAAGAGCCAGTTAACCCAGGGAGCGTGGCTCCAGGGACCTAAGAGGCCGAAATCCCTTCCCATGGAAAGAACGAAAAGAGGAGCAGTGAAGATGACACCCACCGCGAACTTCACGGTCTGGTCCCTGATCTCGGCCCGACGGGCCAGCATTTCAGCGTCCTCTCCCTCGATCGCCTCTTCCGGCCTGATCGCGCCGTACCCCGCCGACTCTATGGCCGCTATGAGATCGTCCACCGTGGCGAGAGATGGAACGTATCCGACTTGAGCTCGCTCCGAAGCGAAATTGACGTCGGCCTGTTTCACACCCGGGACCTTCTTGAGGACCCTCTCGATGTTCAGGGCGCAGTTCGCGCAGCTCATCCCGGTTACCGGTATGGTCACTTTTTTTTCATTCATGCCTATCCTGCCGCCGGATAATTCATCTCCTTCAGGGTCGATTTGATCTTGTCCAGGCTTGCCGGCGCATCCCAGGAAACGGTGATTTCCTTCTTCTGGGGATCGCCTTCGATTTTGGACACCCCCTCCATTTCGCCGAGTTCTCTCTTGATCGCCATCACGCAATGGCCGCAACTGATGTTGGGTATGGACAATGTTGTTGTTTCCATTTTCTTATCCTCCCTTTCTCTTCACCCAAAACTATTAGGGACGAATTCAGGCATGTCAACATTAGGCAGGCAGAAGGACGAAACCGAGCGGACTGTGAGAGGAATGAGTGTCGAATGATGGATTTCATGCCTCATGCGCCCTTCGATGGAGCCCGGCAGAGGCGCGAGCGGAGATGAAGGAAGCAACGAGTAGCGAGCTATTCTTTCTTATCGCTCGCTACTCGTTGCTTTTTTTGTTGCTTGCTCAGCTGCTAGTTCCAGCAGGGGCCCTGGCCCGGACCGCCCCGGTGCCATCCCCGGCCCATTGCAGGACCTCTGTCTCCGCCCCTGGGCCCGAACCCTTTCCCGCGGCCCCAGCCCTGTCCGAACCGGGCGTCGGGGTCGATCTTCTTCTTTTCCGCGTAAAGGTCGATTCTTTCCTGTGCCATCTTGGCCTTGAGATCGCTTACCTCTTTCTGGAGCGCCTTAGCCTTCTCCAGGTCGGGATTCGATGTGCTCATGAGCACGTTCAGCTCCCCTTTCTTGGCCCACAGCTCGCTTCGAATCTGCGCTGTTTCATCGAAGAACTTCTGGTGAAGCCCATCCATTTGTGCACGCTGCTCATCCGTCAGATTTCCGTATCCCCAGCCATATTTGGGACAGGCTCCCGGGTCGTTTCCCCGAAACCCCTGGGCATACCGTCCCTTGCCGTACCCCGGACCTTGAGCCAGAACGGGCACTGCTACGACCGCGGCCAGTGCCAAAATTCCTACCACTGCAAGTATCTTCTTCATTTTTTTGCCCTCCTTGAAGTTTTGCTCTCTTATAAGGCAAAGTGTGTGCCAAAAGCCGAGATTCGATGATATCTCATTGAAATTGCTATAATTAAAGTATAATAGCCGGTTCAGGGATCACTTTTTCTTGCAAAAAAGAACTGGAAACTGGATAATTCTTACTCAGGCCTGGTATCCAACTGAGTAAAAAGTATCCATGAACAAGACCAAGAAGCCATTCGTGCTCGCCATCCCGCCATGGATTGTTCTCGGCGCCCTGGCTCTCCTCACGCCCATTTTCCTTTTTTGGACCGTCCAGAACCTCAACAAGCAAAAGGAAGACATGATACGGCTCCTGACTGAGAAGGGTGCCGCCCTTATCCGCTCCTTCGAGGCAGGGACAAGAACGGGCATGGCGGGCATGATGGGATCGAGGGGAGGCGGCTTCGAACTGCAAAGGCTGCTGACCGAAACCGCTCAGCAGCAGGATATCGTGTACATAATAGTTACGGACGACAGGGGGACCATCCTGGCCCATAACGACCCGGCCAGGATCGGCGAAATGCACGGAACGGAATTGGATCTCGAGCGGATATCAAAACTCGAAAGCGTGGAATGGCGGCAAGTTACAGATTCTCAAGGGACCGACGTTTTCGAGGTCTTTCGTCGTTTCTCCCCCACCAGGCCGCCCGGCAGAGGCCCTTACGGCGGACGGATGAGGGGATCATGGCACCGCGACTCGTCTGAATGGGATCAAAAGGACGGAGGAGAGATCATTTTTCTTGGCCTTGACATGGGCCCCCTCGACGCGGCTCGAAAGGAGGACATGCGCCACACCCTTCTCATGAGTTCGGTCCTGCTCCTAAGCGGCTTCGCCGGCGTGGTGCTGCTTTTCCTGGCTCAGGCTTACCGCGCCGCACGATCTTCCCTCACCCGCATTCAGGCTTTTTCCGATCGGGTAGTCGAAAACATGCCCGTAGGCCTGATCGTGGTCGATGAAAACAATAAGGCCGTTTCCCTGAACCGGGCGGCGGAGGAAATCCTGGCCGTGACCGAAGAGCGGATCCTCGCCTCCCCCGAGGCCGTTCCCCGCGAGATGTCGGATATGGCTTCCAGGCTTAAGCCCGGCGAAAGAGAGGTTATCCAGGAAGAGATGACGTGCCGCCATGGGGACGGACGGGTGCTTTATCTCGATGTCAGCATCTCTCTGCTCCAGGACGACGGGGGCAAGGTCATGGGGCATCTCATCCTTTTCAGGGACATGACCGAGGTGCAGGCCCTGAAAAGAGAAATCGAGACCAGCAGGCGCCTCGCCTCCCTGGGGCGGCTCGCCGCGGGCATCGCCCACGAAATTCGCAATCCCCTTAGTTCCATCAAAGGCTTCGCCACATATTTCAGGGAAAGATACAAGGAAAACCATGAGGACCGGAGCACTGCGGAAATCATGATCAGGGAAGTGGACAGGCTGAACCGGGTCATTTCACAGCTTCTCGATTTCACCCGGCCCATGGACCTGCATAAAAAGCCTGTTTCCGTCCAGGTTCTGATTCAGCACTCTCTCAAGATGATCGAAAGGCAGGCCTCATCCGGGGGGGTCGTCATCCGGGCCGATACGGGTTCCTGCATCGGGCAAATCACGGTCGACTTCGACAAAATCAGCCAGATCCTGCTCAACCTTTACCTGAATGCCCTGGAGGCCATGGGTAATGGGGGAACACTGACGGTATCCTGTTCGGAAGGAACGGGAAATCAGGGTTTGAAGATCTCGGTAACGGACACCGGCTCGGGAATCGAAAAGCAGCATCTGGAGCACGTTTTCGACCCCTACTTCACCACCAAGCAAACAGGAACAGGCTTGGGCCTTGCCATAGTCCATAAGATCATCGAGGCCCATGGGGGTGAGGTGAGGGTGGACAGCGAAGCGGGGCTGGGAACCACGGTCAGCCTCTACCTGCCGAAGAGCTAAATAAGAATGGAAAAGAGAAAAAGTCACATACTCGTAGTCGATGACGATCCTTCACACAGGACCATGCTCAAGACCCTGCTTTCCGGCTGGGGATATGCGGTCAGCGAAGCGGATGACGGTTCTGCTGCGGTTCGGAAGGTTCGCGATCAGCCCTTTGACCTGGTACTGATGGATATCCGAATGATCAGGATGTCGGGGCTGGATGCCCTGCCTGAAATCAAGGGCTTCAATCCTGCCATCCCGGTCATCATCATGACCGCCTATTCCTCCGTCGAAACAGCCGTGGAAGCCCTCAAGGCCGGGGCATACGATTACCTCACAAAACCCCTGGACTTCGACGAACTCCGCATAACCATGGAACGGGCAATGGATCATGTTCATCTCAGGGAGGAAAACCGGCTTCTCAGGGAAAGCCTGGGAAGCCGGTTCGACCGCGGGAGCATTATCGGCAGAAGTCAGGCCATGGAAAAGCTCCTGGAAACAGTGGCGCAAGTTGCCCCTACGGAGGCCACCGTCCTGCTGACAGGCGAATCGGGCACGGGAAAGGAAATGATTGCCGGAGCCGTCCACTACAACGGCCCCCGCAGGGATTCCCCCTTCGTGAAGATCAACTGCGCCGCAATCACCGAAAGCCTCCTGGAGTCCGAGCTTTTCGGTCACGAGAAAGGAGCCTTCACCGGCGCCTATCGAAGAAAGGAAGGAAAATTCTTCTTGGCTCACAAGGGAAGCATCTTCCTGGATGAAATAAGCGAGATGTCTCCGGCCATGCAGGTTAAGCTTCTGAGGGTCCTCCAGGAAAGGGAATTCACCAGAGTGGGCGGCGACGAGGTGGTCAGGGTGAACGTTCGCGTCATCGCAGCGACCAACAAAGACCTCCTGGCTGAAATCGGGGCCGGCAGGTTCCGGGAGGATCTTTTCTACCGTTTGAACGTGGTCACCCTGACCCTTCCTCCCCTGAGACAGCGGAAAGAGGACATCCCTCTTCTGGCCCAGCACTTCCTCAAGGTTTTCGCCGAAAAAAACCGCAAGAACATCAAAGGATTGACCCCTCAGGCCATGGATCGCTTACTGAGGCATGAGTGGCCCGGGAATGTGAGGGAACTCATGAACGCGGTGGAACGGGGCGTGGTTATGGGGCAGTCACAATATTTGGACACGGAAGATTTAACGCTCATTCCTGAGGGGTCTTCAGCAGATAGGAACTATCCATCAAAAGAAGGTTCCTTAGCGGAACTGCCCCTTGAAGAGGTGGAAAAAGCCACGATTTTGAAGGCCCTCGACGCCAGCAGCGGCAATAAAAGCGAGACTGCCAGAAAATTGGGGATCACGAGGAAAACGCTTCTTGCGAAACTCAGAAAATACGGAGTAGAAAAATAGCGCATCTCACATCCACGAAAATCTGGAAGAGAATCAGCCTGCGCGTCAGGATATACTCGGTTCTCGCCTCGCTGGTGGCAATCACCATCCTGGGGGGCCTCGTAATGGTCTGGTACACCTACCGCATGGAAGGCCTCCTGACGGATCTGATCGACAAGAACCTGGCGGCCTACCAGCGCGCGGAGTCACTCGAATCCGCACTGGTTCACCAGAAAGGCTATGTTTCCTATTTCTTTCAGGACCGCAATCCTGAGTGGCTCTTGCACCTGAACCGGTATCGGGAGAGCTTCCTGAAGCTTCTCAACGAAACCCGGTCCCTCGTGGAATCAGATCGCCAAAGGGAAATCATCAACCGGATCGAGGCGGAGTACATTCAATACGTCACCCTGAAAGACAGGGTAATCGAACACTATGTTTCGGGCGACCGCGAATGGGGAGAAAGGCTGCATGCGGAGGTTCGGACGCATTTCTTCACTGTCCTGCAGTATTGCGAGGAGTACAAGAACCTCAACACCCAAGAGATTCAACACATAAAAGCCCGCAGCTACGGCCAGGCAAGAAAGCTGAGGGTTGTTGCCGGAACGGCCGTTCTCTTTGTCCTCCTTCTCGGGGTAGGTCTTGCCTTTGTCCTGGTCAAGGACGTTCTCGAGCCCCTCCGGAGGCTTGCCTGGGAGGCATATCCCGGACTCGGTACGGACGGGAGCGACGAGGTGAAAGCTTTGGGGCGGAGTATAAAAGGACTCATCGAGGACATCGACCAGACCCATACCGAACTCGAAAAAAGCCGGGAACATCTCCTGCAGGCGGAAAAGTTGGTTCTCGTGGGCAAACTTGCCGCAGGTATGGCCCACAGCATACGCAATCCCCTCACGTCGGTTAAGATGCGTCTTTTTTCCCTTAACCGCACCCTGGACCTCTCCGCTCACCAGAAGGAGGATTTCCAGGTCATCTCAGAGGAGATTCTCCATGTCGACAATATTGTTCAGAGCTTCCTCGAATTCTCCAGACCCCCCAAGCTCAGGATGCAGGAGATGAGCCCCTCCGAAGTGGTGGATCTTGTCCTCCGCCTGCTGGCCCATCGCCTTCAATCCTACAACGTGGCCGTTCGAGTGGAAAGGAACAACTCTCTGCCGAACTGCAAGCTGGACCCGGAGCGTCTCAAGGAGGTTCTTGTCAACATCATTGAGAACGCTTGCGAAGCCATGAAGGGGGGTGGTACCATAACAATCCGTGAAGAACAGGGAGCGGAGGGAGCCCTCGGCCCCGCGGCTTTCATCCATCTCGCCGACACGGGTCCCGGTATTCCGGAGTCCATCCGGCACAAGGTCTTCGAACCCTTTTTTACGACAAAAGAGGAGGGCTCCGGACTGGGGTTGAGCATTGCGGTCCGAATCATGGAAGAGCACGGAGGCAGGCTTGGACTGAAATCAGCGGAAGGACAAGGATCAGTCTTTTCCGTGATCCTGCCCGTCGATAGTAAGCAGTAAGCGGTAAGCAGTAGGGAGCAAGCAGCATGCAGTAACAGGAGGCATTGTGGAATCCATATCCTATGCTGTTTTCCTCGCCCACTTTTTACTGCATACTGCTTAGTGCTTACTGCGTACTGTTTGTCGGGAGTCGAGGGTTGAACACGATTCTGATCATCGATGATGACGATCAACTGAGAAAAAGCTTCGAGAAGCTTCTGACCGAAGAAGGTTATGCGGTGGAAAGCGCCCCCTCCGGGGAATCGGGACTGGCCCAGGTCCGCAAAAAAATTCCGGATCTCGTGATCCTTGACATGCGGCTTCCGGGTATGAACGGTTTCGAGACGTTCAAACTCATACACGAGATCGAGCCTAAGCTTCCGGTCATTATCATGACCGCCTATGGAACAACCGAGATCGCCATAGAGGCAACCAAGATGGGGGCCTTCGATTACATCCTCAAGCCCTTTGACATTCCCGACATGCTTTCCCAGATTCGGCAGGCTCTTGAAGCAAGCAGATTCATGCGCTCTCCGGTAGACCTTAATTCTCCGCCGGAGAAAAGTTCGAGAGAAGCCCTCATCGGCAGAAGCAAACCCATGCAGGATGTATACAAAGCCATCGGACGGGTCTCTTCCACTGACGCCACTATCCTTATCAGGGGAGAATCGGGCACGGGCAAGGAGTTGGTAGCCAGAGCCGTTTACCACCACAGCCTGAGGGCGAGCAAGCCCTTCCTGGTCATCAACTGCGTGGCGATACCGGAAACTCTTCTCGAAAGTGAGCTTTTCGGATACGAGAAAGGAGCATTCACCGGAGCTTCCTACCGCAGGGTCGGCAAGGTGGAGCAGGCCAACCACGGCACCCTGTTCCTCGATGAGATCGGTGACATGCCCTTCAGCATACAGTCCAAGATTCTCAGGCTTCTTCAGGAGAAAAGCATTGAACGCCTCGGCGGCAGGGAGACGATTCCCGTGGACGTGAGGATCATAGCGGCCACCAACAGGGACCTTGAAACCGCCATTGCCGACGCACGTTTCAGAGAAGACCTCTACTACCGGCTCAAGGTGGTGACCATCTGGCTTCCTCCGCTGAGGGACCGGCCAGGCGATATCCCTCTTCTGGTCGATTATTTTCTGTCACGCTTTGCCGCCGAAATGGGCACGGCGAATCCCGGAATCACAAAGGAGGCGCTTTCCGTCCTGGGCAATTACCCCTGGCCGGGTAACGTGAGAGAACTCGGCAACACCCTTCAAAAGTGCCTGATTTTCAACCGGGGCATGCCGGTCAATCCCGACATACTGTCCCAGGCGATCAGCGGTCAAGTCCCCGGCTCCGGGGTTGGGGGTGGGAATTCGGATGACGTCATACGCCAGTGGGTTCGCGAAAGGATCCTCGCCGAACCGGCTGAGGGCCTTTTTGACAAATGCGTGGATCGTTTCGCCCGGATACTCGTAGGCGAGGCGTTGAGCCTCACGGGCGGAAACCGTTCCCAGTCCGCGAAGCTTCTCGGCCTGTCCAGGCCCACTCTGCATTCAAAAATCGAAAAGTACGGACTCAAGTTCGAAACGTCGGTCAAAGAAGAATAGTCCTGCAATCCGACAAGCGATTGCATGAGGGTGGAAAAGGAAATGGGGTTGAGATCGCCCTTCCTTCTTGTCTGCTTGTTCGTGGTCGGCGCCATGGCATCCTGCGACGGAGGAGGGTCTCGATCGCCGTCTCCGGCTCTCGTTCCCGGAGTTACGGAAAAGGAGATCCTCATCGGCTCTTCTTTGGCTCTTGAAGGGCACGCCGGCTATTTGGGAAGGCAGACCCTCCACGGCGCCCTTTCCTACATCAATCACGTCAACCGGGAGGGAGGCGTTCACGGGCGGACCATAAGGCTGATCGCCTACGACGACGGTTACGATCCTCCCCGGTGCGTGGCCAACACGCAGAAGCTCATTGTGGGCGACAATGTCTTCTCCCTCTTCTGTTACGTCGGAACCCCCACGACCGTGAAGATCCTTCCCCTTGTGCAGGAAGCCCGCATTCCTCTCGTGGGAATGTTCACCGGCGCCAACGCGCTGAGGGAGCCCCTCCAACGCTACATAATCAACGTCCGGGCCTCTTACTATCAGGAAACGCGCGCCGCGGTGAGGTACATGGTCGAGGATCTGGGCATAAGAAAAGTGGCGGTCTTCTACCAGTACGATGCTTACGGCTTCGACGGCCTCAGGGGCACGGAGATCGCTCTAAGGGATTACGGCCTCGCGCCTGTCGCAAGGGGGACCTTCATCCGCGGCACATTGGACGTGGAGGAAGGGCTCGAAAAGATCATGAACTCTTTTGCGGAGGCCGTTGTGATGATAGGGACATACGATCCATGCGCCAAGTTCATACGTCTGTCAAGGACCTCCGGGTTCAATCCGATCTTTCACAATGTTTCCTTCGTGGGAGCTGATGAGCTTGCGAGAAAACTGGGTGAGGACGGGGACGGCGTGATCGTCAGCCAGGTCGTGCCCCCCCCCGAGTTACAGGAAAACGGCGGCGTCCTCCGGGGCACGGTCGAATACGCCGAACTCCTCAAGGAATACTATCCCCTTGATGAACCCAATTTCGTCGGTCTCGAGGGATTCATCAACGCCAAGGTACTGGTCGAAGGATTGAAGAGGGCCGGGGGAGACCTGGATCGGGAAAAATTTATCGAAGCCGTCGAATCCATCCGGGATTACGATCTCGGCATTGCAAACACACTCTCCTTCGGCCCTGAAGATCACCAGGGTCTCGATCGGGTATACTTCACCCAGATCAGGGACGGCAGGCTCGTGCTAATGCCTGTGCGGGGAGAGGCGGAGAAGGGAGACTAGGGCGTGGACCGGCTCAGGAACATCAGTCTCAAGAACAAAATCTTCTTCTCCACCTTCGGGGTCATCCTCCTCTTGGCCGCGGGCATGGCTCTTGATACACATTTCGTGCTGGTCTCGGGATTGACGGAAGAACTCAAGCAAAGAGGCGTTGCCATAGCGCAAAGCACGGCGGATCAAAGCAGAAACTACGTCGTCACCAGGGACCAGGCCAATCTCGTGAGTCTGGTCTTCGATTCCGCCCTGCTCGAAGAGAGACGAAAGCTCATCGCCTACATCTTCATACTCGACACGGAGAACAGGGTGCTCTCACACACTTTCCTGCGCCCCTTTCCGGACGAGCTTCGAACGGCCAACGTTCTTATCCCGGGGCATACTTACCAGATCAGGCTGCTGCATTTCAGCGAGCAGGAGGCCTTCGACATCGCCGTACCGATCTGGGAGGGTATTTATCAAATAGGGTCCGTTCACGTTGGTTTGAACAAGAAGCACATCGATCAACTCATAGGCAAATTGCGATTCACCTACTTCGGCATAATAGCGGCCATTGTGGTGATTTTCTTTCTCATCAGTCATTGGCTCTCGGCATACATCACGAAGCCCATTTCCGCTCTGACCAAAATAGCGGACGAAATCAGCCGCGGGAACCTGGATGTCGCCTCCCGAATCGGCAGCAACGTCCGGTGCTGGGAAGAGATGGGCTGCGAGAAAAAAAATTGTCCCGCCTATCTTTTTACGAACTTCCCCTGCTGGTATATGGACGACACGCTGTGCTCGGCTACCCATCCGTGCAGTTTTCCGGAAAAGCTGGAGCGCTGTCTGGATTGCCCCCTGTATAGAAAACGGGCAAAGGATGAAGTCCGGCAATTGGCTGATTCTTTCCTTCACATGACCCACCGCTTGAAGGCGTCGCAGGCCGAATTGAGGGAGTCCGAAGAAAAATACCGCTCCCTCTTCGAAGGCGGACCGAACCCCGTTTTCATCGTGCGCCCGAGGACGCTTGCAATTCTCGATGTGAACCCTGCAGCCGAAAGCCTTTACGGTTACTCAAGAGATGAAATCCTCGGCAAGTCTTTTGGAGATTTGGGAATCTCGGAATCCGAGGGATCGCGGCTTTCGCTCTTCTCGGAGACATCTTTCGAGGGCTCCTGCTCCATGGATTCCCGAGTTCGCCACTACAGAAAGGGAGGGAGGCCTCTTTACGTCAACCTCCACACCTGCTCGATAAAATACGGCCCCGAGGACGCGATCATTGTGGCTGTTACCGATATCACAGACATGGTGGAGAAGGACGCCCAACTCATTCAGGCCGGCAAGATGACGACATTGGGGGAGATGTCGGCCGGCATCGCCCACGAACTCAACCAGCCTCTCAACGTTATCAAGATGGGTAGCGACTTTCTCAGCATGATGATGGAGCAGAACAAGGCAATCACCAAGGAGGACGCCTTCCTCGTGGTTGGAGAAATCAGCGCCCAGGTGGACCGGTCTTCCGAGATCATCCGCCGCCTCCGGCAATTCGGGAGAAAATCGGACCTCCACAAGGAAAAGGTGGATATCAACCAGGCGGTCGAAGACATCCTCGCCATCATGGAGAGGCAGTTGAAACTCCAGGGCATCGACGTGACAGTCGACCTGCAGGAGGGTCTCCCGGCAGTTGACGGATACAAGAACCGGATCGAGCAGGTCCTCTTCAATCTCCTCACAAATGCCCGGGACGCCATCAACCAGAAGAAAGACGCGGGGGGGTCGCGGGTCATTTCCATCCGCTCCTTTTCCCAAGAGGGTTCCGCAGTCCTGACCATCGAGGACACGGGTGTCGGAATTCCCGAGGCCATCAGGGACAGGATCTTCGAACCTTTCTTCACCACGAAGGAAGTGGGTAAAGGCATGGGGCTGGGCCTGTCGATAACATACGGAATCGTGAGAGACTGCAACGGCGAAATTTTCGTGGAAAGCGAAGAGAACCGGGGCTCGGTATTCAAACTTGTTTTTCCCTCCGCCGGGGCAAAAAAATGAGCGTGCTGCAAAAAGCCCTTGATTCAAGGTGGTGGATAAGGGCCTTCACCTCTCACCCCTTGCTGGTCTTCCTCCTCTTCTCGCTCGTCACGGGATGGTTTGCCTCTCAGATCCCCGGGCTCCGAATTCAAAGCACCGTTTACGATCTCGCCGTGGAGGACCTCCCGGAAACGAAAACCTACGACGCATTCAGGAAGGATTTCGGGACAGATGAAATCATCCTCGTCAAGGTGAAGACCCCCGGCCTCTTCGAGCCTTCCGTCTTCGGAAGCGTCGAATCCCTCTCCCAGGGGCTTTCCGCCATTCCTGGAATCAGGAGAGTGATCAGCCTGCCTTTCATCATGAAAGACATCGATCCGGCCGGAAAAATGAGCATTTCTGAATTCGAAAGGATCATCGATCCCGTCGATCTGTTCAAGAAGAACTTGATTTCCCGGGACAAGAGGACCACGATCATCACCCTCGTCCTCGCCGAAAGAGAAAGCAGGAGCGACCTCATCCGCGGAGTTGAAAAGGTCCTGGAGACCCAAAAACAACGGTTAGCGCTTTACCAGATAGGGCTGCCCAATGTCTCCGAGGCTTTGGGGGAATACACGGCAAGAGACTTCTTCAGCCTCCCTCCGGCAGCGCTTATCGTGATCGGAGTAGTTCTGGCTCTCGCTTTCAGGAGCCTGCACGGCGTCCTTCTCCCCCTGGGGTGTCTCATGATCGCGCTGACATGGACATTCGGTCTCATGGCGTGGACCCTCACCCCGCTGTCAATGGTCACCATGATAGTCCCCGTCTTCCTCATAGCCGTCGGCACCGCTTACTGTATTCACATTCTCTCCGAATACAGGCGCGCCGCCCCCCGGAGCCGGAGCACGGAGGAAGCGGTCTACGAGACTTACTTGAAAACCGCTTTTCCCACCATCCTCGCCGTGCTCACTACCCTGATCGGCCTGGGATCCCTGCTCGCGAACAGGATGCCGGCGATTCGTGAATTCGCCCTCTTCTCCGGCTTCGGCATGGTCGGCATTCTCGTGGTCCTTCTCGTTTTCATGCCCGCCGTCTTGGGTCTCCTCCCCCTGAATTGGACGCCGAAAGAAACAGGGAAAGGCCGTGTGGGCCGAATTCTAGAAAAGCTCATCGACATCCACTTGGGGCACTCCAAACTCACCCTCTTCCTGATAGTGCTGCTCGCCTTGGCTGCAGTCCTGGGTGTTTTTCGCTTGAAGGTGGAGACGAACCCTGTGGAGTATTTCAAGGACCACACCCCCATCCATCGCCGTTTTCACGACATCTACCAGGATATGGCCGGGAGCTTTCCCATGAACGTCGTTCTTGACGGCGGATCGCCCGACTATTTCGAAGATCCCTCCCGTCTCCGAAGAATCACCGAGTTTCAGGGCTTCCTCGATACTCTGGAGGGGGTGGACAAAAGCATTTCTTTTGCGGACTACCTCAAACTCGTCAACTATGCGACCAACCGCTTTCAACCCGAATTCTACTCGCTGCCCGAGGAGCCTTACAAGCTTCGCATGCTCATGAATTCATACAAGAGCATCCTGGGCCAGGATCTTTTCGAAAGGTTCATGAACAAAGAGCTTTCCAAGACAAACATCCTGCTCCGCACCCACCTGTCGAGTTCCGTCGCCTTTCTGGAAGCCCGGGACCGAATCCTCGGCCACGCAGTGAAGCCGTCCTTCAAGGATATGGACGTTCAGGTCACCGGCTTCGGTCTCGTCATTGCTCAAAGCACTCACCTGCTGACCGCGGGCCAAGTCAAGAGTCTTTCCGTTACGCTGATCCTCCTTCTCGCCGTCATGCTCATCCTGTTCATGTCCGCAAAGGTTGGCCTGATAGCTCTCCTCCCGAATGCCTTTCCCATCCTTTTGCTGTTCGGAATCATGGGATGGGCCGGGCTGAGCCTTTCCGTAACGACATCCCTGATCGCCAGCATCGCCGTCGGACTCGCGGTTGACGACACAATCCACTACCTCTTCCGGTACAACCGGGAATTCAAACGGGATCCTGATCGGAACAGCGCCCTGCGAAACACTCTTAGGGGGGTTGGAAGACCCGTCATCTTAACCACCCTAACCCTCTGTGCAGGGTTCTCCGTGCTGGTCTTTTCCTCATTCAGGCCCACCTCGGAGTTCGGCGTTCTGATGATCGTGACCCTGATAACGGCGCTTCTGGGAGACATAGTCATCCTGCCCTCGCTGATGTTGAGAGTGAACCTCGTTACTGTGTGGGATCTTCTCAAGTCGGTCACGACCTTTGACAGGTTATCCGACTCCGTTGCCCACCAGCTTAACCAGCCTCTCAACGCCATCAAGATGGGAAGCGAGTTCATCAAGCTGATGATAGAAAAGGGTGAGAAGATACCGGACCGCTCCCTCTCGGAGGTCGCCCGGGAAATCAGCGAGCAGGTGGACCGAGCGTCCCTGATCATAAACAGACTCACGGAGTTAGGCCGGAAGGCGGACGTGAGCCCGGAAAAGGTGGATGTCAATCAGGCGGTCAGGGAGGTGCTGGCGCTGATGGAACACCAGTTCGCTCTTCAGAACACCGAACTGAGAGTCGATCTCGAGGAGCCGCTACCCATTGTGAAGGCACACAAGAATCGACTAAAGCAGGTCTTTTTCAACCTTCTCACCAACTCATGGGAGGCCATAAACGAAAAGAAGGGCACCCCCGCAGAAGACCATGCGAATATACTTGGCGTCCGAACCTTCGCGGAAGGCGACCGGGTGCGGATCACGATCTCCGACACCGGCGTGGGCATGTCGGAACAGGAGATGGAGCGGGCCTTTGAGCCCTATTTCACCACCAAGGAAGCGGGCAAGGGACGAGGGTTGGGGCTTGCTGCAACCATCGGGATCATGCGAGACTACGGAGGTAAGATCAATCTGGAAAGCGAAAAATGGGTGGGCACAACCATGACGCTGGTTTTCCCGAAAGCCCCTTTTTCGTGATTACATTCACCGCGGAGACAGTAGAGGACGCAGAGGAATTCAATCCTCGCGAATGGGCAAGAACAGTCCCCTCCGCGCCCGTGTCTCTTCGGTGAAACAAGGAGTCAGGCATGGCGAAAATTCTGGTGATCGATGACGAAAGACCCACCCTGATCATGTTCCGCCTCTTCTTGAACGCCCTCGGGCACGAAGCGCTGACAGCGGAAAACGGAACCTCGGGGCTCGAGTTGTTTCAACGGGAAAAACCCGCCATTGTTTTCACCGATGTGAAAATGCCCGGCATGGATGGACTGGAAGTGATCCGGAAAATCAAGGAACTCGAACCGAAGACCCAGGTTGTAGTGATGACAGGGCACGGTGACACCGACCTGGCCGTTCAGGCTTCTCGACTTCAGGCCGCGGCATTTCTCAACAAGCCTATCAGCCGGGCCGCCCTCGAATCCGCTCTCAGACAGGCGGAAGAGCGGAGTGCGGTCCCGGACTGACCCTGATCGGAAAAAACCGGCGGAAAGATTATGAAACAACCCTGAGGCTTGTTGTGTTCAAGCGGCCGCATTCGAATCCTCCATCCGTCTTTGGAGGGAAAAGCGCTACGTGAGAAAGGCGGGACAGGCACTCAGGAGAGACCGGCGGCGGACATGATTTCAGGAACCAACTCCTCCTTCCCTATGGCCATGATGTGGACCCCGTCAGACATCTTCTCTTCCCGGATCCTTCTTATCATGCGCCCGGCAATCTCGATCCCCTTTTCCAGTGCCCTCCCTTTCGGCGCGGAGGCCATCTCGTCGATGAGTTCCTGGGGCACGCGCACACCCGCCACGTTCTTGTTCATGAAGCGGGCCATGGGTGCGGAGGTGAGAAGTATGATGCCGGTCAGGATTTTGACCCGGAATTGCCTTGCGTACGCCATGAAGGACTTGAAATTGTCCAGGTCATAGACCGCCTGGGTCTGGATGAACTCGGCGCCCGCCTCGATCTTCTTCTCGAACTTGATGAGCTGGGGTTCAATTGGATTGGCCTCGGGTGTGACGATAGCGCCGGCACAGAAGGATACCGAGCCGTCAAGAGAGTTGCCGCCCAGATCCTTCCCCTTTTCCAGGAGCCTGATGGTGGCAAGGAGCTGGCTGGAGTCCAGATCAAACACTTCTTTCCCCTCCTTGTGGTCACCTAGAATAACCGAGTCGCCCGTAAGGCATAGCACGTTATTGATCCCCCGGCTGTGGGCGAAGAGGAGGTCGGCCTGAAGAGCCAGTCTGTTTCTGTCCCGGCAGGTCATCTGCAGGATGGGCTCCCCCCCCATTTCCTTTACAACAAGGGCACCGCCGAGGGACGGATAGCGCATGACCGAACTCTGGTGATCGGTCAGGTTCAGGCCGTCGACCTTATCCCTCAGGAGATCGATGTGCTGTCTCATCTTGTCCAGATTCGTTCCCTTGGGCGGACCCACCTCTGAGGTGACCACGAATTTGCCTGAATTCAACGCCTCTCTAAATGCTGAAACCATAACTCCCTCTTTGCCTCGCATGGGTTCTGCAATCCCTAGCTTTGCGCCATGCGCCACTTCCCGGGCATCGGCTCCACCCGATGGTTTCTGGGTTTCTGGTATTTCCTCATGGCGTCCAGCCTTCCCAGCTCCTTCAGCCGGTTATAGATGAGCGTCCAAACACAATCCCTCATGGGATCGATCTCGCATTTTCCGTTGTTCGTCCCTCCGCATGGACCGTTCACCATTCCCTTGTGGCAGGAGGTAACGGGACAGATGCCTCCCGTCTCCCCGATGATGCAGGAACCGCACTGGGAGCATATCTCATCGAAGAGACCCACGGAGGTCTCCTTGCCTATGAAAAGGGTATCCACTGCGGGAACGACCATTTTTTTCACCTGTCGGGCTACGGTCTGGACCCCAAAGGCGCAGGACATGATCAGCAGAACGTCGGCAAGGCGAAGGGAGTCGCCGTGCTCCTTCAAAGCTTCCGCGCTCAGGTTGTCGCAGGCCACCGGCAGAACCACGTCGCCCGTCACCATCTTTCCCTTTTGAGCGAGCAGATTCCGCATCTCCTTGACTTCGGGCTCTCCTCCCGTCCTGGTGAGGGTCGTACACGTTCCGCAGCCGATGATGAAAACCCTTTCAAGCCCTTCAAGGAGCCTTTCTATCTCTTCCACAGGTTTTCGTCGAGTGATGGATCGGATCATGGATCATCTCCTTTATCGCCAGGGGTCCAGGCGCTCTTCAGCTTCCCGCTCGGCTTTTTCGAGATCGCACCTGAGGCATCTTTTCGCCTCGTACCAGGCTTCCTCCTCGGTCAGTCCCTTCTCCACCTCGCGGAAGTCCATGGTGCGCACCTCGGGTTTTTCCAGGGCCGGCCTGACCCTGGGTTTTTGATCAGCGCTTTCCTCTTCCAGAGCAAGCCCAAGGTCCACGCGCAGGGGTGATTTCTCGTCCACGATCTTCAGCCGCCCCATTTTTCCCTGCAAATAGCGGTGGATGGCCAGGGCGCCTCTCCTCCCGGAAGCGATTGCCCGGATCAGAAAAGTCGGCCCTGTGGTGAAATCCCCCCCTGCAAACACCCCCGGAACGTTGGTGGAAAGGGTGTTTTCATCAACCTTGAGGCTCCCTCTCCAAAGCGCCATCTCGAGCTGGCTGTCTCTGGAAAGGAAGGAGAGATCAGGAGCCTGTCCGATGGAGATGATGACCGAGTCCGTTTCCATTCTTTGAAGGGTATCTTCGTCGTACACGGGATTGAACCGGCCTTCTCCGTCGAGGACGCTCACACAGCGTACGAACTCGATCCCCGTGACAGATCCCTTTTCGCTGGTTATTCGCTTTGGACCCCAGGAGGGATTGAGCCGGACTCCTTCCTCAAGGGCCTCCCCGACTTCTTTCTCCCATGCGGGCATCTCGTCTCTGGCCTCGATGCAGTACATGCGGACATCCTTCGCGCCGATCCTGAAAGCGGTCCTGGCCACATCCACGGCAACGTTTCCGCCTCCCACGACAGCTACCCGGTCGCCCAAATCCACCTTTCTGCCCGACTTGACATCCGTAAGAAAACTGAGACCGTAATAGAGCCCCCTGAGCCCTTCCTCCTCCCCTGGAATGCCGATCCGCTTGCTGGCCTGGGCCCCTGCGGCAATAAACACCGCATTGTACCCCTCTCTCAGAAGATCGTTGACCGTATGCTTGGCATCGATGGGCGATTTGTACCTGATCTCCACCCCGCAGCTCTCGATGTATTCGATCTCGGTCTTGATCACCTCCCTCGGCAGGCGGAATTCGGGCACTGTGAGACCGAGCATTCCTCCGCCCAGGGGCTGGGCTTCGAACACCGTTACCCTGTAGCCCGATTTGGCGAGGAAGTATGCGCAGGTGAGGCCTGCGGGTCCTGCGCCCACGACAGCCACTTTCTGCTCCATGGTGACGGGAAAGGGTTCTTTCCTTCTTCCTGCATGCTTCAGGTGCCAATCCGTTGCGTAACGCTTAAGCAGCCTTATGGCCACCGGTTCGTCCAGCTCCCCTCGACGGCATTTGAACTCGCAGGGATGCACGCAGATGCGCCCGCAAACCGCGGGGAAGGGATTTCTCTCCATAATGATCTCCACCGCCTGCTCGTATTTGCCGGCCGCTATTGCCGCTACATAGTTGGGCACGTCAACCCCGGCGGGGCAGGCATGCTGGCAGGCGGAAATGACCATGGAATCACAGGTGGCTCCGGCACACCTGTGGTCCAGGATGTGTTCCTCGAATTCCTTCAGGAAGTACTGGAGAGTCGCTAGGACCGGCTTTGGGGCGGTCTGACCCAGGCCGCAAAGAGAGCATTTCATTATGGTTTCTCCCAGCTCCCTGATTGTTTCGAGATCTTCGATCCGCCCGCGCCCCTGTGTGATGCGTGTCAGAATTTCCAGCAACTGGGTGGTTCCAAGACGGCATGGCGTGCATTTCCCGCATGACTCGGACTGGGTGAAACTCAGGAAAAAGCGGGCGATCTCCACCATGCAGTTGTTTTCGTCCATCACCACCATGCCGCCCGACCCCATGATCGAGCCGATACGCTGCAGCGTGTCATAATCTATTGGGAGATTCAGGTACTGAGCCGGAACACACCCCCCCGAAGGCCCGCCCATCTGCACCGCCTTGAACTTGCGCCCCTTGGGAATGCCTCCGCCGATATCGAAGACCACTTCCTTGATGGTCACTCCGATAGGCACCTCCACCAGGCCGGTATTGCTCACCTTGCCTGCCAGTGAGAATATCTTGGTCCCCTTGCTCTTCTCAGTGCCCACCTGGCCATACCAGTCGACTCCGTTCCTGATGATCAGGGGAATATTGGCCCACGTCTCCACGTTGTTGATGTTGGTGGGTCTTCCGTCCAATCCCGCCTCGGCAGGGAAAGGAGGCCGGGCCCGGGGCATGCCTCTCCGGCCTTCGATGGAGGCCATGAGCGCCGTCTCTTCTCCGCAGACAAAGGCACCCGCACCCATTTTCAGCGAAAGATCGAAGTCGAATCCCCTCCCGAGAATGTTCTCGCCCAGAAGCCCCAGTTCCTTCATTTGTTCAATGGCGAGAGTCAGGTGCTCGACAGCGATGGGATACTCCTCGCGCACGTAGATGTATCCATGTTCCGCGCCCATGGCGTAAGCGCCCAAGAGCATTCCCTCGAGAACGGCGTGGGGATCGCCTTCCAGAACGGCCCTGTCCATGAACGCGCCGGGATCACCCTCATCGGCGTTGCAGACAAGGTACTTCGGCCGGCCTTGAGCCTCGGCCGCAAACCGCCATTTGAGCCCCGTGGAGAACCCGGCGCCGCCCCTTCCCCTCAACCGGCTCGCAGTCACGGCCTCTACTACCTGCTTCGGCCTCATCGTGGCCAAAGCCTTCTCAACGGCCTGATAGCCGCCCGCGGCGATGTAGTCCTGGATTTTCGAGGGATCGATGCGGCCGCAGTTCGCGAGGACCCTTCTCACCTGCTTCCGGTAGAAGGGGATCGAGTCCCTTTGAAAGACAGGCAACGAAGTCTGGAGGTCCCTGTAGGCAAGGCGATCCAGAAGTTGGTTTTTCTTGATGGTCAAGTCGACTATTTCCGCCGCATCCTGGGGGGCCACCTCCTGGTACTGAATTCCCAGGGGGTCGATTGCGAGCACAGGGGCCTTCGCGCAAAAGCCGTGGCAGCCGGTGGAACGGATTTCAACCCTGTTTGAGAGCTTCTGCCTCCTCACCTCCTCTTCCAGGGCGGCCAGCACGTCGGCGGCCCCGTATGCCCTGCACCCTGTCATGCAGACATACACCCGCGTTTTCCCCTTGTTTTCCCTGGAAAGGATTTCGTCGCGATACTGTCCCAGTTCGGCGATGGAAGAAAGCCTGCCCATACCTATTCCTTTTTCCCGTACTGTTTCAAAATGCTCGACACCTTGGGCGGAGAAAGCCTGCCGTAGTAGGTCTTGTTGACCATCATGGTGGGGGCAAGAAAGCAGGCTCCGAGGCAGGCGACCGTCTCAAGGGTAAACCGGTAGTCGGGGCTCGTCTCTCCCTCCTCCAACCCAAGCTCGCGTTTCAGGAACCGCAGGATGCTTCGTCCGCCCTTCACATGGCACGCTGTGCCCCGGCAGACTCGCACCACAAATTTTCCTTTGGGCTCGGTGGAAAGTCCTGCGTAAAAAGTGAGCACTCCCTGCACCTGGCTCGGGTAAATGCGCAGCGTGTCTGCAACAGGGACGATGGTTTCCGGCGGAATGTATCCGAAGGTCTCCTGGATCTCCTGGAGCACGGAAATGAGACCCCATTTTTCATGGCAATGCCGCCGCAGAATGGATTGAACCCGATCAAGATCGATTGCCGCGTCAGTCATCACAGGAATCCTTTCTCTATCTTCACGGCAACAACATTCGTGCCTTTCCCGTCCGCACCGCCCGGCAGGACAAGGGGGATGAGAGACGCTGCACTGTTGCCGTCAACGGCTCTGGGCACGTAGATCACGCCGGACACAATCCCTGCACTCACCGTGGCTCTCCTCCGGACGGCCCCATGAACCGAAGAAATCGTCACAGTGTCCCCCTCCCGGACCCCGAGCAGTTCGGCATCCTCGGAACACATCTCGACCTCTCCTTCGTGTGCGTAGTCCCTGATGCGGGCCGACCGGGTTGTCCTGGTTCCTGATCCCAGGTGGCATCTCGGGGAACCCAAAACCGCCTGATAAGGATAGTCTTCACGAGGACCCTCAAAAAGAGCGGGTGAATAGGAAGTGAAGCGAAGCAGACCGCCCCTCTTTTCTTTTTCCCGGACCAACGCAGTGACGCCGCTCTTGGCAAGGCCCGCGTACCCCGGCACAAGGCCGGCGATCTCGCACTGAATGTGCTGAACGGATCGATACTGTTCCTTTATACCCATTTTTCTTCCGAGATCATCCAGAATCTCCCAGTCCGCCCTTGCATCACCCGCCGGCGAGAGGGCCGGCTCAAAAAACTGGATCCTTCCCTCCATGTTGGTGAACGACCCCGCTTTTTCGCTGAAAGGGGCGCCCGGAAGCACAGCGTGAGCAAGCCTCGTCGTCTCCGTCTCCAGGATATCCTGAACCGCGAGGAATTCCAGATTCTTCAGGGCGTCGGCGACCCGGGAAGAATTCGGAAGGGCCCGAACCGGGTTCTCGCCCATAACGTAGAGGGCCTTGAGATTGCCCCTTTCCGCTTCCGTGATCATGCCGACAAGGTCGAGCCCGGGGTCCGGGGACAGGAGGGTGTGCCACGCCCGCTCCCAGTGCTTTCGCACGAGGCCTTCCGCAACGGGCCGGCGACCTGGGAGGGCATCCGGCACCGTTCCCATGTCCCAGGCCCCTGCTTCGTTGTTTTCCCGTGTGACCACGTAAAACCCTGAAGTCTCGTTTCCCACGCTCCCGGTCAGCAAGGCAAGGTTGACGGTCCCGTCCACCGCTTCGATGCCTTGCTGCTGAAGGAGAATGCCGTGACCGATGACGAAGGTGATCCTCTTTCCGCCAAGAAGCCTGACCGCCTCTTCCACGGCTGCGCCATCGAGACCGGTGACCTCGCAAACCTTGTTCAAGTCCAGGAAGGAAAGGGATCTTTCGTACTCGTCGATTCCCGCAGTGAAACGGCCGACGAAGTCCCTGTCACAGCGCCCTTCTTTAAGAAGGATCTGCGCAATGCCGTGGATGAGCTCGCTGTCGCTGTCGGGCCTCAAGGGCAGCCACAGAGAGGAGGATGGAACGAGTTCCGTCCTCCTCGGGTCCACTACAATAACGGGAATCCCTTTCCGGGAGGCCCTTTTGAGATGGTAACCCAGCACGGGCGCCGACTGGGTCGGGTCGGCCCCCAATACTAGAATGGCCTCCGCCTTTTCGATCTCCGAAAAAGGCTTCGCGCCCCCGCCCCCGGCAAGTCTTTCTTCCAGGCGCCTCCAAACCGCTCTGCCGGACAAGGCGCCCCCGTTGTCCACGTTGTTGGTCCCGAGCACTACCCTCGCGATCTTCTGAAAGAGGTAGTTCTCTTCGACGGTGCATTTTGACGACCCCAGAAAGGCTATGCTTTGCGGCCCTTCGTCGGCCTTGACCGATAGAAGCTTCTTCGCGACAAGATCGAGGGCTTCCTCCCACGAGGCCTTCTCAAGCCCGTTCTCTTTTCTGATCAGGGGGAAGGTCAGTCTTTCGGAAGCGTTCAGGAAGTCGTGGGCGAAGTGGCCCCGGATGCAAAGGGTGGAAAGGTTCACGGTGTTGTCGCTGTGAGAGGGGTTGACATCCACGACTCTGCCGTCCGTCGAGCCTATGACAAGAGAGCAGCCCACCCCGCAGAATCCGCAAATTGTCGGGGCTTCCTTCTGCGGAGAACCGGCGTAATCGCGACTCCTCGTCATGAGCGCGCCCGTGGGACACATGGACACGCAGGTTCCGCAAAAGGTGCAGGTCGAGTTTTCAAGGGGTTTTTCGTGGGCCGTGGCAGGACGGGAACGAAAGCCCCTCAGGTTGTAATCGATGGCGCCCACTGCCACGAGTTCATGGTCGGCCCTGATGCACTTTCCGCAAAGGATGCACTTGGTCAAATCCCTGACGATAAAAGGATTGGCCTCCTCGAGCCTCTGGTAGTGGGGCATGGGATAGAGGCCGTACGCTCCGATCCCATGCTCTGCGGCGAGATTTCTCAACTCGCATCGATTCCCCTTGTCGCAGACGATGCAGGACTCGGGATGGTTGGCCATCATGAGGCGAAGAATGTTCGCCCGGTGTCTTTGGAGCTCCGGGGTGTTGGTTTGGATGGACATCCCGGCCGCAACAGGGGTAACACAGGAAGCCATAATCCTGCCGCTTTTTTCATCCTCCACGATGCAGACCCTGCAGGCCCCGGCCGGCTCGAGGTGGGGATGATGGCACAGGGTGGGTATCCTGATGCCGTTTTCACCCGCTGCCGTGAGAATGCTGTCCCCTGCCCGGGCGACGACATTCCTTCCGTTGATGCGAAAGCTGATTTGTTCCATGAGGGTACCTGCATTCCGGACAATCCCTGCACAGGCCGCCGTGGCCCAGAAAGGCAAGATCCTTCTTTGCTATGTGCTCTCCGGCTGGTATCCTGGGCAACACAAGGTCCAGGACCGTTGTCCGGCAGTAAGGGCCGCAGGCCGTAACGCCCAAAAGCGGGAACTCTCCGACACAGGCCACTAGGAACATGGCGTCGGAGAGGACCGAAGAGCCGTAGTGGACTTTTCTTACCCCTGCGAGACGGATCCCGTGACGGGTCATGTCGTCAGGGTCAACGCTCATCCCGCCGGTCAGAAAAAGAAGATCGCAATCGTCGGGTGCGAAGTCAACCGCCTGAACCCGGGAACCCAGCGAAATATCCAGGGGTTTTCAGTGGAGTCTGATGTACCGGCTGTAGACGATCCCGTTTACGAGAAGGTAGACGCCGAAAAGAAGAGCCGAGTATCCAAAGACGAAATAGACGATCCGGTACCAGAGCGCCGGAGATTTCGCCGCCGCATACTCCAGCTTTCCCTCTTTCCTCAATCGTTCCACCCAGGCCGGTTTCTCCTCCATCGCCTCTTCAACGTTTACACTTCCGGCGAACATAGCCTCGTTCATCGGGAAGCTGGAGGGACGGAGGTGCCCGACGAAGAAGTGGACGATGAAGATATAGCTGACCGCCAAAACGGCTTCTGCCCTGTGGAGGAGAGCCGCAATATTCAAGGCCCAGCCTGGAAATACCTTACTTGCCGTTTGGGGATAAATAAGCATGATCCCGGTGACGGCGAGAAGGGGCAGGCCCCAGAAGACGGCCCAGTAGTCGAATTTTTCCCAATATGCCCATCGATCCAGTCTGGGGTGGGGACCTAATCTGAAAAACCATCGAAAGCGCTGCCAGAGATGACGCGCATCATTCAGGTTTGGTACAAGCGAGTCCGGGCCGAAGATCGACTTCCACGGATTCTTCAAGCTGACCCTCGTGATCAGGTAGATCAGATGGATGGTGAAACCTGCGATCATCAACCCGCCGACCCAGTGATGGATCAAGGCCGCGTTCTCATACCCGCCGAAAATGCTTATAAACCGCGTCCCCCATGAAGAAGTGGTATACATGCGGCCGAAGCCGGTGCCCGCCTGGATCAGAAAGGTTATCATGAGGACAAGATGGAACAGCCGATCCAGTTTGCTGAAACGCCTGATGCGCATCGTCGGTGTCATTTTCTTTCAGCCTTCCCTCTTTTCCTGAAAAGTTCCCTCACCCCCACCATGACGCTGTGAGGGATGAAAAATGCGAGCGTACCGGCCAAGAGCACAATCATGAACCAGTACGTATAATACAACAAAGGGAAAGTACTCTTTGCAGTCGCCGACCCTGCTGGGGGCTCATGAACTATGTAACTCGCAAAAGAGGCCGTGGAACCTTCATGGCATTTCGAGCATATATAGGCGTGCTTCCTGATGGGGTTCATGGGAGAGTAGTAGTGATCGATGCCGGCTATAGGCTCGCCCCCGTGGCACTGCCGACAGGTCAGGTTTGCCCGGACCGTGTGCAGGTCCTTCGCCTGATCAAGATGACACTTTTCGCATCGGAGGTTTTCATAGAACTTGATTCCCAGGTGTGAGTCGGACAGTCGCGTCCGGATCCGCACCGGGGCGCCTGTCGGGCTGTAGGGGAAAAGGCCTTCTCTTACGCCTGGGATCCCCACGAGCGGGCGCAGGCGAAGAGGTCTGACTTCATACTCCTCGTAATACCCGGTGCTGGCTTCATACTGCTTGTAGCGACGAATGGAGGAAGCGACCTCTTCCTGCGCTAGGACCGTCCCGGCAAAAAGTAACATCCCCGCCGGCAGTCCTTCCACTAACCAGCGAAGGAGTCTTGCCGTTTGATTTGTCCGTCGCATTGCGGGCCTCCGCACAATAATCACTTCTTAGCCCTTACGCTTATAGGGTCAATAGCCTTTCCCATGGGCTTGGGAAGTTTTGTCAGCGCGTCGTACGCTTCCTGCAGTTCCTTCAGATCTTGATCTTTGTGCTTATGACAAGTCTGACACGAATTAGGAATGACGGGGTTGTTCAAAGTGTCTTTGGGGAGCAGGGCCATGAAGACATGGCTATGTATATCTCCTGATTCCGCGCTCCTTGCGATCCTCGGCATATGGCAGCCAACACAGTTGGCAAAGGAGTGAATGGAGTGAGCCAGGTTGTCATTCACTTGAACATGGCATTCAAAGCACTGCTTTGACCCGGCCACTATGGTCTGGGATCGGGTGGGCGGCACACCTATTTGGTGCACGTAGTGGCACGAGGTACACGTCACCCCTTCGGTGTAGTGCTTGGACTGAACCCAGTCAATGTATTGCTGATGATGGCCCTTGGAGAACTCATTGGCGTAAAGATGAACTGTATCTCCTCCTTCGAAAGTTGTAGACCTGAAATACGCTTCCAGTGCCTTGCCTGGCTCGTACCCCACCGGCCAACTCGCTTGGGCCTTCGTCGCCTTGCCGCGGTTGTGGCAGGAGCCGCAGATTTGGACAGCCACCCCCGTGGTAAGTTTTGCGGGGTTCACGATTGTCTGACGCTTTTCAAATACCGCGGTCTTAGGCAGCGCCGCATGCCACGAACCTTTCCCGTGACAGGCTTCGCAGGCAACCCCCGGCTCGTTGAATGCATTTTTATCGAGATCCACGCCCGTGGCATGGCATCCCCCGCAGCCCGTGATCCAAGGCCTCTTGTCCCAATCATTTTCGTGGTAATTCACCCACCGATGAGTCTCGGCATTGTATTGAACTGGAGCTATGTAGAGTTTGCCCTCTTTTTCAACCAGGTATCGCTGCTTCCACTGGCTGCCGATCGTGTATTTGACCTCCTCCACTTTAGGCACGTAGATCTTGTCAGCCGCCACCTTGAGCTTGTCCCCGATTTTGGCAAGATCCTCACGAATCTCTTTTTCGTCGAACTCCACGATAAGCGCATCCCTGTTTTCTCTTACGTCCTGGAGCATACGGCTGTGGAGAGTCATTTTCCACGAGTCGTAGTGCTCCAGGTGGCACATTTTGCATGTATCTGACCCCACATATGTCTTGGGTTGGGCCATGAGGCGGCTTACGTCGATGGGCTGCTCTCCACCGCAGGATGCAACGAAAACCACGACCGCTGACGTGACGAGCGATTTCGCCAGACTCTCAACCTTCATATTTTCTCCTCCCTGAGTAAATAGGCTGGAACGGTCTTGAACGGGTAACGTGCTGCCTTTAAGCGCTGGAACAATTCTTTGGTTCTTTTGCTCTTCGAGTGTGAATAAAGAATTTCGCCGCCTGAGCGCGGCAAAAATGAGATCAGGAGAAAGAGATCTCCCTGTTTTGCCGGGATGAAATTATCGGCCATAGTATATCCCGGCAACGGGATGTCAATCAGGGGAATCCTGTATTTTTGCAGTAAACGTAATCGAGACCAGTGTATATCCGAAATCAAAATACGGTCATCGCAGAATCCTGCTTTATACAATTAGTGGTGTAAGGAAGAAACCGGCAAAACAAGAACTTGTGATTCTTCTTATCCCTGACTTCGGAACTTCGATTTCCTGTTTCCGACTCTTCCGGTACGGGCTGGAAAAATTAAAGCTTTTTTAACCTCTTAGGTTTTCCGGGGAGTTTCGCTGACCCTTGACTGGGGCCTCCCGACGCTGGAACCCTCCGATTTGCAGTCTCATCGGCATGCCCAGTGCTCAAATACCGGAATAACGAGTTCCTGTTTCAATATGAGTTTTCTACGAAATAATACTTAAAATCAACATGTTAGCCCTTTGGCATAGATCTCGCTTATCAGGAAAGTAATTTTGGTGGTGTATGAGGAACCGCTGTTCGCCGGAAGTTCAGATCTCGCGGCGGATTCAGCTTGTTATTGACGGTTCCCGCGAATGCAAACCCCAAGCAAGAGGAGGTTCATCTTATTTCAAGAGGGGAGGGCTAAGAAAGAATGAAAAAACAGGACAGCCGAAGTAGAGCGTCCGCCAAGAAGCCGCCTTGGGGAATTCTCTCCTGCATTGATTTGTACGGATGTGACCCGCAGGTCATTCGTGACGCTGAGGCGATCAGGAAGTTTGTCGCCGAGCTTTGCGACTTAATCAAGATGAAAAGGTTCGGCGAAACGCAGGTCGTCCATTTTGGGGAAGAGGAAAGGGTGGCGGGTTTTTCCATGACACAGCTCATCGAAACTTCGCTCATTTCCGCCCACTTCGCCAATCAGGACAACACCACGTATTTGGATGTTTTTAGCTGCAAAGCCTACGATCCCGAAGTCGTCGCTCAATTTGCCAAAAAGTTCTTCAAGGCGAAACGGGTGAAACGTCAGACTCTAAACCGGGAATAGGAAGATTCCAGACTTCCGCTCATTTTGTACTAAGCGCAGGGGAAAGGATGATAAGAAAAAGAATAGTGAGAGACCTGGAAGAGTGCCGGGTCCTCTGGAATTCTCTGGGGGGCGAACGCAACGTGTCGGATCAGTGGGAATTTCGCATGTGCTTTCACAGGCATTTCAGGAACGAGCCCTTTTTCCTTGTCCTGGAGGACGGCCGTGGCACCCTGGGCATCCTCCCTCTCTGCCGCATCGAGAAGGAGGATGTTTTCATGCTCTTCCCGGGCGAGACCTGGCAAAAAAAGAGCTGGCTGGAAAGAACACCGATCTTTTGCAGGGATTATGAAGCCCTTCCGGAACTCCTGGCCGCCTGCCCTCCCAGAACTTTCTTGAGGTACATCGAGGCGGACGCAGATGAATTGCCCGTTGAACTTGAACTCGACGAGATCGGATACCTGCTTCACCCGCCTGAGCTTCAGTTCAGCATAGATGAATACTACAGGCGATTCAGTTGGAAGAAGCTGAAAGCGATAAAAAAGGAGATCGCCTCCATCCTTGCTCCCGAAAGCTCCTGGCACGTTAATCGCCCCGCCGACTACGACTTTTTGGTTCGAATGAATCAGGGCAGATTCGGGGCACAATCCTATTTCTGTGATTCGCGGTTCAGGGAAGGGTTCAGGGACGCTGTTGCGTGGTTGCATCAAAAGGGATGGCTCAGGATGGTGAGCCTGGAGATCAACGGAGAAATTGCGGCAGTCGATTTGGGCGCAGTTTTCGGCCGAACTTACGTGGTCTTCTTGGGTGGAACTAATGCGAACTACCCGGGCGTCGCCAAGGCGATGAACATGAAACACATCGAGTTTGCTTTCGAGAAAAGACTTTCCAGGTTGGATTTCCTTTGCGGCGATTTCTATTGGAAGAAACTCTGGCACCTCGATCCCCAGCCTCTTTACAGGTTTTTGTCTCCTTCCCTGCGAAGTGAATTCCAGGCCGGGGAGCACCCGTCCGAGGAGACTGACTTCGCACTTCCTGCACAGTTGGGAGTGTCGGCGTATTGAGAGGGGAAAATTCAAAACAAGGCAGGCTGGAATCCACGACGGTTCTCGTGGTGGGAACGACGCCCGATTACGTGTTGAGGCTCTACAAAGATTCGGAGGACCCGCTTGTTTTTCTGACTCATGTTCGCTTTCGGGAGGATCCCCGCCTCGTGGAGGTTCCTCCATCGAGATTGGCCTTTGCCGGCCTCGATGACTTGGAAGAATCTTTTCGTTCTCTCACCGTTTTGCCGGGCGAACACGTCTTCTCGGGCGTGGCTTGCTTCGACTGCGAGTCGATTCTCCCGGCCAGCCGTCTTGCCGGCAGGTTAGACCTGCCCTTTCCATCGTGGCAGGCCATTGTCAGGGCCAGAAACAAGTTTGAAGCCAGGAGGGCGTGGTCCGCCGCGGGCATAAACTCTCCCCACGCATCCCTTTGCGCAAACCTGAAGGAGACCCTGGCTTTTTTTCGTCACCACGAGGAAAACATCGTTCTGAAGCCTCTCTCCGGAAGCGGCAGCGAGTTGCTCTTTCATTGCACAAGGGACGATGAAGTAAGGACAGCGGTCGAAACCATGGAAGAAGAGCTGCCCAAGAGGAGGGTTAATCCCCTTTTTTCAACCTTTCCGGATCTTGTCCAGGGTTATGAAATAGATCCATGCCGAAGCTGGATTGCAGAAGAGTTCGCAGCAGGGGAAGAGTTCAGCTGCGATTTTGTATACCAGGATGGCGAGGTAATTTTCATTCGAGAAACAGGAAAATTGAAGGCCGCGGACAAGCCTTTTGGAAGCGTCCTGGCCTACACTTTTCCGCCTCTGTACCCTGATGGCTTCAGAAAAGAGCGTCTCGTTGACATCCTTAAAAAGGCCGTCCTGTCTCTTGGCTTTGACTGGGGCTTTTTCATGGTGGACTACGTTATCCGGGGCGGCCTTCCCGTTCTCATAGAGCTAACGCCCCGGCCCGGAGGAGATTCCATTCCCGACCTCATGAAGATCGGGGCCGGCTTGGACACCCTCGGTGTCTACCTCCAGTTCGTGACCGGCAGGTTTAAAGCCCCCTTTCCTGTTTCCCTGCGGCCTCAATCCTACGCGAGCATAAACCTCTACGCCCCGAGGGAGGGAACGATAGTCAAGCTGGACGGCCGAAAGATCCAAAGCCTCCCCCATGTCAGGTCGCTCTTCTTCAGGAAGAAGGAAGGAGACCGGGTCATCCTTCCCCCCAGGGATTACGACAACAGGCTCCTGGGTTACTGTATCGTGGCCACCGAGCCCGGAACCGATTTGCTCAGGGAATGTCAAAGGCTGGAAGACCTTCTCGTCGTCTCGATAACCCCAGTTCCCTAGCCCCTCCCGTCGTGGGAGGGGCTAGGGGAGGGGGAATCCGGAAGACATGGAACAGATGAAGAACCCGCTTCCCAGAATCGTCCGCGCCACCCTAAGCCTCGTCAAGAACCGAGCAAAGCCGCTCCCCCCTTCCATGCTCAAGACTTACCTCCGGTCCATGCTGGAAAAGCGAAACTTCCTGCTCAAGAGCGTCATGGATTTCGGCACTCCCCAGTATCTCTTCGACGAGCCGGCCCTTGCGCGATCGCTTTCCCGGTTTCATGACACCTTCTCGCGGCACCTGAAACGCTTCCGGATCTTTTATGCAGTCAAGAGCAATTCCTGTCCCGCTCTCTGCAAATATGTCTCGGACGCAGGCCACGGTCTCGACGTGTCCAGCGGCCTGGAGCTTTCCATGGCTCTCTCCCTCGGGTGCAGGGACATCGTCTTCAGCGGCCCGGGGAAAACCGAGCCGGAACTGGCTGCGGCAGTCAGAAACAGGGACAGGGTCACCCTCCTGATAGACAGTGCCGGCGAGCTGGAGAGCGTCTCAGGACTGGTTCGTGATTCGGATCTCAAGGGAGTCCCTCTGAGGATCGGGTTCCGCCTCACCGGAAGGCACCACGGGACGTGGGGGAAGTTCGGCGTCCCCCCGGAACAACTCGGGCAGCTCTTCGCCGTAGCCCTGTCGGTGAAGGGCCTGGATCCCCGGGGGATTCAGTTCCATACGAGCTGGAACATGAACCCGGAGGCTCAGGTCAGGATGATCGAAAGTCTGGGGGCCCGAGTCCTCGAACTTCCCGAAACTGCCCGGAGGCGACTGAAGTTTCTCGATATCGGAGGAGGCTACTGGCCGGAGCGCGGGGAATGGCTGAACCCGCAGAACACGGTGAGAGGGAGACTTCTTCAGACCCTGGATCCGGGTTACCGGTTCGGACACACGCACTACTATAACCCCGCCAGCCCGCTCGAAAGGTTTGCCGGGGAGATCTCCGGTGCCCTTCGCGGTTTGGGGAAACCTCTTGCCGCTCTTGAAATCTACATGGAGCCGGGACGGTGGATATCCACCCCGGCCATGCACCTTCTCGTCAAGGTGTTGGACAAAAAGGAAGCAACGGTGATAATCGCTGACGGCGGAATCAACCTTTTGGGGTGGGAGCGCCCATTATCCGAATTCATCCCACTCGTCAACCTGACAAGGCCTTCCCTCCGGGAGTTCCCCGTGAGAGTCTTCGGACCCCTGTGCACACCCCTCGACATCTGGGGCACGACCCTTTTCGGCGAGGGCGTGGAAAAGGGTGACATCATCCTGGTCCCTGATCAGGGTTCATACACCTATTCCCTTCGCCAATCCTTTATCAAACCCATCGCCCCCGTCGTCCGCTTCGACGGGGCATCCCTGTCCGAAACCAGCCCGGAGGTACCATGATTCACCAACGCATGAACCACTTCTTCGCTTCTGGTTTCATTCCAATTTTGAACATTGTTGTTAGGGTCTTCCCATCACTTCCTCGATTACCGGCACAAGAGCCATGAAA
>Ga0068714_10001426_pt1 | contig 35027 bp, 28 predicted proteins | sample MTBNYHSulfiMetaG_FD_62988 | JGI IMG/M metagenome (GOLD analysis project Ga0068714, IMG submission 62988) | Enrichment culture microbial communities from rom New York Harbor, USA that are MTBE-degrading - MTBE-NYH (New York Harbor Sulfidogenic)... | ecosystem: Environmental > Aquatic > Marine >...
GCCGTCGCCGGCTGCCCGGCCATCGCCGCCCGGGCGGCGGTCCCCGCCACCGCGGCGATTCCGGGAGCCTTCCCGGTGCTTGGCGTCGTGGCCGGCGGCATCGCCGCCCCCGGAGGTGTCGACCTCTCGGCCCGGACGAGCCTCGGCGGCCCCCTGTCCTCGTCCCTGCCCGCTTTGGTCTGCGGATGCCGTAGGCTGCTCGACCTGGCCTTCCGCGGCGCCCTCGGCGGCGCCCTCGGCGGCGGCCTCGGGCACCTCCGCCCCTGCACCGCTGGGTGGCTGGCCGTTTTCCTTGATCAGCTCGACACGAATCTTTTTCCTTTTCACCTGTTTTCCCTGAGGGATGGAATTGGAGGCAGCGTCACCGCTCTCGGCATCGCCGCCCTCTGGGAAGTCCCCCGCAGAGCCGTAGCCCGCAGAGCCGTCCCCCGCAAAGCTGTCCCCCGCAGAGCCGTCCCCCGGGGGGGTGGAAGCAGACGCCAGCCGGAAAGGCCCCTCCCCGCCGGCGCGGCGTTCCTGGCCGCCGCCGTTGTCGGTGCCGAATCCCCCTGGCGTGGGGGCGGCCTCGCTCGTTGCGGCGGCTTCGGTCGTTGCGGCGGCCTCGGTCGTTGCGGCGGCCGTCGCGACTGCGCGCTCCTCTTCCGTCTTGGGCCTGGCAAAAAAGCCAGCCGCGAGCCCTTCGGGCCTCTTCTTCCTTCTGATCACTGCCATGGATTGCTCCAATCTCTGCCAATTACAGCGCCGCGGCAGTCCGGGAACCCCGGGGGGTCCTCGAAAACCGCGGGTGTACCGCCGCGGGACGTCAGTTCACAAGTCAATGTCCAGGAGCCATACATCACTTACCGGGTTTTGTGCCTACCATGCGAACCAGGACAGCCTTGTCTTCGGCAAGATTTTTCTGGAAATCAAACAGAAACTGGTAGTACCCCTCAAATATATCCACAATCCGGGCGGGTGTCAAGGCGGAGGTCAGAGGCTGCTGAGCCGCCCTGGTCAACCCGGAAGCCTCTCCAGCGGCGAAGGGTCCACCTCCGTGAGGAGGCACTCCGCGAGGAGAAAAGCGGCCACGGCGCTTCTCCGGCGCACCGCGTCCCGGTTTCCCCTGAAACGGAAACCCAGGCAGCGGCCCGCCCCGGAAGCCGTCTTTGCGGAAATCCATATGGTCCCGACCGGTTTCTCCGGGGTCCCTCCTTCCGGACCCGCCACCCCGGTCACCGCTACGGCGAGGTCCGTTCCGGCGACCGCGAGGAGCCCTGCGGACATCGAGTCGGCCGCCTGGGCGGACACCGCCCCGAAGGCCTCCAACAGCGGCCTTTCGACCCCCAGGAGGCGCGTCTTGGCCGCGTTGTCGTATGCCACTACACCCCCCCAGAAGACCTGGGAGCTTCCCGGGAGATCCGTCAGCAGCTTGCCCAGCAGCCCGCCGGTGCAGGACTCAGCGAAGCTGGCGGTCATCCCCCGGGAGCGAAGCAGGCGCAACAGGCGCTCCACCGGACGCTCCTCCCCGCGGCGAACCAGGAGCTCCCCAAGCTCCCCTTGCAGCCGACCGTACAGCCCTTCACGCTCAGCCCCGGTGCCGCCCCGCAAGGTCAGCACGATACGGTCATCGGCCACCCGGGTGCCCCAAAGCAGCCCTGGCGCCCCTCTCCGGCCCGGTCGAAGCTGCTGGAGGGTCTGCTCGAGAACCGACTCGGGGGTCAGCAGCACCGTCGCCACAATCTCCCCCGCGTCGGCCCCTGAGGTCGACACCCCGGACTGGATGCGCGGCAGGAGCTGCTCCAGAAACATCGGCTCCAGCTCCCCCGGAGGCCCCGGGAGGGCCGCCACCAGGCCGCCGCCCGCCCTGCCCCAGAACCCCGGCGCCGTTCCCCGGAGGTTGGCCAGCACCTCGAACTGCGCCGGGATGTACGCCTGCTTCCGGTTGGCCGCGGCGATCGGCCTGGCCGCCGTGGAGCCGCCATAGCGCGCGACCAGCTCACTCCACAGCTCTTCGCGAAACTGGAGGGGAACCCCCGCCACTTCCGCCACGACCTCACGAGTCAGGTCGTCAGAGGTCGGCCCGAGGCCGCCGGTGACGATGACTAGGTCGGACTCCTGGAGAGCTCGCCGAAGCTCCGCGGCGAATACCCGGGCCTCGTCGGGGACCTGGACGGCTTTCAGAACCGAAATCCCGAGACCCCTGAGCGCCCCGCCCAGGAAACGGAAATGGGTGTTGAGAATCACCCCCTCGGAAAGCTCGGTGCCCACGGACAGCAGCACCGCCGTGCGCACCGGCCGAGAGGGCCCCGGATCGGGATCAGACACTCTGGGTGGCTTTCTTGGTCTGCTCCACCGGAGCCGAAAAGATGTCCACCGAGTCCGGCTCCTTGATCATCTCGCACTTGCCCTCGAAAACCACCCCGTCGGCGATGTTCAGCTTGGCGGTGCGGATGTTCCCGAACACCTTCCCGGTGGAGAGCATTTCGAGGCGCTCGCTGGCCTCTATGTTCCCGCGCACGACACCGCCGATCACCACGGCGCCGACCTTGATGTTCGCCTTCACCGTGGCACCGTTCTCTATGTAGAGAAACCCCGGCGATTCGATCTCCCCCTCGAAGCTCCCGTCGATCTTGAGGGAGTCACGGAAGCGCAGCACCCCGTTGAAATTGGTTTCCCTGCCCAAGGTGGTGACGATCTTTTCGTGGACTTTGTGCTCGTTGTTCTTGGCCATGGCTTTGCTACGTCTTACCTGCGCTTATTTGGTGGTCATGACGAACACCCCGTCCCAGTCATCCGGGGGCGGGCTCTTGACATACAGGGCACAGCGCTTGAAGTACAGAGACGAGGGCCCGTCCTGGGGATCGAGCTTCAGGGCCTTGGCGAAACACTCCTGCGCGTCCTTGAACCGCATCAGCTTGTAGTAGTTGCGCCCCTTAGCGAACCACTCCAGGACCTTCTTCTTCGTGTCGGAAATCATCACTCGTCCTTGTCCTGGCGCCTCTTCCAGTTGCGCAGATGCTTCTTGAGCTTGCTTTCCAGATCCTCGAGGCTCAGGTCACCCTTCTTGAGCCTGTCCCCCTTGACCTGCAGCTCGTTGATCTCTTCCTCCAGCCCCTCGAGGGTGGCCAGGATTTCCCCCCCTTCCTTGCGCACCAGCTTGATCAGACGCTCGACCTTTTCGCGGTCGGAGGGCTCCAGCCCCTGGGCCGCGTCGAGGAGCTCGGAAATGGGACCCTTGATGTGCTGGGTGAAGAAGATGAGCGACTTGTTCAGCGACTCGACCACGGCGATGCGCCGCTCGCGCCGGGAGACTTGCCGGGCAAGCTCTCGGTTGCGCAGGACCGCCCGGATGCGGGCCAGGACCTCGGAGAAGTTGAAGGGCTTTGTGATGTAGTCGTCCACTCCCAGCTCGAGGCCCTCGATCTTGTCCCGCACTTCGTCCATGGCCGAGAACATGATGATCGGGGTCTGACGATACTTGCGGTAGGCCTTGTCCTGCTTGAGCTTCTTGGTCACCTCCCAGCCCGTGAGGCGCGGCATGATGTTGTCGAGGATGATGAGATCCGGATCGGTGTCCACGACCTTCTGCAGGGCCTCCTCGCCGTCGGAGGCCTTTTCGATCGTGAACCCGAGCTTGCTCAGCATGACGTCGAAGAACTCCAGGTTGATGGGTTCGTCGTCGACGATGAGTATCTTGCCCTTCAGCTTCATAGTCTTTGCCCTTGGTATGTGCTCATTCTCCCGTTCTTTCCCGCTCTTGTCAATCCTGCCGTTCCGCGCCGTCCTCGGCGGGTGGGCCTGCCGCCCCGGGCCCGCCGCCTCGGGCCCGCCGGCCGACGGTGCGGGCGAGGCCCCAGGCAAGGCCGGCCCCCGCCAGGATCAGGACCAGGATTGCGAACCAGTCGCCCCAACGGATGTAGAGGGTTTCCCCCTCGTCGAATACCGGCACGTCGGCGATCAGGTACCCCTCGGTGAATGGCTCGAGCATGGCCGAGATGCGGCCGTTGGGGTCGATGACACAGGTGATCCCACCATTGGTCGAGCGGACCAGAGAGCGCTTGCTCTCCACCGTCCGGAAGAGGGCGATCGACATGTGCTGCATCTCGCAGGCCACCGAGTTCGACCAGGAGTCGTTGGTCATGTTCACCAGGACCTGGGCCCCCGCGCGGACGAACTCCCGGCAGAGGTAGGCAAAGGTGTCCTCGAAACAGATCGGCGTCGAAAAGCGCACCCCGGCAGCTTCGAAGACCGTGTGCTCGTCTCCCTTTTCCCAGAAGTGGGTGTCCGCGTTGCGGAGCCACTCGTACACCCCCGGGAGCAGCCGGCGATAGGGGAAATGCTCGGTAAACGGAACCAGGTGCAGCTTCCGGTAGGTGTCGACGATCTCACCGTTTTCGAACAGGATCGCGGCGTTGTAGTCGACCCGGTACTCCCGGCCGCTCTCGTCGCGGACCAGCTGACCGTCGTCGTTTCCGACCACGTACGGCACTTCCTGGGAATCCAGAAAATCCCTCAGGGAGCGGACCAGAGAGTACATCTGCCGGTCGGTCCGGTAGCGGGTATGCCAGTCGATGGCCGGCACGAAGGAGGTCTCCGACCAGATCACGATCTCGGGTTCCTGCTGCAGCGCCTGCCGGCTCAGGCGCGTCAGGATTTCCAGGGACTTCTCGTAGGCCCTGAATCCCCCCCGCCAGGGATCCACGTTCTGCTGAACCAGCGCCACCCGCCAGCGCCGGGCCTCCTCGAGATCCGTCCGGGTTGCCAGTCCAAAGATGACGGCCCCGGCAAACAGCCCGGCGTAACCCAGGGCGAGCCACCGCCTGCTCCGCAGGGCCTCACCCAGGCCGCGCCAGCCATTCTTGAGGGCGTTTCCCAGCAAGGCCGACGGAAACACGACCAGGGCCGACACGCCCCAGACTCCGGTCAGGCTGGCGATCCGGATCAAGGGCAGGAACAGGTACTGGGAGAACCCGACGATTCCGTAGGCGTAGCCGAGAAACCCCTGCACCTTCACGAACTCGTAGCCCACCCAGATCAGGGTCTGCAGGAGCGCCGCGTGGCGAGGATAGAAGGTATCCGCCGCCTTGAGGAGCGGAAACACCGCCAGGAGGTACACCGAGTAGATCGGCGGCACGATGAACAGGGTAAGGGGATGGAAAGTGCCGAGCCAGTAGTTGTACAGGGCGTAGCTGGCAAAGCCGAAGAAGGCTCCGTAGAGACAGCTCGCTCCCCAGCCCGCCCGGTGGACCACGACGAACACCGGAACCAGGGCGACAAAGGCCAGCGGGAACCAGCCCCAGGTGGAGAGAAAACTTGGAAAGCTGAGAGCGAACAGGATGGCGGAGAGCAGCAGCAGCGCCAGGTCGGCCGCGACACGTTTCAGGGCCGCCTGCCCGAGCCGCGCTGGAGTCGGTGCGACGGTACGAGCGGTCCGCAAAGACTATTCCCTCAAGGACCAGGCTTTCTGCTTGAGCTCTCTGCCGGGCCGGAACACGGCAACTCCGTGGTCGTGCACCTCCACGGAAGCCCCGGTTTTCGGGTTTCTGGCCTTGCGCCCCTTTCGGAGCTTGATCTCGAAGGTCCCGAAACCCCGCAGCTCGATCACCTTGTCCTCGAGAAGTCCCTTCTTGATCTCCTCGAAAAAGGAGTCCAGGATTGTGTGGATGTTCTTCTTGCTGACCTTGACCCTGGGGTAGATCTGCTCGATGATCTCGGCTTTGGTGAGCTTCTCACCACTCACCGCGACTCCTTTCCGAGAACCCTCCGAAAGCGTCGACGCGCCGGGCGCTCCGCTCTCAGGAGCTCCCCGTTCCGGTCAGCTTCTTCTGCAGCCGCCGCTTCTTTCTTGCCGCAGTGTTCCGGTGCACGATGCCCTTGTTGACCGCGCTGTCCAGGAGGCTGGAAATCTCCCGGTACTGGCTTTCCGCCTCCGCTCCGGGACCCGCATTCGCCAGGTCGAGCAGCTTGCGAGTCCCGGTTCGAATCCGGGACTTCACCATCTTGTTCCGCAGTCGTCGATTTTCGCTCTGTCGATGCCGCTTCGCGGCTGAACCTTTTCCTGACAACGAGATATCTCCTTCGTAAGCGTTCGCAATATAAGTTTAAACCGTACAAGAAACTAACAGATTTCTCCCCGGATGTCAAGTGCAGTCGTGTTTTGGCGTCTCTTGGGTGTGCCTATGGTCTGTCCGGGTGTCCCTTGGGCGCCCACCGGATGGCAGGGGCCCGGCAACCACCGCTTCGGCTGCCAGCCCGGCCCCGGTGAGCCCGTGCGTGGCATCCTCCCCTTCCCCACGATCAGGGGCAGACCCCCCGGCAGGGAGCGCCGAGCAGCGGACAGGCAGCGCAGCGCGGCCGGGCCCGGCAGTGCTCCTTGGCGTGACGCACGATCAGGGCGTGGTATTCCCCGTACAGCGCCGCGTCCCTGGGCAGCTGGGCGGCAAACATGCCCTGCAGGGCGTCGTAGGACTCTCGCCCCTCGACCCAGCCCAGGCGGGCGGCCAGACGCCGGGTGTACGCGTCCACCACGAACGTCGGGACGTGATAGGCGTACAGCAGGATCGAATCGGCGGTTTCGGGCCCGACGCCCCAGACGTCCATGAGCTCGCCCCTGCGGGGAGGCACTCCCACGGTAGGGAGGGCCTCCACTACCAGGCGAAGCTTCCTGGCCTTCTGGTTGAAGTAGCCGCTGGAGCGGATGGCGTCGGCGAGCTCCCGCTCCGGGCAGGCCAGCAGCCGCCGGCGGTTCATGAGCCCCCGGGCCGCGACCTGCCCCAGAGCGCTTTCCGCGTTTCGCCAGCTGGTGTTCTGGGTGAGCACGGCCCCGACCACGACCTCCAGCCGCTCGGCCCGGCCGGCGGGAACGTGGTAGATCCCGGGGTGGTACCCCCGGTCGTCGAATCCCCGCCGGCCGGCCCGGCTCAGCAGCGGCCACCATCCCTGGGGCCCGTAGCGGTCGAGCAACCGTCGATAGACCCTGGCGACCGGCGCGCCGGCGCCGGGCTCCACCCCGGGGCGCAGGGGCCTCAACGGGCCCGCCGGGCGGCGAAAAACAGGGACAGCACGGCCAGCATCCCCAGGAATGCCAGAACCCCAATCGGGAACCAGTCCCCCCACCGGGTGTACAGGCTCTTCCGCCCGCCTTCGGACGGGAACTCCACGTCCACGACCAACACCCCTTCGGTGTAGTACGGAAGGCTCCCGCGGAACCGCCCTTCGGTGTCCACGTAGCAGGTCAGCCCAGAGGCGGTGGCCCGGACCAGAGGCCTGCGATTCTCCACAGCCCGGAAGGCCGCGTTCACGGCGTGCTGCCGCGCCTCCACCTCGGTGAGCGACCAGTAGTCGTTGGACAGGTTGACGATGGCCTCCGCCCCGGCCGCCACGAATCGCCGCACGTCCCCGGGAAAGGCGTCCTCGAAGCAGATCGGCGTGCTGAAGGAGAACCTCGGGTGCCGGAACACGGTTCGCTCGGCGCCGGGCTCCCAGAGATACACGTCTCTCTGCTGGAGCCAGCGATACACGGCGGGCAGCTGCCGCTTCCAGGGGAAGTGCTCGGTGAATGGAACCAGGCGAATCTTGTGATAGGTTTCCACCCGCCTGCCCGCCGGGTCGAAGAGGATGGCGGCGTTGAAGTCCAGGCGGGTCTCTCTGCCCTGGTCGTCGGTTGCTAGCTCGTAGTCGTCGTTGCCGGTGACCAGCCACACGCCCAGTCGGCGCTGGTACTCCAGAAAGCGGCGCACCAGGGCCGCGAGAGGGTATTGCTCGGGATCCATCTGGCTCCAGCGGCGGATGTTGGGAACGAATGCCGTCTCGGACCACGCCACCATCTCGGGAGAGCGCACCATGGCCTGGTCGGTCAGGCGGACCAGGGTTTCGAAGGTATCCTCGTAGTCGTGCTTCCTCGGGTCGTCGTTCTGCTGCACCAGGGCCAGACGGACCGTCTTGTCGATCGGCAGTGCTTCACGCACCGCCGTCGAGACCCCTCCGAACACCACGGCGGCGAGGAACACCGCCGCCGCCGCCAGAAGACCCGGCATCCCGCGGAGCGTCCTGCCTCCGGACTTCCCGGAGCCCAGGGCAGCGATCACCCCGGCGATCCCGGCGTTCAGCAGCAGCAGAACGAAGCTGACCCCCCAGACCCCGGTCAGGGAAGCGATCTGGATCAGAGTCGGGAACTGGATCTGGGTGGTTCCCCACAGCCCCCAGGGGTATCCCAGGAAGCCGATGGAACGCAGGTATTCGAAACCCGTCCAGCCTGCGGCCAGGATCAGCACCCCGGCTCGAGGCAGCCGCTTTGCCAGCCACAGCACGACGAGGAGAAAGGGAACATGATACACCAGCGTGACGAGCGAGATCAGCTGCAGGCTGACCAGGCTGTAGGTTCCGAGCCAGTAGTTCAGGAGCATGCCTTGCAGCACGCCGTAGGCGGTGCCATACAGGACACCCCGGGGAGTGGGGGTTCGAAGAAGAACGACGAACAGGGGCACAAGCGCCACGAAGGCCAGGACACCGAGGCCCTCCAGCCTGAGGAACGACGGGAATGCCAGAACCCCCAAGGTCACGGACAGGAGCGTCAGCGGCAGCGCCCAGCGGTCCGCGGGCGACCCACCACGGCCCGCGGCCGGTGCCAAGCGGCCGTAGAGGTAGAACAGGAGGTTCGCCGCCAGGAGCGGGGCATACCGCAAGACCGCCGCCAGGCGCTCCTGGCGGGTGTCGATAGCCAGACGCACCGCCCCGCCGCTGGCGATGAAGCGCTGCACGTAGTCCATGTTGGCGTTGAGGGCGTAGATGTAGGAGAACAGGAAAAACAGCAGAACGATCAGGAACAGCAACTCGGGCGAATGCAGCACCAGGCCCTGCGCCTTCCCCCGCCCCCTCAGGACGAGTGCGGCAACCCCCACGCTCAGGTGCGCAACCAGGATCAGGGCGTATACCGCATCGGCGTAGACCACGTTGTCCAGAGGGACCCTGGCAGGCCCGACGAACACAAACAGCGTCTCGATCAGGAATACGGCGACGTACGTCCAGCCCACGGCAGTATGCAGCCCTCCCGGCCGGGGCGGGAACGCGGCGGCCGCCACCCCCTCCCCGGGCACTCAGCGAATCCGAAAGCGGAAATAGCTCTTCTTTCCCTTGCGGAGCAGCAGCTCGTCCTGTCCCGTCTTCTCGGGCCCCACCACCTGGTCCACCGAGTCGATCGTCCGTCCGTCCAGATAGGCCCCGCCCTGCGTCACCAGGCGCCGGGCCTCTCCCTTGGAGCCGCACAGCCCGGAGCGGACGAAGAGCTCCAGGGCCCCGATTCCCTTCTCGAGCTCGGCGCGGTCCAGATCTGCGGTGGGCACGCTGTCCGAGAGCACACCCTCGCTTCGGAACAGGGCCCGCGAGTCCTCCCGGGCCTTCTCCGCCTGCTCGGCGCCGTGCACGATCGTGGTGAGCTCCATGGCCAGCACCTCTTTGGCCCGATTGGCCTCCTGTCCTTCCAGGCGGTCCAACCTGCGGACCTCGTCCATGGGCAGGTAGGTGAACAGCCCGAGGAACTTGCCCGTGTCGGCGTCGGGGATGTTCAGCCAGTACTGGTAGAACTCGTACGGGGAAACCAGCTCCGGGTCGAGGAACAGGGCTCCCTTCTCGGACTTGCCCATCTTCTGGCCGTCGGAGCGGGTGACCAGCGGGGTGGTCAGGGCGAAGGCCTCGGCGCCCTCCACCCGGCGCACCAGGTCCATCCCGGCCACGATGTTGCCCCACTGGTCGTCGCCGCCCATCTGGAGGCGGCACCCCTGGCGCTGGTACAGGACCAGGAAGTCGTAGGCCTGGAGGATCTGGTAGTTGAACTCGATGAACGAAAGCCCCGTGTCCAGGCGCATCTTGTAGGTCTCGAAGCTGAGCATCCGGTTCACCGAGAAGTGGCGCCCGATGTCCCGCAAGAATTCGATGTAGTTCAGGTCCGCCAGCCAGTCGGCATTGTCCAGCATCAGGCCCCGCCCTGCCGAGAAGTCCAGGAAGCGGGAGATCTGCCGGCGGAAGCGCTCGCCGTTGGCCTTGATGGTCTCGATCGGCAGGATCTTGCGCATCTCGGTCTTGCCCGACGGGTCCCCGATCCGGGAGGTCCCGCCCCCGATCAGGGCAATCGCCCGGTGCCCGGCCCTCTGGAGGTGTGACATGGCGAACAGCTGCACCAGGTGACCCACGTGGAGGCTCGAGGCGGTGGGGTCGAAGCCGATGTAGTAGGTGACGGTCTCCGAGTCCAGGAGCCCGCGCAGCCCCTCCTCGTCGGAAACCTGCTGGACGAAGCCCCGCTCGCGCAGGACGTCGAAGCCTGCGCTCACGTGCCCATCCTCCTGTACTCGCGAACTCCCTGGCGGATGCGGTCGGCCAGCTCGTCGATCTTGACCCTGATCTGCTCCATCGAGTCCCGGAAGCGCAGGGTCACGGTTCGGTCTTCTTTGGTCTGGTAGTCGATGGTGACGCCGAAGGGAGTTCCCACCTCGTCCTGTCGCCGGTAGCGCCGGCCGATGGCACCCCCCTGGTCGTAGAAGGTCGTGAACTCCTCCCTCAGGGGGCGTTCGATCTCCCGGGCCAGCTCGGCCAGACCGTCCTTCTTGACCAGGGGAAAGATCCCGACCGTGATCGGCGCCAGCTCCGGGTGCAGGCGCAGCACCGCCCGCTTCTCCCCCTCCACCTCGTCCTCTTCGAAGGCGTCGGCCAGCACGGTCAGGACCGTCCGGGTCAGGCCCGCGGAGGTTTCGATCACGTAGGGAGTGAAACGCTCCCCACGGACATCGTCGAGGTAGCTCAGGTCCTTGCCCGAGAACTCCATGTGCCGCCGCAGGTCGTAGTCGGTGCGGTTGTGGATCCCCTCGAGCTCCTTCCAGCCGAAGGGGAACTCGTACTGGATGTCGAAGGCCACCTTGGCGTAATGGGCCAGCTCATCCGGGCCGTGCTGGTGGAAGCGTAAGCGAGAGGGCAGGATGCCCAGGCGCTTGTAGAACTCGAAGCGCTCGGCCTTCCAGTACTCGAACCATTTCTCGTCCTCCGAGGGGTGGATGAAGAACTGCATCTCCATCTGCTCGAACTCGCACGTCCGAAAGATGAAATTCTTGGTCGTGATCTCGTTGCGGAAGGCCTTGCCGACCTGGGCGATGCCGAAGGGGACCTTGACCCGGCTGGTCTGCACCACGTTCTTGAAGTTGACATAGATCCCCTGGGCGGTCTCCGGCCGCAGGAACACGGTGGACGCATCGCTTTCCACCGGCCCGATGTGGGTCTTGAACATGAGGTTGAACTGCCGGGGATCGGTGAGCTCCCCGCCGCACTCCGGGCAGCGGTGGGCGGCCATCAGTTCCTCGGGGATCTGGTCGGAGCGGAAGCGGGACTTGCACTTCCTGCAGTCCACCAGGGGGTCGGTGAAGTTCTCCACGTGCCCCGACGCCTCCCAGACCCTCGGGTGCATGAGGATCGCGGCGTCCAGTCCCACGATGTTGTCGTGCAGCTGGGTCATGGCCCGCCACCACGCCCGTTGGATGCGATTCTTGAGCTCCACGCCGAGGGGGCCGTAGTCCCAGGCCGAAGCCAGCCCACCGTAGACCTCGCTGGACTGGTACACGAAGCCGCGACGCTTGCACAGGGACACCAGGGCCTCCATGGAGACGCGGTTGTTGTCGATTTCTTCCATAACGGATCCTTCCATCTCGATGTATCCTCGGGCTCAGCCCTCCAGAGCCTGCAGGGCCCTGCGGACGCGATCGAGGGCCCTGTCCTCCCCCAGAAGGCGCAGCGACTCGAACAGGGGCGGCGACACGCGCTTGCCCGTCAGGGCCACCCGCAGGGACATCAGCAGGTCTCCGAGCTTGACCCCGAGCTCCTCGGCGAGCTCCCTGAATCGAGTCTCGTTGTCTTCGTCCGAGCGCGCGTCGAAGCCTCCAAGCAGCTCCCAGGAACGCCGGAGCGCCTCGGCGGTTCGCGCCTGGTCCAGGCGTTTGGGCACCAGCTCCTCCGCCGGAGGTGCAGGCATCTCTCGGAACAGGAAGGCCGCCAGCTCCACCACGTCGGAGAGCACGGTCAGCCGCTCCTGGACCAGGGCGGGCAATCCCGCGAGAACCCGGCTCTGTTCCCCGGTCGGGGGGGAGGAAACGAGGCCCGCCTTCTGGAGGTGCGGCAGGAGCAGCTCCCGCAGCCGCTCCGGCGCCAGGCGCCGGATGTACTGCCCGTTGAACCAGTCCAGCTTCTTGTAGTCGAAAACCGCGGAGGCCTTGTTGAGCCTCTCCAGGGCGAACAGCCGCTCCAGCTCCGGGAGAGTGAAGAACTCCCGGGAGTCGTCGAAGGACCAGCCAAGCAGGGCGATGTAGTTGACCACCGCCTCGGGCAGATAGCCCTTCTCCCTGAACTCCGCGACCCTCGTCGCGCCGTGGCGCTTGGAAAGCTTCTGCCCGTCCGGGCCCAGCACCATGGGCAGGTGGCAGTACCGCGGCGGCTGCCAGCCCAAGGCCGCGTAGAGCAGCACGTGCAGGGGCGTCGAGGGCAGCCACTCCTGAGCCCGCAGGATGTCCGTGATCTCCATGACATGGTCATCGATCACGTTGGCCAGGTGATACGTGGGCAGGCCGTCGGACTTGAGGAGCACCGGGTCCGGGTTGATCTCGGTGTTGGCCGTCTCGATTCTTCCCAGCAGCCGGTCCTCGAACACCGTCGTGCCTTCCAGCGGGACCTTCAGCCGCACGACAGGCATGTTCCCCTCGGCGGCGAGGGCCGAGCGCTCATCCGGGGAAAGCTCCCGGCAGCGCCGGTCGTATCCCGTGGGCTGGCCCCGGCTGCGCTGCTCGTCCTTGAGCTCCTGGAGACGCTCCTGGGAGCAGAAGCAGTGGTACGCGTGCCCGCTGGCCACCAGGGCCGCAGCGTGCTCCCGGTACAGGGCGGCTCGCTCGGATTGGAAGTACGGGGCAAAAGGCCCTCCCCTGTCCGGTCCCTCGTCCCAGCGGAAGCCGAGCCACTCGAAGGTCCTGTAGATGTCCTCCAGGGCATCGTCCCGGTAGCGCTCACGGTCGGTATCCTCGATCCGCAGGACGAAACACCCGCCCTCGGAGCGGGCATAGAGGTAGTTGAACAGCGCCGTCCGGGCGCTGCCTATGTGCTGGAAGCCCGTAGGCGACGGCGCGTACCGGACTCTTACCTTCATCGGGATCCCTCGAAAAGCGCGTTTCACGCGGGCATTCCCGAGGATTATAAGGAGGGGATTGTCCATGGTCAAGCGAAGTCGCCGCCGCGTGTGCCCGGGGCGTCTCCTGCGGACTCTGCAGCTGCTCCCCTTGCCCCCGCCACGCCATCCGCTGTACCCTCCCCGCATGACCGGCGTCCGGGACACATTCCTGTTCGCGGTGCTGCTCGGAGTGTTCCTGGCGGTGCTGGTGGTACTCGGCCTCAGGAACCTCTTCGTGACCAGAGACGCCGACGACTACCTGGTTGCGGGGCGCCGCACCGCCGGGGTTGCCGTTGGGGGCACCCTTGCGGCCACGGTCATTGGGGGCTCCAGTACCCTGGGCCTGGCGGGGTTGGCCTTCCGGAGAGGCCTGACCGGGAGCTGGTGGCTGCTGGTGGGAGCGGCGGGTCTCGGCGCGCTGCTGTACTTTGCCCCCAGAATCCGGGCGCACCGGGCCTATACCCTGGCCGAGATGATCGGTCGCTGGTACGGCCCTCGCACCCGGCGGATTGCCGCCGTTCTGATTCTGGTTGCCTGGCTCGGGATCATCGGGGCCCAAACCCGGGCCGCCGGCTGGATTCTCTCCACTTTCCTCGGCGGGCCGGCCGCTCTGTGGAGCCTCGCCGCCGGCGGCGTGTTCATTCTGTACACCGTCTCCGGCGGGCAGCTGTCCGTGATCCGCACCGACCTCGTTCAGATCGTCCTGATCCTGGCCGGGGCGGCCGCCGCCGCGGCCGGCGGGCTGGTCCGAATCGGCAGCCTCGGGGCCCTGGCGGCGGCGCTCCCCCCGGGGCACCTCGGCTTCCCCGTAGCGCCGGGGTTCTCACCCCTGGACCTGCTGCTGCTGTTCCTGGTCGTGGGGTCCACGTACGTGGCCGGCCCCGACATGGTCTCGAGGGTGCTCTGCAGCCGCAGCGACGCCGGGGCTCGCCGGGGCGTCATCCTGGCCATTGCGATACTGCTTCCCTTTGCCGCCCTGATCACCCTGATCGGACTGGAGGCCAGGGTTCTGTTTCCCGGAGCCGCCCCGGAATCAGCCTTCGCCCTGCTGGCCCACGACGCCCTCCCTCCGGCGCTGGGCTCCATCGCCGCCCTCGGCCTGCTGGCCGCCTTCCTCTCCTCGGCCGACACCACGCTGCTCACTGCCGCAGCCGTGGCGGCCCTCGACCTGATGGGGGGGCCCCGTGTGCGCCGGCTTGGAGGTCTTCGCCTGGTCACGGCCCTCGTAGGCGCGGCCGCCGTCGGGATCGGCCTGGCTTCCGGCGGGATCATCGCCTCGCTCCTCCTGGGCTACGCGGTCTTCTCGGGGGGCCTGTTCGTCCCGGTGCTGGCGGGCCTGACCGGCAGGCCTCTGGGGACCGCGGCGGTCCTGGCCGCGATCACCGGGGGCGGATCGCTCGCCCTGGCCGGCAAGCTCCTCGACCGCGATCCGATCATCGCCGCGGGGTTCGTGTTCACCGCCGCGGTCTGGGTCATCGACCGGGTCGTGAGGCAGCGCCGGCGGCACGGCGGGCGCCCCCCAGGCTGAGCCTGCGGCCGCGGGAAATGTGTTTGCATCTTCTTCACATTGATGATATGATACATTACGATTTAAGTCGGTTATCGCGCGTCCGCCACGACGCGAGCCGATGCTTTGCTTCGCCAAGCCGGTCCGGGGGCCGGCGGCGCAGCTGGAGGCATGCTTTCGGAGACGGAGTTCTGAGGGACCGCCGGATCGGGAGCTTCCCCAGAACCTTCGTGGCGACAGGGTATCCATCATGAGATTGACGACAAAAGGACGCTACGGTGTCAGGGCCGTGGTGAATTTGGCGGCCGCGGTGGACGACAAGCCGGTCTCGATCAGCCAGATCGCCGGCCAGGAAAACCTGTCCCCGGAGTTCCTCGAGCAAATCTTCTTCAAGCTCAAGAAGGCGGGGGTGATACGCTCGGTCCGAGGGCCGAAGGGGGGCTTCATTCTGAACCGTGACCCTCGGGAGATCACGATCAAGACCATACTCGACGCGGTGGGAGAGCCCCTGAGCCCGGCGCCCTGCGCGAACGGACGCCTTGCGCCCTGCCCGCGTCAGGCGGAGTGTGCGATCGCGCCGGTGTGGCAGGAGTTCTACAAGGTCATGGAGCACCACCTGGCGGGCATCAGCCTCGAGGACATCCTGGCGGGGAAACACAGCGGCGAGACAGTGAAGCTCGGCTCCGAGCAGTAGGGTTCCCGCGCCTGGCGCCCCCGAATCAGCGGGGCATTCGAATCCGAGTTCCCACCGACAAGAGCTGAAAACGCTGTCCGAAAGCGGACCTCAGAGCGCACAGGGCCTGGAACCCGGTGCAGTGACCGGCGGCGACCAGTCGAGGCTGCCTCTCCCTGAGAAAGGCCACGGTGCTGCGGATGCGTGCCGGCTTGGCGTGGAGAAGGTGCAGGCCGCCGATCAGCCCGTGCAGCGGGCGGCCGGGGAACAGACGGAACACCGCTTCCAGGGTGTTCACGACCCCGCTGTGGCAGCACCCCAGAATCACCACGAGCCCGTCCCCGCTCTCCACCACCAGGCACTGATCCTCCGGAATGTCGTCCGGCTCCCGCAGCTCAGGATCCCGGAAGAAGCTTCCGCCGGTGTCCTCGAACGGACACGCTCGCACGATCTCGCCGCTGAGGTGCACGCCCGGAAGCACCTCCCGGCGTTCCCGACCAGGGTCCAGTGGGAGGCCGCGGCGCTCCAGATCCTCCGGTCCCCCGGCGTAAGGAAAGCCGATTCGCCGATTCGCCTCCCCTGCTTGTTTCGACCGGGTGTAGGACTGCCGGAACACCTCCGGGTGGGCAACGATCCGGGGCGCCTGGCCGTAAAGCTCCAAGAGGTGCTCGACTCCCCCCGTGTGATCGTAGTGATTGTGGCTGAGCACCACGGCGTCGAGGCCGCTCAGGCGCAGCCCCATCTGTTTGGCGTTGCCGAGAAACAGGGCGGAGGCCCCTGTATCGAACAACAGACGCCGGCCGTCTTTCTCGACCAGCAGGGACAGCCCGTGTTCGCCCCGCAATCTCGGCACGTGGACCGTGTCGTCCACCAGCACAGTGACTTCGACAATGCTCATGATCCTTCGATCCTCCGCCCCTTACCTCCGGGCGTGATTCCCCCTGGAAACGCGGCGCCGTTCGGGCGCGCAGGGGCTTGCGCAGGTGATCCTTGTTCCATGATGAAGCCTCCGCGGGCTTTGTCAAGGCTTTGTCGCTCCTGCGCACGTGGACTCCGGTTTTCGCCCTCGGTCCCCCCACGCCCCGGGGTGCGTGGGAATTGACTCTCTGCCGCCGCTTCTGGTTGAATACATCATGCTCGAGGTACCCCTGGGGTCGGCGGACGGCCTGGCAGCCCGCTTTCCACTGGGCAGCGGTCAGGCGTTCGGGGGCCTGCAGGCGGGACTGAGCCTGCGGGCCGCAGGGGATCTCTGCCACCCGGAGCGGCACGCCCTTCCCGGGGAGCGCGACGTTGCCGACGGTTGCAGAGAACGCCGGCGGCGGTTTCTACGGCGGCTTCGGATCGAGGAAGACCGGCTGGTGTACTGCCGGCAGGTCCATTCTCGTACCGTGCTGTGGGTCCACGGCGACTCGGGGTGCGCGGAAAGGGAAGCCGACGGGCTGTTGACCCGGCGATGGGATAAGATCGCGTGCGTGACCGTCGGGGATTGCCTCCCGATCTTCCTTGCAGACAGGGCCACCGGATCCTTCGGCATCCTGCACTCGGGGTGGAAAGGCACGGGAATCCTTTCCACCGCCCTGGAGATGCTGAGGCAGGACGGCAGTCGGGCCTCCGACCTGGCCGTCACTCTGGGGCCGGGAATCGGCAGCTGCTGCTACGCCGTGGAGGAGGAGCGCTGCGCGGTCTTCCTGCGCTCTTTCGGGGCCCAGAGCGTGCGCCGGCGGCAGGGACAGGGTTTTCTGGACCTCCAGGCAGCGAACCTGGAGATTCTACGCAGGGCGGGCGTCCAAGACGTGGCCGTGGTGCGCGCCTGCACGGCCTGCACCCCGGCCCTATCGTCATTCAGGCGCGATGGACCCGGGTTCGCCCATATGCTGGCGTTCATCGGCCGCACCCGCATAGGAGAAATGGATGAGACGATACCAGGAGATGTGGAAGAGCGTCATCCGGGAAGAGATAGAGGAGCTGGCCCGACAGGCCGTGGATCCGCAGTCCGTCGTGTCGGAAACTCCGCCCCGGGCCGAGCTCGGGGACATCGCGTTTCCCATGTTTCCCTATGCCCGGATGCTGCGCCGCTCTCCGGCTCAGATCGCCGAAGAGCTCGCGGTTCGTCTCAACCGTGAAGAACCGGCTGCCGGGGGTGTTGCCGCCCGGGGTGCTGCCGGCCGCGCCGAGGCGCAGGGGCCCTACGTCAACGTGCACCTCGACCGGCCGGAGGTCGCCGAGCGCACCCTAGGGGCGATACTGCAGGCCGTGGATCTCTACGGGCGCAGCCAGGCCTACGAGGGGCAGAGAATCGTCGTGGAGTTCTCTGCCCCCAACACGAACAAGCCGCTGCATCTCGGACACCTTCGCAACGACGCCGTGGGCATGGCGGCGGCCCGGATCCTGCAGACCGTCGGGGCGGAGGTGCTCAAGGTCAATCTGATCAACGATCGGGGAATCCACATCTGCAAGTCAATGATCGCCTACCAGGAGTTCGGCGGCGGTGCGACTCCCGGGGAGCTCGGGCAGAAGGGGGACCACCTGGTCGGCGACTTCTACGTCCGATTCGCCGCCTGGGCCAAAGAGGACCCCCGGGCCGAGGAAAGGGCCCGCCAGATGCTGGCGGCCTGGGAAGAGGGTGACCCCGAGGTCCGGGCCCTGTGGGAGAAGATGAACCACTGGGCCATCGAGGGGATCAACGAGACCTACGAGACCACCGGCGTCAGCTTCGACCGCCTCTACCGGGAGAGCGACACCTACCTGCTCGGCCGGCAGGTCGTCCTCGAGGGACTGGAGCGGGGGATCTTCCATCGCGACCCCGACGGCTCGGTCTGGGTGGACCTGAGCGCGGAAGGCCTGGACCGCAAGGTCCTGCTGCGCAGCGACGGCACGTCCCTGTACGTGACCCAGGACATCGGCACCGCGGTACAGCGTCACCGGGACTGGCCCTTCGACCGGATGATCTACGTGGTCGGCAACGAGCAGCGCCACCATTTCCAGGTCCTGTTCAAGGTCCTCGAGATGCTGGGCCACCCCTGGGCCAGGAACCTCCATCACCTGGCCTACGGCATGGTCAATCTGCCGGAGGGGAAAATGAAGTCCAGGGAAGGCACCGTCGTGGACGCCGACGACCTGATCGAGCGCATGGAGGCTCTGGCCATCGAAGAAATCCGCGAGAAGGGCAGAGAGGCGGAAATCGACGATCTGGCCGCCGCAGCCCGCAAGATTGCCCTGGGGGCTCTTCACTTCTATCTCCTCCAGCCCTCCCCTTACAAGGACATGATCTTCGACCCCAAGGAGTCCATATCGTTCCTGGGAAGCACGGGTCCCTACCTGCAGTACACGGGCGCCCGCATCTCGAGCATGCTCCGCAAGTTCGGTGAGCGCCGCGAGCGTTTCGAGGGGGGGAGCTTCCGTCCGGAGCTGCTCAAGGAGCCCGAGGAGTGGGAGATCATGAAGCGCCTGAGCGCCTATCCGGACGTCGTGCTCCTGGCTGCCGAGGAGCTGAACCCCTCGGTGCTGACCGGGCATCTGTACGAGCTGGCCAGGGCCTTCAGCCAGTTCTGGCACGAGCACCCGGTGCTGCAGAACGAAGATGCGGATATCGTGGTCAGCCGAATCGCCCTGGCTCGAGGCGTCCGGCAGGTCCTCTACAACGGAATGCGCCTCATCGGGGTTCCGTTTCTGGAGAGGATGTAGCGACCGCTTGCGGGTAGAAGGCGTCGGTGATCGTGAGCGCCCCTTGCGCATCCTCGAAACCCAGGCGGTGATACAGGGTCTCGTTGCCCCTGGGGATCAGGTAGACGAAGCGCCCGCTGCCGGGAAGCCACACCTCCGGTTCGAGGAGCCCCAGACCCGAAAGCAGCACCGGGCTCACCCCCTCACCCGCCTCGAGCCGCCCGGACACCCTGTAGCCGTTCCCAGCGGCTTCATTCGGGATCGCCTCGATCGCCAGCCCTGCGACCCGCCGGACCGCGAACAGCACGACCCAGACCTGACGGCCCCCGCGGGGGGCGCAGCCAGCACCGACGTGAGTCCAGAGCGGGCTCTCCACCACGCTCCGGTGTCCCGCGCTGGCGCTCCAGGCGGAGCATACCTCCCCCGGGCCGGTCCCGCTGCCGAGGATCTCCCCGACGAGGGTCGAGGTTCCCCCCGCCGCCTGAACGCGGTCCAGGGCGTTCCTCCCGTCGCGGCCCCGATGGGACAACACGCCCCGCCCGGCGAGCTCGGCGGCGTACTCCGCCGCCGCCAGGTCGAGCACGGGGTCCGTCGCCAGGACAGCGCACCCGGCCTCGCCGCGGACGGCGGCGACCCACGCGAGTATCTCCCGGCCCGCGGACTGCGGGCAGTCGCCGTAGAGCCTCCAGACGCAGGTAAGCATCACGGCAGGGACGATGAAACAGCGCCGGGCGGGGACCCATACCCTTTTCATAAGTTCTTCGATTGATTATATATAGTTAGCAAACGGTTGAACAACCGTCCGGTTGAACAACCGCACTATCCCTGGAGCGAGCCATGTCCACGCTGGGAGCTATACGCAACATCGGTATCATCGCCCACATCGACGCCGGGAAGACCACGACGACCGAGCGGATCCTGTACTACACGGGCAAGAGCCACCGCATCGGCGAGGTGGACGATGGCGAGGCGACCATGGACTGGATGGTGCAGGAGCAGGAACGGGGCATCACGATCACGGCCGCGGTCACCACCTGCTACTGGAAGGACAAGCAGATCAACATCATCGACACCCCGGGACACGTGGATTTCACCGCCGAGGTGGAGCGCTCGATCCGGGTGCTCGACGGCGCCGTGGTGATCTTCGCGGCAGTGGGGGGGGTTGAACCGCAGTCCGAAACGGTGTGGCACCAGGCCGACCACTACCGCGTTCCGCGCCTTGCGTACATCAACAAGATGGACCGGATCGGGGCGGATTTCTTCGCAGTGGTCGAGGAAATGCGGGAGAAGCTGGCGGCCAAGCCCCTGATCCTGACCCTGCCCATCGGCCGGGAGTCGGAGTTCGAGGGTATCGTTCACCTGCTCTCCATGAGGGAGATCCGCTGGAACTTCGAGGATTTCGGCGCCACCGTGGTCGAGACGGACATAGACCCCTCCCGCATGGAAGAGGTGCAGGGTTTCCGCCAGCGTCTGCTGGACCAGCTTTCTTCGATCTCGGACCAGAACATCGCCGACAGCCTCACCGGACTCTATCTGGAGGGCAGCCCGATCCCGGATCAGCTGATTCGGGACGCCATCCGCCGCGGCACGCTCGACAGGGATTTCGTTCCCGTGATGTGCGGGGCTTCCCTCAAGAACATGGGCGTGCAGCCCCTTCTGGACGCCATCGTGGATTTCCTTCCTGCCCCGGATGAAGTTCTGCCGCCGGTGGCCTTTCACACCAAGAAAGAGAAGAACGTGGAGATCCCGATCCGGGTGGATGCCCAACCCGTAGGGCTGGTATACAAAATCCAGTTCGATCGGGAAGCGGGCCCTTTGAGCTTCGTCCGGATGTATTCCGGGGTCCTGCGAAGCGGAGCCGCCGTGTACAACGTCGACAAGAACAAGCGCGAGCGCATCAATCGCCTTCTGCGCATGCACTCCAATCGGCACGAGTCCCTCGAGGAGATACAGGCGGGCGATGTAGCGGTGGTGGTAGGGTTCAAGCTGGCTCAGACCGGGGACACAATCGGCAGCGATCAGTTCCCGGTGATGCTCGAGCCGATGCATTTCCCGGAGCCGGTCATCTCCGTGGCCATCGAGCCGCGAACCCTGTCGGAGCGCAGCAAGCTCGAAGCGGCTCTCAACCAGCTCGAACGCGAAGACCCCACGTTCACGGTCAAGGAGAATGAGGAAACCGGTCAGCTGATCATCTCGGGCATGGGGGAGCTGCACCTCGACGTGCTGGTGACGCGGGTCATCGAGGATTTCAAGGTGCAGGCCCGGGTGGGCCCCCCACAGGTCTCCTACCGGGAGTCGATCACCAGGCAAGCCGTCCACCGGGAGCGCTATCACAAGGTGCTGGCGGGCAAGGAGAACATCGCCGAGATCACCCTCCGGGTGCGCCCGCGGGAGCGCGGTCAGGGAAACCAGTTCGTGAGCGAGGTTGGCCCCGAGGTACTGCCCAGGGAGGTGGCCGAGGCGGTCCAGCGGGGCGTGATGGGGGGATTGTCCGCCGGGATCAGCTACGGGTACCCGGCCATCGACGTCGAGGTGACCCTGACCGGGGCGCTCTACAATCCCAGCACCTCGACTCCCATGGCCTTCGAGGCTGCCGGCGCCCTGGGTTTCGATGCCGCCTGCCGCAAGGCCGGCCCGGTGCTCCTGGAGCCGATCATGAGGGTGGTCGTCCTCGTCCCGAAAGAGTACCTCGGAGAGGTGCTGGGCAACCTCACCACCCGGAAGGGGGACATCGTGGCGATCGAGAGCAAGTCGGCCGTCGAAAGCGTCCACGCCCACGTCCCGCTGGCCACGATGTTTGGATACTCCACCTCCCTGCGCAGCGCGACGCAGGGGCGGGCGACCTTCACCATGGAGTTCAGCCACTTCGCGCCCCGCCCAGACTTTTCCTCGACCTCGTAGGGAGGGCCCTGGGGCAGCGAAGCCCCCCTTGCGAGGCCCGCCCTCATTGACAAAGCCCGAGAACACTGAGTATCATCAAAAAACCCCTCAAACAGACAGTACAAGGAGCACTGGAATGAGCGTCGGCACTGACGGAATCCGAAATGTCGCCATAGCAGGTCACGGAACCACTGGAAAGACCACCCTTCTCGAGCAGATCCTCGCCGCCGGGGGCGTAATCCCGAAGCCCGAGCTCGTCGAGTCCGGAAAAACGGTCAGCGACTACACGGAAGAGGAGATCAGCAGGGGGATCTCGATTCACACCGCGCTGGCACACCTGAGCTGGAACGACACGAAAATCAACCTGCTGGACACCCCTGGCGCCAGTGACTTTGTCGGCGAGGTGGTTCCCGCCCTGCGAGCCGCAGACTCGGCCCTGCTGCTGCTGGCTGCGGAGGCGGGAGTCCAGATTGGGACCATTCAGATCTGGCGCAGGCTGAAGCACAGAAACATGCCGGCCGTGGTGTTCGTCAACAAGATGGACAAGGATCACGCCGATTTCGCCAAGACCGTCAACGACTTGAAGGAGAACTTCCAGACGAACTTCGTTCCCCTCTCGATTCCCATCGGGGCCGCGGGAACCTTCAAGGGAATCGTCAACCTCATCGAAAAAAAGGCCTACATGGGCGGCAAACCCATGGAGATTCCCCAGGAAATGACCGCTCAGGCCGAAGAGTACCGTTCTGCGTTGATCGAGGCCGCAGCCGAAGGCGACGACGGCCTGATGGAGAAGTTCTTCGAGAGCGAGACTCTCAGCGACGAAGAGATCCTGGAAGGGATCCGCAAGGGATTGCGATCCCGCAGGGTCGTGCCGGTGTTCTGCGGGTCGGCTCTGGCCAACGCCGGGGTCACTACGCTGCTGAACGCGATCTGCGCGCTGTGTCCGTCCCCCGCGGGCAAGGAAGAGCCCCTGGCCGGCGAAGGCGCCGGGGCCCGGGTCATCAGTGCCGAGGGCGGGCCCTCGGCGTTCGTGTTCAGAACCGCCATCGACCAGTTCTCCGGAAGGCTCTCTTTCGTCAAGGTGATCACCGGGACGATCCACAGCGATTCGGAGCTGACAAACTCCCGAGAGAAGAAACGCGAGAAGGTCGCCAAGGTGTACACCTGCGAGGGCAAAAAGCTCGAGGAGACTCAAGGGCTCGTCGCCGGCGACATCGGGATCCTGAACAAGCTGAGCTCGGTGAACACCAACGATACCCTCTGTTCCGCCGACCAGGACATCGCCTACCTGCCGCTGCAGCTTCCGCAGCCCGTCCACGCCGTGGCCATCAACGCGGCCAGCAAGAAGGACGAGGACAAGATGAACCAGATGCTGCAGCGGGCTGCGGAAGAGGACCTGACCTTCCAGATCAACTACAACAAGGAAACCAGGGAGACGGTCATCTCCGGCATGGGAGAGCTTCATCTGGACATCATCCTCGACAAGATCCGGACGCAGGCCAAGATCGAAATGAACACCCGGGTTCCCCGGGTGGCCTACCGGGAAACGATCCGCAAAGAGTCGGGGGCGGAATACCAGCACAAGAAACAGACCGGAGGCCACGGGCAGTACGCCAAGGTCGTTCTGGAGATCAAGCCGCTGCCCCGGGGGGAGAGGTTCAACTTCGTGAACGGGGTGGTCGGCGGACGCATCTCCAAGGGCTACATCCCGGGAGTCGAGAAGGGAGTCGTCGAGGGTATGGAAACCGGAATCCTCGCGGGCTACCCCGTCGTGGATCTCGAAGCCAAGGTCATCGACGGCAAGGAGCATCCGGTGGACTCCTCCGAGCTCTCGTTCAAGCTGGCGGCCCGGGGAGCGCTGCGGGCGGCCATGGACAAGGCCGACCCGGTACTGTTGGAACCGGTCATGGATCTGACGGTGTTCGTGGACGACCAGTATCTGGGTGACGTGCTCTCCGACCTGAGCTCACGCCGCGGCCGGGTTCTGGGGCAGGAACCCGTGGGGGGCGGAATCCAGGAAGTCAAGGCCCAGGTCCCGCAAGCCGAGCTGCTGCGCTACTCCATCGACCTGCGCTCCATCACTTCCGGCACTGCGGGATTCGAGATGGAGTTCAGTCACTACAGCCCCGTCACGGGTAAGATAGCCGACCAGGTGGTGGCGGCCGCCGAGGCGCTGCGGCAGGAGGAGGAGTAGAAACCCCGCCGCCGGGTTTCCTAGAGAAACAGGGCGCCGGGAATCAGGAAGTGCAGCACGCCGATGACCATACCGGCGATACCCAGCGGCACGCGGTAGGTCATAACCGTCCGCTCGAAACCGCCGGCGTTTTCGTCGGGGACCCCGGAACGCTCACGGATCAGCCCGACGACCAGAGCCGCGCCCATGGCCAGCCCCGCCAGCGCGGGAAGCAGGTCGCCGACGACCGGCACGTCGTTTGCCGACGAGCGGATGAGCAGCTTGAGAAACCCCACCACGAATGAGGCGATCCCGATCGTGGTCCTGACGTTCCTTCGGCCGAGAAGCTCGGCGTACAGGGCAAAGCCCTTGGTGCGCTCGGCCAGGTAGTCCGAAGTCAGGGCCACACCTGCCAGCAGGTTCGTTACGATCGACAGGAAGTAAAACTGCAGCATGCCACCATCTCCGTCCCGGGAAGGATTACTCCCATAGGATAGTGAATCGGGAGGGTCGTGTCAAACTCTCTCCGAGCCGTTTGCGCAGGCCGTGCCCCAACACGTTGCCCCCCGCGCCCCTCGCCCGGGTGCGAGTCCCCTGCGCTCACCAGGCCGACTTCGGCAGAGACAGCCGTACCGAGCGTTCTTCCACCTGAACCTCGGCGTATACCCGCTCGCCCGCCTCGTCGAAAGGCAGCGAAGCCCGGAGCACGACCTCCTGTCCCTTGAGACGAGGCGGGGGAGCGGAGTCAAAGAAGGATTCCGACTCGGGAGCGTTGCGCCTCAGGGCGAAGCGGACGAAGACCCGCTGCCCGGGTTGCTCCGCTTGGTTGTCCGCCCCGACGCGGCGCACCGTGAGCGTGGCGAACACCACGTCGCCGTACTGCAGCCCCCGGAGCGAAGCGCTGTAGGGTCCCACCCGGGCGCTGCTGGCCGGGGGCCCGAAGAATCTCAGGGCCACCAAACCGAGAATCATGAGGATGGCAATGTCCGCCAGGATAATCAGCAGACTCCGGTGGCGGCGGAAAAAGCCTTGCGCCCCCGGAGGTTTCGGCGCGGCCGCCATGGATAGCCGGTCGTCCCTGCTGTAGTGGAAGCTCAGATCCGACCGCTGCGAGCCCGGGGATTCCCAGGAATCCCCCTCGCGGGTCCGTTCCTGCCCTTTGCCCCTCGCCATCCTGCCTCAGCCTCCGGCCAGTTGGGAGATGAAAGGGAGCAGATCGTCCGCGGTGAAGTATCCCTTTGCCTCGAAGGCCCGCCGCCCCGCAACACTGTGCAGCAGCACCCCAGCGCGGGCAGCGACCGTGGGCTCGACGCCTCCGGCCAGCTGACCTGCGATCACTCCGGAAAGCACGTCCCCACTGCCCCCGGTCGCCATGGCCGGGTTCATTCCGTCCAGGATCCACAGGCGCCCATCCGGGGCGCAGACGTAGCTGCAGTGTCCCTTGAGCACGATCGTGGCCTGAAGGCCCGTGCTTGCCTCACGAAGCCGCGGCACCGGGTCGGCCAGAACCTCGCCCGGGCTCTCCCCGAGCAGGCGCGCAAACTCCCCCGGATGCGGGGTCAGGACCCAGCGGCCTCCCAGCGACTGCTTGCGCCGCCTGTGCAGTCCGGCGAGCAACGAGATACCGTCCGCATCGAGCAGCCCGGGAAGACCCGCCGAGAGCAGGTGCTCCAGCCAGGCCTCCCGGCCCTCGCTCAAGCCCCAGCCCGGACCGACCAGGAGGCCCGAGAAGCGGTCGAGGGCAAGAGCAGAAGGCCGTGCCTGCCCATCCCAGGGACGGATCATCACCGAGCTGTAGGCCGCTGCGCAGGCCGGATACAGATCCCGCTGCATCTGGACGGTTACCAGGCCGGTTCGACTTCGGGCCGCGGCGTGGGAGCACAGCCAGGCGGCCCCCGTGGTTCCCTCGCTGCCGGCAAACACTCCAAGGTGGCCCCGGGCGTTCTTGTAGGTGTCGGCGGGAATCGGACGCAGCAGCTCCGTGAGGCAGTCCTCGGACAGGAGCTCGGCGGGGATGTCGGAAGCTTCCACCAGCTCCGGGGGGAAGATCCCGGTCACCACGTGAATCTGCCCGCACAACCCCCGGGCGTGGGGCAGGTACAGGCACATCTTCGGCAGCCCGATCGTCAACGTGGCACAAGCCCCCACGGCCGGATAGCCCTTCCTGTAGCTGTCTCCCAGCCCGCTGGGGACGTCCACCGCGACGGTCGGCACCCGCGACGCGTTCACGGCCGATATCAGCTCACCGACGCTGCCGCGGGCCTCCCCCCGAAGGCCTGTGCCGACGAGCCCGTCCACGATCCAGTCGCAGCGGGCCAGCCGCCGCCGGACGGCCGGGGCCCGCTCCTGGAAGTCCAAGACCTCGACGCCGAGGGCCCGGAGAATTTCCAGGTGCGTAGCCGCCAGGGTGCCCGCGCGGGGGGAGCCTGCGCCGAGCACGATCGACAGCTCGCGCTTGCCTTCCAGGTAGCAGCGGCGTGCCATCACCAGGGCATCGCCCCCGTTGTTGCCCTTGCCGGCCACGAAGACGATCTCCCCTGCGGGGGTCGACCCGCACCATAGCTTCTCGCGCAGGGTGCAATAAGCCCCGAGGGCGGCGTCTTCCATGAGCACTGCCTGGGGAACGTGAAACCGCTCCTGGGCCAGTCGATCGATCTCGGCCATGGCAGGGGCGTCAACGACCTTCATAGAGCCCTTCCCGCACCAGCCGGTCGCTTCGCCACCACACGATCTTGGCGATGTATTCTTCGCCCAGGAGGGCGTATATGATCCCGGCCGCCGAAAGCCCCACCTGCTTGTAGTAAAGCTCCGAATCCTCCATAACCAGGTAGCGCCGGGCGAGCTCGCGGCCTCCTGGCTCGAGAATCACGAGCTGGAACAGATTGGCGTCCTCTCGCCTCAGCAGGAAGAAGTGCCCCCCCACGCTGGTCCCGAGCAGCTCGTACGACGGGGCGGGGATCTCCACGTCCTGGGCCCCGACTCGCTCCTTGCGACCCCCGTCCTGGGGTACCTCGACATAGCGCTCGTAGCGCCCGCTGCGGAGATCCAGCCTGTAGATCCTGGCCGTGTAGGTTTGGGTCTCCTCGGGGCTCTCCGTGGGGTCCTCCGCCGCGCCGGCGTAGTAGTACAGGAGCATGTTCAGCGTATCACCGGTCATGTCCGGTACGAGCTTGCCCACCGAGGGGACCGCATCCGCGAAATCCTCGGCCAGCGGCAGGTGATCGTGATCGATGGTCACCTGGTAGCGCAGCGAGCCCTGGATGGAATACCAGTAGACCTGCCAGAACTGGGGCGTACGGCAGATCACGACCAGCTCGTCCCGTTCGGTGACCCACATGCTCTCGACAAAGGGAAAGGGCGTCCCCCCGACTCCCTCCTGGCCGATGAAATCCAGCAGCTTGCCGTGACGATCGAAACGCAGGACGACCCGGTCGAGCAGCACCTTGAGCTCGCGATCGCGGACCTGGCGCTCCTGCGCCACCATGTCCTCCACGTACAGCCGTTTGGAGGAATCCACCGCGATCTCTCCGAGGCGGCGAAAGGGGTAGGCAACCGCCAGCTTGGTCGCGGCAACCTCCCCCTCCGCGCCCTGGGAAAACGAGACGGGGGGCGGGTTGGTGTCCGGGTTGTAGAGGAGAAAGATCAGGTCGCCGTAGGAGGAGAAACCCATCACCTTCTGGGAATTCCCGTTGGCGATATAGAACAAACCGTCCCGCATGGTGATCCGGGTCCCGGCGCCATAGCGGGTGCCCTGGATCTGGAACAGGTCGATCTGGTTGTCCATCTTGCCGATCTCCAGCGAGAAGAGCGGCTGGCGCGCGAGCTCTTCCACGCCTTTGGGCTGGCAGGAGGTCCACATGGTGATTACAGCGGCGCTCAGGATACTCAGGGCTACCGCCCCCATCGTCCTGAGCACCGGGACAGCTCGGCGCGGGATCATCGACAAATCAGCGCCACTATACACTTCGGATGAGTGGAGTGTCAACGACGACGCCCCGTGGACGCCCCGTGGAAACCCTGTAGCGCCCTCGGCGCCACCGTTGCGCGCGACGGCAGGGCCCAGGGCGGTCGCCTTGACCGGAATTCGCAAAAACAGATACATTGGCTGATATGGCAGAGAACATCATCAGCCTGTTTCTCGGCTCCAAGAAAGAGCGAGACCTCAAAGACATGATCCCCCTGGTGCGCGAGATCGGCGCGCTGGAACCTGAAATGCTCGCCTTGCGGACCGAGGAGTTCGCCGCGAAAACCGAGAGCCTCAGGCAAAGGCTGCGCGAGGGTGCGAAGCTCGACGACCTGCTCCCCGAGGCCTTCGCTCTGGTGCGCGAGGCCGCACGCCGGGTCCTGGGTGAGCGGATCTACGACGTGCAGCTGATGGGCGGCATAGCCCTGCACCGCGGCAGGATCATGGAGATGAAGACCGGCGAAGGCAAGACTCTCTCCAGCGTCACCGCCGCGTATCTTAACGCCCTGCCGGGTCAGGGCGTGCACATCGTGACCGTGAACGACTATCTCGCCGAACGCGACGCGGCCTGGATGGGCAGGGTGCACCGGCTCCTGGGGATCAGCGTCGGAGTCGTGCTGTCGGAGATGGACAACGAAGCCCGTAAGGAGGCGTACGCCAGGGACATCACCTACGGAACGAACAACGAGCTCGGCTTCGACTACCTGAGGGACAACATGCGCTGGGACGCCGCCGGCAAGGTCCAGCGGGGACACAACTACTGCATCGTCGACGAGATCGACTCGATCCTGATCGACGAGGCGCGCACCCCGCTGATCATTTCCGGCGCCGCGGAGGACGACACCGCCAAGTACCACGAGGCCGACAGAATCGTGGAGTCCCTGGTGGAGTGCCCCCGGGACACTGAAACCGGCGAGTATCCCGAAGACGCCATGATGCTGCGGATGGAAAAATCCGAGGACCGGGGCGACTACAAGCTGGACGAGAAAAACAAGCGAATCTCGTTCACCGATCAGGGTATGAACCACATCGACGAGCTGCTCACGAAGCGAGGCCTGATCCAGGGCTCCCTCTTCGACAGCGAGAACTTCGAGTACCTCCACTACTGCACCCAGGCTCTGCGGGCCAAACGGTTGTTTCGCCGGGACGTGGACTACGTGGTCAGCGAAGGCAAGGTCGAGATCGTGGACGAGTTCACCGGCCGGATTCTCCATGGCCGGCGATACTCCGAGGGGCTGCACCAGGCCATCGAGGCCAAGGAGCGCATCAAGGTCGCCCAGCGCAACCGCACCCTGGCCACGATTACCTTCCAGAACTACTTCCGCATGTACAACAAGCTCTCGGGCATGACCGGGACGGCCGAGACCGAAGCCATGGAGTTCACCAAGATCTACAACCTGGACGTGGTGGTGATCCCGACCAACCGCCCGGTAATCCGCGACGACGCGGACGACGTGATCTACCTGACGGAGGACCAGAAGTTCAAGGCAATCGTGGAGGAGATCCGGGAGCTGAACCGGCGCGGGCAGCCGGTCCTGGTCGGAACCATCTCGATCGAGAAGTCCGAACGGCTGTCCAGACAGCTGACGAGCGCCGGAGTCCGCCACGAGGTGCTCAACGCCAAGAATCACGCCCGGGAGGCGCTGATCATCGCCGAAGCCGGCTCCAGGGCAGCGGCAACGATCGCCACCAACATGGCCGGCCGCGGCACGGACATCAAGCTGGGCGGCAATCCTGAGTACCGGGCGAGCCGGAAGGCCGGAGATACCGAAGGAGATCAGTACGAAAAGCTCCTGGCCGAGGAGCTCGAGCGGTGGCGAGGGGACTACGAGGCCGTGCGCGCTGCCGGGGGCCTGCACGTCCTGGGTACGGAGCGGCACGACTCCCGAAGGATCGACAACCAGCTCCGAGGTCGGTCCGGACGCCAGGGGGACCCCGGCTCCTCCCGCTTCTACATCTCCCTGGACGACGACCTGATGAGGCTCTTCGGGGGAGAGAACCTCAAGGGGCTGATGGGCCGCATGGGGATGCAGGACGGAGAGCCCATATTCCACCCATGGGTCAACAAGGCCATCGAACGGGCCCAGAAACGGGTGGAGGAACGGAACTTCGAGATCCGCAAGCACCTGCTGGAGTACGACGACGTGCTGAACGAGCAGCGCAAGTTCATGTACGCGAAGCGCGACGAGATCCTGGCGGACGCACGACTGGAGCGCCGGCTTCTGGCGACGGCGGAGGATCTCCTGGACACCTACCTGGAGGACTACCGCGAGCAACCCGGGGAAGACGGGGTCAGGCTGGCGCTGCTCATGGGCCGCCTCAAAGAGGGCCTCGGGTACACCCCCCGGGTGGAAATCGCGGACATGGACACCCTGGGCCCCGCGCAGCTGAAAGAGCGAATCCTGAACGACCTGCAGGAAGACCTGGACGAAAAGGCCGAAGAGATCGGAAAGGAAAACCTCAATCTGTTCATCCGCTTCGAGTACCTGCGGCAGATCGACACCCGCTGGCAGGACCACCTGGAGAGCCTGGAGGCTCTGCGCGAGGCCGTCTACCTGCGGGCGTATGGGCAGAAGAATCCTCTCCTCGAGTACAAGCTCGAGGGCTTCCAGATATTCGACACCATGCTCGAGGAGATCCGCACGGGAATCGCCAAGAAAATCTTCCAGGTCCGCGTCAGGGCCGTGGAGCCGCAGAGACGCCGGCGGGAGAACTTCGGCGACGCCCGCCACGTGCTGCTCGGCCAGTTCGGCGGTCCCGCCCGGCAGGCAGCGCCGGGCCCCGGGGGCGAAGCACGCGCCGGCGCGGGGACGGCGACTGCGCTGCGGCCGACCTCGAGCGAGCGCGGCGAATCCCGACCTCAGGCCGCCCAGGTGCGCCGCACGTATCCCAAGGTCGGGCGCAATGACCCGTGCCCCTGCGGGAGCGGAAAGAAGTACAAGTACTGTCACGGTCAGTAGGAACCGCTACCCGGGTTGACGACCCACGGGAAAACGAGGGAGCCTGAGGATCGGGATGTCCAGAGAGCTGGCTTTCAACCAGTCCTCCAGGCTCTCCTGAAGCTGATCCTGGTCGTAGCCCAGGCAGACCAGGTCGGGGGCCAGGCGGCGGAGGATTTCGAAGGTCCCGGGAACGGGATCGCTCAGCAGGGCCTCGTCCACGAGGCCCAGCTCGGTGAGCCGCCGGCGCCGGTGTTGCTCCGGGTTGACGGGCTGCTTGGACTTGAAGGCACGGACGAACTCGTCGCGGGACACCAGAGCTACGAGGCGGTCCCCGCGGCGCCGTGCCTCGCCGAGAAAGCGCACGTGGCCTTCGTGGAGCCGGTCAAAGGTACCGAACACCACAACCGTGCTCATGAAGCGTGTCGCCGAATCCGGGGGGGCTTCGTCCTCAGCCCGCGGCGGAGCGAGCCTGGATACGCAGGTATTGGAACGTGCCGCCCAGCCCATAGAGGGCGGCGACGATCACCTCGATCGTACCGAGGGCCGTCAGGAACCGACCGATGCCCTGGAAAAGGGGCGTGGCGAGCAGGGAAAACAGGATGCCGAGCATCACCGGCCCTTTGAGCGCGAGCAGGCCGAGCAGGCCGGCGGTGTAGGCGGCGCCGCTGCCGCCGTCCTGCTGGCGCCGCAGCCACATGCCGAGCCTGACCGCCATGGCGACGAAACCGAGGTAGCCCAGGAAAAGAACGACAACCGCCACCACCGGGATCATGACGATCCCGAGAATGGAAACCGCGAGCAGTGCGATCACCAGGGGCAGCACCAGTGCCGCGAGGACGAGATACAGCAGGCAACCGCGCCAGTAGGTGCCCATGACGCCGGAGATCCCCGCCAGATGCTGCCGTCCGAAATGGATGAAGAGGAACAGCATCAGGAGGAACAGAAACACCCCCATCAGCTCGATGATGAAACGAAAAGTGGCCGCGGACTGCTCCGACGCCAGAAGACCGATGAACGGGATCGTCAGGTTCGGCAGCGACTGCTTGTTGCCCTTGATCTGGGCGCGCCTGTCGGCCTGTACCGTCCCGCCCAGGGCGACGACGTTGCCGGTCACCACCGACTGAGGGAGGAGCTCGATATCCGCACCCAGGGTCCAGACGTCTCCCTCCACCGTGCCGCTGACGGTGACGTCGCCTCCGATGCTTACAACGTCACCTCGCTTGACTCCCGTGATCTTGACCGGCCGACCGACCACCAGGCCGCTGGGCGACAGAAACGACAGACCATTCAGGGCGATCACGAAGCTCTGCTTCCCCGCCTCGAGGCTGATCCGCACGGGAAACAGGCTCCAGGTCCGGGTGCGTCCCCCCTCGTCCGAGCGCTCCAGAAAACCAAAGGCCACCCGCGCTCCCCCTTCGGCTCCCTGGAACTCCAGGAGCCCGGGCTGGACGATGTAGCGCGTCGGTGGGTCTTCGGCCGCCTGAGCGTTGGCACGCAGGATCGTGAAAAGGGCCAGGAGACCGATTACGACGAACAGGATTCTTCTCACCGCTTTACCCTCACTGTCAGAATCAGAACCTGGTGGTCAGCAGACCGGCCGCGTTGATCGGGATTCCGTTCCTGCGGAGCTCGAAGTGCAGATGCGGCCCGGTTGAACGGCCGGAGGAACCCACCACCCCGATTCGCTGGCCCCGGGTAACCGTGGAACCGCGCGACACGAATATCTGGTGCAGATGGCCATAGAGGGAAGAGAAGCCCACCTGGTGCCGGATCAGGACATAGTTGCCCAAGACCGGATCCCAGCCCGTGACCACGACCCTGCCGTCGAGGCTCGCCCGAACCGCAGTTCCGATCGGCGCGGCGATGTCGAGTCCCCGGTGGAACTGCACCCTGTCCGAGAAGGGATCCTTCCGGTAGCCGAATGGCGAAGACAGGTAGCCGAACACCGGACGCAGGAAGGCGGTCCCCGTGACGACGCTTCGCTCGATGCCGGTGTGCTGCACCCCGGGAAAAAACAGGCTCGTTCCGGCCTGAGCAGCTTCCGCGGCGACCCGGTTGACCTGCAGCACCACCTCCGCCGGCACTCCGTGTTCGGCGCACAGGTCCTCCAGGCTCGTCCGGATTTCGATGAAGATGCCGTCCTGGTTGGGCACCTTGATCTCCTCGCCGATGCGGACCAGGTGAACCCCACTCCCCCACTCCCGGTTCAGCGAGGCGATCGTGTCCAGGTCCACGTTGAAGCGTTCGGCAATGCCAGAAAGGGTGTCGCCCGGCTGCACCCGGTAGTACTTGATGTGAAGCGGCAGCACCCCGAGAGAGCCGCCGCCGACCGCGGCACTCGCCGAGGCATGCCCTTCCGATTCGACCTCGGCCGCCTCCTCGAAGCTCCGGGAGCGGAAGGCCCAGCTCTCGGGGAAGTACAGGTACCTGCTCTTCTCGGCGTTGATCCGCGCCACGTGGGTGCAGGCGAGGCCGGCGGATCCCCCGACGAAGGCAAGCGCGAGGAGAACCCGCAGCCGACGCCGCCAGAAGCTCAAGCCGACGAGAGGCGAGATGCGGCCGCGCGCCCGCCTGATCGCCTGCCTGGTCCTCCGGGAGGCGAGGCGACTCACTCTGTCCAACCGCGCTTGCATCAACCGAGTGGACCTAGTGCAGATACTTGAACGGATCAACGGGCTCCCCCCTCTTGAACACGGAAAAGTGCAGGTGACTGCCGGTGCTGTACCCCGTGTTTCCCATGCGGGCGATCGTCTGCCCCTGGCTCACCCTTTCCCCCTTCTGCACCATGAAGGCATCCAGGTGTCCGTAAAGGGTCTGGAACCCTTCCGGGTGGCTCAGGATGATGTACTTCCCGAAGTTCGGATTGTATCCCAGCATGGCCACCCGCCCGGACATGGAAGCCTGCACCGGGGTGCCCACGGCGTTGGCCAGATCGACCCCGTTGTGAAAGCGCCGCAGACCGGTGATCGGGTCGCTGCGGATGCCGAACCGGGAGGTGATTCTTCCGGCGGCCGGATATATGAACAGCCGCCCGAACACCCGGTTGCGCTCCATCTCGCTGAGCCGTGCCCCGGGGACGAAGAGCTCCTGTCCGGGGACGATCAGGGCGGATTCGAGACTGTTCCAGTCCAGCAGAGCGCTCAGGGCCACGCCGTGCTGCCGGGCGATCCCCTCCAGGTAGTCGCCCCGGCGCACCCGATACTTCAGACCGTCGGCATTCGGCAGGGTCAGCGTGGCGCCTTCCCGCAAACCCCTGGCATCGTCTATGTCGTTGTAGCTGATCACTGTATCCATATTCAGTCCGAACCGCTGGGCGATGCCGGAAATCGTGTCGCCGGACCGCACGGTGTACAGCCTGGTCTGCACCCTGTCGACGGCCTCGGGATGAAGCTCCGCTCCCCCGGCTCCCTGGAACTCCTCCGGAACCAGGTACTCGAACAGGGCCGTCTCCGCGTCCGCAGCCTCCGGCAACAAGATACCATGGGCATGGGAATCAGGGAAGGACACGCGAAAGGCAAGCGGCGCCAGGGCCGCGGCCAGGAGGGCTGCGGCCAGGATCAGCTCGAGGCGGTTGAGCCCCCGTGCCAGGCCCCCTCGGGCTGCCCGAGCCACGGTGCGGTGGGTTCGGCCGGCGGACTGCGGGCGCCGGGCGGGGCGAGGGGCCCCCGTTCCCCGGGCAGGGCCGCCGGTCGCTGCCCGCCGGCCCAGGGGGCGGTTCTCCAGGAGCGCCCGGGGCCCCCGGGAACGGGTCTGGCGCAGAGGTTTCTGGAGCTTGAGGAGCGACTTCAGCCAGGAGCCCGACGAGACGGGCGCGCGCGCAGGCCTCGAGGCGGCCGGCGCCAGCTCCCGGGGCACGAAGCGTCGGGGACCGCGCGCGGGAGCTCCCGAGCGCGAGTCTGAGCGGCGGCGCAAGGCAGCGCCCGAGAGCGAGTCCGGGCGGCGGCGCGCCACTTTCTGCTTCCCGATGAGTTCAGACATGGTTCTACACAAATCATATCGACAATTATATTCAGCCATATTAATATTAAGCGGACTTTGAGGAACTCCACCTTCG
>Ga0068714_10001429_pt1 | contig 34943 bp, 31 predicted proteins | sample MTBNYHSulfiMetaG_FD_62988 | JGI IMG/M metagenome (GOLD analysis project Ga0068714, IMG submission 62988) | Enrichment culture microbial communities from rom New York Harbor, USA that are MTBE-degrading - MTBE-NYH (New York Harbor Sulfidogenic)... | ecosystem: Environmental > Aquatic > Marine >...
GAGAATCGTAGCAACCGGTGGGGCCATGGCAAGCCGGTTCTGGCCGCAGACAATTGCCAGTATCTGCGGCCTGGCGCTGGAAGCAGTTGACTGTGCGTCCTTCACGGCGTACGGTGCGGCGCTACATGCCCGGACAGCGTTGCTCGGGCCCGATAGATCGCACCGGTTTCCCAACACGGCGATTATCAGGACCTACATGCCACAGCGGTCGCAGGAATACCGGGAGTGGTATTGCAGGCATCAAAGGCCGTCACTGGATTGGCAATGCCACTGAGATCGGGAAGATAGTATGGATACGATATGTCAGACAGACCATCTGCAGATCGGTCTTCTGCTACCCGTAGCCGACTTGTACCATCGGCTCTGGTCCGACATTGACGGGGCCCTGGAGAGTCTGGGCGAACAGGTGGCCGGGAGACTCCGGGAGGCCGGGCTGAATGTCCAGTGCAGTGTGCCTGTCAGCCTGCCGGAACAGGTGACGGCGGCCTGTGATGACTTTGCAGCCAAAGGAGTCGATCTACTTGTGGTGGCTCTGGCACCCTACTGTCCCAGCGGCGTGCTTTCGCCGGCCCTGGTGGCGTCGCGGCTGCCCGTACTCCTATGGCCCATGCAGAGCATGCTGCGACTCGACCCGCAAAGATACGATGCCGAGGCGGTCAAACTCAACCACGGGGTTCACGGTATCCAGGATCTGGCTAACGTACTTGGGAAGACGACCAAGGACTTCGGTGTGATTCACGGCCATCATGAGCAGGCACAATTCATCAGTCATCTGCAGCTCTGGGCCTGGGCCGGACGGATCATCCGATCCATGCAGGATGCCAAACCTGTACAGGTGGGTGGTCATTTCGAGCACATGCTCGATCTACAGGTGGGCCAGGAAGAATTCCTCCGGCGAATGGGAATTGCCCCGACGAGGGTTTCGGTCTCCGACTTCGGAGGCCAGATGGCGAGGACAACACCTGCTGATGTCGCGGAGTATGTGGAGCGGTATCGACGGACATTCGAGATAGGGTCAAACGTGGAGGATTGCCTGCTGGAGAAGACCGCCAGGGGAGAGTCAGCTCTGCGAGCGATCCTGTCACGCGTGGGCAGTCATGCATGCGGCCTGAATTTCCTTACACTGTGTAACGACGAGCGGGTGGCGGACGGTCTGCACGTCGCGGCGTCGATGCTCATGCAGGAGGGACTCGGATACGCAGGTGAGGGAGACTGGGTGACGGCCGTGCTCGTGCGGGGTATGCAACAAGGTTTCACCGTGGCAAGCTTCAGCGAGATCTTCTCAGTCGGCTACGCCGACGACCGCCTGCTGCTGAAGCATTGGGGCGAAGGCAATCTTGCGATGGCCAGAGCGAAACCGAGGCTTCTTGCCAGTCGGTTCACAGACCGGTGCACCGCTGAGTTTGCGATTGTCGATTTTGAGTTCGAGCCAGGCCCGGCCACGCTCGTGAACCTGAACGCCACGGGCGACCAAACCGGGCAACTCGTATGCATTCAGGGCGAGATCGCCGAGGACCATCTCCCGAACATTGACGGCCCGCGTTGTGTGTTCAAGCCGGGTGCCAGCGATGTAGCCCGCCTGCTCACCGAATACGCGTACGTGGGCGGTAGCCATCACTTGGCCCTGATTCGAGGAATGCCGACAGATGTACTTGAGAACGTGTGCAGATTGGCCGGATGGTCATACCACCGGCTTTAGGAGTTTGCCTCAAGGACCGAAGGCAAGGCGACCCAGGTACAGCGTCTCGAAGGGATCCAGCAGGGGCAGCTGGCGGGTGACCTTCGACTCGCTCTGGTCGGCCGTCGCCTTCATGCGCGCCGACGCCATCGACATGGACGGAAACACGTACACGGAGGACCTGCAACAGGTCAGCCTTGATGGGAAGATGTCAGCCCACGCGGCCAATGTGGCCATCGTCGCCGACAGCCTCAGGCTGGTCGTCAGGGGGGCGGGCCTGCGGACTACGACGATGCGCTCATCAGTGCTTCAGGGATTGTCAAGGACATGGTCACGCAGTTCGAGGGAAAGCGAATTCAGATCGAGGTTGTCGTAGGAGTGACTCAATGGTGGTGACGGACAAGACGTTCACGGGTATACCACTTGTCGACCTGGCCGGCCCGCTGGGGGCCGCTGTGTGCAGGGCCATGTCCGAGGCGAAGCGATTTCTTGACGACCGCGACACAAACCAGTTGCTCGGCCTGATCGGCAAGACGATCCAGGATCTGGCGGTTGGTAAACCGATCGATAAGGCCGTCATGCAGAAGTCCTTCGGCGGCGGCAGGGTCACCCAGACAGATGATCTCCTGGCCGGCCGGGGACTGTTCTACATCACCGAGCAGGGCAAGCTGTTCCTCGACTGCACGGCCGGGCATTACCAGATGAGCTGGGGATACGATCATCCGGTCCTGACGCGGATAGTCCACGACGGCCTGGCGGCAGGCATCGTGCCCGACAATCACTCGAACATCCCCCAGTGGCCTGTCAAGCGGTTGGCTCAGAGACTCATCGAGGCAGCGAACTCTGACTGCCCGCAGTTGCAGCAAGGGGATTTCTCCAAGGCCATGAAGTCCAGGACGCGGCTGAACACGGCGTTGCTTGGGATCGCGACCGGTTCGGTGGCGTGTGAGGCGGCGCTCAAGATCATGCTGATGCACCATGAGCGGGTGAAGAGGTCCCGTCCGGCCGTCTTTGTCGTGTTGGATGGCAACTATCATGGCACCGGTTTCTTCTCGCAGAACCTTCGCGGGATGTGGAAGCCGTTCATCCGTAATATGAAGGTCGTGGCTGTGCAGCCGAACGACGGCGGCCAGTTAGAGCAAATCTTCTCCCGCTACGGCGAGCAGATCACGGGTTTCTGGGCCGAGCCGGTCATGATGAATCGTGAGGCCATCCTGGTGGAGACCGAGTACCTTCAGCTTGCGCGGAAGCTGACCCGGCGGGTTGGGGCACTGATGGCAGTCGATGAGATCCAGACGGGGTTCTGGACACCGGAGCTGTTTATGTACAGGCAATATGGGGTCACGCCGGATATCGTCATTGTGGGCAAAGGGATGAGCGCCGGGCTACATCCGCTCTCGGGCATTATCTATCGCCGAGAACTCGATGTGATGGCCCAGTACGATGCCATCAGCACCAACGGCAACGCTGCTTTGGCGGCGCTCGTGGCACTGGCCAACATTGAGTTGCTACAGCGAAACGCTGCCCAAGTCGTGGAGGCTCAGGAGTACTATTATCACAGGCTTTGCGGGCTTGCGGCCGAATTCTCCGGTCGCATCGCCGCTGTGCATGGCAACCGCTCTATGACGGGACTGAAGTTCCACAAGGTTGAAGACGCTCTAACCTTCCACAAGCGATGCGTTGCCGGCGGCCTGTGGCTGCGGGTGCACGCCTACCACCCAGGGCACAGTACGATCCTGTGCAAGTTCGCCCTGTGTCTTGAACGGGCCGTAGTCGATGAGTTCATTCGTCGTTTGCGGATCTTCCTGGAAGCCGGTGAGTAGGACGATATGGCACCGCTGCTGGAAATCAGAGACGTGGATCGGAGGTTCTATCAGGGCAAGCTCAAGGACTTCCTACCTGACCAGATCATCGACGTTCACACGCACGTCTGGCTCAAGGCCTTTCGCAGGATTCCACCGACGGGGCGGGCGGCAACCTGGCCGCTACGCGTCGCGGAACAGGGCCCGATCGACGAGCTTGTCGAGACCTATCGGCTGCTGTTTCCTGGCAAGTCGGTCACGCCGATGGCGTTTTCCTTTGTCGAATCCTGCGACGATGATTTCGACTCGGCCAACGCCTATGTCAGTCGGGCGGCGAAAGAGCATCGCTTCCCGGCCCTTGTCTTCGCCTCACCGCGATGGTCGGCCGCGAGACTGGAACGGGAAATCCGTGGAGGTGGCTTCGTCGGAGTCAAGGTGTATCTGACCTTGGCTGCGAGCCACATAGCAGTGGACCAGATCCGTATCTTTGACTTTCTGCCGCATCATCAATTGGAGGTTCTGGATCAGCACCACTGGATCGTCATGCTCCACATCCCCCGTTCCGGCCGGCTTGGCGATCCGGTGAATCTGACCGATATGCTGGAGATCGAGCGTCGCTATCCGAACGCCCAGGTCATCATCGCGCACGTCGGGCGGGCCTATTGTCCTGAAGATGTTGGTGATGCCTTTGCTGTGTTGGCCCAGACGGAGCGGCTGCTGTTTGACATCTCGGCTAATACGAATGCTACCGTGTTCGAACAGCTCATCCGTACGGTAGGGCCACAACGCATTCTCTTCGGCAGCGACCTGCCGATCACCAGGATGCGGATGCGCAGGATCTGCGAGAACGGGGCGTACGTCAATCTTGTGCCCAAGGGTCTCTATGGCGATGTCTCCGACGACAGGCACATGCGCGAGGTTGATGGCGAACAGGCGGAGGCATTGTCGTTTTTCTTATATGAGGAGATCGACGCCTTCCGGCGTGCCGCGCGAGCGGCGGGACTGACAGCGCGGGATGTCAAGGACGTGTTCCACGACAACGCCACGCGGGTCGTCAAGAGGGCCGGTGGGCAATAGCCGGGAAACTCCGGAGGTCATGTGAAAGATTTCGGGTCATTCGAGCTTCACTGGCTGGACTATCTGGCGTTCGGCACGTATTTCCTGGTGCTGTGTCTGGTCGGCTACTGGTTCGGCAGGAGAAAGCCGCAGGACTCGGCAGACTATTTCCTGGCCGGCAGGACGCTCCCTTGGTATGTGGTAGGCAGCTCGTTCATCGCTTCGAACATCAGCAGCGAGCACTTCATCGGCATGATCGGGGCGGCGTTCATCTACGGGATCGCACCGGCCATGTTCGAGTGGGCCAACGTTGCGACATTCAGCCTGTTGATCTGGTTCTTTATTCCGTTTCTGTTAGCAGCGAGGGTCTTCAGCACGCCAGAATTCCTGGAACGGAGATTCAATTCTACCATCCGTCAGTTCTTCGCCTGCGTCACGGTGATCAGCAACGTCGTCGCGTTCTTGGCAGCGGTTCTCTATGGCGGAGGATTGGCCTTGGAGAGACTGTTCGGCTGGGACCTGTGGCTGGCGATCACGCTGCTGGCGGTCGTGTCAGGAGCATGGGCTGTCTACGGTGGGTTGCGGTCCGTTGCCTGGATGGATGTCTTCACCGTGATCATCATGATCGCGGGCGGGCTCACGGTGACGGTGCTCGGGCTGTACATGCTCTCCGGCGAGTCACACTCGCTAATCGAAGGATTTCGGGTCATGATCGAACGCAATCGGGCAGACTCGGGTCTCTGGGCCGAGGTCGTCCGAAAAAACGCGCCGCACATCGTACACGCAGAGCACTACAACCGTCTCTCGGTCATTCAGCCCGTGACGCACGAGCTGACCCCCTGGCCTGGGCTCATTATGATGGTCTTCTCCGTCAGCATCTGGTACAACGTGATCAACCAATTCATGATCCAGCGGGTGCTCGGCGCCAGGGACGCGTATCATGCGCGCATGGGCATCGTACTAGCCGGCTATATGAAGATCATCTTGCCTGCGATCGTGGTTCTGCCTGGGTTGATTCTCTTCGCCCGGTACCCGGAGGTGATGCAACTGCCTTGGGACGAGATTCGGCCTGAGGCGGACAAGGGATACGTCTCCATGCTTCGGAGCATCGTTCCCGCCGGGCTGCGGGGCCTGTTCCTCGCGGCGCTTTTCGGTGCCATTCAATCCACCGTCAGCGCGGTTCTGAACTCGACATCCACGGTCATCACCGTCGACATCTACAAGAGAGTCCTGCACCAAGGTGCGTCCGAGAAGCGGCTCGTTGGCGTGGGCAGAATGTCATCCGTAGTTGTGATGGTGATCGCGGCTGTGCTCGCCGGCTTTATCGGCCGTCTGGGCGGCAGCTTGTTCCTCTACATCCAATCTTTGTATGCGTTCTTCGCACCACCGTTCGCGGCCGTGTTTCTGTTGGGAATCCTGCTGCGTCGCATTAACGGGCAGGGAGCCACGACGGCCGTCATTCTGGGATTCCTCCTCGGTATCGGGCTCAAAGCGTATGTGCAATTCGTCCCGTCACACCCGCGATGGCTGGAGCCTTTCCAGATGCAGGCGGCGATCAACTGGGTGTTTTGCGTGATCGTCTGCGTGGGTGTCAGCCTGTTTACGCCCGTGCCCGACCCGGACCAGGTTACCGATCAATTAACGATCAACTGGAAGAGAGTGAATATCTTCGAACAACTGGGGGCTCGGTGGTATACCAGTGTGTGCCTTTGGTGGGGTCTGTTCGTAGTGATCGTGATCTTGTTGATAGTCGTGTTCTCGGGAGTGACGTGGTAAGGTACATAGACTCATCCCGTATGGTACAAACAGTCATCCGGGCCCCAAGCGAGCCATTTCAAAGAGTTGGCGTCTGATTCGGGGTCAGAAATCAGGCGGCAGGGGGGTATTGCTGGCCCCTTGTTTTACGGAATTAGCTCAGATTGGTGGGTCCTGATGTGTAGGTTGCGTCGAGCGCGCATCCATCCCATTGAGACGATGTGCCGCCGCATTATCACGCCGCCTGGCGGTGGTAGGACTTCAGCAGTCCGCCCAGTCGCTTGATGCAGATGATGTCTCTCTGATGGCCCTCATGCTGCGGCTCGATGATTCTGTCGAGGCCCTGGTGAATCCGCTCGTGATGGTAGTACTTGAAATACTCGGACAGAACGTAGCGCAGTTGCTCTTCGGAGGAGAGGATCAGCGGATTGAGACATTCCTCCTTGATGGACCGGACGAATCGCCCGGCGTAGGCATTGAGATTCGGACTTCGCGCCGGTAGTCTCACCGGGTTTACACCCGCGGCTTTGAGGATGCCGTCGAACTTGTCCGTGTAGAGCGGGTCACGATCATGGATCAAGTACCTCTTGCCGGCCAGGAGGCCCTCATCGCAGGTGAGATTGTGGGCCATCTGCTCCATCCAGGGCCTGTTCGGTTGTGACCGGACGCCGAGGATCTCGACCTTGCGTGTGGACAAGTCGATGGCAAAGAGCACCAAGCAGCGGATGAGCTTGCCTTTGACCAGTAGTTCAATCGAAAAGAAGTCACATGCGGCCAGAACGTTCAAGTGGCTCTGAAGGAATTGCCTCCACGTCGTCTTGCGGGCCACATCTGGCTCAGGATCATAGCCCTTCTCCAGGAGGATGCTCTTGCTTGCGGTTTCACCGATCCTATACCCGAGATGGACAACGTAGTCGCCTCCAGGAGTCCTTGGGTCAGTTGTCTGGCCTTCGCCGCCAGCCTCATCCTTTGACAATTGTCCAGCAGAATGCGTTTGTCCTTTTCCTGCTGTTCTTTGAGGATGCGGGCCTGCTCCTTGGGGTATTCGATGGCTTTCCAGAGTTCCTTGTCGAGACAATATGCAAAGCATGTCACCATCGTCAGCCAGAGACTCTGTTTCACAGTGCCCAGAGGCTAATAGGCCGACACTCCGTGGGCAAGAGAGCCTTCGTCCGGTAGCTTCGCAACTCCGGAAATTGCATCGACTTAGAGTGAGATAATATTTGCACCCTACGCCATGGGCGATACGTCCACTTAGCTCGACGCGACACTGCTACTTCGGGCGGCGCCGTGAGTGAGCAGGCGCTAGTCGCCGGTGGAGTGGCCGTAACCGATATCGTCGATGAACACCGTGCCCGTCCCACCGGTGGCCGGGTTGTCGCGGTTGCCGACGCCAAGATATACGGTCTCGACATTGGCCAGATCCACACCGCCAAATTCGTTCAGCGGGATCACCCACTCTTGCCAGTCAGCGACCGTGACCGCTTGCGGGTCGGCGTGAGCCACCACGGCGACTCGTCCCGAACGGTCTTCTATCGCCACGTAGAGAGTCTCTGCTGCGTTCGCCGCTTTCCCCTGTAAATAGAGTCTAAAGGAATCGGCTCCGCCGGCTGTCCAATCCTGGCCTGCGCTCCAGGTGCGTGAAGCCTCTGAGTAGAACGGTGCGTCGGCGTTGTTGTATTCCAATGGCATTGACTGTTTGCCGCCGTTGACGATCTTCCTTTCAACGAACGGCGCATCGAGGTAGCCGACCATCGAGCCGGTCTCGTTGGTCCAACCATCAATCCACGTGTCGTACAGGCGACTGCCCTCGGCCTCCGTGTAGCCCTCGAAGTCATCGATCACCGCGTACTCCTGCGTCGTGAAACTCCAGACAGTCCCCTCCCAGGACGCAACCGCCTCTGCCTCATTCACTTCGTTGATCTTCCAGTAGTACGTCATCCCAAAATCGAGGGGCCCGGCGGCAAAGCTGGCCGTAGCGATCGTATCGACCAGCGTCGTTCCATTGGCCACGGCTGCTTCATCGGTGCTCAGGTAGACCTCGTGGGAGGCGGCTTCGCGACCGGCGCGCCAGCTCAAAAGCGCGTCGACACCCACCTCCGTCACGCCGTCTGCCGGCTGCGGATAGCGCGCGTGCGCTGGGATATAAAGGAAGCGGACTTCGGCCAGCCCATACTGGGGGAGGGCTCCGAAGCCGCCGTTGATCGTGAATCGAACGGACTTGACCGCCAATCCGCCGAAATCGATGGTCGTGTTGGCGGCGTAGTTTGGCTTGGCCGTTCCCTGGGCCAGTTGCACGTCACCCAAGGTCGTCCAGGTGGCGCCGTCTTCGGAGTATTCCACAGTCATTTCCTTGACGCTGAAGCCCAGGATCAATTCGAACTCGACGTTGTAGTTCCAGACCTCGATTTCATACAGCTTGTAGACTCGGTCAAACTCAAACTGGAGCCAAGGTGCCTCGCCACCGGCGGGGCTCCCCAGCCACATCTCTGAAGCTGTGGTCGAATGCTCGTCTGACTCGTTGAGCCCGGAACCATTAATGATATTCTCCGGTCCCTCGTTCTCGCCGGAGATTGTGTTGGTGGTGACTGTAATGCCCTGGATAGGATAGGCGAACGGCTCGGTCGTGAAGCTCCAGACGTTGCCTCTTATAATGCCGTAATCCGGCGCCCCGTTGACCTCGTCGATTCGCCAGTAGTAGGTTTGGTCGAAATCGAGACGGCCAACCGGATCGTACGCCACGGTGTCCTGCCCCTCGCTGACCAGCACGTCCACGGGATTGGCTCGGTCAGCGCTGTTGACGTCGTTAAAGACCGTCCCCAGGTAAACGTCGTGGGCGGCCGCATAGGGTCCGGCGGTCCAATTCAGAACGACTTCACGGGATACGTCGATCGCTTCGTCTTCAGGAACAGGATCTGTGGCCGGGCCAAGCTTCTCCATGCCTGTCATGACTTCCAGGATTTCGCTGGCATCCAGTGCCCGTTTGAATATACAGAACTCATCCAGTAGGCCGTTAAATTGCCAACTGTTGTCGACGTCGTACCCCATACGAGCGCCTCCGCGCCAGTTGTCGGCGGCCTCCACACCCGGAGGGGCTTCTACGAACGTGTTGCCATACTCCGCTACCAATTCCCCATCGATGTACATAGCCCCACCGCCATATTCTCCAGGGACTAATTCCCAGGTAAGTGCCATGTGGTGCCATGCATCGAACTCTACCGTTCCTTCATAGGCGTCGACAATGTACTTGTTATTGATGTCACCGACGTGAGCATGGTACTGGTTGTTGCGAATATAACCGCCGTGACACCAGGAATGCGGTGCTGCCAAGGCGCTGAATACTGTTTGCGTGTCGCCTGTATTCTCTGGTTTTACCCAGTAGGCAAGTGTGAAGACCGTTGTTGGAATGTCTTCAGTGGGGAAATTCGCCCCGTCCAAGTCGAGGTAACTGCCGTTGCCCGTGATTTGGCACGCCTCCGAATCCCTGGCGCCGGCACCGGCAAGTCCGCTGACGCCACCGACCACAGTGGCGTCATGGCCTTTGCCGGATTTGTCGAGGACGGTGGGGTTATTGCCGAAGCCCTCGAAGTCATAGTAAATGACCAGAGACGGATCACTAATGAGGCCACTGAAGGCGTTACCAGCCAAACCCAGCACGAGAACACAAAAAGCAGAATAAACCAGTCTCTTGCCCATGATACTCCTCCTGCAACGAAGTTCAGCTCAGAGACGCTCCGGCTGCGGGCCGGAGCCAATGTTCTTCCGCACGAGTATTGCCATGTTCTGTAATCGCTTCCTCCGCATGCTCTCGGCGTCCGCCGCCATCATGGAATAGACGCTCTCACCTCCTTTCCAAACACAACACACAAACGGCGCCATATGTGGATATAATACATCCACGACGGGACAAGAACTGTTCAGTGGTCTCCCCCTGACCATGTGCCTGAAAGAACGCATGACGCTAGGACCTCTCTCTCATGGTCGCCAGACTGCTCTGCGGCACCACACCCAATCACAGATCTTGGTGCACACGACGTTTCTTATACCACAAATCGGTCCGAAATGCCATGAGATTCACCTTCAGAGCGACCTGCTCCTCTCCGGGGCAAAGACAAAGCCACCGATCTCGGCAGGAAAGACGACAGCGACACCCACTGATGCCTGAGCGAGAGAGGCGATTGTCTACGTGTCCGGGGCAGACCAAAGGCATTGGTGGGCCTTCGTTCTTCGTGGGGGGGCATGGCGGTAGGCTTCGTGTCTGTCGGGGTTTACAGATGCGTCCAACTGCCGAGTCAAGTCCTTGCGTCTTCGATTCGAATAATGGATTACATCAGCCAGTAACCTGAACGAAAACTCGCACCAACGAGGCACGGTTGGCCTATGGTGCCGTCTCGGTTGCTGCTCGGCTACCTTCCCAAGTAACAGGAGTAACCCCCCCCGCTCTGCCGGGGGACTCACAGTGTTTGACATATACAGGAGTCGTCCATCAGACTCTCGGACTGTGAACCGCTCAAAGTTTCACAGAAAGGAGATCTGATGGACGACTGCGAAAGCCTAAAGCATACAAGATGGGAATGCAAATGCCGTGTCGTGTTCATCCCCAAGTGTCGGCGCAAGAAGCTGTACGCGCAGTTGCGTGAGCAACTTGGGGAGGTATTTCGCCGTTTGGCCCAGTAAAAGGAGAGTTAGATTCTGGAAGGGCACCTGATCGTGGATCACGTTCATATGTTGATTTCGATCCCGCCGAAGTACGCGGTGTCGCAGGTGATCGGGTACATCAAAGGCAAGAGTGCGATTCACATTGCTCGGACGGTAGGGGGCCGGCGGCGCAATTTCACAGGACAGCACTTTTGGGCTCGCGGGTACTTCGCCTCCACGGTGGGACCGGACGAGAAAGCGATCCGCGAGTACATCCGGCGACAGGAAGCCGAGGATCAACACCTGGATCAGATGCAGATGTTCGATTGACCGCCGCCGCAGGCGGCTCCCAAACAACCCGCTTTGAGCAGTTCCCATTCCAAGCCTCCGGCTCTGCCGGAGGTATTGACTGCCCGTAATCAAGGGGAATAGGGCGGTGCCCCGGGTGGTCTCATCGGTGCTTGACAGATACAGTCGTCCTCCGGCCAATATCTCTCCGTAATGATTTTGTCTTCCGTGAAGAAGTTGATGACCGCCTTGCTCTGGGCCTTGATATCGGCAAACTGCGAAGCCTTCATGCCGCCAAACGGCAGGGGCGCCACCGGCGCCGGAATCCCCACGTTGATGCCGATCATGCCACACTCGGTCTCCAGCTTGAACTTGCGCGCATGGTAGCCGTTCTGCGTATATATCGAGGCGCCGTTGCCGTATTGGTGGTTGTTGATGATTCGTATCGCGGCATCAAGGGTCTCTGCCTTGAGGATGACCACGACCGGGCCGAAGATCTCGGTCCTGTGAATCTCCATGCCCGGCTGAACCTCGGTAAACACAGTCGGTCCGAGGAAATGGCCTTGCTCACGACCGGGTACGACAATGTCACGCCCGTCGAGCGCCAGAGTGGCGCCTTCTCTGATACCGGTCTGGATCATGTCAAGAATGAACTGTTTTGATTTGGCCGAGATCACCGGCCCCATAACCATGGGCTCATCGGCGACTCGAGGATCCAGCGGGTCCGCGACGAGGACGTTGGCTGATGCCTTGATAAACTCGTCACAGACCGTCCTGTACATATCATCGCCAACCGCGACAATGGCCGAGGACGCCATGCACCGTTGTCCCGCACAGCCATAGCAGGACGTTGCCATATTGCGAATCATCTCGGGAACGTTGGCGTCAGGCATGGCGACAAGATGGTTCTTCGCGCTGCCCATGGCCTGACAGCGTTTGCCGGCGGCGGCGCATTTGGCGGCCACTACCTTGCACGTTCGGGTGGCGCCGACCAGCGAAAGCCCCTTTACCTTTGGGTGGTCGATGAACGCTTCGACAACCGTCTTGTCGCCATTCACCAGGTTATAGACGCCTTCCGGCAGTCCGACCTGAGCGATCAACTCCGTAATCGCCTGCATGGTCAATGGGACGCGCTCCGAGGCCTTGACCACATACGTGTTGCCGGTAGCGATAGCATAGGGAAGGAACCAGAAGGGGACCATAGCGGGGAAGTTGAAGGGCGCCACCATGGTGAACACCCCCGACGGCAGGCGAATCACTTCGCCGTCTATGTCATACGAAGCGCCGACGAGCTTGTCGCCCTGCTGCAAGACCGGCATACCGCAGGCCACTTCGATATTCTCGAAGATACGCTTCATTTCGGCGCGGGCGTCGGGCAATGACTTTCCCATCTCTTCAACGAGCGTTCGAGCAATGTTCTCTTCATTTCGACGCAGTAATGCATCCAGTTCGTACAACGGTTGTACGCGCCGGCCCACTGGTGTCTGCCTCCAACGCTCGAATGCCTGGGCGGCCGCCTCAATGGCACGATTGGCTTCGGCCGGCGTGGACAGCGGCGTCCTGGCAATGACCTGCCCCGTGCTTGGGTTCTCGACCTCCAGATAGCCGCTGTTCTCGGGCTCGACCCACTTGCCACCGATGTAGTTCCTGACCACCTTCAAAGCCATGTCCTCACCTCAGCACATCGGTTACTTCGTCTTGAACCTGTCTGGTACCCTCGCAGCATACCGAGAGACTGATTGCCGACCACTGCAGCTAACCAGACACACTCTATCCGACTCACACGTACCAGTCGTAGGCCAACTTGGGCGCATTGTAGACCTCTGTGAAGGGCCGAGCCAGCGCGTCGCAGAGCAACTGCAGTCGGCGCATGCGCTCGTATCCAATGCTCTGGAGAAACGTATTCCGCACGAGACTATCCAGGGTTACCGCTTCTTTCCAGACAGCTCGCCCCGCCATTGCACCGCTGGCCCCCGCCTCACAGGCGATATGGATCTGTCTTAAGAAGATCTCATAGGAGACGCCGGCTGACAACAAGACCCAGGGGACATCAATCGCGTTTGTCAGTTCTTCGCACGCGTCACGCCAGACTTTCTCTCGCGGCTCGGTGTTCACGTCCACAGGAAACTCCGCCTTGAGGATGTCCACGCCGAGCGGCACTAAGTGCCGCGCCGTTTCAATGACCGCATCACGCCGTTGTTCGGGCGGCAAGGGCCGCTGCGAACCGTCGGCAGCGCACGAAAGTGGTTCAAGGAAGAACGGGATTTCAAACTGCGCGCACTCCCGGGCGACGCTCCGGACGAGTGTCTCTCGCTCAGGGGCCTCCGGCGCCTCCGGATGATAGTAGAGCAACAGCTTCACCGCGGAAGCGCCGAGACGCACGGTTTTCTCGACCGACCAGTTCTCAACCAGGCTGGTGGAACGATGCAAGGAGTCGCCTGTCGAACCGGTGTCCAGAGCGACGATCAGCCCGATCCTGCCGGGCATGGCGCCACCCGCTATACATTGGCCAGCCGCGGTTTCCGGGTCCAGCAGGACCGCCGAGGTGGCCGGCGCCAACTGGCGTACGATGTCGCTCTTGAGGGCGGTCAGCGCTTCGTCTGTGTTGCCCTGGGGCGATTCTTGGCCCAGGGCGCGACGGAGCGGACCGCGGTGATCGATCGCCAATACAGAGAACGTGCCTCTCGGACCGGTGGTCTGTTGCAGTCGACGCCATTTGCCAATGGTCATTGCCATATTTCACATCTCTGCAGGTCGATACTGGTGACGATGCGGGATAGAGTGCGCCGAGCAAGAAGGATGTGCCGGGGGACCGCTCACGACAAGCACCTCCCCGACCGTGGATACCCGCGTCGACAAATTCATCGCTCGTTTGAACTACTCGATCTCAGCAAGACGAACAGGGCGGTTTTCCTCATATGATTTCCGCGCCGCCTGGGCCATGATGACCGGAATCCGGCCATCCTTTCCCGATACAGGCACCGGTGACTTGTTCAACACCGCTTTGAGGAACTGGTCGAGTTCTTCCAGATAGCTGTCGACATACCGTTCCATGAAGAAGTTCAACGGCAAATCCCGGCGGATGCTGTCCTCTGTCTGGATCGTTGCGGTATTCGGGTAGTTGTTGGCGACACTGATACAGCCCTTGCTGCCAAACACCTCCACCCGTTGGTCGTAGCCATAGACTGCCTTGCGACTGTTGTCGATCGTGGCAATCACGCCATTGGCGAATTTGAGCGTGATCGTCAACGTGTCGAGGTCTCCGGCTTCCCCGATTGCGGGATCGATGCGCACGGCGCCAGCAGTGTATACCTCCTCAACTTCACTACCGACCAGGAACCGCGCCATGTCGAAATCGTGAATCGTCATATCCAGGAAGATCCCGCCGGAGACCTTGATGTATTCAATCGGAGGCGGGCCCGGATCGCGACTGACAATATGCATCAGGTGCGGCTCACCGATTTCGCCACGTTCGATCGCTTGGCGGACCCGTCGGTAATTGGCGTCGAATCGCCGGTTGAAACCGACCTGCAACAACACACCAGCCTTTTCAACGGCGGCTAGGGCCCGGTCGATCTTGCGCAGATCATGGTCGATCGGTTTTTCGCAAAAGATGTGTTTGCCTTCCGAAGCCGCTTCCTCAATGATCTTCGCGTGCGTGTCGGTCGACGAACAGATCAACACCGCTTGAATGTCCGGATGGTGCAAGACATCGTGATAGTCAGTACTGTGCTGGGCGACTTGGCATTCCTGCGCACACCGCTTGGCGGTCTTCTCCTCAATGTCGCTGACCATGATCAGATCAGCCTGAGCGACGCGATAGCTGAGATGCCTCGCATGCAACTGTCCTATCCGTCCGGTGCCGATGACACCGAACCTCAACCTGTCCAACTCCGCCACTTCTATACTCCTTTCGCTCGCAAGTATTCACGATTCCGTTGGGCGCTCTCCTTGGGAGACCCCATGCCCGGTAGGACATCCTGCTCCACCACCACCCAGCCGTCGTAGTCTCGCTGCCGTAACCAGTCCAGTACGGCCGGAAAATCGACGCAGCCCTGCCCCAGTTCACAGAACACCCCTCGTCGAACCGCTTTGAAGTAATCCCATCCTTCGCGGCGTGCCTTGTCCGCGATTCCCGCGTGACAATCCTTGAAGTGTATATACCAGATGCGATTGGCAAATCGCTCCAGACCCTCTAACACGACATCGGAATGATTGTTTCCGGCCCCATACGCATAATGGCCGGTGTCGAAGACCAATCCCAGCAAATCCGCCTCGGTCAGTTCCAGCAGGCGCTCGATCTCATCGGGTCGTTCGACGTAGCCGGCGCAGTGGTGATGAAACACGGTGCGCAGGCCGGTTTCCAACTTCACCGCTCGGGCGACGTCCTCGGCACCGCGGGCAAACGCTGCCCATTGGGCATCGCTCAGGCTCATGTCACTACAGGTGCGCCCGGCGTTGGCGGTTCGAACCGCGTCGGTCCCGTTGTCGTCGGCCAGCACGAGAAAGGGCTGCCGCTCGTACCCGCCCTTTTCCGCGACACCGGCCAGCAGGCGGGCAACCTTCAACGATTCCTGCACGCCCGGCTTATGCGCCCTCGCCTCCTTCAATGCCACCGGCACAAATGCGCCGAGCATCGTCAGACCCCGCGCGGCCAACTGAGCGTGCAACTCTTCAGTCGTTGTGGGCATATAGCCCCAATCGCCCAATTCGGTCCCGTCGTAGCCGGTTTCCCTCAGTTCATCGAGCATTTGCCCATACCACACGCCCTTGCCCTCGAGCCCCTCAAACTCTAAGGACCCCCACGAGCAGGGCGCATTTGCTATACGAATGGTCGGCATTCCCGTCCTCCTTTACAGATAGTAACGCTCCAGCTTCACGTTCTTCTCCCATTCTTTTCTCGCTTTGCGCACGCTATCCATCTCACTGACCTCGGCCACCGGGACATCCCACCAGCTTTCATAATTGGGCACGCCTACGTAGCGATCGTTCTGGACGTAGATCACGGTCGTTCGGTCCGTCTTCTTGGATTCTTTGAACGCCGCGACGAAATCGTCATAGGTCTTGCACTCGATCACCAGTGCGCCCAAGCCGCGGGCGTTCATGGCAAGGTCTACCGGAAGGGCGTCAACTTCCGGCGACGTATCATCTGGAAGCTGGCCCTTGCTGGGATAGGCGTAACGCGTGCCGAAGCCCTTCTGGCCCAGCGAACGGCTGAGACCGCCGATACTGTTGAAGCCCCGATTGTCCATCAGGACGATCGTGAGCTTGCAGCCTTCCTGGATGGAGGTCACGATCTCGTTGCAGAGCATCAGGTAGCTGCCGTCGCCCACCATGACAATAACTTCCCGCTCCGGCGCCGCCATCTTGATTCCCAATCCGCCGGCAATTTCGTAGCCCATGCAACTGTAGCCGTATTCGAGATGAAAGTTCTTGGCATGTCGGGTACGCCACAGTTTGTGCAGGTCGCCCGGCATGCTGCCTGCGGCGTTTATCATAACCGCGTCGGGATCGCTCAATTCGTTGACTACGCCGATCAGCTCACCCTGACTCGGCAGTGGCTGATTGCGAATCGCATAGACTCGATCCACCTCTTCCTGCCATTGGTCATGAAGCTGCCGGGCCTTCTGCTCGTGATCGGAGCCAACGTGGTAGCCCTCCAGTAATTCCATCAGTTCTTCAATCGCCGCGCGGGCGTCGGCCACCAGCGGCAGCGCGGCGTGCTTGTAAGCGTCGAACTCGGCAACGTTGATGTTGACAAACCGCACCGCAGGATGCTGAAAGGCGGTTTTGCTGGCGGAAGTAAAATCGCTGTAGCGCGTGCCGATGCCAATGACCAGATCAGCCTGACGGGCGATTCGGTTGGCCGCGAAGTTGCCCGTCACTCCGATCGCTCCCAGATTGAGCGGGTGGTCGTAGAGCAGGCTTCCTTTGCCCGCCATGGTCACGCCGACGGGAATGCCGGTCTTTTCCACGAACTGCCGGAGTGCTTCCTCAGCGTCACTGTAGATGACCCCACCTCCCGCAACAATCAGGGGGGCTTTGGCCTTGCGTATCCAGTGCGAGGCTTCCTTCAAAGTGGTCCGGTCGGGCCGACTGCGCGGAACGTGCCAGACCCGCTTGCGAAACAACCCGGAAGGATAGTCATAGGCCTCGGTCTGGGTATCCTCAGGCAGCGAGAGGGTCACGGCCCCAGTGTGGGCAGGACTCGTAAGCACACGCATCGTTTCTGGCAATGCCGTCACTACCTGATCCGCGCGATAGATGCGATCCCAGTAGCGACTGACGGGCTTGAAACAATCACTGACCGAAATGTCCTGTGTGACCTCCGACTCCAACTGCTGAAGGACCGGTGCCACGTTGCGACGCGCGAAGATGTCACCCGGCAACAACAGCACCGGCAGATGGTTCGTCGTCGCCACAGCCGCGCCCGTAATCATGTTCGTCGCGCCCGGGCCAATGGACGACAGACAGGCAAACGTCTGCATCCGGTTCTTCATTTTGGCATAGGCGACGGAGGTATGCACCATCGCCTGCTCATTGCGCGTCTGGTAGTAGCGAAGCTCTGGGTACTGCTGTAGCGCCTGCCCGATCCCGGAGATGCACCCATGGCCGAAAACACCGAAACATCCGGCGAAGAAGGGTTGTTCCTGGCCGTCGCGCTCCACATACTGGCCGATGAGAAATTTGATCAACGCCTGCGCCATCGTTAGCCGAACCGTTGTGTCGCTCATGTCGGAATCTCCAAAAGCCCTGTCGTTCCTGCGTCTTGAAATCCGCTGGTCTTCCATCGCTTGCCGCCGCACCGCTTGCCTGCGTCGTTATCCGAGTCCGCCGCGATTCTCCACAAAGGTCATGACCTCCTCCAAAGTCGGCATGAAGTTAGCACAGCCGTGTTTGGTCACGACAATCGCCCCGCAGGCGTTGCCCATGCGCGCTGACTCATACCATCCCATGCCGTTGACGTATCCGTAGAGGAACCCAGCGTCAAAGGCGTCGCCGGCCCCGAGGATGTTCGCCACTTCGACTGGAAATCCCGGCACATCGATTTGTTCGATCTTGCCATGTGAGCCCGCCAGATGTACGCGTACGCCGGAGCGCCCCTTCTTCTGCAACAGGGCCTCCGGACCCAACTCCAGCATCATAAGGATCGCCCTCTCTACATCCCCTCGAACCTGGGTATCCGAAACCGAATCGGTCCGTCTCATGTGACTGAGGTCCGTCAGCATGACCGCGTTCATCTCGTCTTCCGTCCCGATCACGATATCCGCCAAGCGCACCGCCGCACGCACCACCACACCGAACGCCCGGGGATCGTGCCACTGATCGGGACGAAAATCGATGTCCAAGACGACTTTCCTCCCTGCCTGTCGGGCCAGTTCCGCTGCGAACAGTGTGGCGCTACAGCTCGGCTCACGTGACAGGTTTGTGCCGGCAAATTGAAACACCTTGCTGTCCACCACCGGCGCCTGGAGGACATCGTCGATGGTCAGGGCAATGTCGGCGCAGTTGTCACGATAGTACACCAGAGGAAAGCGATCCGGCGGTTCAATGCCCAACACGACCGCGCTGGATCGCTTGCCGGGTTTGCGCGAGATGAACCGCGTCTCCACGCCCTCCTTCTGAAGGAACTTCAGAATGAAGTCCCCAACGGGGTCATCACCTAGCCCCGTTAGCAGCGCGGTCTTCAGACCTAGCCTCCGGCCCCCGACGCTGACGTTAGTGGGTGACCCTCCGACGTACGCCGCAAAGCACGTGATGTCCGCAAAGGGCGAGCCAATGTCATTGCTGTACAGGTCGATCGACGAGCGCCCCATGTGAAGCGTGTCGTAGGTTGGTTTCGTTTTGTCCATGTGTTGCCCCTGCAAGAGACAGACAACGCATACCTCCAGACCCACTAATACAGTGGGAGGCGGTTGTCTTTCTGCCTATAGGTGTTCTTAACCCAAGTGTATCGTGGATCATCCCGGCTGGCGAGTGTCTGCGCACTACCGGCCAGCACGTTCAGGTAATACGTCGTGTATCCTGGGGCGCTGACCACGGGATGATATCCCTCCGGTACCAAAACGGCGCAGTTGTTTTCCGCGCGAACGAGTGCGTCGATGGGATCGCCGGCCTGATGAAGCGGCGATGTTTCATCTGTGTACACCCGCTGGAAGGCATATCCATCGGGCTTGTCGAGCTTGTAGAAGTAGACTTCCTCCAGGTCCGCCTCCAGCAGACGGCCGTGCTCACCTTCCAGGTGGATGTCATGCTTGTGCGGCGGGTAACTGCTCCAGTTGCCGCCGGGCGTGTATACCTCCACCAGCACCAGGCGGTGAACCGGCGCGCCCGAAGGCAACAGATCGTTGATCTGACGACTGACATTGTCACCCCCACGGATCGATATCGCGACGTCCTCGGGCTTGATCAGGAAGGACTCATGATCCTGATCGGTCGGCACCCAGGCTACTGCGAACTCCCCCATCTCTTCCGCAACAACCTCAAAATCCGTTCGTCGGGGCAAATATAACGCGTGCGCGGCACCCGCAAATACGCTTTCACGGCCACCTATCCCCTGCCAGCGACCGCGCGTCGAGGTGACGGTGTACCGCCCGGTCAGATTCACAATGGCCAGTTCATTCTCGCCGCTGGAGAAAGCCCAGGAATCGCCGAGTTCCAGCCGTCTTACCTCAAAACTGATGTACTCCCATCCGGCTCGTTCTGGCGTAACACGCAGAATCCGGTTTGGATCGTCCGGAACCTCTGTGGGCCGAACGACCAAGTTCTCCGCCGTGTACTTCATACGTGTCGCTCCAACGGTCTGGCGTACCCGCTACGGTAGGCACTTCTTCCGTTGAGAGTGCCCATCGCGGATGCGCGAGTCGGCCGATTCTTCAAAGCACACCAATCCGAATCCTATGCCTCCGGCGCGATTCTAATCGAGTTGTCTCTCTACCACAAGATCAACTGAGTCCTTTTCCACCGCTCCTGGACATGCACCCTTGCTTTTCCTGGGCATGGCAGTACAATTCGGGACCATAAGTCTCGATATGAGAGAAGAAGAAAGAAGGGTGCTACCGTGACATTGATTAACGTTGCTTCCTTCCTTGGTTTCACGTCCCTCGTCGTCATCATTTCCTACCTGAAGACCCGCAAGGATGCCATGAACGGCTCCGACGCCTATTTCCTCGCGGGTCGCGGTCTGGGCTTCTGGGTGATCGCCGGCTCGCTCATGCTGACCAACCTTTCCACGGAACACCTCATTGGTCTGAACGGGGACGCCTTCAACCACACCTTCGCCGTCACGGCGTGGGAAACCACCGCTGCCTTGGCCATGGTCCTGACGGCACTCTACTTCCTGCCACGATATCTCAAAAGTGGTTTCACCACGATTCCTCAATACCTGGCGGTCCGCTACGACAAGCAGACGCGGACCATCGCGGTCGTGCTCTTTCTCATCTCCTACGTGCTCGCCATCCTGCCCGTGGTGCTCCGCTTTGGCGCGACGGGTCTGGAAAGCTTGTTCAGTGTGTCGCAGACCTTCGGAATCTCTGAAAACCAAGCTACTTGGCTGATTGTCTGGGGGGTAGGCACCCTCGGTTCACTCTACGCCATCTTCGGAGGCCTCAAGGCGGTGGCGGTTTCTGACACCGTCAACGGTGTGGGGTTCCTGGTTGCCGGTCTTCTGATTCCTTTCCTCGCTCTCCGCATGGTGGGAGAAGGCAGCATCGTTGCAGGCCTGCAGGAGGTCTATACCGAAGAGCATGCAAAGTTCGATATCACCGGCGATGAACCCGGCTCGTTCCTGCCCTTCGGTGTGCTCTTTACCGGCATGGTCGTCAATCAGATCTTCTTCTGGTGCACCAATCAGTCGATCATACAACGCGCCCTGGGGGCCAAAAGCCTGGCAGAAGGTCAGAAGGGGGTTCTTTTGGCCGCGTTCTTCAAGCTGCTCGGCCCTATCGTCATCGTCTTTCCCGGCATCATCGCTTTCCACATGTTCAAGGATCGGCTCTCCTCCGAGCAGTACCTGATGGCCTATCCCATGCTGGTCAAGACGGTCTTACCGCCGGTGCTGGTTGGCTTCTTTGCTGCGGTAATGGTCGGCGCCGTGCTGAGTACGTTCAACAGCGTGCTCAACAGTTCGGCCACTCTGTTCAGCGAAGACTTCTACCACGCCATCATCAATAAGAATGCCTCCGGACGTCAGATTGTCCTTTCCGGACGGATCTGTAGCATCGTTCTTGCCTTGAGTTCCATGGTGATGGCCCCTCTCATCGACACCTCTGGCAGTCTCTACAATTACTTGCAGAGAATTAATGCGACGTTTTTTGGTCCCATGCTTGCTGTCTTGCTGCTGGGTTTCTTCACCAGACGGGTTTCTGCGTTGGCCGCCAAGATTGGCCTGGTCGTCGGTCCGATCCTTTTCTATTTGCTTGTTTTTGCATTTGGGGACTCGGTCCAGAGTCTGCTCATGCAGGCGTTCGGGTTGCGTGACAATATCCATTTCCTGCACTTCCTGGCGCTCGTCTTTGTGCTGACCGTACTGCTCATGCTTGTTATCAGCCTATTCAAGCCGGCCAAAGACATCTACGTACAGGAATACACCCACGCGGTGGACATCACCCCCTGGAAGCATGTTAAGTTAACCGCTCTTGTCATATCGCTTGCTGCCATACTCTTCTATGTTCTTATGGCCCAATAGTCGATTGAAGGCGGACACTTCGTGATGGCTGAAGATTAGAACCTATCCCAGAACCTCAACTGAAACGTGATTGCGGCCCGATATATGGCACATGGGCCTGACAAACGAACAGTGGCAGCGGATCGCCGAGTACCTTCCAGAGTCCAAGGCTCGGCCCGGAACACCGGGACGCCCGCTGCAAGATTTCCGCGCGGTGCTCACTGGCATCCTCTGGGTTTTGCGCACCGGAGCCCCGTTGGCCGACCTGCCCTCGCGATATCCACCCAAGAGCACCTACCATCGGCGTTTCCGGGAATGGACCGAGTCGGGAGTTTTCGCCAAGATCCTCACGGCCTTGGCCGAAGACCTGCGCGACCGCGGCGGCATCGACTTGAGCGAAGGCTTCATCGACGGCATCTCTGCCTCAGCGAAAAAAGGGGCGATGGTGTGGGCAAAACCAAACGGGGCAAAGGCACCAGAATCATGGGCCTTGCAGACGCTGGCGGTCTTCTTCCTGCCGTTAGCGCAACCAGCGCTAGCCCACATGAAGTGACTCTGGGCGATGCGAGACTTGATGTCTGTTTCCCAGATGGGTGTCCGGAGCGTCTGATTGGTGACAAGGCCTATGATAGCGATCCCCTCGACGCGCGTCTGGCCGACGAACGCGGCGTCAAGATGATTGCGCCCCATGCCCACCATCGGACCAGGATCACGACCCAGGACGGCCGTCCGCTGCGTCGCTACAAGTGACGTTCGAAGATCGAACGCCTCTTCGCGTGGCTTCAGGACTTGCGCCGACGTGTCATTTGGTACGAATACCATTTGCTGAACTCCCTCGGTCGATACCTTCCGGAGTTCCTGGTCGAGGCAATAGGCCAGACGTGTCACCATCGCAAGCCGCAGATTCTGTTTCATGGTGACGAGAAGCTGATGGGCCAAAGCGTGGCAGCTAAGTCCTTTCGTCAGGCAACCGTGCAAGTCAAGGAGTTGAAGGTGCTTGCGCTCGGATGATATTCGTACCATACAGGGTGCCTCAGGGTAAAACGGCTCTTGATTCTCTGGCCTGGGGCCGATACCATGTGCATGCCTTCGGATACTTAACCAAATCGATCTGGAGAACTGTTTATGAGTGAGATAGCACAGTTCAGATTCCCCACGGACATTCGTTTCGGCGCCGGCGCGCGTCTGGTGCTGTCCGACTTTGCAGCAAAGTATGGGGTGACCCGGCCTTTGCTGGTCACGGATTCCGGGTTACTCCGAACTCAGGCGTTTCGCCTAATGATGGCAGAGATGGACAAGGTCTGGCCTGAGACCTACGTTCAGTTTGCGGACGTTCATCCGAACCCCACGGACCAGGATGTCGAAAACGCATGGACAGCTTACTCACAAGGCGACTGCGACGGAATCGTCGGACTTGGCGGCGGCAGCGCCCTCGACGCGGCCAGGGCGCTGCGGCTCAAAGTGGCTTTCCCGGACCTGGCCCTTACGGAGATGCCGTTCAATGAGTTGCCGCCCCTCGTTCCGATGTGTGCGATTCCGACGACCGCGGGAACCGGTAGCGAGGTCGGACGAAGCAGTGTCATTACGGTTGAACAGATGGGACGAAAAGTGGTTTTCGGGGCGCCGCCGCTAATGGCGGAGATGGCAGTGCTTGATCCCGAGTTGACCCTCGGATTGCCGCCCGACCTTACGGCCTTTACCGGCATGGACGCGATGACCCACGCCATAGAGGCCTTCGTCTGTCCGGTCTTCCATCCCATGTGCGATGGAATCGCTCTTGAAGCGATCCGTCTGGTCCGGCTGTATCTGCCGGCGGCCTATTCAGATGGAACGAATCTTGAAGCACGCGGATTCATGCAGGTGGCTGCGGCCATGGGCGCCGTGGCTTTTCAGAAGGATTTGGGTGTGGCGCATTCCCTGGCGCATCCACTGTCCAGTGAGTTTGCCGTTCAGCATGGCTTGGCCAACGCGATCGTTCTGCCGCATGTCGTTCGTTTCAATGGGCAGGCAGACAGCCACCTGTATGATAGGGTGGCTGTGGCCCTTGGTTGCGCCGAGCCGACAGGCGACAGCACCTCCTGGGTGGCCGATTTCCTGAGTGAGTTCAATCGATCGATAGGTATTACTCAGCGTCTGCGAGATCTCAATGTTCCTCGCGAGAAGCTGCCCGGACTGGCGGCGAAAGCCATGCAGGATGGATGTCACCTGTCCAATCCGCGGCGCTGCACTGAAGCAGATATGCTACGGCTATATGGGGAGACTTGGTAATGGCGAAGATTTCGAACAGCATGCTAATCAACGGTCAATTGCGATCTGAGGGCTCCGGCGGTCGGCTGGAACTCATCGAACCGGCAACCGAACAGGTGTGGAATGCAGTCCCGGCGGCCGGAAAAAAAGAAGTTGATGAGGCCCTTCAGGCGGCCCACAAGGCGTTTTCCGGAACGGACTGGTCTTCGCCCAACCCGGGACGCAGAATCGAAGTCCTCTATCGTCTGGCGGCGCTCGTCCGCGAACACGCCGAGGAACTTGCGGTGCTGGAATCGCGCAACGTAGGTAAGCCAATTGGCGATGCGCGCTGGGAGATCAATGCCGGCGCTCGTTGTTTGGAATACTATGCAGGCGGCATCAGTCGATTTGGCGGCGAGACGATTCCTGTTGCCAGCAATGGATTTGACTATACGCTCCGTGTGCCGGTGGGTGTCGTGGCGGCTATTGTGCCCTGGAACTTCCCTTTTCTCATGGCGTGCTGGAAGGTGGCGCCGGCGCTGGCCACGGGAAATGCGGTGATTCTCAAGCCGGCAAGCCTGACTCCTCTGACGGCTCTGGGGCTTGGGCAACTAGCGATGGACGCGGGTGTTCCGGGGGGTATTCTCCAGGTCTTGTCGGGCCGGAGTGGCGAGATTGGCGACTATCTTGTCAGTCACCGCCTTGTGAACAAGATTACTCTGACCGGAGAAACCGGCACGGGTGCACACATCGTGAAGCTTGCGGCCGACGATATCAAGCGGGTATCCCTGGAATTAGGCGGCAAGAATCCGAACATTGTCTTCGCGGATGCCGATGTGGCCACAGCGGCGGCAGCGGCGCCGATGGCAGTTTTTGCCAATACCGGACAAGATTGCTGCGCGCGCAGCCGGGTATTAGTTGAAAAGCCGGCCTACAAGAACTTCCTTGAGGCTTTTGTCGAAGCCACGCGGGCAGTTGTTGTGGGCGACCCCCAGAGCGAATCGACGCAGGTTGGCCCCATGGTTTCGGCAGGGCAGCGAGAACATGTAGAGAAATGCATCGATGTTGGACGTCGGGAAGGTGGACGTATCGTTTGCGGCGGGAACCGTCCGAAGGAACGAGGATACTATCTTGCCCCAACCATCATCGATGGGCTGAGTTCATCTGCAACGATCTGTCAGGAGGAGATTTTCGGTCCGGTGGCCTGTGTCATCCCCTTTAGGGACGAACGGGAAGCGATTGAGCTGGCCAATGGGACAGCCTACGGCTTGAGCGCCTCTCTCTGGACAAAAGATCTAGAGCGTGCGCTGCGTGTATCAAGGGCAGTTCGGTCCGGCGTGATGAGCGTCAACACCAATAGCAGCGTCTACGTAGAGGCGCCGTTCGGGGGGTTCAAGCGAAGCGGGTTTGGGCGTGACCTTGGGATGGAAGCGATGCGACTCTATACGGAGGTGAAGAATGTCTTCATCTCCGTTGGGGCCGCCAAGTAGGTATGCTTCTTCGAGCAACACAATACGAGTTGCGTGTGGAGCCATGCACAGGTGTGAATGGCCCTGCTTATCGGCTAGGCACAGCCGGCCGTGGGTAGTACCAGCTTGTTGAGCCAGTTGACAAATTCACACTGTCGAATTGAGTCGGAGAGTACGTCATCGTCGATAGCCAATTGCCATCGCAGGTCTTTGCGGTTGGGATCTGCGCTCAACGCTTCCATGCGGTCCACGTAGTCCGTTAGATCCTCATGGCCGCGAAAGAACCCGCCTGCGACGAGCTTCTTTTCCCGGGCGACGATCAGTCGAGCCATCTCGTGGAGGTCGTACTCGGGGTGATACTGAGTGGCCCAGAAGACCCCGGCTTCATGCTTCACCTCCAGGGCCTGGACATTCGCGAAGCTATTGCCAGCCAGCAAAGTCCCTCCTGGTGGAATCCTGGTGACCATGTCATCGTGGCTCACGAATCCCTCGAACACACGCGGCTTGCCTTCGAACATGGGATGGGTGTAGGCCTCAGGTGTCTGCTGGATCTTCCGAGCCATCCCCATCTCGCGTCCCTTGGGATTGGGCTTGACTTCGCCCCCGGCAGCCACAGCGGCCATCTGGATTCCCCAGCAACTCCCACAACTCGGCACTCCTACTTTGTATGCGGTCTTAGCTAGTTCGATTTGGCTGGCGACACTACGATTTGCTGTGTCGAAGATGGACAGATTGCAGCCCGTCCAGATTGCGCCGGCGTAGTCGTGAAGATCTTCAGCCGAAGGCATGTTCACCCCCGGATCACTGGGAAGCAGAACATCATAAACGGCGTGTGACAAGTGCTGCAGGAGCATGTTGGCATAGAGTTCCCACGCCAGCTTCATGCCGGCGTCCTGCAGCTCGTCGCGACTCTGCTTGGGGTAGCCATCGATGATCAGAAATCGTAGAGGTTTTGTCACTTGTCTTCCCTCCGATCAGTGCCGATTCAGGTCATCCAGAATAGCAGGCAGATCAGAAAAATTGGCACAAACGGCGTCGGCCGCGGTGTTCTGGCTCCCACGGTCCTTAACAACTGTACATAGAATGGCGCGGGCGCCAACGGTATGGGGACCCTTGATATCCTTGAGCTCGCGATCTCCAATGTGCACGATTTCGCCGAGGGCGACGCCCAATGACTTAGCCGCCGCTTCGAACACGAGGCTGCTGGGTTTGGCGCAGCCAACTTCATCGGAGAACACGAAAGCATCAAAGTACTGGGCAATGTCGTAACCCGCCAATATCTGCCGAAGAGCGCGGCCTGGTGTGAAGATCGCATCCGAGACCACAGCCATCAGGTACTTTCCCCTTAGACGGCGCAGGACCTCTTCCACTCCGTCAGCCATGTCTGGCCGAACGGTCAATTCCATCTCTTCGTGCAGACGAACCAGTTGCCTTAACTCCGACTCCGGCAACTCATGTCCTAGGCCCTTGAGCAGGACCGAGAGGCGTTCTTGAACGGTCCACGTGACATTCTGGGCATACCACGCGTGGTGGAACGCAGCATTGGTGGTAGCATAAGCCACCTCAATCCGTTCCCTAGAAACGGGCTGGTGTCGTTCCAGGAATTCCTGAACGAGAGCACAACGCTCCACCTGTTTGGAGCGGAGCCCCTGGGCCGCACGCTTCGGCTCGTCTGAATCGTCGATGAGAATGGTGTCCCACAGGTCGAACGTGATCGCTCGTATTGTCGAATCCGTCATTGGATGTTACCCTCGGGTACGAGAGGCGCCGGTTTCACATTGCCGGGGCCTTCGCTGCGTATGACCGCTCCGCGGCCATCGATTTGCGCACAAACAAACTACCTATGTGCACATCCACATACTATCTATATGTCACGTTGCAGGGGCTGTCAACCTCACGCTCGGTGCGACCCGGACAATGCTTTGCTGCCCGGGGTGGCTGGCACGGCATTCCACTTGGGCATCAGCAGCAAGGCCGCCAGAGCCACCGTGACGGCCAGCGCGGGGAACAAGACGTTCCACCCCCAACGTTGTGAGATGATGCCGGGAAGCGATCCGCCGAGTATCGCACCCACTGACCCGAGGCCGTTTATAAATCCGGCCGCGGTCGAAGCACCTTTCTTGGTACCGAAGTCGATGGCGGCTGTTCCACTGAGTAGCGAGTCCGGGATATAGAGGAGGAAGCCGATAGAAAACAGAAGGGCTGCGATCATCCACTTGTTTTCGTAGGCCGCAAGGTGATCGAATCCGAATAGAATGCCGGCTAGGACGAACAGGCTGACTATGGAAATGGGCATGCGTTTGGCTTTGAACAATAGGTCTGAGACGTAGCCACCAAACAGGACGCCCAGCGGTCCGCCCAGCTCAAAGCACGCACTGATCAGGGCCGATTCGCCCATGCCCGTGCCGAGTTGCTCATTCAGAAACCTCGGGCCCCAAAACAGAATTGCGTATCGAGTCGGCTTCAGAAGGAAGTAGACGGCCCCCATGAGTATTACCATGGGATTCCTGAGCACCGCAACGATCGTCGTCCAGGATCCCCGGGCCACCTCTTCCGGCCCTTCCTCGGGGGCCAGCGTGGCGGGCATTTCGTTCGCGTATTCTTCGATAGGCGGCAAACCGACATCGGCCGGCCTGTCTCGCTGCAGCATCAGGAACAACAGCCAGATGCACGCAAGAAGGCCGGCCGGAACGAAGAAAGCGTAACGCCAGTGGCCCAAATGCTCAGCCGCCAGACCGGCTACGGCTGACGCGACCGCGCCGCCAATGGCGTAATTTGTGCACCACCACCCCATCACCCTGCCGCGTTCCTTCTGCGAGAACCAGTACCCGACGTTCTTCGTCAGCGGAGCCCATCCCGAGGATTGACAGAACCCCTGGATGCAAAAGAACACGCCCAGGAAGAGCACCAGCGGTGATAGCCCCATCGCAAAGGCGGCGACCACCGAACAGGCCATCCCGACCAGAATGATCTTGCGCGTCCCATATCGGTCACCGAACATCCCCCAGAAGAACTGCCCCGCAGCATATGCAGTAAGGTAGGCAAAATCGATGGCTCCCATAGTCGCGTTGCTCATCATGATATGGGGATCTTCGCTAAGACCGATCTTTGCGACAGAGAAGGACTTTCTGGTCAGATAGAACCCCCCGTAGGTGAGCCAGGTTATGAAGAAAATGCGCCAGCGCCAGAGCCTGTATTTCCAATCTCCCCTCGAGCCAAGTTTGTGCGCCATAGCCAGTCCCCTGCCCACCAAGGTCTTTTTGAATGACCCTCTGTCGACTCATCTGTTATAGTGATATCGCTTGTTTGTGCAATGTAATTCTCGAAATCCGAATACCGAAATGAGAGCCATGTGTTGTGATGCAAAGATGAGGGGTGACATATGACTGTCGAGAGTCTCGTGCCACGGTTTCTTCGTATACACAAGGCGAGGATAAACCGGTATTGGGTATGGCCTGAACATACAAACCGAGAAACAGAGCTTGTGCTCATCAAGAAGGGCAAGATGCATTGTTCAATCGATCGGGCGGACTTCTTGGGAAGCGATGGAGACCTCTATTTCGTTCAACCCGGGCAACTTCATTGCGAGGAGATACGAAGCGAACATCTGGATATCTTCACGCTTCGTTTTGACCTATTCGATGGGGTAGGAAACTCGCGAAGGTTCCTTTCAGACCTTCAGTCCGGACCACAGCGGCTTGGCGACGCCGAGGAGTGGTCAGGCCATTTGTTTGAACAGATACTCCATTTGATCTGGAACGAAGAGCCAGGAGCCGAGAGCACAATCGAGGAACTGATCCTGGAAATCATACGCCGTATAAGACACCGTTGGCGAATCAACCGGCAGACAACGAGAGGAGAAAAGATGCCCGGAAAAGGCGCTGTCTTGGCCAGGCGTGCGGCCAGCTACGTAGAGCAGAACCTACAACGACAACTTTCGGTCTCTGAGGTGGCAGAGCACTGCAATGTCTCTCCCTGTCATCTTACCCATGTGTTCAAGGCTGTGCTCGGTGTGTCACCCGTACGCTATATGCAGCAGATGCGAGTGGATCACGCCAAAAGACTCCTCGCGGATGAATCCCTCTTCGTCTACGAAGTTGCCTACAAAATTGGTCTTGATGATCCGTTCTATTTCTCCCGTATGTTCAAAAAAGTCAGCGGTTTGTCGCCGGAGGAATTCCGCATTCATATCAGAAGAGCCTCCCTCTGAAGCCAGCGCTCCCGCGAATACGCCGGTACAAGAGCGGCTTCCCTGCAACAAGGGCACGACAGAATTGTCCATGCACTGAACAGATTTGTGCATGGCTTGAATTGTGCATCTGGCTCATAATCTGCGCTGGACGCAGTTTCCGATGATATTTCGTATGGTCTGTTCACTATGGAGGTTGAGCTTGGATCATGCCACCTAGAGTTGACATCCCCAACTGGAAAGACAAGGTTCTCTTCACGCCTGGTCCGCTTACGACGAGCCGGACTGTCAAACAGGCTATGCTGAGAGACCTCGGATCCCGCGATTTTGAGTTCATCGAGTTGTTGAAGGACATTAGGCGCAGCCTGGTCGAACTCGGCCAGGCTACTCCCGAACAATACACCGCAGTTCTCATGCAAGGGAGCGGGACATTCGGCCTGGAGGCAGTCGTCTCTTCCACGGTGCCGCCAGGCGGGAAGTTCCTGGTGATTATCAACGGGGCCTACGGTAGACGACTTGCTAGGATAGCCTCGGTGCTGAAGATCGAGACGGTGACGCTCGAATGCCCCGAGAACACTACGCCGGCCTTGGAGCGGGTAGGAGCGGCATTGCAGGACCACCCGGGGATCACCAACGTTGCCATCGTACATTGTGAGACAACCACAGGCATCATCAATCCCATCCGGAAAATCGGCAAGATCGTCGGCCAGGCGGGGGCTGCCTACTTCGTCGATGCCATGAGTAGTTTTGGCGCTGTGCCCATCAATCTGTGTGAATGTGGTATCGACTTTCTCGTCTCCTCCGCGAATAAGTGCGTCGAGGGTGTCCCCGGCTTCTCGTTCGTTCTGGCCAGAATCAGTTCATTGGAGAAAACGGCAGGTTACGCGCGTTCTCTGAGCCTTGACTTGCTGGACCAGTATCGCGGCTTTGAGAAGAACGGCCAGTTCCGTTTTACCCCTCCTACGCACGCGCTGATCGCGTTTCGTCAGGCTCTGGCAGAACTGGACGCCGAAGGCGGCGTAAGCGGCCGAGCCGGTCGATATAGGCGCAACTACGAGATTCTGATAGAAGGGATGCGCCAGTTGGGATTCAGAGAATACCTGCGGCCCGAAGATCAAGGCTATATCATCACCTCGTTCCTTTACCCTCAGGACGACTGCTTCCACTTTGAGGAGTTCTACGAAAGACTGAACGACAAGGGGTACGTGATCTATCCGGGCAAAGTCAGCGACGCTGACTGTTTTCGCATCGGGAACATTGGCCGCATTTTCGAGTCCGACGTTCGTGCGCTTCTGGCAGCCATCCAGGAGACGCTCGCGGAAATGAACGTTAAGCTCAATAGAGCAACCTGTTGAGTCAGACGGGGCAACGGGCAGTCGGTTGAAGAGAACACCGGATGTCGTCTGAAAAAGAGCATTTTGATTGCCTACAATCAGAAGGCGATCTCAATATGTCCCCGCGCCGCAGGGAGTGGGTGAAGGAACATATCGATACCGAGACTCAGCACTGGCTCGATCTCGATGCCAAGCACTTCTTGCGCCAGTCGCTTTCGACGCCGTGCTTGAACGTCTTGTCCCACTGTGAAGGCACCACGCTCACAGACCTCCAGGGAAGACACTTCATGGATTTTCATGGCAACAACGTCCATCAGGTTGGATTCGCGAATCGCCGCGTAATCAATGCGATTACCGATCAGATGGAGAAGCTGGCATTTTGCACACGTCGCTATACGAATATTCCCGCGATCCGACTTGCGGAGAAGCTGGCTCAACTGGCGCCGGGGAATCTGAACAAGATCCTTCTTGCGCCGGGTGGGACGACGGCTGTCGGTATGGCGCTGAAACTGGCGCGCCTGGCCACCGGCAGGTTCAAGACCATCTCGATGTGGGACTCGTTCCACGGGGCCTCACTCGACACGATCTCCGTTGGCGGCGAGGCCATCTTTCGCAGAGACATTGGACCCCTTCTGCCCGGCACGGAGCATGTCCCGCCTCCGGATTGTTATCGATGCCTTTGGGGATGCGGCGACCATTGTACCTTCAAATGCGTCGACTACATTGAGTATGTCCTGGATAAGGAAGGGGATGTCGCAGCGTTGATCGCCGAGACGGTTCGGAGTACGTCGGTCATTCCCCCGAGAGGCTATTGGGAGAGAGTCCGCAGCGCATGTGATAAACACGGCACGCTACTGATACTTGACGAAATACCGCACTGTCTGGGTCGTACGGGAAAGATGTTTACCTGTGAGAATTTTGACGTTGTTCCTGACATGTTAGTCATCGGAAAGGGATTGGGCGGGGGGATCTTCCCGTTGGCTGCGCTGATCGCCCGAGACGAACTCGACATAGCGTCCGATCGTGCTTTGGGCCACTACACTCATGAAAAGAACCCGGTTGCCTGTGCTGCTGCTCTGGCAACGATTGAGTGCCTGGAAGAGGAGCGCCTTTCTGCCAATGCGAAGACCATTGGCGGCTATGCCATGGAGCGGCTGCGCCATATGATGCAGCAGCACAGGTCGATCGGTGCTGTGAGAGGCCTCGGCCTGCTAATGGGGATAGAACTGGTCAGGGACCGTGAGACAAAGGAACCTGCGGGGGAAGAGGCGGAGGAGGTGATGTACAGCGCGCTGAGCAGAGGGCTCAGCTTCAAGGTGACAATGGGCAATATTATCACGCTGACCCCCGCTTTGACCATCACGCGCCAGGAGATGGATAAGGCGTTAGATATTCTGGATCATTGTCTAAACGAGGCAGAAGGGGAGTCGATCTAAGGCTTTCTGCCTTGGAGTTGTTGCGATGATAAGGCTGTCGGAGGTTTGCCGCCGGGCCCAAACAGGCCTGACAATGTCGGCCCACGCGTTTGGTCTGGGCGTCGTCTTCGCCAATGTGAGCAGGCCGTGTGAGGAATATGGCTTCGCATGCGATGGAAATCGCCATGTACCATCGGATGACGATTTGGCAGATCGGGCGCTTCAGGCTGCCGTGGACCTTATCGTTGACGTTGGTGTCTGTCGTCCTGATACTGGCAGCGTGAAACAGTTCGGACGGCATGAAGTCCTGGATGCCGTAGCCAGGTCTCTTGATCGGTGCATAATGGGCGACGACAATGAACTGGCCACGAAACTCCTCCAGAAATATCAGAACACAATAGACGGTGCCCCGGGGGAAGGAAATGTCAGGATTGGTACGATCTTCATACAGGTCTCCACTCACAGGCCTATGTGGATCTGTGAGGCCAACTCAAGGAAGGGTCGCGCGTCATGAGATCTCGTTTCAAGTGTTGGATAGCAGCAATGGACTTCTGGCTCTGCGCGGTACGCAGACGAGAGTGTTGTCAGGTCGGCTATGAAGGAGTGTTCAATGGACTTTGTATACAGAAGAGGTTACCGGGGCCCGGTCAAGCTAGTGATCTTTGACTGGGCGGGAACGACACTGGACTACGGCTGTTACGCACCAGCCGTTGTGTTTGTGGAAGTCTTCAAGCGTCGAGGGGTAGAGATCACCATGGAACAAGCCCGACGGCCCATGGGTCTCAAGAAGTTGGATCACATCCGGGCAATCTCCCGGCAGGATGAAGTTGCTGCACTCTGGCGGCATGTGCACGGCCGGGAGTGCACCGAGGCCGACGTTCAGGATATGTTCGAGAAAGATTTCGTGCCGCTGCAAATCGCCTGCATCGCCGACTACAGCGAGCTCATCCCGGGAACCGTCGAGACGGTCGGCGAGTTGAGGGGCCGCGGAATAAAGATTGGTTCCAGTTCAGGATACTTCACGGAAGCTATGCAGATCAATTTCCGTGAGGCGGAAAGGCAGGGTTACGCTCCCGACGTCAATGCCTGCGCCAGTGATGTTCCCGCCGGCCGTCCCGAACCCTGGATGGTCATGAGCAACATGCAGCAGGCACGCGTCTTCCCGCCGGAGGCGGTCATCAAGGTGGACGACACGAAGCCCGGTATTGCGGAAGGGCTCAATGCCGGTACCTGGACAATCGGTTTGGCCAAGACAGGCAACGAAGTGGGCCTCAATGAGCGAGAACTTGCCGCTTTGCCTGCAGAAGAAGTGATGCGGAAGGTGGCACAGGCGAGCGAGGCCCTCGCCAGAGCTGGGGCTCATTATGTAGTGGAGTCCATCGCAGACGTCCTACCGATTGTCGCCGAAATCGAGCAAAGGCTCAAGGTGGGTGATAGACCGTAGGTGTGGCAAAGCCGAGTGAAACGTTGTAGGGTACAGAAAGTCATCCAGGCATAGCAAGATCGAATTCCAGGCGCTGCCGTCGGAATCGCCGGCAGAGATGGCGGCGTAGAGAGGGGACATTGCGGGTCATCCCGTATGGTGCAGAAACTCATTCGGGTGTAACAGGAGCGATTTCACGCTGTCAGCACTGAGAGCGTCATGAACGATGACAAGATAGGGGGGAGGTATCGCGAATCATCTTCCCTTGAACGCTGCTTGGAAGGAGCTTTTTGGCGCCCACCTCTTCACCCGAGCGCGCACTGCTTCCGCAAGAGCGGCAGTCAGGGGAGCCGTCACGCGGCTTTGCGGCGGTACGACTTCAGCAATCCACCGAGCGCTCCATACAGATGACTGCACCAAGGCCTGGATGGCGAGATCATCGAGCCGCCGCGAGGCGCGGGGAAGATCGTCCGCCAAAAGCGTCTTGGCCGATTCCTGAAGTCCCCCCGAGGGCTACATGATAGATGGGATGAATAACTTGACGGTTCTGGCCGGGCCCCTGTGGGGCTTCGCGGGTCTGGCGGCAGAGGAGCGGGGTGGTGACGCGGGCCAACGGAATAAGCTTGTCGGGGAGCGTGGCCTGGGCGGTGAACGCCGCCATCTGTTCGGTACAGGCGGAGGTCCCGCCGAAGCCGCAGCCGGAGCCAGACAGGGTCGCGTTGGTAACGCTGATCACCTGGGAGGTATTGCGAGGCGGCTGGCTAAGGAGTCGTGCTCGCGGGAGATGGTGCCAAGGAATCTTGAATCTGCGTCATTTTTGCGTCAATCGCCAGTGGCAAACCACTTGCAGTTCAGTTGCAGCTCCACTTGCTAACCACTTGTAATCCTCGTTCTTACGCAGACAGCCGCTTGTAACGCTTTGAAAATAAAGTGGTTATGCGCAGAATCGGGGACTGAAAATCCGTGTGTCGGCGGTTCAAATCCGCCCCTGCCCATTGCTTCTT
>Ga0068714_10001430_pt1 | contig 34939 bp, 23 predicted proteins | sample MTBNYHSulfiMetaG_FD_62988 | JGI IMG/M metagenome (GOLD analysis project Ga0068714, IMG submission 62988) | Enrichment culture microbial communities from rom New York Harbor, USA that are MTBE-degrading - MTBE-NYH (New York Harbor Sulfidogenic)... | ecosystem: Environmental > Aquatic > Marine >...
TGCAGCAGGATGAGGAAGGAACTGCTGACCATACCCACAGCGAACACCCCCACTCCGATCGACAGCACAACCAGAATGGTGCGAATTTTATTCGCCCATAAATCTGCGAGGACTTTTCTCCAACGAGCTTCCAGAATCATTGTATCTTTTTCCGGGTTTCTAAATTCTCATTCATCCGCTGGCTGACGATATGGTCAATGGCATCGCGGGTGGACTCAGATTCCGACATTAGCGTCATAAATACATCCCGGTCCAGTGTCATCACTTTGACAGGCACCTCGCCAGCACGCACGGTGGCAATCGCTCTGGACTGGCGCAGCAATTCAATTTCTCCGAAATATTCTCCTGGCCCCATCCGGGTGACAACCACATCATCCCCACCCGGACGCTTGAGCGCGATTTCAACCCGGCCCTCACTGATGATGTAAAAATTATCACCAAGCTGGTTTTCCTGCATGATGACCTGACCGGGCTCAAAAACCAATTGTTCCAACTCCCGGGTGGCGTGAAGCATTTGCTGGTGAGATAGCTGCGGCAGGGTACGGAACACCCATTCGTTGACAATCTCTCCATCCGCGATCAACAATGTGCGGTCAATGCGCTTTGCCAGCCCGATATCGTGGGTCACCATCACAATGGTTTTGCCTTGCTCCACCATCTTCTCAAACATCTCAAAGACATGTCCCGCTGTTCTGGAGTCAAGATTCCCGGTAGGCTCATCCGCGATGATGATCGGAGGGTCGTTTGCCAGCGCTCTGGCTATAGCGACACGCTGCTGCTGCCCGCCTGAAATTGCTGAGGGCAGTTTGTGGGCATGGTCTTCCATTCCCACCAACCTGAGAAGTTCCATGGCTCGTTCGGGGCGCTCTTTGGATTCATACATATTGCAGAAATCCATGGGAAGCATCACATTTTCCTGAAGCGACAACATGGGTAAAAGTTGGAAGAATTGGAAGACGATCCCCAGATTGCGGCCTCGCCAGGCGGCCATTTCGCTCTCCGAAAGCGTATGCACGGGCACACCTTCCACATACACTTCACCCGTTGTCGGCCGGTCAATTCCTGTGATCATATTGATCAGCGTGGATTTGCCGCTGCCCGATTTTCCGATCACACCCACAAACTCACCCCGCTGGAAATCCGCATCAATCCCTTTTAAAACCACAAAATCTCCTGCCGCAGTGTAGTATGTCTTAATGATATTTCGCAGGCAGATCAATGAATCCGACTTTTCAGGTGGATTTGAACGTGTCTCAGTGTTATTTGTTTTTCTTTTGAGTAATCCCGCCAGCATGCGCTCTCCCATTTTCCCATAAACCCTTCCAATATTCAGGTTACTGATCCTTTAGTCCTTACAAACATTGGTTTAATCGTTAATATTTTACTTCACGCATTCCAAAAAAGGCTGATTGCGTCTGATCAGCCTCTACTAGATATACGCAAAATAAGAACTAAGAGTTGCGAATTTGGATCGTTGAATACCTGCGGCAGGCTAAGATTTATCTTTTGAGAAGTGGATCGTCGCGATATCAAGCCACAATCCGGCCAGGTAACCCGCCGGTATGCCTGCCGTTTTCAATCACAACCTGCCCATTGACCATTACCCAGGGAATACCGACAGCGTATTGGTGCGGTTGTGCGTAGGTGGCCACGTCACACACTTCCAGCGGGTCAAACACAACCACATCCGCGTAATATCCCGGTTTCAATTGGCCGCGTTTTGAAAGCCCCAGCCGGCTGGCCGGGAGCGAAGTCATCTTGCGGACCGCTTCTTCCACAGAGAAAAGCCCCTTTTCACGCGCGTAGCGCCCAAGAACCCGCGGAAAAGATCCGTAAGCCCGGGGATGGGGTTTGCCCCGCGATAGCGGCCCTTCAGAAACCGCTCCGGAAGCGTCGGTGCAGATCGAAACAAAAGGCTGTTTAAGGCCCAACTGTACATTTTCCTCTTTCATCGTAAACTCGATGATATCCGTGTTCAAGCGGGTTTCAATGAGAATATCCACAACCGCATCGACAGGACCCTGCCCGCGGGCAGCGCTGATCTCCTGAATATGCCTGCCCTCATAAGATGGGTTCGTTGGACAGGAAGAAATAAAAATGCCATCCCAATCCACCCCGTTTACCGCCACCGGATCGGTAAAAAACGTATGCAGGCGCTTCCGGCAATCTGTGCTTTTTAAACGGGCAATCATCCGATCCGCGCCCCCCACATGGATATCCGGTGGAATGAGGGAGGACAGTTCTGTGTTCGATACCGGGTAAGAATACATATCCGCCATCACATCCAGCCCTTCCTCCCGCGCGGATTCAATCAATGCAATCGCCTCAGGCATTTTATGCCAATTGTTAACACCAGAAGCCTTAAAGTGACTGATCTCAACAGGAATCTCAGCCCTCCGGCCAACTTCCAGGGCTTCCCGGATGGCTTCAAGCAGGGTATCCGCTTCGCCGCGAATGTGGCTGGTGTAGATTCCACCCAACCGCGCGGCGCATTTTGCCAGCTCAACAATCTCCTCTGTTCCGGCATACACATTCGGGGCATAGATGAGGCCGGTGGAGAACCCAACCGCGCCTTCCTCCATGGCCCGGGTGACTTCGGACTTCATTTCTTCCATCTGGCGCGAATTGGGCTTGCGGTCGCTCATCCCCATCACCTTTTTACGGATGGTGCCGTGCCCCGCCAAAGCGGCCACATTAACGGAAACACCCTGGCGCATTAACCTATCCAGAAATTCTCCAAAGCCCAACCAATCCACGGTATATTCTCTTCCAGCCAGCCTGTTTTCCGCGTTCATCTCTTCCCGCATGGCTTCGCTTAATGGGGCCATGCTCGAACCGCAGTTCCCAACCACCTCCAGGGTGATGCCCTGATGGATTTTGCTGTCTGCTGTCGGGAGAAAAGGCAGTGTCCAATCGCCATGGGAGTGGATATCAATAAAGCCCGGAGCGACCATCATACCCAAGGCGTCAATCTCTCGCACCGCTTGGATGGACGAAAGATCACCGATTTCAACAATCTTTTCATCCACAATCCCAACATCTGCCGGCACGGCTTTTGTTCCCGTACCATCTAACACCTCGCCACCCCGGACAATGACATCCAGCATACCCATCTCCTCTTCGCAGTAATTGCTGTTCATGTTTGAACAACTTAAATTTTACTCCGAAATCGCGCCGCGATAAATTTCAAGAGTCAACTTTGTTTTCTTATTTCTTTTCACTCCGGACACTTTGACATTTCGCAAAAAATCAATACAATATCAAACAAACTTATTGTCTGCGATAGTCCAATTCTGCTGGTTAACTGAAAAGGCGGCACAATGGTTTCGCAGATCAGCCATCTCCTGAATTACGAGGCGCTCATGGATACATTTTTCACGAAAGATTTCCCCGGACAACCCTTTCAATTGTTTGACATTTCCCATCTAATTGTCATCGCGCTGCTGGTGCTTTTGAACCTGTCCTTTATCCTGGTGCGCCGCAGCCCAAACGATTCAACACTCCGGAAAGCGTTCCGGTATTCCATGGCTGGGCTGTTGCTGGTCAATGAAATCCTGTGGCAGATCTGGAATGCTACCACCGGGCAATGGACGATACAAACCATGCTTCCCCTCCATTTGTGCACAGTTTTTGTTTACCTGAGCGCCTATATGCTGGTCACAAAGAATGAGGGAATTTACCGGTATGCTTATTTCCTGGGGATCGGCGGAGCACTTCAGGCTTACCTGACCCCGGATCTAGGAATATACAGCTTTCCCCATTTCCGGTTTTTCCAGGTATTTATCTCTCACGGGCTGATCATCTCCGCGGCAATTTACATGACTGTGGTGGAAGGTTTCCGGCCGCATTGGCGCGACATTCCCAGAATATTTAAAGGCTCGATTGTTTACATGCTCCTTGTTGGTCTGATCAACTGGGCAATCGGGAGCAATTATCTGTTCATCGCCCACAAGCCCCCCACCGCCAGTGTCCTGGACATGCTTCCTGGCTGGCCCTGGTACATCCTGTGGATCGGCGCAATTGCCGCGGTGACCTTTACGATTCTGTATCTCCCATTCGCAGCCATTGACTGGTCTCAAAAAACCACAAAGCGTACCTGAAACACAAACCTCCTCCTTGGACACCAAAGAGGAGGTTTTTTTGATCAAAACACGCTGACCAGCTATACCGTGCTATTTATTCCAGCGGAAAGACAGGAATTGCCAGATCCACCGTCACATATTCCTTATAAGTCCGGTTTTCAGCATACACCACACCAACCCCAACATGGGTGAACTCTGGATTCATCAAAATGTTGTAGTGTACATCGCTGTTCATCCAGAAATGGTAGACCTGGTAGGGATCCCCGCCAGCATACAGGGTTTCACCGCCATTGGAAAACACCATCCCCAGAGCAGCCAGACGTTGGTTAAAGTCATCCCCATTGAAGCTTAGATGACCCAAAAAATCGTTATCCGCCATATCCTGGCTGTGAAGGCGCGCGGCCTGTGTTAATGGCGGGTAAAGTACCAGGGGCACAGTACCCTGGTTAACGCGCGCCTGGTTGATCAACTCAACCAGTTTCTTTTCATATTCTTCCGCGGTGAAACTTTGATCACCAGCTGAGAGGGGAACCGGCGTCGGGGTCGGTGGAGAAAGCGCGACCTGTATCTGTTCCACTTCTCCTGCTACCTCCAGCAGGAAAAGCCACAGCCAGCAAGCTTCCTCCACTTGATTTGGCGGGAAAACCAGCCACCAGGTGCGCTCTTGGTTAACACCCACCACCCTGACCTCATCTCCTGGCCGTAAAACATACCTGATCCCAAACTCCGTTCCCGGACCACTCCGGCAATTACTGTTTTCCAGAACAGTACCTTGAGCCGAATAAACTGCCGCAGTCGATGACCCACCCAGGCCTGGTTTGGTTGCGGTGGGTGTAGTGGATGTTGACAGAATGGGTTGTGGGGTACTGGATGGGAGAATTGGTGAAGGGAGCAGGTTACTTTGCTGATCTACAGTAGACGCCGCGGCGGGTGGTATTTCATCCACTGACCCAAAGGAATCTCCACAAGCTGTGAGAACTCCCACAATCAGCGCTATTAGAAGGTATGCTGTTGCCCGTTGTTTAAAAGTTTTTTGATCCATCACAGCGATCTTCCATCCATTTTTTACGTTCACAATCAGCCGGTTGATCAACAAATTCCAAATGCGCCACCACTTTCATTGTAGCGCGCGGATTCAACTTCAACCACTTTAAAGACAATGTTACTGATCCCATCAGGCACAGGTAATGAAATCTCTGCGCATACCAAACCCTGGCCGCCCCTTTGAAAGCGCAACGCCAATATTTGTCTGCTCATAAAAAACCAAACCGGTAGCACGAGTTTGCCACCGGCTGTATTTTCGGTAATGTGGTCGGGGTTATAAAATCTCGCGGATTGGAGGCACTCGTCCGGCGGGCCAGATCCCCTGGTTTTTCAAAGCTTCAATTTCTTTACGGACCAGGCTTCTCATCTCATTTGACATACTGGAACCTGAAGACGGCATTCGCTTAAGGCGGTCGCTCAACTCCATAATAAACGAGCAATAGAGGATCACTGGAGAAGTAGAGGTCAGCTTTTCATCAAACGTACCGGAGGATTGTAACCGGGCGGCTCGTCTTTCCGCGAGAATGCAAATAATTTCATCCGCGAGCCGCTGTTGAGCAGGGCTAAGGCCCACCATATTCAAGATCGGGACGGGGGAAGAAAGACAGCACATTGTATAGGTATCGTGACTTTCAACACGCAGTTCTCCACCAAAACTGAACAACTCAACCTTCTTACCCTTGATATCCTGAATACTCACTATTCCGGCACAAACTCGAAACTGCGGTTCCTCAACAAGGCTTGAAAAGGGATGGCGCACAACCAATGTGTCAAATTTATTGTCTGACTGAACAACATTAATGATCACTTTCTCAGGATCAAAATGATGCTGGGTTGGTGTTTCATGTATAAAGATATCCACCCGAGGGTACCCTGGTGATTGCGAATATTTTGCCGGATAAAACTTATATCCCAGATCTGGCTTTTCAGCGTTCCCGGAAATGGTCATGCTTGAATATTCTCCTAAATTTACTGATAAACAAACCCTAAAAGTATACCAAACCCATAAAAATCACAAGGCAACAAAACGATTCTTCACTTATAATAAAGTCTAAGTCATTTGGGTTAGTTTAAGATTAATTTATTTTACATAACCGATAAACATCATCTGCAACAGCCCTCTTCTGCGCAACAAAATGTTTATTCTTTCGTCCCCTGGCCAGATGACCAGTAAATACTGGCCGCCAGGGCAGGATACACGTAACACAAAAATGTTATTCTAAAAAGAGATTTTGTCAAGCTGTAAGACTATCCTATCGCACCAACACCTTTCAACTTCATGATCACATCCAGGCCAGATTCTGAGAACACACAACTCCCTTCAATTCAAGAAACAAACAACGCTGCTTGTGAAAAGGGCACGAGTATAGAAGATTCCAAAGCTGAAACTGTATTGAAACAGGCTGCCTATTTCTTGAAAAACGGGCAAACTCTGAAAGCTCGCCACTATGCGATCAAAGCCGCTTTGATGGCTCCCCAATCGGAGATTGCCTGGCTTATATTAGCTGCTGTGGTGGACCCGCAAGCCAGTCTGACCTATCTCCGGCAGGCCCTCACGATCAATCCCCAGAGTCAAAGAGCACGCCAGGGTATCGATTGGGCGCTGAAGCGCCTGCGCTCGGAAAACAAATTTTTGGAGGAACAGGAAGGCACAATCTCCACACCTGCCTCCTCATCAGATGATAAAGAAAGCGCTGGTCCAAAAACCGCAAACATCAGACGTTCCCTTTTGGGTATTCTGTCAAAAAGAATATCAAACGCAATCCTGATCTTTCTGGCGATTGCGTTTTTGACTTTAACTGGTATCTTTCTGGCTGAACAGGGCAAACAAGGAACACCTGTCAGCTTTTTTATGATCCTGCAAGAGGGAATCCGTCGAACCTTTTCCTACTTCATTCACCATCCTTCTACTTATTACTGGCACAAGGAAAATGTCCCGGCTATTAGAGTGGTGGGAGAGCTATTCCTCAACAGCACCGGCTTACTGTTGACCTCTCTGCTGGTCGCCAGCACACTGGGCATTCTTTTTGGATTGGCTGCCGCATTGGTTCGTCGAAAGAATATCGCGCCGATCATTCTGCTCACCTCTGTCCTGGGCATCTCCACCCCAAGTTTTCTGATGGCCATGCTGCTTCAAATAATTAATGTGAAAGCTTATCAATGGCTCGATCTATCCCAGGCGATTTTACCCCCTCACGGGTTTGGTTGGGGTAAACACCTGGTCTTACCCGCGCTGGTCCTTTCCGCACGCCCGCTGGCGCAAATCATGCAGGTGACCTACCTCACCCTCTCCCAGGCCCTCGAGGAAGATTATGTCCGGACAGCTCGGGCAAAAGGCGCCGGGCTTTCCCGTATTTTATTCAAACACACCTTCCGAAACTCTTTAATTCCAATCCTGAACACATTGAGCGCTTCTTTGCGCTTCTCCCTGGCAAGCCTGCCCGTAGTGGAAAGTTTTTTTCTGTGGCCTGGTATCGGTATGACGATTCTGGACGCTCTGACAAAAGACAACCCGTCTTTGGTCACCGACTTGATCCTGTCCCTGGGCGCATTATTTCTGTTGGTCAACCTGGCTCTAGAAATTCTATTTCCCTTAATAAACCCCAAACTACGGGAACAAAATGGCGCTGGTTCTGATGAAATGACCTTCTCAAACCAGGGAGAAGAGTGGAAATACTTTAAAGACAATCTCGGTTTGTGGTGGCAGGACCTGAAAACACAGATCAGGATGTTTTTCCACAAAAACACCAGGACTGAAAGAAAAAACACGCATTCCCTTCCGGGCCAGGAACCATTGAAGCCATCTCCTTTAGCCGTGCCAGAGTTTGAAGATCAGTCTACCCCATCCGACCGTGCCTCTCGCCAGTACATACTTCGAACTGCTTTCCAGAATATTCCGCTGATCTTAGGCACAATCATGTTTCTTGGATTAATTTTCCTGGTAATTTTCGGAGAAAAGTTTTCCCCCAACAATCCGTACGAGACTCACGGCATTATGATGATCGAGGGCACTGTATATGCCCCGCCTTTCGAACCTTCCTCAACTTTTCCGTGGGGAAGCGATCTGCTTGGCAGAGATATCCAGTCACTGGTGTTTTCGGGCGCAAAACTTACCCTGGCGCTGGCATTATTTGCCACAATGGCGCGTTTAGTTCTGGGGGTTGTGATTGGATTGGTGGCAGGATGGTGGCAAAATTCCCGGGTGGATCGATTCATCAACAGCATCTCCTCTATCTGGGCGGCAATTCCAGTCACCATTTTCACCATGTTACTGGTTCTGGCGCTGGGGATCGAACAAGGAATATCTATTTTTGTGATCGGGCTCAGCGTAGTTGGTTGGGGGGAAATCGCGCAGTATGTGCGCGGGCAGGTGATCCAGGAAAAACCCAGGCTCTACATTGAAGCTTCACGCTCCGTTGGAGCACGCCCTGGCCAGATCCTGAGAAGTCACATCCTACCGCATCTGGTCCCTTCCATGTTTGTCCTGGCAGTAATGGAAATGGGCAGTGTGTTGATGCTTCTGGCAGAACTGGGATTTTTAAACATTTTCCTGGGAGGCGGCTTTAAGGTACAGCTTGGCGAATTTGCAACCAGTTTCACCTATTTCTTTTCCGATGTACCGGAATGGGGCGCGCTGCTGGCAAACATCCGGCTTTGGTGGAGGAGCTACCCATGGCTAGCAACATACCCCGGCATTTTCTTCTTCCTCTCCATCCTGACCTTCAATCTGTGGGGAGAAGGGCTGCGCCGTTTCATTGAGGAAAGCAAAATCAACTTAAGCCGGCTGATCAACCGTTATTCGCTCTTGCTTGCTGCCGGTTTCCTGCTGTTAACAGGATGGGCATTAAGAAGCTCTGCGCCCATCAATGTCTATAAATCTCAAGCCAGGCAGTTCAATGAGCAAAATGTATTGGAAGATATTCGGGTACTAACATCACCCAAATTTCAGGGGCGCGAATCCAACACAGGAAACGATAAACTTGCGGCCGATTATATCGCTGCCCGAATGAAAGAAATTGGGTTAATCCCCGCGGGAGAAAACCAGACCTACTTACAGGAAATGTCAGCTTCTCATTATCACCTGGCTTCCGTTCCCCGGCTTGAAGTCGTCACCACGCAGGGTCAAACACCTGAGAAGTTCACCTATCGGCAAGATTTTACCGAATATATTTCTTACAACCTGACAATGGGCACCGGACAGGGCCCTTTGTTGGGACTGGTCGTCAGTGCCAATTCACCACAACTTCAAGAAACACCCCTCATCATCCGTGATTTTGACCTGGAAGACAAAATTATTCTGATCCGGGAAACCGATCTGCGGCTGGTTGATATCAAACTGGCCGCGGGTATTCTGGTTGTGATGGAGGAGAATGATTTCCTGCAGGAAAAAGACCTGTACCCCCCGGATATCCCCTATCACCGGGAAAAGCTGCCTACTTTGAAAATCACTCAGGAAACAGCCGATACACTACTGCGCTCAGCCAACATCAGCCTCGAGCAGATGGGCGCTAAAGCGGTCACACTTTCAGAAAACAGTTACGCGACCACCCAGCCCGGAGATAGCCTCCTGATTAAAGTTGAAGTTGAGGAAATAGATCTTAGCGAACGCTTTTACAATGTGATTGGTGTTTACCCCGGCACAGGAGCCGCTATGGGGCCCCAGGGAGAGGCGCTGGACAATCAGGTTATCATTGTCAGCGCGTATTATGATGGTTTGGGTGTTGGGCCAGATGGAACACTTTACCCAAGCGCGAATGATAATGCCAGCGGAGTAGCTGCAATGCTTGAAATGGCACGGGTGCTCAAACAGGGCAGTTATGAACCCAAGAAAACCGTCATTTTCACTGCCTGGGTAGGAGGGGAACGCAATCAAAGCCTGAGCATCACTAATATCATGAACGCCCACTATGCTTTCGACCAGTTCAATGTAGAAGCGGTCCTTGAGCTGAGCGGTATGGGGGGCGGAACAGGAAACGCGATTTATCTGGATAAAGGCAGCAGTTTCCGATTGGTGAGCCTTTTCCAGGACGCAGCCGCCCGGATGGGTACCAGCATCACGGCACGCGGTAAGGGACCGCACGTAAATCGTCCCGCAAAGGAAGCTTTTGGCGGGCGAACAGCGATCACCGCTTATGTCAGCTGGGATGGCTCCGATCTTTATGCCCACACACCGGAGGACACATTTGAGAATATTGATCCAGAAATTTTGAAAAAAACCGGGCAAACTACTATGCTTGTGTTAAACGTATTGAGCCGTGAAACAGAGTATTAGAGCGATCACCTTGTGAAAAAATTGAATCATCGCACATGTGATGCCTTCCTTTCATGAGTCTCCTCTACCCTATTAGTCCAGATTCCATTTCGTGAGGCAATCTTCTGTCTGATCCTTCCGCTCTACCCAATTTCCTGAAAAGTGCTCAGGCAAAATTTTATCTAAACCGTTTTATTACAGGCGTCTTGATCCTGCTGGGAATCGTTTTGCTCACCCTCTCCGGCCTCTATCTGGCTGATCAGGGTGAGCTTGGTCAGCCTGTTACCCCACAGGGTATGGTCAAAGATGTTGCCGTTCAAGTGTTTAACTATCTTTTCCATCATCCAAAAGAGTATGTATGGCACAAAGAATTGGTTCCGGCCTTCGAGCTTGTAGCCTCACTGTTCATCAAAAGCACCGGGTTGTTGTTGGTCTCATTGATCGTAGCAACCATAATGGGTGGGGGATTAGGCCTCATTGCCGCAATTTCAAGACACAAAAATACCGCGCCTATCATCGTGTTCACATCCATTCTCGGCGTTTCAACCCCCAGTTTTTTACTGGGCATGTTATTCTGGGTTATTAATGTCAAAATCATGCGGCTGGTTGGTTTAAATCGCGCGATTTTGCCACCAATTGGGTTTGGCTGGGATAATCACCTGGTCATGCCGGCTCTGGTTCTGGCAGCCCGCCCCCTGGCTCAGATCATGCAAATGACCTACATTTCTATGTCTGAAGTCCTGTACCAGGATTACATGCGGTCTGCCAGAGCGAAAGGGTTGTCCGAACGGCTTCAACTGGTCCGGCACGCCCTTCCTAATATTTTGATCCCAGTTCTGACCACCCTGGGCACTTCGCTGCGTTTCTCGCTGGCCAGTCTTCCTGTTGTGGAAAGTTTCTTCATCTGGGAAGGAATTGGGTTGGCTATCCTGTCAGCTTTACCCCTGCAAATGCCAGCTTTAATCACCGATCTTATTGTCTTATTAGGTCTCCTGTTTCTGATCATTAACCTTGGGTTGGAGGTTTTATATCCATTCATTGACCCAAGACTGCGCAAAGGCAATGAAGTCCAGGAAGAGAACAATCCCACCAGTTGGGTTGAACAATGGGATTCTCTCCAGACATCCTTCCGGGAAGTAGTTCAAAATGTAAACAGAACCCTCAAAAGAATCTTTACTTTCAAGTCAACTTCCCGAGTTGTGCCCACCACATCACAACCTGAAAAATTCCTAAATGCTCATTCTGAGCCGCCAAAAAGTGTCAAAAGCATAAACCTGCAGGAGATCGGGCAATCTCCAGAAACACTAAAGCAAACATCTCAGAAAAAGATCGTCCTGCGGAGTGCTTTTACCAACATTCCCCTTTTATGTGGAATATTGTTGCTGCTGGGATTAATCTTCCTGGCTTTTTTCGGCGAACAGTTCACGAAAGCCAGCCCCTTTGAGACACATCGAATCATTTCTATTGAAGGCACAGTTTACGGACCGCCCTTTGAACCCCTTCCTCAATTTCCCTGGGGCAGTGATTTGTTGGGCCGGGATATGCAAGCCCTGGTTTTGGCTGGTGCAAGGCAGACTCTCACCCTGGCCGTGTTGGCCACAATTGCCCGGATGGTCCTTGGCATCCTCCTGGGGATGATGGCTGGTTGGTGGCAAAGAAGCTGGCTTGATCAATTTATCCAGAGTCTGATCTCGATCTGGTCTGCTTTCCCCACCACCATTTTTGCGATGCTGGTCATTTTAGGGTTGGGCATTCAGCAAGGGATGAATGTTTTCATTATTGGGTTGTGTGTGGTCGGTTGGGGAGAAATCGCGCAGTATATCCGCGGGCAGGTCATCAGCCAGAAACCATTGCTTTATATCGAGGCTGCCCGCTCTGTAGGCGCTGGCTCGCGTGGGATATTGATCCGGCATATTCTCCCTCATCTGATCCCATCTATGCTCGTTCTGGCTGTCATGGAAATGGGAAGCGTGTTGATGATCCTCGCGGAATTGGGTTTCCTGAATATTTTTCTGGGAGGAGGTTTCCGGGTTGAAGTCTTCGGGGTGGGGAATTACGCCTACTCTGATATCCCGGAATGGGGTGCGCTACTGGCAAACATCCGAGACTGGTGGCGGAGTTACCCCTGGCTGGCATGGTACCCTGGCTTGCTGTTTTTTATTTCAATACTGACCTTCAATGTTTTAGGAGAAGGACTGCGTCGTTTTCTGGAAGAAAGCAGAATTAACCTGAACCGTTTTCTGAATCGTTACACCCTCCTGGTGACCATTGCCGCCCTGATCGGGGCATACGCACTTTTCCGCAGTGCCACTCCAATGAACCTGTACCGATCACAAGCCATGGCATTCAATGCGCAGAACACAGCAGCAGATATTGAACGATTGAGTTCCTTGGATTTTATGGGACGGGAAGCTGGAACTCAGGGTAGTATGCTCGCGGCGGAATATATTGCCAGCAGAATGGAGGAAATTGGGCTTTTCCCGGCTGGCGAGAAAAACACCTATCTCCAAAAGCTCTCAAACCCTAAATTCAGGATCCTGGAAACACCAGTGCTGGAAATCCTCGGAACAAATGGAAAGCCGGACATCTCCTTAAAGTACCGCGAAGATTTTGTGGAATGCGCCGGTGGTGAAATCACCTATGGCGAAGGCAGCGGTGCCATTATCGCGGTTGGAATTGGGAAGGGTGACCGCGCTGAGAACTTGGTTCTCGATGATCCAGAATTGTTCGATAAAATCATCATCCTGTACCAGGAAGACCTGGCGCACCTAAACCTGCGCAGTTACCCTCAAGGCATGCTGCTGATCACTGAAGATCAAATTTTGTTTGAAAAGAAATATCTTTTCCTCTCCAGTGGGCGTCCAAATTATCCGCAGGCTTATATTACCCCTGAAACTGCCGACCAGTTATTAAAAACTGCCGGTTTGTCTTTGTCCGATTTAAATCAGCATCGAAACAGTTTGCCCCCCGACGATTCCTATATCTCCCAGCCAGGCGTGGAAGTGCATCTGGCTATCCTTGGAGACACATTTAACATGGAGATGGAAGATATCAATGTAATTGGTTACATCCCAGGAACAGGCTCGGCCACCGGTGAACGCCTTGGCGAGGGAATGGACAACCAGATTGTTCTCATCAGCGCTTATTTTGATGGCCTGGGCATCAGCCCGGACGGCACTTTTTATCCTGGCGCGAATGATAACGCCAGTGGCGTGGCGACCATGCTTGAAATCGCGCGGGTTCTAAAAGAAAGCATCTACCAGCCTAAGAAAACCGTGGTGTTTGTCGCGTGGAGCGGCGGTGAAAGAGGCCAGCAATTCGGGGTATGGAATGCTATGAACGCCAAAACCGGTTTCGGTATGTTAACCATGGAGTCCGTGATCGAGCTAAGCGGTGTAGGAGGGGGCACGGGAAACGCGATCGCCCTCGGACAGGAGAGCAGCTATCGATTGGTGACAGTTTTCCAGGAAGCCGCCAACCGCATTGGGACAACCACCACCACCCGCGGGCGAGGCCCGCATTTTGATCTGCCGGCTATTGGCACATCAAACCGCACTGCGCTTTCAGCCTTTGTCAGTTGGTCCGGTTCAGACCAGTACGCTCACACTGTCCACGACACCCTGGAGAACATCGATTATGAAAAAATTGATCAGGTAGGTAAAACAACCACATTGGCAATTACAATCCTCAGCCGGGAAACAGATTATTAAGATTAAACTGCCAGGTTCTCAAATTCTTTTCATAAAGAAGAATGGTATGAAACCTGAAACAAAAACGATAAACTGGATTTCTAACTGACCCTGATTATCCCACCCAAAAGCGTTTTTCATGCTCGACAAGAATGCCAGGTTCATCTCCGAGAAAATCGCGGGCAATATCTTTAACCACACCATTTGATTCGGAAAAATATTGGAATTCCAGATAAAACATTTAAAAGAAAATATCCCCGGTTCACTGAAACCCAGTGAACGGGGATGGATAAGAATCACCGTTTTCAGTTACGTGTATTTGCGAACAAATAGATCGGGAACATAGGGGGCTTTACGGCCAAAACAGTTATCCCTCGGGCAAAGCTGGCAGCTTTCAAAACTTTCCTCAGTCGGGTAGCGAATCCCAGAAAGTGTTTTGGTCGGCGTCATCAGAAAGCTCTCCAGCAACCGCACTCCCACCCGCGATGGCGCTTCCCCCAGCAATGCAAACAAAGCGCCTTGTTCTTCAATGGGCCAATGGCTTAATCGCCCCGGACTCATCGAAGCCATGTTTGGGTAAGAATACCGAGTCTGGATATCCATTTCCATTGCCCGCAGTGCCACATGCAGCGCCATCTGCAGAATGGTATCCGCCCAATAGTGATACAGCATATCTTTCATTGCCCTGTGCCAGTCTTCTGCCTCCTGGCCGCAGATTACCAGATAAGGAAACACGCGATAAGCTTGCTTTAGATTAACTGCCAGCACCCGGCTGTGAAACAAGACCTTGTCGATCACAACACAGTCTTCTTCTCGCTTTTCAATGTATGCAGGAAAATAGACCGCGCTGGGGCGGATGATTTTTTCTGCTTCAGACAATATGCTCTCCAGCTCCTTATCTGAGGAACTGCCGGCATTGATCCGCAGCTTCCGGCGCAGCCGGTCTGAGTTTGCCGTGAATACGATCTTTTCAAGCAGAATCATCTCTCCGTTCATCAAAACGCGCTTCCTTTATTCTTCCAGCTCAACATAAATGCGTTTGTTTATCTTCCCTTTGCTTTTGTAATTAACAATATGCATCGGACCCACTTCGCGCGTATTTGCAACATGGGTGCCGCCATCCGCCTGAAGATCCAGCCCAACCAGCTCAACTGTCCTGATTTCTGCGATTTCCGGAGGCAGGAGGTTGATTTTTGTCCGGATCAAATCCGGAATCTGGAATGCTTCTTCGCGGGGCAGGATCTTCACGTGCACTTCGCGCGCGTTATTAACTTCAACATTGACCGCTTTCTCAATCACTTCTACCAGGTCTTTGGTCATGGTCTCAAACTCAAAATCCATCCGCCCTTTGAGCGGTTCCATATCACCGCCAGTGACCTGAGCGCCATAATCACGAAAAACCACCCCGCACAAAATATGCATGGCTGTATGCGTGCGCATCAACTGGTACCGCCGGTCCCAATCCAGCTTTCCAAGCACCGCGGTGCCTGCTTCGGGCAATGGTGTAGCGTCTTCAGCCAGGAGATGCCAGACCTCATCCCCATTTTTCCGCGCCCGCTTGAAAGTGTAAACTGTTTCACCCGAGACCATTACACCTGTGTCATGAAGCTGTCCGCCACCACCGGGGAAAAAGGCGGTTTTGTCCAGCTGTAATGCCCTGTTTTCCCTGTCCACATTTGTGACCACAGCAGAGAACTCTTTGAGATAACTATCCTTCTGGTACAATAATTCCGTCATTCTTTTTACTCCCTGTTGATCATTTCAAACCACGTTTGACTTCTCTTTACATACCGGGTTGATCGTAGTTTTTCAAAAATCATCCCTTTTAGAAAAATTTCAAATCTTCAAAGAAAAATGTTACCATAGATCCAAAAACAAACTGTTGGAAAAACGACACAGATAGAAACAGAGCGCCCTTAATACAAAGTGAACAAATTTATCAGGTTTGATATGTCGGTTTCAGTATAATAAAGCATTGAATCCTCATTCATTCTTTCCTACCAGGAGATTCTTTTTTTATGCTTCCAGATCAGCTATCGCGTAAACACAATCTTTTGGAGATCCTCTTTGACCGGGTCCCAATGGCAATTGCGGTTCTTAACCAGGACCTGACACTGCGCAGTTTCAACCCGGCCTGGCTGGAATTGGGAAACGATCACGGCTTTTTTTCACCACAGGATTTAAAAATTGGCGTGAAACTCGATGAGATTTCCCCATTCTTTATGGAACAATTCGAAGAACTCTTAAACCAAGCAAGGCATGGTGAGTTAGTTCAACTGAAGTCTTTGAAAATTCAAATCGCGGGCAGGGTTTCTTACTGGGATGGCATCCTGGCGCCCTTAAAAGAAGAACAAGACATCCTTGGTATACTGATTATGCTTTCCGATGAAACCCAACGGATTAAAGCGCAGCAAGATCTTGAAACAACTTTACAAATGCTGGAAGAGAACGAAACGCGCTTAAACCTCGTAATCAACGCGACCAATGATGGCGTGTGGGACTGGGACCTTGAAACAGACACTGTCTATTATTCTCCGCGTTGGAAAGCCATGTTGGGGTACAAACCCGGTGAATTACAGGATCATTTAGACTCCTGGAAAGAAATTGTACATCCGGAAGATTTGCAGCCCTCTATGGAGGCGATCAATGATTTTATCCTGGGAAAAAGTTCTTCCCTGAGCTACGAGCAACGCATGTTGCACAGGAACGGCACTTATCGCTGGTTTCTGTGTCGTGGCACTGCCGTGCGAGATGAAAACGGGAAAGTTTGCCGGCTGGTGGGCACTGATAGTGATATCACTCTCCGTAAAACCACCGAGGAAGCCCTAAAAGAAAGTGAAGCCAACCTGCGCTCGCTGCTGGAAAAAGCAACCAATTTCGCCATTTACCGCATCAGATACTCACCCGATAACCTTAATAATGCCGAAGTCGTGATGGTAAGCCCTTCTCTCAAAGAAATTACCGGGATCACAGAGCTATATAATTTTGATAACTGGTTTAAAAACATTCACCCGCAGGATCTTCCCCGCGTTGTGGAAGCTAACCAACGCGCCTGGCTTCAAAAGGAGCCTTACAATGAAGAAGTCCGTTTTTACAATCCACAAAAACAGAAATGGGTTTGGGTTCACACCGCTTCATCACCCATTTTCGATATAGACGGGAAAATCACCCATTTCAATGGTCTGGTCATTGACATCACCAAACAGAAAGAGGCTGAGGAGGCCCTGCGGTATCAGGCCAAGTTCGAAAAAATCATAACCAGCATCTCCACGAATTTTATCAATTTACGCGCTGACCAGATCGACGATGGCATCAATGAAGCCCTGCAAATCATTGGTAAATTCGCAAAAGTTGACCGCAGCTATGTTTTTCTGTTCTCTGATGATGGCACGACCTTAACCAACACCCATGAGTGGTGTGAAAAGGGAATTAATCCACAGATTGACTTCTTAAAGGATATTCCAGTCCAGGATCTGCACTGGTCAAACACCCGGTTCCTCAATGGCGAAACCCTCTATCTCCAGGATTTAGAGGACCTGCCCCCTACCGCGCAGGCCGAACGGGAATTATTTATTTCCCAGGGCACAAAGTCATTGGTGGCCGTCCCAATGTCTTTCCAGGGAAAGGTGATTGGTTTTCTGGGTTTTGATTCCGTCAAACACAAAACAAAATGGTCAAAGGAAAGTATCACGCTTTTACAGATGATCGGTGAAATGTTTGTGAACGCGCTTGAACTGAAAAAAGCACAGGCCGTTCAGGATGGACAGCAACGATTCCTTGAACTTCTGGCCACAGAAGGGACTTTTTCTGAAACGTTAGAGGCGCTAATCAGGATCATCGAAGAGCAATCTCCAGGAATGCTGGGGTTGATTCTATTGCTGGATGAAGATGGTGAAACACTGCATATTGGAGCTTCAATCAGCCTCCCCAAAGACTATCTGGATGAAATCGAAGGGCTGAAGACTGGCCCGATGGTGGGCTCATGTGGTACTGCCGCTTATTCAGGAAAAAGGGTTATTGTCACAGATATTCAAACCGATCCGCGGTGGGTTGGACTGCGCAACCTGGCGGTTCAGTACGGGCTACGCGCGTGCTGGTCAGAACCCGTGTTTTCATCTGACCACCGGGTGATTGGCACTTTTGCCATGTATTACACCTACCCGCGAACTCCTACCCCCAGCGAATTGCGCATCATTGAAGTCGCCGCACATCTGGCCGGGGTGGCCATTCAACAAAAACGCGCGCAGGATGAATTGAGACTGACCAACATCACTCTGGAAAGTCGGGTGGAAGAACGCACGCGGGAAATTGAACGCCGGCAACGCGTAGCAGAAGGTTTACGGGATATTCTGGGATGTATCAACTCTAACCAGACTCTGGATGAAGTGCTTGATTTCATCGTCCAGCAAGCCAACCAATTGTTGGAAACCAGTGTGGTGTCACTATATTTACTTCAAAATCCAGCAGGCCCTCTCAAACTTAAAGCATCCCGCGGGCTGAACATTCCGAGTATGGTAAATTATGAGATTGAACTTGGAGAGGGCGCGACTGGTATGGCAGTTTTAAAACGCCAACCGGTCTACTTCTCTGAGGCCACCATGGCGGCTATCAAAAACGCTGGGATCTACATTAAGCCCCAAAACATGGATACTCTCCAACAGTTAGGCGAACAATTCAAAGCTTCTCTGGCAGTCCCCATGATCGCACGCGACCAGGTTTATGGCGCGCTCACCATGTATTACCCAAATGTTCATGAATTTTCTGAAGAGGAAATTGGACTGGTGGTTGCTTTCGCCGATCAGGCCGCGCTGGCCATTCAAAACGCACGCCTGACCCAGATTGAACAGGAGCGCAAATCAGAACTTGAAAACCTATATCGCCAATCACAACGACGGGCAGATGAGACCCAAACCCTTTTTTCAGTCCAGCAAGCAATCACAAGCCGCCTGGACCCGGATGTTGTCTTGCAAATGATCGCCGATGAAGCCCGCCGGTTAACAGAGACTTCGATGAGTGCCGTTTATTTGTTGGAAGAAGAAAATCTGGTGATTTCGGTCATTTCAGGAGAAGTTGATCAGAAAATACTGGGGTATAAATTACCTCTGGACAACTCCGTTGCAGGGCTGGCGCTGCGCACTGGTAAATCTTACCTGGTTGGAGACGCAATACAAAATCCGAAATCCCTCAAAGATCTGGTCAACAAAGTGGGAGTAAAGTCTTTTTTGGTCGTACCTTTGATGTCAGGGAATGGCCCAATTGGGACAATAATGGTTGCCAATAAAAACACTGGAAATCTGGATGAGGAAGACCGTCACGTTTTGACCATGCTGGCCTCCGGCGCGGTCATCGCAATTGAAAACGCCCGCTACTATCAAAGCGAGCAGGATCGCAGAATAGAGTCTGAAAGGCGTCGAAAAGTCGCCGAGGGTTTGGGAAAAATATTGACATTACTCAACACCAACCGCTCCATCCAGGAAGTACTTGATTTCATTGCCTTACAAGCAGGTGAACTGATGAAGGCAAACGCCACAATGCTGGAAAGAGTAGATTTGAAAAATAACCTGGTCTCAATTATTTCCAGTAATAACCTGGCATCAGAATTTGATACCCTTAAAAACACGCCATTCCCTCTTGAGAGTGATCAAGCCACACAGATCAGCAAACAACCTCTCATTTTGCTGGATCTGCATAAAGAACTGCATCGCAGCGATCCTTCACACCCTCTTTTTGATAACAAACGAAGGGAAGTTGCAGCGAGATATTTCAAGAGTTCTCTTTCGGTACCTCTCACGCTCGAAAACCAAGACTTTGGCTGCCTGACATTCTTCTTTGAAAACCAACAGAATTTTGAAGAAGAAGACATCCGGCTCGCTGCATCTATCAGCGACCAGGCATCCCTCGCCATCCAAAACGCGCACCTCCGATCGCAGGCGGAGAAGAGCGCCGCCACCGCGGAGCGCAACCGGCTGGCACGCGATCTGCATGACGCGGTTACACAAACCCTGTTTTCTGCCAGTTTGATTGCCGAAGTTCTGCCACGCCTTTGGGATAAAAAGCCGGAAGAGGGCCGGCGGCGATTGGAAGAGCTCCGCCAGTTAACCCGGGGAGCGCTGGCGGAAATGCGCACACTCCTCATGGAGCTCCGCCCTACCGCTCTGATGGAAGCAGAAATCGATGAGCTCTTCCATCAATTAACCGATGCCTTTGTTGGCCGGACACGGATTCCCGTTTCAGTGAATATTGTCCGCGAATGTGAACTGCAGCCTGAAGTCCGGATAGCTATGTATCGAATAGCCCAGGAATCGCTCAATAATATCGCCAAACACGCCAAAGCCACCCAGGTAAATGTTTTATTAGACTGTTCGTCGGAAAAAATAATTCTTTCTATCCAGGATAATGGGCGGGGTTTTAATCCAGAGAATATTCCCCAGGACCATCTGGGGGTTAGTATAATGAAAGAACGCGCTGAATCGATCGGCGCACAGTTAACAATTAAAAGCAAGATCCAGGAAGGCACAAAAATCACTGCCGTATGGACAAAGTAAAATTGCAGCAGAGTGCAAAGGAGAACAAATGAAAGAGACCAAACCAGTCAGGGTTATGTTAGTGGATGACCACAATGTTGTTCGGAGCGGCCTGGCGGCGTTCCTTATGGTTTTTGATGATCTTGAATTGATTGGAGAAGCCGCCAACGGAAAAGAGGCGATCAGTCTTTGCAAAGAACTCCAACCTGATGTGATTTTAATGGATCTTGTCATGCCAGAAATGGATGGAGCTGCTGCCACAAAAGTAATTCGCGAAAGATGGCCCCACACCCAGATTGTAGCCCTGACCAGCTTCAAAGAAGATGACCTGATCCAGGGCGCTTTGAAGGCCGGCGCGATTGGCTATCTGCTCAAAAATGTAAGTGCCGACGAACTGGCTGAGGCAATTCGGGCCGCTCATGCAGGACGCCCCACCCTCGCCCCAGAAGCCGCGCAAGCTCTGATCCATGCCAGCAGGTTTCCGGCGGACCAGGTCGGATTTGATTTGACCGAACGCGAGCATGAAGTATTAGCATTACTGGTTGAGGGGAAAAGTAACCCCGAAATTGCTGAAGAGCTGGTTGTCAGCCGGTCAACGGTTAAATTTCATGTCAGCAGCATCCTTTCTAAACTTAATGTGTCCAGCCGGACAGAGGCAGTTTCCCTCGCTTTGAAGCAGAAAATCGTGAAACCCAATCGATAAACTGGTTTGATAACCAGACAATACTCCCCATTTGTGACTGGCGCAAGCGGGGAGTTTGATTTTAATTAGGCTGTGACAAAATCAACAAAGTTTTCCCATGATTCGAGCCAGTACCCTGGAAACAGTCCCGAGAGTTCCTTTGAACCCCTTTGGTGGGTATCACCACCATGGGATCGTGCTTTGTGCGTGAAAACATAGAAAAACCCTTCCGTTTCCCCCAAATAATCATCCTTTTCATCCAAATTCTATAACCCACCCATGTGGCCAGGTATCAACCCATCCAACTGGTGAGTGTTTTTTCCAACCTTATGCCCGTGGCTCAATCCAGTATGAATGGGGTACATTAAACATAATCATTTACTTACTGGTATCCGGAGGATAAGCTGCTGACACAACAGTCCCTTTCACCAGCCGCAGATTTTATTTTTCTTGACAAATTGAGGCCAGAAACCGCTTCGTCTCATTACCATATTGTTTCGCATTCCATCAAATCTTCTGCAAATAAGAATTCAACAAACCCGCTCCTGATGGAAATCCATTTGCTTCACCCTCACAGACAATTTCTGAATTCTCTCTGCCCTGATACACAGGCCACTGGTCGGGTGACCAGTGGGAAGGCCATACAATCTGCCAGCAACATTTCTGGACGGCTGCCCGATGTCAAAAACAACATCTTTGAATATCCTGTATTCAAACAACAACACCAATAACAGCCATGGGAGAGATGTTCCAAGCGGGATCCTAAACGCACCATAACTAAACCAAACTGGTATTCTTCAGGACTTAAGTTTCATTCCCGTTCCGTGGCTGATGAAGGAGAAACACAATGAAAATACTCATCGCAGACGATGAATCAAAAGTTCGATCAGCACTAAGGTTCATCCTCAACCAGGATCCCACCGCTGTGATCATTGGGGAAGCTGAGGATGCAATGCAGTTGGTTAGTATGGTTCGCCAGCACAACCCGGATCTGGTCCTTCTGGATTGGGAGCTCCCCGGACTGAGTTTACAGGTTCCCATCATTGAATTATTACACGCTATCCGCAGCGATTTAAGTATTATTATTCTTTCTGGCGATATCCATGCCCGGAAAGATTCCCTTGCATCCGGAGCCAATTGCTTCATCTGTAAAAGCGATCCTCCGGAGAAATTGTTGGAATCCATCCAATCTTGTCAGATCAGTTAATCCTTCACAATTTTGTATTCAGACTGAAAACTCAACAACTTCAATGAATCGTTGCGTTGCCAGCTTTCAAGTAATAACAGGGCAATCCTTATTTACTTCTGCCCACAACGCACAAGTATGTGATAATACAGTACATCTGACTTTTTGTGAAACAGCCAACATGCTATAATGAAAATACAAAGCTGTTAAATATCCAAGAATGGTTTGAGAGTTCAAATGGCAGTCATAACCATATCCCGCCAACTCGGGAGCCAAGGGGATACGATTGCGGAACTGATCGCAGAGCAGCTCGGATACAAAGTGGTTTCTCGCCAAATCATCAATCAGGCCGCACTTCAGGCCTGCGCGCCTGAAATAGCCCTTGCCGAGATTGATGAATTAGGTTTGCTGGGCATTTCACCTTCCGATAAGGATTGCAAATCGTACATCAGGCAACTAAAGAGAATCCTTCTGGATCTTGCTGAAGAAGGACGAGTGATCATTGTGGGACGTGGAGGGCAGATCATCCTCCAGGATTATCCAGGCACTCTACATATCCGGATCATCGCACCATTTGAAACCAGAGTTTCACGCACCATGAAAGAACAAGATATTTCCTATGATGCCGCCACCGCGCAAATCAAAGCCAGTGACAGGTATCGCGAAAAATTTCTCAAAGGGTTTTTTAAAGCCAGACTCTCCAGCCCTGAGTTTTATGACCTGGTACTCAACACAGGTCATTTTGACCCTGAAGACGCAGTACAAATTATCCTGACCGCCCTTCATCAAAAAACCACTCTGGCTTTATAAACCATGCGCTTTTATGAGGGAGCCTAATTTTGGCCCAATCAAAAACAGATTATCCAGAATTTTCACACCCTTCCGAAAAAACTTTTGCAGATATTCTGGATTTTTATGGAATTCAATGGCAATACGAACCCAAAACATTTCCTTTGATCATTGAAAAAGATGGAAAGATCATTGAAGCTTTTACACCAGATTTTTATTTGCCGGAACAAGATTTATTCATTGAATTAACAACCCTTAAACCGAAGCTTTCAAACAAAAAAAACCGGCGTATCAAAATGATGAAAGAACTTTACCCTGAGGTTAACATCAAGTTGTTGAAAAGAAGAGAAATGCGAGACTTAATGGTAAAGTATGGGCTTTACAAACAGGCCGGAAAAATAAAGGGAAATCAGACTCAAAAGGAGTAGCCATGAAAACAAATGATTTGGTAAACAAATATGGAGAAATGGCTGCTGATATTGGGGAAATCATCATTTCTGAGGATCAAATTCAAAAGCGTATCCAAGAAATTGCCGACCAAATCACATCGGACTATAGAGGGAAATATCCAGTTATGGTTGGGGTGTTAAAGGGTGTACTTTTCTTTATGTCCGATTTGATGCTGAAAATTCCAATCCCAGTTGAAATGGATTTCCTGGCAGTCTCAAGATACTCTTCAGAGGCGCGCAGCAAAAGCTTTGTTCGACTCCTGAAAGATTTAGATACCCCTATCACGAATCGCCACATCCTGTTTATCGAGGACGTGATAGACACAGGCCTGACATTGAATTATCTATTAAAAAGCCTTAAAGAACGCGAACCAGCCAGCCTTGAAGTTTGCGTACTCTTTAACAAACCCAAATACCGGCTGATTGATATTCCACTCAAATACAAGGGCTTTGACATTCCCGACCGGTTTGTGGTTGGGTATGGGTTGGATCATAAAGAGAAGTATCGCAATTTGCCATTTGTTGGCTTATTGAAAGCAGAAGCGCTGCACTAACCCATTAAATAATTAATCCCTGGGAATAATCTCCCAGGGATTGAATTATCAGGGGTCCCAAGTAACCTTCTTACCTGGTCGGTGGCTCCTCCGATTTCCATAACCAATTGTTACAGTTTATGGAATCTTTTATCAGGATTTCACTCTCGTTTTGCTGTGAATGTCAACAGGAAATTCACTATACACTCACCCACTGCCAAAACGAACTGCGTGAAGGTTCGCCGATATTTTGTTTTTCACGATCCACCTTAAGCCGTACGGGGCTTGTCCGGAAACACCATATTGGCTTATGCCACTGCCAAGACACTAATTTCTCGGAACTCCCTGTGCTTTTATTATAGAAAAATTCAACTCCAGAGTCAATATGTGTATAGACAACTCTTAGCTGGTGTTCTATTCTGCGCTAATACACACCGATCGGGATAGAATCACTTTTGGGACTGTAACAAGCAAACGCTTCTTTTTATGGGGACCACCAGCTCTCAGACAAAAGCAAAAGCATCGCCTGGCATTACGGCATTTCTCGCCAGAAAAAGGCAATTCGCGAATGAGTTCGTGTCAAATTAATTACTCAACAAGCTTCTGGGGAATAGAACCGGTCAATTTACGGCTAAAAATGTCATTTAGCCCAACGTTAGATCAAAAATCGCTGGTTATACCAGGCCATGTTCCTGTTTCGATTTCAGAATCCCCGCTGAGTACACATGAACACAGTCGAATCACCCCTCATGTTCTTCAAATTCTTCATCCTCGACAGCAATTCTTCTATACAGGCCGGACCATAGGGCAACCAAAAATACACTGAAACCGATCATCCACCCGCCCATAATAACCTTCCTCCCTGTCATTAATTTGATCTTAATCAAACTTTCTATTTATAACCCGGTCTGCAAAAAAGGGTTACGCTTTTAGAATGTCATATTCCTGTTAAATAATCAAGCACGATAGACAAGGTTTAGAAACTGTGCTCTGGCTATTTTTTCTGTTCATGCGCTTGTGCAGGAGTGGATAAAAAAAAGAGCCATGCTCGCCAAAGCACAGCTCTCACTGGGTGGAGCAATTCCTCGTTTATTTTTCAGAATACAGGCGGATTATATTCAAAATGACCTCAACTGCCTTTTCCATGGATTTGATCGGAATGTATTCATACTTACCATGAAAATTGTGCCCACCTCCAAAAATGTTAGGAGTCGGAAGCCCCATGTAGGTCAGTCTTGCGCCATCCGTTCCACCTCGAATCGGTCTGATGATCGGTTCAATACCCGCTTGCCGCATAGCCTGATCTGCCACCTCAACAACGTCCTTCACCGGGAGGATAAGTTCTTTCATGTTGTAATACTGGTCTCTTAATTCCACTCGTAGAGTGCCTTCCCCATATTTTGCGTTCAGAAAAGCCACCGCTTCCATGAATAATTTTTTCTTTGCTTCAAATTTTTCGCGGTCATGGTCACGAATAATGTAACGCAATTCGGCTTCCTCAACGCTCCCTTTGAATTCAAAAAGATGGTAGAAACCTTCATATCCTTCTGTGTATTGCGGGCGTTGGTTTTCAGGCAGCATACCATTCAATTCGGCGGCAATCAAAATCGCGTTAACCATCTTCTTCTTGGCAGACCCGGGATGAACACTTCTGCCCTGGACAAAGACTTTGGCTTCTGCCGCGTTGAAATTTTCAAACTCCAGCTCCCCTAACATTCCGCCATCCACAGTGTACGCCAGGTCAGCTCCAAATTTTTTCACGTCAAAAAGGTCAGCTCCTTTGCCAATCTCTTCATCGGGAGTGAAACCAATACAAATTTGGCCATGCAGAAATTCGGGATGTGCCATCAGGTGTTCAACAGCGGTCATGATCTCGGCCACGCCGGCTTTATCATCTGCGCCGAGTAAAGTAGTCCCATCTGTGGTGATTAACGTTTGTCCGCGATACTGTTCCAGTTCCGGAAAATCTGTTGGCGATAGAACCACATTTTTCGATTGGTCCAGGATAATTTCCTTCCCATCATAATTTTCCACAATCTGTGGATTAACGTTGGCGCCCGAAATTTCCGTAGCGGTATCCATGTGGGCTACAAATCCAATCGCGGGAACTTTCTTATCCAGATTAGAGGGCAGCCAGGCCATGACATACCCATTCTCGTCCAATTCAACCCTGGGAACGCCCATCTCTTGCAATTCTTTAACCAATAATCGGGCCAGATCCAATTGTTTTAGTGTGCTTGGGGTCGTGTTGGAAGAACTATCTGATTGTGTGTCGATCTTCACATACTTAAAAAAACGGTCAACTAATGACATTAAGTAACCCTTCTTTCCATTATTTTTTTCTTGCCATGCCAATTATTATACATGAGATGATCATGATTCTAATCTATGCTTTTATACTTCACCGGACAAAAAACGACCCCGCTGGCCGCCCCGGGGTCGTTCGCCTTCTTTTCAGGCCGCGTCAATCCTGGTTGTTGTTCTGATAAACCAAACCAGCCAGACCAACCACAAACCAGGCAAAAAACACAACCACCACATTCCGCATAAGGGGAATACTTGCCGCGAACAACCCAGTTACGCTGGAAACAATCATCGCCGAACCAACAAAAGCGGTTGAAACCAGCAGCATAAACTCATCAAATAATAGAGAGATAACTGCTATTGCCAACGCGAAAATGATGATCAACCAGATCGTCAACACATCCAGCGGCAAAATCGCCAGGTCGATCTGCTTTAACATTTGGGGATCACCCTGCAGATTGATCACAAAACCTAATCCTAAGCCAAGCAGAATCCCCAAAGCACTGCCACTGACAATCACTATCACCATATACAAGGGTTTCGCAATCAAACCACCAATAACCCCACCCACAGCATAAACAATAAATGGGAAAAAGACTTCCAAACCCTGTGGAGGGATGGCAAAAAATTCTGCGGCGTAAACCGCGAGAGAGCCTCCCAACAGAAAACCGCCAACAAATGGTGTAGATTTGAACGAGCTTCCCCCCAGAAAACACACTACGATACCCGATGCCAACAAAATTCCTGGCAAAATAAATCCCATTGTACGCTCCCTCTTCCGGTATATAACCCCGGCAACAAATAACTTTGTTTCATATTTTACAACAATTGGCGCCTTATCACTGTCGATTTTGTATTTAATTTTCAGGACACTGCCAGCAACTGGCCACCTGACCAGCCCGAATACCATCCCGTGGACAGGGTCAAATTCCTCCAACTGCCCGAATGCAATTCAAATGCTTTCACCTATACTGTAAAAGTATTAAATGCATTGCGTTTTAGTACAAATTTTCTTTCCCTCCTTTTCAAACTTCAGCGCGGTCTGCGGAAACCGTTCTGAAGTTTGATCTTTTAACCAAGAACAGGCCATTCTTGATTCTGAGAAGTACATTTCTGCAAAATTAGCCCTGTTAGCTGGGTGTGACCCCAAAAATACCCCTTGGAATACGCCTTTTGGTTCCTGACAGATAAAACACTTTCTCATATCATAAATTGGGAAGCGATAGAGCGAAAAGTTGTTAAACCTGTTCTTTGACCCGGCTTTGTGAATAGCGCGCCTGGTACTGATTGCCAGGAGACAACACTCTTTTTTTCTCTTGACCCTTGAGGGTGACTTTCAGACAAATTTCCTGAAACGGACGTGTATTTTAAACCAATCACACCATATATCAGTCAAACCAATTTTTTATGAACAGGAGGGCTATCGGCAAAATATGTTTTTTCTGTTTGAATCGAGTCAAAAAACCAACCCACTTTGGAGGAGAATATGAATAAAAAAATCTTTTTTGCAGCAGCATTGCTCCTTATCGCCAGCATGGTAATGACAGCCTGCCAACCAGCGCCCGCCGCTCCCGAAACCATCGTCCAAACTGTGATCGTCGAGGGTGAAGTGATGGAAATCATTGTTACAGCAACACCCGCGGCAGCGCCAAGAGGGCCAAAAGTGATTCATGGTGAAATTGGTCCCGGTGACGTACCCACGCTGGACCCTTCTTTAGCCACTGATAACTCATCCTTACAGGTCATTGAAGAAACTTTTGTAGGACTGACCCGACTAGATGAAGTTGATATCGAAGTTGTTCCTGGCATGGCCAAAGATTGGGAATTCAGCGAAGATGGTCTCACAATCACTTTCAATCTGCGTGATGACGTTCCCTGGGTAACCTATGACGCCCTCACCGGTGAGGTTCAGCAGGTGCTGGATTGCGAGGGTAATCCCCGCATCGTCAACGCGAATGATTTCTATTACGGCATCATCCGAACAATAAAACCAGAAACAGCATCCGATTATGCTTATGTGTTGAGCTTTGCCTTGCAGGGAGCTGCCGCTTTCAACAGCGGAGAAACGGATGATCCTGAAACCGTCGGGGTGAAAGTGATTGATGACTATACCCTTTCACTCACCTTTAACCAGGATGCTGCGTACAACCTGAACATCGCAGGGATGTGGATCGCCAGTGCACTGCCGCAATGGTTAATTGAAGGGGATGATTGTACCGAAGCGCGCGGTGAGCGCTGGACCGAAACTGGTTTCTTCCAGAGCTATGGCCCATTTGTAATGAAGGAATGGGTACACGATGCATTTGTGACTGTCGCGAAAAACCCCTTCTGGCCCGGCAGCGATGATATTCCTGTTGCCAAATTGGATGAAGTCACCTGGCACATGCTCGATAATACTGCTTCCTTCGCTGAATATGAAGCTGGTGGTGATATGGATTACACCCGTGTCCCTCTGGCGGACATGGACCGCGTAAAAACCGATCCGGTTTTGTCACAAGAATTAAAGATTGCCCCGGCATTGAGCACGTACTATTATGGTTTCAACACTGAAGCCGCGTTTGTGAATGACGTGCGCGTACGGCGCGCGCTTTCAATGGCTATTGACCGCCAATCCTTAATTGATAATGTTACCAAAGGCAATCAGGAAGTCGCACAGTGGTTCTGCCGCCCAGGGCTGGTTGGCTGCCCGACAATTGAAACATACCCCGATCTGGGAGTAAAGTTTGACCCCGAAGCCGCGAAGGCTGTTTTGCAGGAATATCTGGATGAGAACAATCTGACTGTAAGCGATGTGGATATCACTTTGATGTTCAACACCAGTTCCGGCAACCAGAAAATTGCGGAAACGATCCAGGGTATGTGGAAAGAATATCTGGGTCTGGACATCAAACTGACCAACCAGGAATGGAAAGTCTTCCTGGAAACTACCAAGAGTGTGGACGCGCCTCAAGTTTACCGCTCCGGCTGGAATCTGGATTACCCAGACGCCAACAACTTCACCTTCGAGGTGACCGCTTCTGGCGGCAACGACAATCCGGTAAACCCGGACGGCACAAAGGGCGGCCTGCACTGGTACAATGAAGAGTTTGAACAACTGGTGCGCGACGCGGCCAAAGAACGCGATCCGGAAAAGCGGATTGATCTCTACGCCCAGGCCGAACAGATCCTGGTCTGGGAAGATGCTGCCATGATCCCGATCTACTGGTACACCTCAGTTGCGGTGACAAAGCCATACGTCATTCGCACCTACTCCAACACGGGTGTCCAGCACCTCGAAAAATGGGATATTGCTGAATAAAACATAGACGCATCTGTACCCAAAACATGGTATTGGAAGGTGTTCAGTCCTCCAATACCATGTTTATTTAATCTGGTGAATATTTCCCTGACCACATGGGCAGGTAAAAACCCGTCGGGTGCATGATGGTTATCCAGCACCGGTTTCATACAATATTTATAGAAAGGTTGTTTTCACTTCCCCACAGAGATCACAAATTTGAATATGCAAACACCTGTGACGTCCGCTTTGATCTTAAACACAAAACTCCACAAACCCATTTTACGCTCCAAATTAATCCATCGGGAGCGTCTTGTAAAATTGTTAGACTCAGGTATCCAGCGCGGCCAACGAATTACATTGATTTCAGCTCCCGCTGGCTACGGTAAGACCACCCTGGTGACAGACTGGTTGAAAGAAGCCTCTCACTGTTCGTGGTTATCGATAGATCCGGAAGATAATGACGCGGCACAGTTTTTCACCTATCTTGCCTCGGCCTTTGAACGCCTTGGTCTGAAATCTTTCAGCCCCGCTGGACTCGCCAATGCCGCTCTTACCCCGACTAATTTTGAGACAGCGGCTACCCGTCTGATCAACGAAGCCGCGGACTTACAGGATAATTTTGTTATTGTTCTGGATGATTTTCACCTCATCACCAACCAGATCATTCTTAACACACTGGCATTTCTAGTCCAACACCTTCCACCTCAACTGCATTTTGTCATTCTATCGCGCACGCTCCCTTCATTCCCGCTTGCTAGATTACGCGCGCGAAACCAGCTGATCGAAGTAACCAGCATGGATTTGAAATTCAATCTGGAAGAAGCTGAATTGTTTTTTTCCAGGATCATGGGGTTTTCTTTATCCAGCGAGAATCTTAAAACCTTACTGGAACGAACGGAAGGATGGATTACCGGGCTCCAGCTCGCGGCGATTTCGCTTCAGCGCATGGAAAACAGCGCTGATACTTCGACTTTTATTCAAAATTTCAGCGGGTCCAGCCGGCTTATCGCAGATTATTTCTTAGAAGAGGTACTCAATCAACAGCCCATTCAGTTCCAGCACTTTCTGTTGAAAACAGCCATGCTGGAGAGAATGAACGCGTCTGTGTGCGAAGCCATTACCGGTCAAAAGGACGCACAAAACACTCTGGAATGTCTTGAGCGCACCAATTTGTTCATCGAACCCCTGGACAACAAAAGAAGCTGGTATCGCTACCACACCCTGTTTTCTGAACTGCTGAAACAGCAATACCATCTTGAAACAGACCAGAAAACCATAACCACACTGCACAACACAGCAAGTAGATGGTTCTCGGATAATGGGATGATTTATGAGGCCGTCCAACATGCTATCAAAGCCCGAAACTTGATCGAGGCGGCAAGGTTAATGGCACCCTTAAACCACGCGGCACTTCAAACCATTGAAAACCTCCCCAGGCTGGTTTCGTGGATCAAAATGATCCCGGATGAAATTTTGGAACAATACCCCGATTTAAGCATCTTGCTGATAAAAATCCTGATCTATCAAGATCAGGTCGAGCAGGCTGAAACCACGCTGATTGCGCTGAAACAAAAAAATCTTCAAGCGTTCGTTCCGCCTTCCCCCCTGTTCGCAGAATTGTCATCCCTTGAAGCTATTGTTGCTTGCGAGCAGGGGGATTTTGACGCAGGAAAACGGATCGCAACCGGAGGTCTTAAGAGTATCTTTGAAACCGATCATTGTTCACAGGCTGTATTGAATATCGCGTTGGGAAAGATATTACTCCATGCCGGTTCACTGATTGAAGCGGAACACGTTCTAACCAACGCAGCATTGCAATCAAAACGCGCTGGCAACCTGAACATTATGTATAAAAGCGCCGCTCATCTGGTGCTAACCAATCTGCTGAAAGGTGATTTACGGCAAGCCATACAATCCGGACTCGACCTTTTGCGGGTGGAAGATATTCAATCCATCCTGGATCCTGCAACTTTATTCCAGGTAACCTTAAACTTAAGCCAGGCTTATTACGAAATAAACGATCTCAAATCAGCTCAATTGTACGCCGGGCAGTCTTTTGATTACGCGAGGAAATCCGGTAAGGTCAAAGCACAACTCCTCGCCGGCTTTCAGATCATCTTCACTGCTGCCGCTGTGGGAGAGGTAGAAACCTGCAACAGATATGCCGAAATACTTCGCAATACGATATCCCTATATCCAACACCACACCTTCAGGCCCTTTATGCTTCACTTAAAACAAAATATGATCTTCTGAACAATGATTTTGCTTCAGCTTCGTCCTGGGCTAACGCGAACGAAGAGAGATTATTGTGTACCCCAAATCAAGAGAGTTTGTTTGAACATAAATTATTGGTGCAATTCCACCTTCTAACGCACACGCCAGAATCAAATCCGGGAATATTAACCAGATTATTGAACACCACCCAAAAGTATCTCCAACAATCCGAAAATAATAATAACCTTTACGAGGCGGTTGAACTTCGCAATTTGATCTCACTCATCTACCTGGCCCTGAAACAAGAAAGAAACGCTGTTGAATGTTTAAAGCCCGCTATTCAATTGGCAGGATTAAAAGGATTCACACGCAGCTTTATAGATCTTGGATCGCCCATATTATCTTTAATCCCAAAAATGGGGTACACCAGCAGTGGTCAGCGACTTTTGTCGAGTTTTAATCTCAAAAAGAGCCAAGCTGCCAGTAGTATCCATCTGAAAGCTCAATTGGTAGAACCACTCAGCAAACGTGAAATGGAAGTTCTGAAATTGATTGCCGCTGGACTCTCTAACAAAGAGATTTCTTCAAAACTTTATCTGGCACAGGGCACGGTTAAAAAACACAACAACAATCTCTTTAGCAAATTGGATGTTCACCGCAGAACAGAAGCAATCGCAAGAGCCAGACAACTCGGTATCCTCTAACCCTAACCCACTTTTTTCTCCAAAACTGATCTACTGGCCAGTCAAAAACTCTCTGTTTGTACGTGGTGAACAGGGACTTTCCCCGATAGAATTATCCCTGCTAGAACAAATATGTATTCCGACAAAGGAGAATCCTGTGCGAAAAAATCAGGCAGCAATCATCGCTGGCTTCTGTGTTCTTTTCCTGATCGGCATGGTTGCTTTGGATCTTCACCTGGCCTTCAGCAATACCAACGCAGATCATCAAACCAGTAAATACACTCTGGGCTTCAAAGCCGGAGAAGCAGCGCCCCAGGTCAAAAATCTCAGTTTTCGTGTGGATGGCTCAGGCGTTTTTCCGGACCGTCTTCGCAAAGAGCTGGCTGTTGATCTCAGCAATAACCCTGCCTTTATGGGTAACGCGCAGTCTTTAAAAGAAAGAACTATAGATATAGAGAATCCAATCCTTGTTGTAGAGATTCAATCAAAAAGACTGTTGTGGACACCGATATATTCTCAAGCAGAATTATCCATTAATTTTGGGTACTCCTCCACCGGTGACATCAGATGGAAATACGACGATAAAGATGTTGTTGAGATGCAAGAAAGTCCCAGCGTCTTTGTTGAGGGGGATGTTATTATCCAGGATAAGTCCTTTGGGTTCATGACCTGGAGAGGCTATCAAAATCTGCTTGCCGGGATCGCAGCGCGCCACATCAACACCACCCTGGCGCAGCAGCTGACCGCCAATCCAGCCTGGGAACCCTTAAAACATTGAAGGATATAAGAAAAATGACAAAAAAGATTGTGAAATTCAATAATATTCTGGTTTTAATCGCAATTTTACTGGCTTCAGGGTGCGCTTATGACAGAAAAACCATTGACCAACCTGCAAAAGATGTATTTATTCCTGGTTTTTCCAGCTCAATGGGGGCAGAAGGCGACCGTTATGAGATTGGTGTTTTTCATTATGCGGTAACTCTTCTAAACCAGGGAAATGACATTGTGTTTATCACATCTATTTTGCCCGTACTCAACGAGAGTTTCGCGGAAAGATTGATCGCGGCAGATCCAACTCAAGAAATCAACCAGACCCTCCCTCCTGGAGCATCTCTCGAAATTGAAGGAGAATTGCGTTTCGATTTCGAAGGACTTTCAAAACAAGACATTGAAAACATGGGAACAGTTATCTCACTATTTAAACTCTACCGTGAAGAACACCTTTCAATCCCCGGTAATGAATAAGTTATTTATAACAAGCTGCTTTTCATTGAAATCAATCTCTTTTCGTGCTATACTGTGCAAAGTAGTATTACTTATCCCTTTCTCATCTCCCTCCCCCCTGAATATGAGAAAGGGATTCTTTTTTAATCACTCCCACCAGCCATCTGACCAGTCAAAGATCAGCCCAACTGTATATAGCAAATCCCGTCCGATAGCATGATGCTTTTCAACCGGAAATTCATATACTTACTTATGACAGTAACAACCCAGAGAAAAGGTAAAGATCATGCTACAAATAACTCACCCAGATACAATTTTATTGAGCTTGCAACAGCGACAACAAGATTCGCTGCGTCGTGCCGAAAAATTCAACCTGATAAAACAGACCTTTAAGAAATCTTTATCACCCTCTTTCAATAAGGTCAGGATCCCTGATCTTCCTCCGGTTTTATCAAAAACCGTCTGTTACGAGAAAGATTAATCTGATATAACGCGAAGCCAACAAATAAGAATCTGCAATAACAATGAAAGCAGCCCCAGATAAGCACCTGGGGCTGCTTGATCACAGGGTCATCTATTCTTTACTGCCAGGCTAACCCGGCATGCGGTCCGCGAATTCGTTTAAGTCCACCTTGACTGAAGGAGGACGTTGTAAAAAGTCATCCGCGGCTTTTCCCAACATTAAATGCAGCAATAAATCTTTCTGGCTACGAACAAATGGCAGACGATAATCATCTTCCATGACCGGTTTCAAATACGAGGCCGGACGATAGGGTCTGGGTTTTTCCCGGTCGCCTAAAATCTGTTTCACAATTTCCGGTTTGGGAGGAACAGGGGTGCGACCAAACTCTCCGCGTAAGAGCATTCTGAACTCATTGGAAACAAACGAATACCTGGCGCCGTACATCACATTAAAAGCCGCCTGAGAAGCCACTATCTGGCTGGTGGGGGTTACCAGAGGCACAAAACCAACATCCTCGCGTACAAGCGGCACCTCCTGCATC
>Ga0068714_10001431_pt1 | contig 34917 bp, 33 predicted proteins | sample MTBNYHSulfiMetaG_FD_62988 | JGI IMG/M metagenome (GOLD analysis project Ga0068714, IMG submission 62988) | Enrichment culture microbial communities from rom New York Harbor, USA that are MTBE-degrading - MTBE-NYH (New York Harbor Sulfidogenic)... | ecosystem: Environmental > Aquatic > Marine >...
GACCAAGATACAGGATATGTCTTGTAGTAAAGGTAAAAATGCCCGGCGGTGAAATGAAAATATTTGAGATGGAAAATTTTGACGGTGATGATGATATTATAGAATAATATATATAATCCATAAAACATAAAAAAGGCGGTACAATTTTTTTTAGTCCGCCTTTTTTATTAATTATATTATTATTTATTAGATTAGCCTGATAATCCTTTTGCAAGTTTTACAAGTGTTTCTAATTCTTGTTTGTATCCCCATTTGTCGTCTCCTTTTGATTTTTTAATTACAGTAAGTATATTGTTATAATCATAATCTTCTATATACTTGCTTTTTCTTAAAATCTGAGCAAAGTGAGCTACTGCTGCAGAAAATAAGAAGTCATTACTTGGATTACTCCTTGTTATTTCCGTAATTAATAACGGGCTTTCAATTAGGTTGCTTTTATCTTCATCCGGATTTTTATATCTTAATCTAAAAAATGCTATCTCATTATTAAAATTTGTATCTGTTGTTTTAATTTTATCTTTAATCTCATTACCTTCATTTTTATATCTTGATCCTTCATTGTCTTTTTTTGAACCTGCAAGTGTTATTTCATATATTGCAGTTACGGTATGTCCAGCACCGATTTCACCTGCATCAATTACATCATTATCAAAGTCTTCTTTTTTTAACATCCTATTCTCATAACCGATTAATCTATAGGATGCCACATATTTTGGATTAAACTCAATCTGTATCTTAACATCTTTTGCTATTATCTGTAATGTACTTGCAAGCTCTTCAACAAGGACCTTTTTTGCCTCATTAAAATTATCTATGTAATAATAATTGCCGTTGCCTTTGTCGGCAAGCTGTTCCATTAATCTGTCATTATAATTGCCTGTGCCAAACCCAAGGGTGGTTAATGCTATTCCCGATTTTCTTTTTTCTTCAATTAATTCCATTAAATCATTAAAATCTGTAATCCCGACATTAAAATCACCATCTGTTGCCAGGATAACCCTATTTATGCCTTCTTCTATGAATGCTTCTTCTGCCATCTTATATGCAAGCATTATTCCTTCACTGCCGGCGGTTGATCCTCCTGCTGTTAGTCTTTTTAAAGCATCTTTAATTGCATTTTTATTGTTGCCGCTTGTAGGATGAAGGATAACACCGGCAGCTCCGGCATAAACTACAATGCTAATTTTATCTCTTGATGTCATTTGATCTGTTAAAAGGATTAATGATGATTTTAATAAGCCCAGTTTATCAGGAGAATCCATTGAGCCCGAAACATCTATAAGAAAAACTAAATTTGAGTCAGACCGTTCTTCAAAAGGTATCTTTTTTCCCTGGATACCTACATGAAGGAGCATCCTGTCATTATCAAAAGGGGAAACTGCAATCTCATGATAAATAGAAAAAGGATATTTATCAGGGATAGGGTAGTCATATTGAAAATAATTTATAAATTCTTCTATTCTTACTGAATCTTCCGGCGGGAGCTGTCCATACTTTTGTAAAAATCTTCTGGCATTAGCATAGCTGCCTGTATCAACATCTATACTAAATGTGCTGAAAGGCTCAACCAGCGGGCTGGTTCTTGGATTTTCTCCATAGTTTTTATATTTTTCCCTGTCTCTTAATTCATATGGCAGATCTGTATCTGCATCAACAGACAGTTCATCACATGCATAAAAATATTCCGATTCATCTATTTTTCCTAATTGTTTTTCTTCTTTTGTTTTCTCGCCTGTCATCGGTTTTTTTTTAGAATTATTAGTTATTTTATTTTCCACTTTTTTTGTCATGCATGAAAAAATCATAAAAAATAAAATTATAAAGATAATAATAAAGTTAAATCTTTTTATATCCATAATAATCTCCTTGCTTTAAAAGTCATTTATTTATACGAAATAATAAAAATAATACTGATAAAAAAATAAGTTGATTCTTATTAAAGTATTTAATATTATTAATATAAAAATAATTTTAAGAGGGATAATAATTATGAATAATAATAGATTAAATTTAATTAGGATAATATTTTTAACAATAATGTTATTAGGTTTATGTAATGCTGTAAAAATCCAGACTGATAAAAATTATCATAATATGAGGCCGTTTGCCATGGGGATAGAAAGATATACTTTCTTTAAAAATAAATCATATGAGCTCTTGCAGGAGGGAGGTGATTATACACTTTATAAAGGTGATTACAATTTCGGTAAAGATAATCTTGGAGAATACATAGAATTTATTGTTAAATATTTTAATTACGGATATGAAGAAGATACCAAGATGGATCCGCCGGATACACAAAAATATTATTTATCAGGTAATGATCATATATTTATACTTTATTCAGATGAGGGGTACTTCAAGGCATTCAGCTATGAAGAATTATATACTTTACTAACAGGGGACTATAAAGCATCATCTGTGCTGGTAGAAAAAAAGAACCAGTCTGATTTATATAGTGCTGGTAAATTATCCGATGATTATTCCTTAAAAGAATTTTGGGCGGAAGGTGTTAAGGGGTCCGGGGAAGGCCAGAATATAACAATAAGTTTTAAATATCCTGAGTTTTATGAAGACGGCGGGGATAATGTAGCGGTTGATATAAAAGGGGTAATAATATTTAACGGTGTATTTAAATCGGAAGATCTGTTTAAAAAAAATGGCCGGGTAAAAGATATTTCAATAAAATTTGATGAAGGTACAGAAAAAATTAAACTGCCGGATACTTATGTTCCTCAGATTATATTTTTTAAGAATACATATAATACTAAAAAAGCACAGATTACGATAGACTCTGTTTATAAAGGCAGTAAATGGGATGATACATGTCTTACTAAGGTTATTTTTTTTGGAAAGTTTTATTAATATAATTTAATAAAAATATTTATGTATTGGATTTGTTCATTCTTTTTTGGATTAAATAGATAATTAAAAAAATTATTATCAGTAATAATATAACCTTACTGATTATTTCAATAATAATTGTTGATGCTATAAACGATTTTATTAAATTATTTATTAGCATAATCAAAGAAACAGAATATTCTAAAATCATAAAAAATATTAATATTAAAACAGGAATTGTTTTTTCCTTAATGATAATAATTATTAAAGAAAAAATTAGTATTAAAATAAATATTATTAAATAAAAATAAGATGTAGCGGTATTTAATATATCTATTGATTTACCATGATTTGATATGATTAATTTTAATTTATTAAATATAGTCATAATTGAGAATAATATATTAATAATCATTGCAGTTAAGAGTAATTTTTTCATTTTATTATTTTAAATAGATCTTTCACTGATAATCATATCTCTTGCTTTCATAATAGCAAAACCTAATAAATTTTGTCCTTTCCAGCTTAGAGGATTTTCTATATTATCATCATCCTTACTTAATCCTATTCCCCATATATTATCTATTGGGCTTGCTTCTGCTAAAATCCTGTTTGCTGTATTTAATAAATACTTTTTTAACTCCGGGTTTTGTGAGAATTTATAATAATTCCCCTGTACAACAATATCAATTTTATGTTCATCCCAGGTTTTTTCATTAAATCCGGTTATCTCTCTGCCCAATTTTTTTGCCAAAGCAGGCGACTTTGCATTAATTATTTTATCAATTATATCTTCATTATTAAATAATTTAGCTTTTTGAGCCATCATCCAATGCTCTGCTGTGGGATATTTTAATCCTTTTACCGTAAATTGTGATGGCCACCATTGACTTAAAGCACTTGCAGTTATACTGCCGTCTTTTTTTGGATGATGCCCCCAGAAAAAGATATATTTTAGTTTTTTCCCTTCTTTATATGCTTCTTTTAAAGATTCAAGATTATAGTACATTGTATTTCTGTTATTCTATTTATTCAAATATATTTACTATATTGTTGAATAATTCTTTCTTTGTTTTTATTTTTTGTGCATTACCGAAAACACAAATATAATCTTCATTTATTATATTTTTCATTATTTCTGCAATGTTTTTGATATCATTTTGTTTAAAAGATAATACTTCATTCCACTCATTAACAAAATCTTGCCTGCTTATATTTCTAATATAATTTCTTAATGTTATCCATCCTTTTTGGCTTGGGGTCAGATGTTTATCAAGACTGCCGATTGTACCGATTATATATTTATTCATTTCTCTTTCATCAATAGTAAAATTTTTTAAATATTTATAAACATTATTAAAAATATTTAGTGTCTCCAATAAATTTGGATCTCTATATGATGAAAATGAAAATCTTCCGTTTCTTTCTATATGAAAAAAAGCTCCGTATGCACCCCCTAGAACTCTTACCTTATTCCACAGATAATCCAGGCTGACGATTGTTCTTAATACCTGTAATTTACCAGAATAATTAAGGCCGTATCTGGCTAAATTAAAGCCTTTAGTTACATATTGAACCTGGCTTGGAGAAACAAATCCTTCATTAAGCTTAGTAATGTTAAAATTATATATTTTTTTATTTAGTAATGATCTGTTTAGGTTATTTATAAATAAACTTATATTTTTATTAAAAACAGTAAAGTCATTCTCATCGGTTGTGATGCCTATTAATAAATTGTTTTTATTAAATATTTTTTTTACGAGAGAATGCAGTTTACCAGTGATTTCATCATATTTTTTATTAAAATCAATTAAAAAAGATTTTAAAAATTGATAATATGAAATCCCATTAATAATTTCGTTATACATTCCTGATTGTGAAAAATATGAATAAAGCCTTCTTCTTGCAAATATATCTCCTCTGCTTTTAATACTTGAATCAAGATCTGATTTTGTTTCTAAAATTATTTCATTAATTCGTTTTTTTTCATTAAAAATAGAATGATTAATTATCTCATCAATTATATTTAAAGCATGGTCAATTTTTTCCGATAAAAATTTTGTCTTAATTATGAAGTATGGTTTATATTCATTGTCATTATCCTTTGAGACAAAAACTTCATGAAAAAAGGAGATGCCTCCGGTATGAATATTTATCATGTTGGATAATTCGGAGTAATTATGCTTTTCTGTGCTTATTTCTCCAAGGAGATCCGATAAAAGACTGATATATGGTAAATCCTCCTGATCTATAATATCTGTACTAAAAAGCATGTTAAGATAATAAATACCGTTTGTATCATCAGGGTGATATAACGTTATTACCTCGTTTAGATTTATTTTTTTAAATTTAATCTCATCAGGTTTCTTTTTAATATCATTTAAGGACAGCATGGGAATGCTTTTTAAAGCTTCCGGGGTATCCGGTAAATTTTGTTTTTCTTTTAAGTAATTGGTATTTAGTATTATCTTGTTTATTTCATCTTCGGATAGGGATTTTTTATAATCTTCCAATTGTTTTTTAGTTTTTTCATTTAATTTTTTCTGCAGTCCTTTTTTCGGCTCCAATAAAAACAGGTTCATATGATTATTATTTAAAAGATATTTATTAATTAAATTTTCAAAATATCTGTTATTTTTCTGTGATTTAATTATTTTAAGGCTTTTTCCAAATTTCAGGTGAATTAAAGGGTCTTCATTATATAACCAGCTGGTCATTATAATTATATTGTATCCAAGCCCTTTAGGATACCCAAAATCACTTTCTTTAAGTCTAAACTCAATACTGTTTATACCGGCTTCAATAATGTCTTTGTCAATGCCGTTTTTTGCAAGCTTTTTTAAAGTAGATTCTACTACTTTTTTAAATTTATTTTTATTTTTCTTATTACTGCCTTTGATTATTATGCTGAAATAAGGCTGCAATATGTCGGTATCAACACCTCCCAAGATGTCTTCACAGATTCCCGATTCTAATAATGCTATCCTTAATGGAGAAGCTGTGGATTCAATTAATATCTGTTCTAATATTAATAATGCTATTATAAGTTCAGGATCTGTAGATTTTCCGGTAGCATAGTTTAATGAAATAAATGTTTTGTTGCTGTTATCTTCATTTTTCAATATAGGATAGTATTCTTTTTTTTCTAATGGTTTACTAAAGGCTTTTTGTGTTTTAATATTTATATCAATTTTTTCTTTATCAAAACCGTTAAGATATTTTTTATCTATAAATTTTAATTCTTTTTCTGTATCCCCATTGCCATATAGATATATATAACTGTTTGAAGGATGATAATATTTTTTATGATAATTTATGAATTTTTCATAAGTAAGCGACGGTATATATTGCGGCTCTCCTCCTGATTCAAAAGAATATACAGTATCCGGGAAAAGTGAACTCTGTATGTTTTTATATAGAATTTGCAGAGGAGAAGAAAAAGCCCCTTTCATTTCATTATATACTACACCTTTATAGATTATCGGATCTTTTTTATCATTTAATTCATAGTGCCAGCCTTCTTGCATAAAAATTAATGGATCTTTTATGATATTCGGATAAAATACGGCATCCAGGTATACATCAATTAAATTAAAAAAATCTTTTTCATTTTTACTGGCAACAGGATACATTGTTTTATCGGAAAATGTTATTGCATTTAAAAATGTACTTAATGATCCTTTTAACAGCTCTACAAAAGGTTCTTTTGTGTTAAATTTTCTTGACCCGCATAAAACGGAATGCTCCAATATATGAGGAGTACCAGTATTGTCTTCGGGTGGAGTTTTAAATGTAATGGAAAAAAATTTATTTTCATTCTCGCATTCAAATTTTAATAACCTTGCACCGCTTTTTTCATGTAAAAATAATAAAGCATTTACGTTTATTTCTTTTATAAATTCTTTTCTTTCTAATAAAAAACCGTAATAATTTTTACCTGCATGATAATCCAATTAAGCTTTTCCTTTAAATATTATTTTTTTATTGAAAATTGGGAATAAGATAATTATTTTTTTACCAATACTTAAAATAAGAATAAAAAATATTACCCATAGTATACTTTTATCTTGAATGGATATACTTTGTCAAGAATAATTCAAGATCTTTTGATAAGTAGCTCTTATCTATATAGTTCTTTTTGTAATCTATAATATCATTTATAGTATATTCCTGATTTTTTGATTCCTGGGCAATCATATATGCCAATATCGCTTTTTTTAAGACTAAGTTGGTATTTTCTATATTTATAAAATTATTAAAATAAAATTTATTTGTAATCTGACTGGTTTTATTATTATTATCCGTATAGCTTATCTTTACTTCCCCAAGCTCTTCGTCATCAATTAAATTTTTATCGATTTTTAATTTTGCCAAAATAAATGCATTGTTATTTAAATCAATTTTATAATCAATTTTTTTAGTGTATAAATAATTTGTAGTATTTGGGTATCCGGCCAGCATATAGTATATTACCGGCGGATTGAATGTTATTTCTAAATTTAATTTTTTTATTTTTTGATCTAAATTAAAATAAATAATTAAAAAATATTCTTCCTCTATATTTGTACCTTCTATATTAATATTATCTTTGGCAATATCATTTTTTGAATCAAGGCAGAAATAATTTATTATTTCTTCATCTTTTACTTTTTTAGGTTCAAGCGGTAAATTATTCATAATTTGATGATTTAAATATTCATATGAATCTTTTTTTGTGTTGGGAATTATCATTATTTGATTGTAATTTTCTGTTGATACATATTGTTCTTTATCATCTTGATCTCTTAAAATATCGATCGTACTTTCTTCTGATTCTTTTCTTCTTGACTCAGACAGCATATCTTCATTTTTTAATTTTTCGGCTCTGTATTCCTTTGCTTTTTTATTGCCGTATACTTCTTTTGATTCATCTTCATCAGTTTTATATACATCCGGTTTAACATCAACATTGGAGTAAAAAGCCATATTCATTGTATAGCCTTCATTAAATTCATCATCACTTATACTTTTTTTTTCTATATTAGGATCTTCTTTTTTATCCTCTATTTTTCCTTTCATAATTGATTTTTGTTTTTCAATAACAACTGAGTTGTCTTTTTCCGTAACTATTGAGTCCGCTTTTTCATCACTTAGACCTTTATCAATATCTGCATTTTTGCTTTCTTCTACTGCTTTTTTATCTTTTTCAAATGCTTCAATTTTATTTTCATTATTCTTTTTGCTGTATAATGCCTTGTCTTTTTTAATAAATAAATCTTTACCTATTATAAAAATAAAGAGAAGAACAGCAACTCCGGCGGCTATAGGTGCAAGAGAGTATTTAAATATATTTAAAAAATTTATTTTTTTCTTTTCTTCAGGGAATTTAATAAATTTATAAATTTCTTTTCTTACATCTTCTTTATGGGAATCATCTATGATTATGTTTAAATTCTTAAAATATTTTTTTATCTTGTTCATATTTTAAAACCATCTTTATCCAAAAGATCTTTTAGTTTTTCAAAGGCTCTTGTAATAATAGAGCTTACAGTTTTTTCTTTTATTTCAAGCATTGATGAAATTTCTTTATTTTTCATATTAAAAAAATATTTCATTTCCAGTATCTCTTTCTGCCTGTTGCTTAGTCCTGCTAATAATTCTTTTAGTTTTACCTGAGCTTCCTTATTTAATATTATCTTTAATGGTGACTCTGTCCCCTCAAGGAGATTAAAGTCTATCTCTTCAAATTTTAATGTCTTTTTCCTGTAAAAGTCAATAAGCAAATTCTTAATTATCCTGTACATCCATGTAGAAAAACCTGCTTTTTCACATTTAAATTTATCCAGGTTATTTACCAGTTTTATACAGGCATTTTGGGTTAGATCTTTAGCATCTTCAATATCATTTATTCTTATCCTATAAAAATGCCAGACCATTGGATAAATATTTTCAAAGAGCCTGTCCATATCTTTACGAGAGTTAATAGCATTATTGGCAAGATGTGTAAGATCAGCTTTATTCATCTATAAAACTATTCCTCTCGTTCAATAAATTTATACGATTATTTATATAAAATACTGAAAATAAAATTTTTTTCATTTGCTGTTTTTTATCATTAATATGAAATATTTTAAAAGATATTTACCGTAAATAAAAAACTATTTACAATCCGACTATCCATTTAAAGGCAAATCCCAATAATATTAATACCCCGAGCTTTTCCTGTACTTCTGCAAATAGTAAAATTAATAAAGCTCCTAATAAAAGCAATGCAGTACCGCCGTATCTGATATAAAGAGGGATTTCCTTATAATTAGAAGAATTTTTATATTTGCTGGCATTTCTTAATAAATTTTTTTTCATATTTGTTAATTCTGCTTCTTCTTTTTTCATCCTGTAATTGCTTTCTTTTAATTTCTGATTATATTCCCTGAGCTCTTTTTCATAATTTTCCAGGTCTTTTTTATATTCTTCTTTTAATCTTTTCTTTTCTTCATTATATTCTTTTAATTTTTGTTCGTAAAATTCTTTTTCTTCTTTTGCAATGGGCTTTAATGGCTGGACAAGGTAATCTGATATATCCACGGGTTTCTCCGGCCTTTCAACGAAGTATCTTTCATTTTTCATTTTTTCGAAATCTTCTAATTTAGCTTGTGATGTTGTTAGTAAAGCTTCCCCATAGTTGCTTAAAAATACAGAGGCCCCTATTAATATAATGCCTGCTATTAATAAAACTCTCCCGATAGATAATGCCATATCACTCATTATATAACTCCTAATTAATCATTTAGTCCGAATTATAAAAAATTATAGCTAAATTTTATTTATTATCTAATTTTCTTTAAATTTTAATAAAATTTCAATTAAAATTTTTAAATTAATATTATTATCGCCAAAAAAATGGATAAAAGATATACATAAATTTATAAATATTTGCTATAATTTTTTAAAAAGGATTAAAAATGGAGAATATTAAGACAACCATATTATCAAAAAGCGGTATAAAAATAACAAGAATTGGAGTAGGATTATGGGCAATAGGAGGAGGCTTCTGGGGCGCAAATGATGATAATGAAGCTGTAAAAATGATCCATAAGGCGACTGAAGAAGGTATTTTATTTTATGACACAGCGGATGTTTATGGTGACGGGCATAGTGAGGAGCTTTTAGGAAAAGCGATGAAAGGAAAGAGAGATAAATTTGTTATTGCAACAAAAATCGGCTGGATAGGTTTTGACGGGGGAAAAAATACAACAAAATATAATACTGTTGATAAATTGGTATCAGATTTTGAGCAAAGTTTAAAAAGACTTCAAACCGATTATGTTGATATCCTGCAGAGGCATATACCATTCAGTGAGCCGACTTATGAAATTTTTCTTGAAGCATTTAAAAAACTTAAACAGGAAGGTAAAATCAGAGCTTATGGAGTAAGTACAAGTGATTTTAATCATTTAAAAGATTTTAATGCAGATGGAGAATGCGACACGCTTCAGGTGGATTACAGTATATTAAACAGAACGGCTGAGAATGATATTATTCCGTATTGTAAAAAAAATAATATTGGAGTTATAATACGGGGATCTCTTGCTATGGGGATACTGACAGGTAAATTCAATAAAGATATAAAATTTAAAGAGGGTGATTTCAGGAATAATTGGATAAATAATCCCGATGAAAATAAAATTTTCCTTAATGACTTGGATAAAGTCGAAAAATTAAAGGTGCTTGTTAATGAAAATAGAAGCATGGCGCAACTTGCTTTACAATTTGTATTATCAAATGATTCTGTAAGTACGGTTATACCCGGCGCAAGAAATATGAATCAATTATCCGGTAATCTTAAAGCTAATAATTTGCCGCAGTTAGATAATAATGAAATAAAGTTAATTGATGAGATAACACCTCCATGCGGGGGCAGGAAAATATGGCCTGCTTAAAAAATTAGTCGATCCTTAAAAAAATCCCTCACCACTTTCAAGATTAAAAGGCTACAAGATTTATATAGATAGGTCAATATAAATGAAAGTGGAGGGAGATTAAAACCTTGTAGTAATATTTATATAAAATTAAACCTAATTAATTAACATATAAGCAATTAGATTGATTTTAAGGACTAACTAATTATATTTTATTTTTATAACAATTAATATATCTAATCCTCATAATCTATATTTAAATATTTAATTTTTTTTAAAAATCATATATTTTTTATTAAATATTGACTCACTTCTTTTTATCTATTACAATTTTCTTAATAAAGTAAAAGGTTTTTACTATATGATTTGTAATAAGATAAATGTTTATTTTGTTATAGCAATTCTTTTATTTAATTTTAACTCAAAAATAAATTCTCAAGTATTTTTAAATAATATCAATGATGAAAAAATTATTAAACTTTATATTTTAGGAAGTGAAGAAGCACAGGGTAAATATATTGAAGGAAATTTAAAAATGCTAGGATTTACTGAATATGACAATAAAACACTTCCTTATATTGAATATGATCGTAAAATGTATACTTTTAGAGGGACGTTTAACTTAGATAATAATTTAAAAAATGAATATATTTCAATATATATGGGACCTGCTGATTATCCTTTTTTAATTTATTTAAATGGAAAAGTTATTTTTAAGAAAGGCAGCTTCGGAAAATATTATAAATCTATTATTTATGATTCCTCCAATATTTATCTGCCGAATTATTTATTAAACTATGGTGATAAAGGTAATGAAATCGCAGTAGAAATATTTCCAAATTATGAAAGAAGGCCTCTAAGCAAAATAATTTTATGTTCATATCTTAAAAATAATAGAAATGTTTTTTATAGAAATTTATTTAATGTTAATTTAATACAGGGATCATGTATTATTGCTTTAATTCTTTTTTTCTATTTTTTATTTCTTTTTTTTGGAAGTAGATTAAAAGATTTAAAATATTTATATTTTTCTTTAACCTGTTTTTTTTATATATTTTGTTATTTTAATATAAGTTATTCTCATGATCTTGTCAATGAAGTCTTAAACGAGAAAATATCAAGAATCGGTTTTCCTTTAACTACAATGTTCCTTGCAATATTTATTATTGAATACTCTAAGTTATTTATAAAAAATATTTTTTTAAAAATAGTAAAATATATTTTAATTTTTATTATAACTGTTCCAAGCATTCTGATTTCTATTGTTACATTAATACAGGATACAAAATATAAAATCAGTATAATATTTGATATAACCATGAATTTTGTTTTACCCCCAATCCTGTTATTAACGATTGTAATAGTTTTAATTTATGTTATTAAATCTGTATTTAAAGATCGTAAATATGAACCGCTTATTATTTTATTTGGATTTATTGCTGTATTTATTACAAGCTATACAGACCTGCAAAATAATAGTAAAGAATTGATACCATATGCATGGACAGTTCCTTACGGATATCTTATACTTGTTTTAAGTATTTTTATTACTCTTTCCGTTGAGCAGTCAAGAACCTTTATATTGTCTGAAAAAAAATCAAATGAATTAAATAAAAAAAACAGGGCATTAAAAAAATTAATGAATAATATAAAAATTGTCTCAGATGACCTTATACGGTCATCAGGTAAGCTTGAAGAGATAACGGACAATACGATAAATGTTATTAAAGAATATCGAGAAAGCAACAGCCAGATAATGAATAGTTTGTTAAATCAGTTTGGATATGTTGAGCTGATGATTAACCAGATTACAAAAAGAATAGATACATCAACCGAGAGGATTCCCAGGGCAATAAAACATCAAATTGTAGCTGTTGAGGATGTTAATAACACAATAAACAAAATGAATAATCATATCGAACAAACATTCTTATCGTCAGAGGAATCAAATAGGGTTGCCAGCCAATTGTCTATTATAGCAGATGAAAGTTCTAAAATAGTTATAGAATCAAAAAAGTCTATTGACAAAATTTATGAATATTCCGGTTTTATTAATAAAATATTAAACTCAATAGAGGATATAACAGGCAAAACCAATTTACTTTCGATAAATGCATCTATTGAAGCTGCCAATAAAGGTGATATGGGGAAAGGATTTTCGGTGATTGCAAATGAAATAAGAAATCTTGCAGTTAAATCGCAAAACAGCCTCTATGAGAGTTTTGACAGCATAAATAAGATGATGGATATAATAAAGTTGAGTAGAACACTATCCGATGATGTTTATCAAAGACTTTTTAAAATATTAGATGAATCAAAAAAATCAGCGGAAAACATTAATAATATAACTAATTTGATTAATGAGCAGAAAAACAGATCGGAAAATATTTTATCGCTTACCGAAAGTCTTTTAGATGATACTGTAGAAATAGAAAATCTTTCTATTGAAGAGCAAAAAGATAATGAAATGATAAAAAAATCTTTAATGGATTTAAAAAATACATTTGTATCTATTACTGATATTTTAAGCAGACAGCAGGAAAAGGAAGAAGAGTTAAACCATTCAATTATAAATATTAAAGATGTTATGAGTAATAGTTTAAAGAATATCGATATATTAAATGACAGCTTAAGATTTTAATAACTCCATCCTTTATATAGAGGAGTTATATCCTCCTGGGGTTTGCCATTCTTGAATGATTTATCAGATATCCATAAAACTATATTTTTTCTTTCTTCTATATCATCTTCTTTTCCCGGTACATTATAATATTCTATATTAAATAAAGCATGGTATTTAACACCTTTTTTTAGACCGTATTCGCAGACCATAACTTTTTCAGTTTCATTTGTTAATAACTCTTTTATATCATTTCTTGTATTATTTAAGTTTGCTGATGTAAAAATTTTTTCATAGCTTTCCGTTAGGTATGTTCTTATGTCTCTGTAATTTACCTTGATTTTAATATTATTATATAATAGATAAAAAGTATTCTCCGTATGTATAGGGTTATAATAAGTTGCTTTTATGTCCGGGGTTCCAAAAAATATGACTTCTTCAAAATAAACAAATTTTTCTTTAGAATGATAAGCTGCATTTTCTTCTCCGTCAACTTTTATTAAAAAAGTTTTTGTGTCCAAGCCTCTGTCTTTTAAATAATAATAAAATTCATCAATATTCATAATATCCATTTTACCTGATCCAGTTATTAATAAACATAAAAAAATTAAAGTAAGTATTTTTGATTTATTCATATTATAATTATAACAATTAATTTTTTTATTTAAAAAATAAAAATTATTTTTTATTTTATTCTGAAATTTTTTTTGTTATTTGTAAGGGCATGAATATTATAGATATTTTAAATGGAAATATTAAAAAAAGTTATTAGATTTTTGACAAAAATATTTTTTTATGTTCTAATTAAAAATATTTTTATTTATGAGTTTAATATGAATAAGGAATTAAGTAAAGACGGCAGTAAATATATAACGGATGAGGTTTTTAATTCTGCCTCACATATGGTTGGTGCTATATTTTCTCTTGTAGGTATAGTTATATTAATTGTTAAATCTTCCGTACCTCCAAGACCCTGGCATATAATAAGCTTTTCTGTTTACGGTTTGTCTTTTTTTATGGTGTTTTTATCCAGCTCTCTTCATCATGGTATAAATGCATCGAGTAAATTAGAAAATTTTTTAAGACAGTTGGATTATCTTGCTATTTTTCCATTAATAGCAGGTACATTTACACCTGTTTGTCTGGTGTTATTGAGAAATATACCTCTTGGTTGGGGATTTTTTGGGATAATCTGGGGGCTATGTATAATCGGAATAATTATTAAGTCAATATTCCCAAATATACCAAAATGGGTAACAAGTACCATATATATCAGTATGGGATGGATTGGCGGTATTCTTGTAATATCACTCCCGTTTATTAAGGTAGCCGGCATGCTTGGATTGGGATTATTATTTATCGGGGCTGTTTTTTACAGTGTTGGATTTATAATATTCAATATAGAAAAACCCAATCCAATACCGGGTAAGTTTGGGTTTCATGAGATATGGCATATATTTGTATTACTTGGAGGATTCAGTCATTATTTTTTAATGTATTTTGTGATTCTCCCGCATAATTAATTAAAATTTAATAAAGAGATAATCAAATGGATAAAAATAAAACATGGTTAATTAAATCAAAAAAAGTTGTTTTTGAAAGCAGGATATTTAAATTATATAATCTTGACTGTTATTTGCCTTCCAAGGATATACATCATGATTTTTATTCTTTGCATCTGCCGAGCTGGGTAAATGTATTTTCATTGACGGAAGATAATAAGGTAATCCTGGTAAAACAGCATAGGATAGGCAGGGATCAGATAACATTGGAGGTGCCTGCAGGTGCAATAGATGAAGGTGAGGCTCCTGAAGAGGCTGCAAAAAGAGAGCTATTGGAAGAAACAGGATACTTATGTGATAATATTATTTTTTTAAAGAAAATTGCCGTTAATCCGGCAGTGCAGGACAATGTCTGTTATTTTTATCTGGCGCTGGACTGCAAAGATGTTAAGAAGAATGACCTTGATCCTGCGGAGGAAATAGATGTTGTTTTAAAAACCAGGGAAGAAGTGTTTGATTTTATTAATAATGATACAGTTGATAATTCGCTTGCATATTTATCATTAATACTTGCACAAAATTATCTATTAAAGAATAATTTATGAATGATTATAAAATAAATGCAATAGACTCCCATATCCATTGCGGTATACAAAATGTAAATCAGTCATATAGATCAATACAGCCGTATTTAAAGAATGCGGATATTGTGGCTGCCTGTTTTTTTGCTCCTGTTGAGGATATTTATGACAGGTCTGACTATAATTTTAAAGATAATGAATCATGGAAGAATTGCAGGGAAAAAGCAAATGAATATCTTTTAAGGCAAAAGAGCAAAATGTTTTATCCTTATTTTTTTGTGTGGAATGATTTCAAGAAAGATGAATTATCAAAGGGATATATGGGGATAAAATGGCATAGGCATTCTAATGAACCGAAGTATCTTTATGAAGATCCGAAATGTGAGGATTTTTTACAGGAAGCATATAGATTAAAACTCCCGATAGTTCTTGAAGAAGAGTTTGAGAATACAATTTATTTAGTGGAGAGAATACATGCAAGAACTACAGTTATTATACCTCACCTGGGATTCTTAAACGGAGGTTATGATAAAATAAAAAAATCTGGTATATGGCAAAATGAAAAAGTTTGGGCAGATACGGCTTTAGCAGATAATCATGAAATAATTGATTTTATAAAAACATATGGACCAGATAAACTTATCTACGGCAGTGATTATCCCTTTGGTATTCCTCTAATAGAAAAAAACAAAATATTATCATTAAAAATAAATGATGCTGATAAAAGAAATATTCTTTATAAAAATATACAGAGATTATTAAATTTATAATATGTAAAGGAGAAGTGCTTGATAAAAAGTATATCCATAATATGTAACGGGGATGATTTTAGTTTAGAAAAATTAAAAAAATACTGTAGTGAGTCGGATTATATAATTGCTGTGGACGGCGGTTTAAAAATATTGGATAGTGTGGCTATAAAACCTGATTTAATAATAGGTGATATGGACAGCATTGATGAATCGGTTTTAAAAAAATATACTGATGTTAAAATTAAAAAATACCCCTTAGAAAAAGATTATACTGACTCCGAGCTTGCTTTAAAAAAAGCAATCGGATTAAATCCTGAAAATATCTATATAATATCCGGTACAGGAAGCTATTTTGATCATAGTTATGCAAACATAGTCAATTTACTTAGAAATAAAAATAAAGGGATTAATATTAAGATTATCACCGGGAATGCTGAAATTTTTACAGTCAAAAAAAAATTAAAACTTGTTAATCTTATTAACAGAAGATTTTCATTTTTCCCGATTTGCAAAGTAACTGGCATTGATATGGAAGGATGTAAATATTTTTTTAAAAAAAAGAAAAATCTAAAATTTACAGATTACAGTATAAGTAATGTTATAACCGAAAATAAATTTAAACTTAAAATGAAAAAAGGGAAAATAATTTTTATTCTTTTTGATGAAGGGTATAAATAGATAATTTATATGAAAGATTATAAAATAATTAATTATATTATAGAAAAAACAAATATTTTCTTATTATCTCTTTTTATTTTTAAATTATTCCTGATTTTTTTTTATGTAATAAGCGATTATCAATTATTTATGATAGAGACAACAAAAATAATTTTAAGAATATCTATTACCAATGATGTATTGATTATTTTCTTTTCTATATTATCCATAATATACAGAGATAATAAAAAGAGAGATAAAAAAACAAGAATTTATATTACAATTTTTTCTGCATTAAATATTATATTTGCATTATTTACATGCTTATTTGCATTTTTTATCATTGTAATAACATGATTATAAATGGATATTTTTAATTAGTTTAATAATTTTTTTACAATCATTTCTTGAAAAAGTATCGGTTCTTCAATATCACATCTATGGCCTGATTTTTGAAACCAGATTATTTCTTTATAGGGCACATCAAGTACAGCATAATAATCTAGAACAAGTTTTGTAGGTGTTAAATAATCATACTTTCCTAAAAAGAAATAAACAGGTATTTTTAACTTAGGAGTATTTTTAATAAAATTAATTTGACTGATTTCTTTATACATATTTTTCAATGATAATCTTAATCCCTTATCAAATAATTCATCCGTATATTTTTCTTTAAAATAAGGGGAGCAGTTTCTAATGTTTTTTATTTCTTCTCTGTTTAGATTATGTATTATTCCGCCATATTTAAATAATAATCCTCTGTCTGCATACCATATATTTTTTAAATAATTTATTTCTTGTTCTGTTCCTTCATTCTCAATTTTATTTATAAGCCATTTTTTTGATATTTCTTCTTGTTTTTTACTATTAATTACTTGCCCGACTCCAATATACTTATAAAATAAATCCGGATATTTATTAATTGTCATTATGCCAAGAGCACTTCCCCATGAATGACCTAGTAAATATATTTTTTCCTTATTAAATCTATTTATTAAATATCGTACTACTTGATATGTATCATCAATAAATTGATCAAAATTCATGGTATTATCAGGTATATTTTCACTATAAGATAATCCTGTCCCTCTTTGATCCCAATGTACTACTATAAAATGATCCAACAGTTTATCCGTTGCTTTATGTGCAAAAGGTATAACAGAATGACCTGGTCCGCCATGTAAGTATAAGAGGATAGGTTTATTAATATCATTGCTTCTTATTAAAATCCATTGTTTTAACCCATTAATATCAACACTTTCAAATGAATCAATTGACTTTTTGTAAATATTTTTATTTTTTATAACCTTGTTTTTTAAACAGGAAAAAACAGATAATAGTAAAACAATCAATATTAATTTTTTTATTATTATTGATTTTCCCAAAAATAAATTCCTTAATTAATTATTATATATGTAATTAAAATGGACTGCTATTTATTGAAAAATAAGCAGTCCCGTTTTATTAAATTAATTATATAGATTTGTTTTATCTAGTTGCACCAGCATCTTTTAAAAGATCTTTTATTTCTTTTGTTTTTGCTTCACTTAAAGCCGAGTCACCTTTATTGTTTTTAATGTTTACATCTGCACCGGCTTTTATAAGCATTTCTACAATTGGTGCTCCTTTTTTACTGGCTGCAGCTTTTATCAATGCTGTATCCCCTTTATCATTTTGCACATTTACCTTTGCTTTATTTTTTAATAATTCTTTTACAAACTCATCTCTGCCCCATGTTGCAGCTATTATTAAAGGTGTGGATCCATTACCGTTTAGATCATTTACATTTAGCCCGGCTTTTAGTAAAGCATTTAATGCATAAATCTTGCCGGCATTGGCAGCTATATGTAAAACAGTACCGCCCCCATTGTTTTTTATCTTAGGATTGGCGCCTTTTTCCAGTAAATAATTAAAAACTTTTTCTGATTCTCCTTTGTCGCTAAATACTGCGTTCATTAACGGAGTCCACCCAAATGATGAACCGGTTGTATTTATATCCGCACCCTGTGCAAGTAAATCTTTTACTTTTGCAAGATCTCCATTGGTTGCTGCTTTAAGCAATTCCTTATTGAGTTTTTCTTTATCTTGAGAAAAAGCAAAGATAGTAATAAAAATCAGCGAAATGACAAATAATGTTTTTTTCATATAATAACTCCTTTTTATATATTTTATTGAAAACTTAATTAGTATTATAATAAGAATAATATTTTAAGTCAATGATAAGTCTTTTTTTCTTTTTTGACCGATTGGGCATATCGCTATACAAATACCGCATATTGAGATATCCTTATTTAATTTTTTTTTGGATATCTTTTTACACATTGCTTTACAGTTATGTGCATTATAAAAGTCATCTCTATTGGTAAATATATCCCATAGTTTGCCGTTTGATGTTTTTGCCGGGCATTTATCAACACATATCACACAATCACCGCATCTGCTTTTTTCTATGGGCTCGCCATATATATCAAAGTTTTTATCAATTAATATTGTTGAGAGTCTAACCCTGGGTCCGAATTTAATAGAGATAAACAGGTCCGTTTTACCTATCCATCCTAATCCTGATCTGGTGGCCCCCAGTTTATGCGAAAAATAATATTTTAGATTTTTCTTATAATCTTCATTATCATTTAATTCTTTTTCTGTAACGGTTGGTTTGATTGTTAGAGCATTTATTCCTATTTCTTTAAGCTGTAATGTGGTTTTATCACAAACAGATGATAAATTGTCATTTGTATTTATATATAATTCTAAATATTCTTTAGTAGGACCGTTTACTATTTTATTAATAACACTATCATCGAGTTTTTTTGCAATGGTAATAGCGGATTTATATCCGGTATATCTTTTATCTAAAAAGGATTCGACATCAGAAAATCCAATTAGATAGTCATTATTGTAAGAGATGATATCATTGATAATTTTATAAATTTTTTTACTGCTTACAATATCCATATTTAAAATTGTATACTAATTATTTATTGTATCAGTATAAAATATTATTATTACTTTAACAAGATGATTAATAAAACCGATATTATTAATCTAATTACACTTGATTTAATTAGATTAATTTGTTAATAATTAATTAATTTATAAAGTATGGAGTTTATTTATTATGGAGAAGACACTCAAGGACATTGAACTCTATATCAAAGATCAGATTAAACAATGTGAGAGCATAAAAGATTGTAATCATCATTTTTTTACGGATCGTTATAGAGCAGATGCTAAAATTAGTGCATATATTAATGTACTGGATTTTATTTATAAATTATCAAAAACCGATAAAAACATAAAAGATAAAAATTTTCAAAAAGAATTTATTACATTTTAAAAAAATTATTTATGATAAATAAAAAACCTGTATTCTCTTTCATCTTTTTTTTTTATATTAATATAACTAAAACAATCACTAAAATTATTTATATACTAATCTAAAATTGTGTCTAATGAATTTTTAATTTTAACCGAAAAATAAATTAGGTTTTTCCATTTTGGGGGGAGGGAGTTAATCCCTAATATATTATTAATTGATCTTAAAGATTTTATAAGATAGGGAGATAGCTATGTTTAAAAAATTAATGGTAATCTTATTTATTTTAAGTTTATTTTTAATAAATGTGTTTGCAGATACTTCTATATTAATTGATTTCCATAAATTAAAGGCAAACGGTAATGGGCTGGATCCGGCACAGAGTTTAGGTCCTGATGATCCGCAAATTAAGGATTATACAAATCATGAAATGAATAATAGGACAGAGCATATGCCGACATTGATAGATTATTCAAATGTTGCCGGTACAAGTTTTACTCCGGAGGAAAAAAAAGTCATGAGAGTGTCATTGTCATGCTATAACTGGGATGTGATATTAAACTCAAGTGCTGCTTCTGTTGATAATAAAAGAAATTCATTCTGTACGGAATGGCATACAAGAGCTGTTGATATCCTGTTGGACAATGATACTCATGCGCCGGAAGAGCCCCCTCAGGGGTATAATATATTGGGAATAAAGGTAAAATTTTCAGAATACCCTAATCATAATAACTGGGCATTGATTAAACCTCCATTTGAAATACCTGCTTATGAAAATATTGAAACGGATTACAGGGGCAATCAATTGGAAAAGGATAAAATAGAATTTAAAGGTAATAAATTTGAAGACGGATATGGTGTTATAAAAAATGTCGGTCTTATAAAAAGGATAGAAATGCGCGTTTATGGATGTAATTATAATAACTCTATTGCTGTATTAATTAAAGATGACAATAATGTTGTCAGGGAATATTCTTTCCCGACAAGGCTTAATTTTGACGGATGGAGAAATCTTGTTTATGAAAATCCTAATTATATTGAGAATGTTGCTCATAGAAATCTTTTTATAGTTCCTCTTTATCCCAAATTTGAACCGTTTATAAAACTGTATGGATTCAGGATATATAGACCGGGAGAATCATTAGGCGGTGATTTTATAACATATATCAGAGATGTAAAGGTTACATATGACAAGGCTGTTATTGAGAGGGATGAACCTATTAAACATGAGGAAGTATGGCATCTTTTAAGGAAGAAAGCATTAGAAGTTAAAGAAATAGAAATTAAGAAGCTCGGTTATAAACATATTTTAAGATTCTTAGAAAAATTAAAGATGCATAAAGAACCCGAAGCGAATAAGAATCAATAATGATTTTAATTGAAAATTATTATTAAAAATGAAATATTTTTAAAATTGATAATAAATAACAACAAAAAACATGAAACTTATAAATTTTGTTTATAAGCTTCATGTTTTTCTTGCTGTAATTATACATAAGGTATGTCTTTATTTTATTAAAATTAATCCATATTATAAACAACTTTTTCTTTTGGAAACTCAACATAATAAGAAAAATATATTTCTTTTTTTTCTTGAGGTTTAATAATAAACAGGGCTTTGAGTATTCCCCTGTCATCCGGATTATCAAAAATATCTTTTTCTTCTATTTTTATCTTTATGTCTTTATCAGAGGATAACGGGATCTGTTCAAAAAGATTTATTTCTTCTTGTGTGCCTTTATAATTAATTATAGTAGTCTTATATTTATAAATAATTTTTGTGTTTTGACTTGTTAATCCGGATTTTTGAGTAAATTTATTTAATAATTGATACTTAACTTCTATACCGCTGTCTATTCCTAAAAAGAGTTTAAATTCTTCGTTTGGAGCAATATTATCTATATTTGACTCCCCAACATATGAGTTGTCTCTGTAAACATTAACTAAACCCTTTAACAGCGGATAATCTTTATCATTTTTTATTAAGGCATTCAGATATGCATTTTCACTCAATCTTGGTATTATAATATATTGCAGTTTGACATTAAAATCATCTATTATAAGTACCGCTTTTTTTTGTGTGCCGTCATCATTGACATTGTATTGATTTTTTGCATTAAATACAACATTTAATCCGCTTGATTTAATATCAGACTGCACAACATTATTTTTATCAATTATAGAAGATAAAACTTCTTCTGTAGAGACTACAGCTTCTTCCATTTCAGCGGGCATTTCCATTTCATCAGCATCAACAAAACCATCCTTTAATTCTTTAAGTTTATCAGTTTTTTTATCCATTGATCTCATTATTTTTTTATTTAATTTGGGGGACGGAGGAGGCGGTGGGTAATAAAAGTCTATATACCAGGGTAATAAATCCGGTAAAAATGCGCTGCTTTTTGGATCAGCGGTTGAAAATGATAATTTTAAAGCTTTCCATGATTCTCCCGTTGTTTGAGAAAAATTTGCATAATATGATAACTCTAAAATCTTTTTTTTAATATTTAACCTTGCATCATAGATAGGAGCCCATTTAGCTCCATAAACCAGATAATTTAATAATAATTTTATTTTACCGGTTTTTTTTATTTCACATGTTATCCTGCAATTTTTTATTTTTAAGGATTTTCCACCTGTTATTTTGTTAAGATCATAACTTATTTTATTTTTCTTTTTCTGTAAATCTCTAAGATTAGTTTTTAAATCCAGTATTTCTTTTTCTATATGCAGCCCGTTTTTTTTATAAGAATCAATTAAAGCCTGCCATGAATCCAGGCTGATGTATTCAATATTATTTTTTTCTATTATATCAGCATTTTCAAAATTTAATCCGTCCAGATATGCCTTTTGAAAATCAAGGCTTTTTATTTTATTGTTAATTTTTATTTCTAAAAGATTTAGTTCATATAGCTCATTTTTAATTTTTTTAATTTCTTCTTCATTATACTCTTCCAGATAATCATCAATGATATCCATGCCTAATATTATAAAATCACCGTATCCCTTTGTCCTGAGTGATTCTTCTATAATATTGTCCGGCAGATTAAAAAAATTATAATCAAATATTCCTTTTTTTGCATCTATTTCTGTCATTCTTGTTACTAAAGCTCTGTCTGAGAAAATAGTTGCTTCGATTATTTTATCAGGAAGATTGTTTTTATCCATATACACTCCATAAAATTATTTTTTTGAATAATCCATAGCTTTTATTCTAAACCGACAAGGGCTTTATTTTTTGGATATTCTACATTAAATTTATAATTTAACTCCATTTTATCATTTGCTTTAATATTTTTTTCCCATGTCATAATCCCCAACTCATTTGGATCCATATTATCCGTTGATGATTCCAGTCTGCATTTTATCTCATTATTTTTAGATATAGGTACCGGTTCCATTACGGTTACTATTCTGTCTGTTTTTTTAAAATTTTCTATAACAATCCTGTATGTATATTCATATTTATCATAATTCCCTGTCAGCCCTTTTGTCTTCCTGTATTTGTTTATTCTCTCTCTTTTAACTTTAAAAGAGTCATCAATACCCAATGACAGCTCCATTTCTTCATTGGGCACAATTGTTTTTGTAAAAGAATCACCTATATAATCAATGCCGTGAAATATTCTTACTGTTCCACTTAATAGAGGATATTCACAGGTGTTTTTTATTTTTGAATTTACAAACACATTTTCAACCTGCTTCGGTATTGATTTATAATAAAAAGATATTGAGAATTTTTCTTTTGTTATTAATAATTTCTTTCTGCTCCCGTCGGATAAAACAGTATCTTTATTTGTAATTTTAAAATTAACATTTAATCCTGCTTTTTCTATTACAGCCTGTTTTTCAATAGGCGCTTTAATACCAAAACCGCTGACAGAACCTGTTGCTATACCTTCATTATAATTTGCTGTTGTTAAATATTTGGGTAAAAGATTAGGAATAGATGCTCTTACTGCAGGATTTGCAGTTGATAAATAAATCTGTATATTATCCCAATCTTCACCTGTCATTTGATATACTTCGCCATAATAACTGAGCTCAATTTCATTCTCATCAAAATAAACTCTTGCATCATAAATAGGCGTCCATCCGCAGTTTAATACAATATATGACAGGAAGATGTTAAATTTACTCTTTTTTTCTATATTTAATGTAACAACTGTATTTAACACTTTTTTATACATTATTTTCTTCTTGTCGTTTATTTCATTTGTTAAGACTTCAATTTTTTGTAATATTTTATCTTTTTCTCTTATTTTATTAATTTGATCGTTGCAGCACTCATCATAATTTGTATTGTAAAGCAACAATGTTTTTTCCAGATTATCCGGTGTAATTAAATTATTATATAATTTATGTATTGTATCCCTGCAGTCTAAGTTTTTAATTTTTTCTAAAAGTAATAATGATTTATTTATTTGATTTAGTTCGGACTCAATTACTAAAAGATCATCATTATATTTAATTAATGCTTCTTCTAATTTTTTTATATCTTCATTTTTTATTTCTTCTAAAAGTTCTTCTCTGACTTCCACGCCCTCAATCTTTGTGTTACCACTTCCCTCAATCATTACATTGATAGAATCCTGTATAATATGAGGAGGCAGATTAGAAAAAATGACTTCATTTTTACCGGCTTCAGAATCAATCTCAATTTTTCTGGTAACAAAAGCTCTATCCGGATAAATTACTGCTTCAATGATATTTTCTTTATAATTTACCGTCATTTAATAATCCCTTATTATAAATTTTTTATTTTTAATTTTATTATAAGTATATTATAAATTATTTGAGAATTATGTAAAGCGGTAAAAAAAATAAGTTATTTGCTTTATCTTTTTTAAAAGTAACCGCAGATGAACGCTGATAAACGCAGAAAAATCCATGGTAATAATATGATTTTTTTTTATTTATTTACTTTTATTTTAATTTCCCTTCTTTATATTTAAAATATGATTTTTTATGCAAAACTAAATATACCGGAGTATATTTTTAATTATTATAGGATTTTTATATTAAAAGTGGTGTAAAATTAATTTTATACCCTTTTTGAATTCTTTTATAAATTTGATAAAAAAAGGCGCAAAAATTAAATGCGCCTTTTTTTGTTTGGAAAAACATAATATTATATATAAGCATTTACTGCTTATTACATTTAATATTAATTAATCAAGAAAGTAAAACTCCGTTCTCCTGTTTTTTCTTCTTCCGGCTTCAGTTCCTCTTGGCGCTATCGGCTGAGTACCCCCATATCCTGCTGCTATTAGTCTGTCCTCAGATATGCCTTTTTTTACCATATAAGCTAATACTGCTTTTGCCCTGTCTTCTGATAATTGTTTATTCCCCGGCATATTTGTATCTGTATGGCCCCTGATTTCGAGTTTTATTTTAGGATCTTTTTTCATGATATCTATAATATTATCAATTATATCATATGACTCCGGTTTTAAATTTGAACGGTTTGGATCAAAATATATACTGTCCACTACAAAGCCTTTACCTTTTTCTATCTTATCAAGATATATGTGCTTGTCGATTTCTCCCTGAGCCGAGTAAACTTTTTTCGGGACATAACCGTCTGAGGTTGCAAGGATTTCTACTTCACTATTCGGTATTTCTATATAAGTCGGTTTTTTTATTATAATAGAGTTTGAAAATATAATTTCATCATTTTCCCTTTTTTTTATTTCAATCATAGCCGAGATATTTTTATTTAGTACATCTGTAACTGTGATTTTTAGTTTTCTTGTTTCTTCTGTACTTTCAGGATTTACCTTGATTGTTTCTATTTCTTTTGAGATGATTGCAACTTCGACTCTTCTATTTATATTGTCAATGCTGTTGATTTTGAGCAATGTACTTCCATATCCTGCTTTTTTAATTCTTGATTGATCGATGCCGTTATTAATAAGATAATCTGAAATTTTATCTGCTCTTTTTACTGATAGATCAAGTTCATTTTTTGGCTCACCGATAGAGTTGGTATGACCTGATAATTCTATAAGTAGATCAGGGTTGTTTTTTAGAATATTGATAATTTCTTCCAAATCTGCATTAGAATCATTTTTAATCATATCTGAGTCAGCATGAAAATAAATTTCATTTTCGTAGATGATTTTGTCATTATTTTCTGCATTTACGAATGTAACAGAAAACATAAACAATAAAAATAATATCATAACTTCCCATTTTATGATTTTTTTTAACATAACAAATCTCCTTTTAGATAATATTTATATTTATTTTGCCCTTCTTTTAATAACACAGTCGTGAGATAAAAAAAAATCTTTTGATTTTTTTTCTTTTTTTTATAAAAGTCATTAATTAATCTATTGAGAATGTAAAATCATTCGATTTTTTTTTTATTATAATGTTTTTTTACATAATTTATTTTGTATGCAAATAATATTTTTAACTTTATATGAAATTAATTATTTAATAAGCAGAGATTGTTGGCTAGATATTATTCTCTTTTAAATATTTTTCGATTTCAAAATAAGCTTCATTGAGTTTTTGTGTTAAAATTGTAGCTTTTTTTATTTTTTCTTCATCTTGATGCAGGTCAGGATGATATTTTTTTAATAATCTTTTCCATGAAGCTTTGACTGTTTCCAAAGAAGAACCGAAAGGTATTTCTAAATTAGCATAATATTGTGCAATTTTCCGTTTTTTTTCAGACATTGAAGAATGAAATTTATTTCTGTTCCCGTAATAATCGTATTTACTATTGTAATTACTATTTCCATGATATTTTTGGTAATATTCTTTATACTTTTTATAGTAATAATAAAAATTTTCTGAACTGCTTTGTTTATGATTATTATTGGAATACCATTTGTATTTTGCACTATCAAATTCCCGAAGGATATTTAATAATGCAAGCTTAAAAAGTCGGTTTAATATACTCATGATTATTAATAATATTATAAAAGAATCATTAGATCAATAAAATTATAATTAATAATTATCAACATCCTTTTTCAATTTGTCCAGCTCATCATTTATTGTTTCCTGTTTTATAAAATCATCTACACTATTATCATCTAATGTAAGTTCCAGTTTTGCTATCAATTCATCCGGATTAAAATCATTCCAGGTAATCATTAAATTGTTTAGTTCTTCTTTCAATATTGGTATTTTAATTTTTAATTCTGATTCGTATTCTTTATATTTTTTTATTTTTTCTTCAATTTTATTTAATTCTTCTTTTGCTTTTTCAGCTAAATCATTTTTGTTTTTATTATTGGCTAAATTTATTCTTTCCAGCCATTTACTTTTTTCTTCATTAAATTCAATTATTTTTTTTTGAGTTTCTTTTAAACTTGTGATAAAGCCCAGTACATATTTAGATGCTCCTTGCGGATCCATTCCGCTTAAATCAGTGTCAAGTCTTTCATTATTTATAAATGCCGAGTCATCAAGATTTTCATTATTAATTTTATCTTTTTTATCATCCATGAAGATGCTCCTTTATGAGTAATATAATTAAAATGGTATGACTTTAAATATTAAAAGTCAAATGATAGTTGTTTTTTAATAAAATCCATAATAAATTCTAATACATTAAAAAATGCATTAGTTGTATACATTTTAAAGGTAAAATTTAATTGAGGATCTTTACTGCTTTGTGGTATAATAAATGGATTATAAAGATTGAATGAGGCTTTTATGATAATAGATTTTCATACACATGCATTCCCAGATGAACTGGCTGAAAAAGCAATTAATATTCTGGAAGAAGGCTGTATAATAAAGGCAAGGCATAATGGAACTATTTATTCATTGTTAAAATCAATGGATAATGCAGGTATTGATAAATCTGTTATATGCTCTATAGCTACGAAGCCGGCTCATTTTAAACCGATTTTAGAATGGTCTAAAAATATTAAATCGGGAAGAATAATTCCTTTTTTATCTATACATCCCGATGATGATAATATAGCTGAAAAAGTAAAAATTGTAAAAGAAGAAGGATTTAAAGGAATTAAACTGCATCCATATTATCAGTCATTTATATTGGATAGTGAAAAGATATTTCCTCTTTATGAGGCTCTACAAGAACATGATTTAATTGTTGTATCTCATACAGGTTTTGATATTGCCTTTCCAAAAGACAGGATAGCGGATCCGGACAGGATTTTAAATATAATAAAAAAATTTCCTGATTTAAAATTTATTACATCTCATCTTGGCGGCTGGCAGGATTGGGATGAAGTAGAAAAAAAGTTAATAGGGAAAAATATTTTTGTCGAAATATCATTCTCACTTGAAGAGCTGGATCATAATAAAGCAAAAAATATGATAATTAATCATCCTGATGATTATATACTGTTTGGCACGGACAGCCCATGGACAGATCAAAAAAATGCCGTTGCACTGTTAAAATCATTAAACTTAAATAATGAGTTAGAAAAAAAAATTTTTTATAAGAATGCACTTAAGCTTTTGGAAGATTAATTTTAACTAGTTTTTAAGGAATCTCCCTCTCAAGATTTTTTATATGGTAAAAAAACACAAGGTTTTTTTTATTTTTTTTGTTAAAACCTTGCAGAAATATTTATATAAAATTAATCCTAATTAATTAACATATAAACAATTAGATTGTTTTTAAGGACTAATTAATTAATAAGTTTAAATAAAAAAATGCGGGGTCTTTCCCGTATTTGTAATTTATTAAGATTATAATTTACAAATCTTTTTAACAGCTTATTTTTTAAATGACATTCTGGTAAAGGTACCATTCTGTTTTTTTACACTGCATGAATTATTAAGCATATTATATGGAAAATTATTTGGATTTTCAAACCTGTCCTCATCTATTGCAACCAATCTGATGCCTTTTTTAAAGGAAGAAATTCTTGCAAAACTGCTGCTGTTTCTTATCGGTAGAATATCAAAACCGTTGCTGCTGTCTGCTATATAAATATTCCTGCCATGTTTTACTTTTATTCTTTCTTTATTAAGATTGACTCCGTCAACATTTATTTTGAAAGATGTAGAGCCAACTAATGAATTTGACAGTAAATAAAGTAAATAAATGATCACTGCCGCAACGATTATTAATATTATTAATAGCCACCAGAAATTAACAGACAAGAAACCTTTTACTACAAACTCTACGGGGGACAGGGCAGGTGCAAATGTTGTACCTCCAATAGTAACAAATGATACTTCACCAGTATGTTTTCCTGATTTAAGATCAAGATCGATTTTTACTGGGATTTCCAGAATATTTTCTGTATTTGGATTAATAACAAAAACCCTGTGCTCCTTAATAAGATTTTCCTGTTTTTTATCACCAGTTTTTAGTGTTATTATTCCTATGGTTAATGGGGCAGGCTGGTTGTAATCAATGCTTTTAATTGTAATTTTTAGTGTAGTCTCTCCATTTTTAGGAACAGGATCTATCTGCGGTTTGCCTATCATACGCATATCGATTGTTGTATTTTTCATTGCATTAATGATATCTTCCACCGATGCATTCTCATCAACTTCTACATAGCTGCCTTTAAATTCTTTTGATAAATCCTTTGTTATTGTATTTTTACCGATACCCAGGATATGAATCATCCATCCCTGTTTTTGTATTGTTTCCTCAATGTCCTTTATGAATTCATGATTAATACTCCCGTCGGGAGAATAATATTTACTTCCTGCTGGAGCTTCCTGTTTGCCGTCAGTTATCAGAAGTAATCTTTTAAACCTGCCTTCTTTATTTTGATAATTATTTAAAATATTTTTTAATGAATCCAGAGCATTCCCAATATCTGTAAATTTACCGTCTGCTTTTATAGAAGATATTTTCTTTTTTATTTCTTCTTTATTGCCTTTTATTTCTTCAAATGCCAGTACTTTTTCTGTACCGCCGTAAAATGCCACAACTGTAATAGTATCTCCATCCTGCATTTCATTATCAATTTTTTCTTTATTAATATATTCTTTTACAGCAGAGATTTTTTTATACATTGATAATGATTTGTCCAATATAATAATAAAATCAATATTATCTTTTCTTTCACTGTATATAAAACAAATAGAAAAAAGGAAAATAACAATAAATATATACTTTATAACTTTCATTTTATCTCCTTTCATAGATACATTTTTATACTAAGTAAATCGAATAGCAATAAAAATAACTTTCTATGAATTAATTTTCCATTAAATTCATTTTAATGTCAAGAGAAAAAAAAAATTTGGGCTATTTTATTATTTTTGAAAAATTTTTAGTATTTCTATGAGAAAATCTATAAAAAATGAATGTGATTTTATTTTTTTATTATTAATTATGACATATATAAAAATTATTTAATATTGATATACCTGATATCCAAAGAATATCAACTTTGTTAAACAGGTATCATCCCATTTTGATCCTTTATAAACGGACTCTATTTTAAAAACAGAATTAGTTATATCTTCACCTATTTTGTCAAGCCATATAATTTGAGGACCTCTTTTATCTTTGAGTAAAATATTATATTTTTTACCATTACTAAATGTCAATACAGCTTTATTTACTCTTGAGTTTTTTTCATAAAGATCCTTGGATTTATGCACTCCGTTAAATATTATTAATCCGTGAATTTCTCTCGGAGCCATTGCTGTACCAAAATCAAATGTTATAGTTTCATTAATCCCGTCGCCTTTTTTACCCTCTGCCCAGAATTTTTTTAAATCGGAAGTATCAATTAAATTATTTGGGCTGTAAAGATCCGGTTTATCTTTAAATTCAACTAATGTTGTTGATGCTTTTATATCATAATTATTATAAAGATAATAATTTTCTTTTGTATTTAGGACCCATGCATTGTATTTATCTTCAGTATATAAAATCAATATATATTTTTCGAATACAAAATATTTCCTTTCATTAATTATTTCCTTGTCATATACACCTGTTACATTAGATACTCTGTATGAAAAATCAATGTATTCACCAAAATTATCTGTACCAAATTTATAAGTACCTTCCCTGTTACCTTCTGCATCACCACCATATTTAATATACTCAAATTTATTATTTTCCTTAAAAACATATACACCGGAAGAATAATCAAACGGTATCATACTGAAAAATCGAAGTCCTTCAAGATTTGGATAGGATGTTATAATCTGCACAATTAATATAAAAAAAATGACAGATAATATTTTAATCTTCATAATTAATACTCCGATTAATCAATTTGTACTATTATTTTGTATTATTATATATTGATCTGTCAATAAAATATATTAATTTCTAATTATTTTTATGATTTTATTAAGAAGATACCACATAGATACAGAGGGACTCAAGTTACATGGAATTTTAATTTGAAAAATAATAATTATTAAACAAAAGGTTTTTATTAAGTACAATTTTTTTAAATATTGCCGGTATCTTCAATTTTAACCTCTGTGAAATTCTGCATTCTCTATGTTTCTGTGGCAGATTTTTTTTGTTATAGAGACTAGAAGGATTTTTTATGATTTAATTATATTCTGTACTGTATCTTCAACTTCTTTAAGCCAGGTTTGCCTTTGTTTTAGATCACTATCTGCAATTATCCTGAACATTTTCCTGTAATATTTTTTAATGCCGCAAAATCCAAATACACACTGCCTCCAGATATTCTCCAGGGGATCATTAAAGTATTTTTCTTCCCGTTCTTTTTCCGTGTTTGAGGTGTTAAAAACAATACCGTATTTGCCTTTTAATTTGCCGATAGGCATGCCGCCTCCTGTATCACAGGGAGGAAAGTCATAAGAATCAGGAGGTCTTATTACTCTGTCAATGTAACCTTTTAATATGGCAGGAGGCTGACCCCACCAGTTTGGATGAATAAAAAATAAATAATTTGATTCTATTAACTCTTTAGCATACTTATTTACAAGAACATCACTTGATATATCGGATCCTAACTCTTCTACTGTAAGAATAGGGTTAAATTTTTCATCATATAAATCATGGGAGAATACAGTTAATTTTAGATTTTTAAGTTTTGTGCATACAGTGTTAAATATTGCATGATTAAAACTTTTTTTATAAGGATGTGCTAAAATAACACTTGCTTTCATTATGGATCCTTTAACTTAATTTTCATTTAAATCAGCCAGTATTTCTTCATATTTATCTTTAAGTTTTTCATACTCATCCATTATTGGTTCCAGTTTATTATAAGAATCATTAATTTCATTTTCCAGTGAATGAATTTTTTTTGAAATTTCTTCTATTAATAAACCGTTTCCTTTTTTTGATGCTTCAATAAGCTCTTCTTCAAGAGATTTATATTTTGTTTCCATATCATTAATCTGTTTTTCTAAATAGTGATATTTATCTTCAACAGGTTTTAATATCTTTGATTTTTCTTCGATTATTTTTGCTCTTTTTTTTCTTAATTCTTTTTTATTGTATTCAAGCTTATTATTATTCTCTTTATCTTTAATATCTATTTTTTCTTCCAGCCAGCCTATTTTATCAAGGAATTCTTCATAACTTCCTTCAAAGACATTTACTTCTCCTCCGTCAAATACAATAAGCCTTTTTGCTATTGCATGCAGAAACATTTCATTATGTGTAACAATTATTACTGCCCCGTCAAAATTATCAATTGCTCCGAGAAGTGCATCGCATGATTCCATATCGAGATGATTTGTGGGCTCATCCAGTATTAATATATTTATAGGTTTGGCGATTATCTTGCCTAATAAGACTCTGCTTTTTTCACCCCCGGATAAAACTTTTATCTTTTTAAGTGCATCGTTCTCTTCAAATAATAAAGCACCGCATATGTTTCTTGCTTTCTGGGCTGTTACATCATGACCGCTAAGCATTATTTCTTTTTCTATGGTATTTTCATCATGCAGCTGTCTTCTATCCGTTTGACCGAAATAGCCTGTTTTTAATAGATTATGTTTTGTTATATTTCCTGATTTTGGGTTTAAATCACCGTTTAATATTCTTAATAAGGTTGACTTTCCCCTGCCGTTTGGTCCGACAACGGCAATCCTGTCATTTTTACCGATATTTATGGATAAATTTTTTAAAAGTATTTTATCATTTTCGTAGTAGAATGCTAAATTGCTTACATTCATAAACGTATCGGCTTTTAAAGGTTCATAATCAAATATAAAATCAAGATCCTTGATATTTTCCAATTTATCAAGTTTTTCCTGTTTTGCAAGCATCTTGATTCTTGACTGTATTAGACCTGCAAGCCGTGCCTTAGCCCTGAATCTTGTTATGTATTTTTCCATTTGCTTTTGTTTTTTCTCATCATTGATCCTCTGTTTTTCATAAATCTCTTCTTCTTTTGCAATCTGCAGGTAAAGCTTTTCTGTATCCCCTTTGATTTTTTTAATATTCTGCCTGTGTATAACCATAGTATGCGATACTACTTTATCCATGAAGCCTCTGTCGTGGGTTATTAAAAAGAGCTCGCCTTTCCAGTTTCTTAAAAAATCAATCAGCCAGCGGATTGAAGTAATATCAAGATAATTTGTAGGTTCATCCAGTAAAAGCAGGTTGGGTTCTGATATTAGGGTTTTTGCAAGATTAAGCCTGACTTTAAATCCGCCTGATAGAAGCTGGGGATTTAAAGACATCAAGTTATTATCAAAACCGAGGCCGGCTAAAGTTTTTTCTGCAATCCAGACATCATGTTTATGTCCTTCCGGAAGTCCGAGCGCCGCTTCATCCAGTACATTTTGTTTTTTAAAATCAAGATTTTGTTTTACATATCCAAGCCGGTATTTTTTGGGAATAATAATACTACCGGCATCATATTCCTCAATGCCTGTAATTATTTTAAAAAGAGTTGTTTTACCCAGTCCGTTTCTGCCTACAAGCCCCAATTTTTCACTTGCATTAATCTGGAAACTGATATTTTCAAATAGTATCTTACTACCGTAGCTTTTTGTTAAATTTTCTACCTGTATCATTATCTGTCCAACAGTATTAATAAATATTTAAAAAGTTATAATTAAAAAAAGAAGTTAAGTCAACAACGATTAATTTTAAATTTTTCGATAGATATTAAAAGATTTAATATATAGATAATATTGGAGGAATAATGAAGAAGATTTTAATATTTTTATTAAAATATGATTATTTATTATTAAAAGGATTTGTTCTAACTTTAAATAAAAAAAAGATTGATAATATTTGAAAAATATTATATACTTATTAAGTAAACTCTTAATATCTTAAAGAGCAAATATGAATGATTTTGTAATACATATGGCAGATCTATTTAAAGCACTAGGAGATCCGACAAGATTAAAAATTTTACGAATGATAGCAACCAAAAAGAATGATTTATATGTTGCTGAAATTGCAAAAAAATTAAGTATATCGGTATCAGCGGTATCTCAACATTTTAAAGTTTTAAAATCGGTTAAATTAGTAAAACCGCAACGAAACGGATTTCATATGTATTATCAGGTTAATAACGATCTATTTGACTCTTTTAAATCCAATATTGATAAACTTATGGGACTTGTATTTATTTCCTGTGATTTTGACGGTCCATGCTCTAAATGCCCTAAGGAAAAAGATTGCAGAATTAAATAATTTTTTTAAAAAAGTTATTAAGTAATTTATTAATTACTTAATATATATAATAAAGATTATAAATAAAAAAAGGAGTTGGGATAAAATAATCGAAGGTAATTAAACCATTATCATGTGATATAAATAAAAATCACATGAAGCAGATAGGATAGTCTGGATATTTTTAATGAGAAAAAATCTCGGCGAG